>Ga0070683_100001729_pt1 | contig 16990 bp, 13 predicted proteins | sample KBSC713LmetaG_FD_64662 | JGI IMG/M metagenome (GOLD analysis project Ga0070683, IMG submission 64662) | Corn rhizosphere microbial communities from Kellogg Biological Station, Michigan, USA - KBS C7.1-3L metaG | ecosystem: Host-associated > Plants > Roots > Rhizosphere ... | reverse complement strand
AGGCAATACCGGTAATTAGAAATTGTTTGCCGATGGTCTTGTGATCCTGGCTAAAAATATATTTCGTGATAAAAGTTTCCTTATGATGGTGTACATGGTGCTCATCATGATGTACCTCATGACTTGTCACAATCTCTGTATGACCATGCAAGTTTGCTTCGTTGCTCATAGTTCTTTTATTTTAGAAGGGCGATGCCCTAAAAAATTATTTATTCAAATTAACAGCCACACCCTTCGTCGTATCGGCCGGCAGCGTCTTTTGCGGAGCCTGCACGGGGTGTGCCTGTGAATACTGCGACTTTTGTGAAATGATCCACCTGTCATACTCTTCCTGTGTTTCTACAATTACTACTCCTCGCATTCCATAATGTCCCTTTCCACACATCTGGTCACATGACAATTCATAAACGAAATCCGGATCACCCGATTTTTCTACCATTTGCTTCGTCGTGAACTTTGGTGTGAACCACATGGTCGTTGGCGTACCCGGGACAGCATCCATTTTCATCCTGAACTGAGCTAATCCCACATCATGGATCACATCCTTTGAGCCGATAATTAATTTTACCGGTTTGTTTACTACAATATGTAATTCACTTGTAATAACATCATCGTGGTTGTAGGGATCATCCCACAACTGGCCCAGCGGGTTATTTTGTTCAGGGTTGATTTGTTTGTAATATTTTTTCCCAAATACTCCATCCCTTCCGGGGTACCTGAATTCCCATTTGAACTGACTTCCGGTTACTTCTACCTGCATCGCATTCTGAGGCGCATCACCTGTTATTTTAAACCAATAATAAATTCCGAATCCTACGAGAGCTGTTAAAGCGATCGCAGGAATAACGGTCCAGATAATTTCCAGCTTATTATTGTGCGGATAATAATAAGCCTTTCTTTTATCTGACTCCTGGTATTTGTAAGCAAACCAGAATAATAAAATCTGTGTGACGAAAAAGACGACGCCAGTGATAGCAAGGGTAATGTAAAGCATTGTATCGATCTTATCTCCCTGCACGGATGCGGATTCGCCCAATATTTTTCCTTTCAGCCGCTCATTGCAATAATAAACTCCTATAAGACCAACAACTAAAAATGCCAGCAGCAAAAATGCGTTGATCCGATTGGTTTGCTTTCTCGCCTTTTCCTCACCACGCAAAACGGCGACATATTCGCTCGCTTTTGCAATCTGGAAAGTGATCAGGAACCCGAATGCTAAAATCAATACAATGAAAAAGGTTTGCATACTCTATCGTCTCTCTTTTTTAAACTATGTGTGATGTATAATACTTTCCTTAATAAACGGATGATTCTTTATGATCAGCGGAGCCTTGCTCAATGCCTTTCCGGTTATAAACATAATGAGCCCCATGAATCCTAATCCCACTCCGAAATCAAATAACATAAACGGAACGTGCGTGCGGCCGGTCACGGGATCCTTCATTGGCCCGGGAAAAACCATCTGGAAGAAATCCAGCCAGTGACCAAATAAAAGTAAAACGCACATAAAGGTCATCGTCGTATAGTTTCGCTTCGATCCTCTTCTCATTAATATCAATATCGGCGCAACGAAATTGATGATCAGGTTCAAGAAGAAGATCCCTTTGTAGGGACTGGGGTTTCCCCTAGTACCGAGCCTGTTAATAAAGTAAATAGTTTCTTCGGGCTGATTACTATACCATATCAGCATGTACTGCGAAAACCACAGGTAGGTCCAGAAAATAGAAAAAGCGAAAATGAATTTACCAAGATCGTGCAGATGCTCATCATTGGTCAGTTCAAGGTATCCCTGGTTTTTTAAATAAATAACGAACAAGCTGATCAATGCGCATGCAGGAACAAATGTGCTGGCCCACGTATACCAGCTGTACATCGTAGAATACCAATGAGCATCAATACTCATCAACCAGAGCCAGGGAATGGTGGACATTACCGTGAGAGCAAAAACAAATAAATAAATAGCTGACCATACCGTATTGGTCCACGTAAAACTTTTTCCTTCTTCTACCGTCATTGGTTTGTTATCAATATTGCGCGTAAGACGGCGTACTCTCATTCCAATAAGCGACCATAGCCCTACGGTCAATAGAGTCCAAACGGTAAAAAACCCCTTGCTCAGGAATGGAGATTTGGTTTGCAATGCATGGCTCTCTTTTACTTTCTCCGGATCAGCCCACTGATAGATAATATGATTGTTGCCAAATACCAGGATAAACATGATAATAATTGAAATAACACCTATCACCGGTACTGCGACTGAAATAGCTTCGGATACCCGGCGAAAACTCAATGCCCATCCACCCCATGAAAGTGTAGTAGCACAAATAAAAAACATCACGGCATTCGTAACCAGCAAAAAGTAAACACTATTCTGTAAAAGACTTCCCCAAAACCGGGCTTGCTGCCGTTGATCAGCTTTCGCACCGTGCGTAATAAATAAAATAATAATAGACAAAATGCCCACCGCCATCAATCCCAGCGACCATGCATTATATCTCTTTGGAATTACAAATTGTTCTTTCAGTGTCATATCGTTTAGCTTTGAGCTGTAACTTTTTTAATTGACTACTTCGCTTTCGCCGTGCTGTCGGTTTTTGCCTTTACACCAGTACTGTCACTTGCTGCCGGCTTTGTCAAACCACTCTTCGCTACCTGTTGGGCCTTTATGTAATGAATGATCATCCAACGTTGCCTGTCGGTTATTTGGGAAGCATAACTGCCCATTGCATTTTTTCCATAGGTTATAGAATAAAACATTTGACCGTCAGGCATGGCGTGATATTTTGCATCGCCCACCAATGTTGCCGGCTTTGACGGGAAAGGACCATTACCATCTTTATAGAGCGGACCGTTACCATCAAGCTTTGTACCATGGCAGATGCCACAATTCACGAGGTATAATCTCTCGGCCTCCTTCATTTCTCCTGTGCTCAACGCTGGTAAAGGATTTTGTGCCTGCTTCGATGCAACATAATTTGTTGTATCCCCGGGTTTATCCTCTGCATAAGCAAAAGGCAATTCGTCGCCGCGAGCCATTGTTCCTGTAACAGGATAAGAAGTATAATAGATTTTCCCTTCGCCTCTGTCAGCGAGGTTGTTGGTAAACTTTAATGAATCAAGCTTTGCATAAGTTTCAAGTGCCCTGCTGTAGGCCATGTCAGGCATATAAACTCTCCCGGGATTTCTGCGTACATCACTGCAGGATATAACGATCAATGCCGCTAAGAAAATAGATATTATGCTAATGAATTTATTCGTCATAATTTATTAATGAATGATTTTATACCGCAGTCTCCGTCTCCCTCATACCAAATATTTTTGTCTCCTTATCATATCTGCCAAGCCACCATTTCGTTTCTTTCCTGTCAACCTTTACATCCATGGCACCAACGCTTTGAAGAAAGGCGACTGCCTCTGCTTCATTCGTCTTCTCCGTTATTTCAAGGGCCATCACGAAAAGATCGTCTGTTGAGCGAAGGTTGAAATGATCCTTTTTAACGAATGGCGCCATCTGGCAGAGGTAGCAAAATGTCAACGTCATTCCTACTGCTGAAAAAAGAACTGTTAACTCAAATGTGATCGGTATCCACGCAGGTAATGAAAAATGCGGCTTGCCGCCGATATTCAATGGCCAGTCATAAGTAAATATCCAGGAAATAAATCCCAGCGCCGTCGCCGTTCCCATAATGCCATAAATAAATCCCGCTGTGTCCAGGTCCGTATCCTTCAAACCCATTGCCTTATCCAGGCCATGGATCGGAAAAGGAGTGTACACTTCGTGAATTTTGTATCCTGCACGACGAACTTTCTTCACCGCAGGAAACAATACGGCCTCATCATCGAAACAACCAACAACAAATTTTTTAATTGCCATAACTTTTTAATTCAGAGTTATGAGTTCAGAGTTCGGAGTTCATTGACTCCCGACTCAGAACTCCCGACTATTTTACGCTCCATGATCATGCAAATGCTTGTCTGCAAACTCCTCCATAGATTCATGTTCTACCACATCCATCTTTGCCTTATAATTTTCACCGCTGCGCTTTAATATGTGCTTAATTTCCGCAACCGCGACCACGGGGAAAAATTTTGCAAAAAGAAAATAACAGGTAAAAAACAACCCAAACGTTCCCAGGTAAAAACCAACTTCCCAAATAGAGGGCCTGTAATATGTGCTCCATGCCGATGGCAGGTAATCACGGTAAACAGAGGTCACAATGATCACGAACCTTTCGAACCACATCCCGATATTTACCAGGATACTCATGAAGAATGTCACCAGCAGGTTACGTCTCATCTTCCTTATCCAGAAAATTTGTGGTGACAGAACGTTACAACCCATCATGATATAATAACTCCAGCCATACGGGCTTGAGAGGTTAACCCTGTTTTGGGCAAATGCAAAACTTTCGTAAGGATTAGCACTGTACCATGATACAAACAGTTCGCTCAAATAAGCAATACCTACGATCGAACCTGTGAGCACAATGATCTTGTTCATTACATCTATATGTTCGACCGTGATATATTCTTCAAGAGCTAAAACTTTTCTTGTAACAACCAATAGAGTTTGCACCATCGCAAAACCGGAGAAGACAGCACCCGCAACGAAGTAAGGAGGGAAGATGGTTGTATGCCAGCCCGGAACGACCGATGTGGCGAAGTCAAAAGATACGATCGTATGCACCGATAACACCAGGGGTGTGCTCAATCCGGCTAAAATTAATGCCAGTGTTTCGAACCTCTGCCATGTTTTGGTCGATCCCGTCCATCCAAATGAAGCTACGCCGTAAAAGAATTTTCTCCATTTCAATTTTGCACGATCGCGAAGGGTGGCTAGGTCGGGAAGCAAACCACTGTACCAGAATAAAAGTGAAACGGTGAAATAGGTTGAGATCGCAAATACATCCCACAACAACGCTGAATTAAAATTCGGCCACAACACACCGCGGGTATTTGGATAAGGCAGTACAAAAAATGCAAGCCACACACGACCCATGTGCCAGATCGGAAATTGCCCTGCACAGATCACCGCAAAAATTGTCATGGCCTCTGCCGCGCGGTTCACACCTGTTCTCCATCCTTGTCTAAATAATAATAAGATGGCAGAGATCAATGTACCGGCGTGACCGATCCCGATCCACCATACGAAGTTCGTGATATCCCAACCCCAGCCCACTGTTTTGTTAAGGTTCCACTGTCCCACTCCATAGATCACCTCCATTGTAACCGATACAATTCCGAAACAAAGAAGAAGAACGGAAACGCTAAAACCAACCCACCAAAGACGCGTTGGTCTTGCTTCCACCGGTCTGCAGATGTCCACAGTGACCTGGTGATAATCTTTGTTATCTTCTACCAGCGGTGCTCTGACTTGTGATTCGTACCGGAGTAATGCCATAATCTTATTTTGAAATTTTGGAATTGAGAAATTTTGAAATTCCAATTTCCCAATCTACCAATTCTACTTTTCCCAATTTTTGTTCAACAACATTTGTTCGCTACACTTTATCTGATCATCCTCCCTGTTTTGGTTCAATGATCTCATCTGTATTTCTGATCCTTGCCAGGTAACTGATATTGGGTAGCGTATGTACTTGCTCGATCACATAAAAACTTCTTCCTTCATTTTCTTCTCTCGTTTTCGATACCCTGCTTTCCTTATCGTTGAGATTACCAAAAACAATCGCATCTGTAGGACACGCCTGCATACAAGCTGTCTTTGCTTCCCCATCTCTTAACACGCGGTCTTCTTTTTTAGCAGTTAGTTTTGCATCCTGCATACGTTGAATACAGAAAGAACATTTTTCCATCACACCGCGGCTGCGAACAGTTACATCCGGATTCAAAACCATACGTGTCAAATCATCTTGCATCTGTTCAGTTACCACGTCATCCAGCTTGCCAACTATCCATTGATTTTGGTTATTAGGGAAGCTATCAGCACCCGTATAGTCGGCCCAGTTAAACCTGCGCACTTTGTACGGACAGTTATTGGCACAATACCTTGTTCCTATACAACGGTTATATGCCATCTGGTTAATCCCTTCGCTGCTATGATTGGTCGCTGATACGGGACAAACATTTTCGCAAGGAGCGTTGTCGCAATGTTGACAAAGCATTGGCTGGAAAACTACCGCTTCCAGTTCGTCCGGACTTTTTTCATTGCTTACAAAATACCGGTCAATGCGCAGCCAGTGCATATCATGATAGCGAAGTACTTCTCTTTTACCTACAACGGGAACATTGTTTTCGGCATGACAGGCAACCACGCAGGCATTGCATCCTGTGCAGCTATTCATATCAATACTCATTCCCCATTTAATACCCGGCTGTTCATAATCAGGATAGATCGTTCCTTCTTTTCTATAGTCACCGGTGATCGGTGCAAATTCTTTTCTAAGCTCTTCCCTGTATTCTTTGTATTGTTCAGGATATTTTTTAAATGATGCCAGCGTCGTTTCTCTTACTACTTCTTCACGGCCTGCATACGTGTTCTGGATCTGCATTTGAGCGACCTTTTCGGTATCGCCTGTTTTAGAAATTGCCACATCAGTTGAAGCGTACAGAACATTGGTGCCATTGAATGTAGCAAATGTATAAGCGTTCTGACCTACGCCCTCTGCAGCTTTTCCTAATGTTTTTGTTCTACCGTAACCCAGTGCGACTGCAATGGTATTCTCATTCATTCCCGGGATAACTAGAACCGGGAGCTTTAATTCTTTATTACCTGCTGTAATACTGATCACAGGTTTTGACGGATAGTATTCATAGTCGACACTATCATAATCAATATTGAGTTGTTTTGCTTTTGCCACCGAGATCAACGCATAGTTTCCCCATGTTGCTTTTGAAACCGGGTCAGGCAATTCCTGTAACCACGGGTTACCAGCCTGCTTGCCTGTTCCAAGAGAAACCTTTTGATATAAAACCAATTCGTCGGTGCCGCCTTTTTTGTTTGCACCAATAGCGGCAGAAGCTGAGGAGATTGAACCGCCGTTAAAACTTCCGGCAGAAGCAGCGACAGGCGCGCCTTCGATTACGCCATTCTGCAAAGCCACATCGAAAGCATTTTCGCCGCCGAGTTTTGTCGTCCAATAATTTTTGAAATAAGTTTCGTAGTCAGGAGCGGCATTTCCACCTGCCTGTGCGGTAGGCAGGCTCCATTTGAGTAATGAGGTTTGAAAATATCTTGTTTTGAAAAGAGGATAGATGGTAGGCTGAATAAAACTTGTATAACCGGCTTTTGGTTCAGCATCACCCCAGCTTTCAAGGTAATGATGGTTTGGAACGAGATACTGGCACAATTCCGATGTCTCATCAATTTTTTCCGTAAACGAAACGCTGAGCTTTACTTTTTTCACCGCGGCTTTAAATGCTTCGGCGTTGTAATGATCGTAAGCGGGATTGGCACCGTAAACCAGCAGCGCACCTACCTGTCCGTTTTGCATCGCCGCCACCAGGTCGTTGAAATCTTTATCGATGCCCTGCCGATAATTTACCGGCACTGACCAATCAATTGTCTTTCCGTATGCACCTATTTGCTGATTGATCGCATTGATGATCGTTTGAACATTCGCATCATTGCTTCTGCCAACAACGAGTGCAGCACCATTTGCATTCTTAAGATCCGCAGCTACTTTATTAACTGCTTGTTGAAGTTTACTATTTAACTGAGGCGCCGAAACACTTCCGCCCAATGCCGCATAGAGAGCTAAAACTATAGAGCTTCCTTCAGATGGGCGGTGCGTGAACCGCTCATCAGCGTTCGAACCCGTCATACTAAGGAAACTTTCAAATTGATAATGCTTACTCATTGTAGGATTCTTCTCATCGATCTTGCGACCATAAGAATATCCGCGCGAAAATTCAACAGGACTTAACCACGTTCCCAAAAAATCTGCCCCAAAACTCACGATCACTTTTGCAGCCTGGAAATTATAAGAAGGAATGGCCCTGCTCCCAAAACTTGCTTCGTTAGCCTGCAGCATTCCGCTATATGAAACTGCATCATACTGCACATGTTTGCTACCGGGATATTTTGCTAAAAATTCAGCGATGACTTGTTTAGTTGTCGGTGATGTAACAGTACTTGTAAGCAAAACAACCGGTGCGCCGCCCAGACCGGCCATCGCGTCACCCACCATTTTATCAAGCTGATCGAAGGTTGGGATCTCTTCAAATTTATCTCCCACTTTTCTTTTTGGATGCGGTAGGCGATACATATCATAGAGATCAAGAACAGAAGCTTGCGCTCTTGGTGAAGTTCCACCTTTTGTGAATGAGCAAAGATCATTTCCTTCGATTTTGATCGGGCGACCGTCTCTCACTTTTGCGATCACAGGCAACACGTCACCATCCTGTACATAAGTAGTGGCGTAATATTTTGCAACGCCGGGAAAAACGTCTGCAGGTTTATTAGCAAATGGCACGACTTTACGCGAGGGTATTTTACAACTGGCGGCAAGAGCTGCAGCGGCCGTGCTAAAACCAAGATATTTCAAAAAATCACGACGGGGAGTAGTCGCGTCCATCACTCCACCATTAATATCTTCAAATGGTAATTCTTCCCTAAACTCATCTTCCGCTGATTTTCCTTCCTGACCGGCAGGCAGGTTAACGGCTTCTTCGTTACTCAACTCACCAAACTTTTGCCAAATTTTTTTTGCCATACCCCTATCCCCTAAAGGGGAATTTTAGTTAGTGTTTATTATTGAATAGAATTACAAATCGTACAAGTGTGCGACGCAACAGAAGATCAATAGAAGTTCTATCGCCGGCGACACAATCATTATATTTCCTATCGCAAAATCTTTCGAATAGAAAAGAACTGCTGCACCTAAGTTCTCCTTTAGAGAGACAGAGGGGTTCTAATAGTGACATTTCTGACATTCAATTCCACCGATATCTTTCACTCTCACGCTATCCATTTTTCCGGATTTAATATCGTTGTGGAATTTTTCATAAATGCTGTAAAACTTATTCCCTGTACTATCGCTATAATCGAAATTCACTTTTGTTTCGCGGTGACAGTTAATGCACCAGCTCATGCTTAACTGGGCAAACTGCTTTACTTCATCCATCTCAGTAATTGATCCATGGCAAGTTTGACATTGCACGTTTCCTGCACGAATATGCTGTGCGTGACTGAAGAACACATGGTCAGGGAGGTTGTGGATCTTTGTCCATTCTACCGGTTGTTTGATCATCGATGGAGTCCATTTGGCAGCATTGGCCGGATCAAACCCGGCATATCGATAAAGCTTCTGGATTTCCGTAGTTCCGTTTACCTCGTTACCGGCTTGATCAAAAAGCTTGGGACCTTTTTCATAACTCTGAATGGCCTTATGACAATTCATGCACACATTTACAGAAGGTATCGCGGCGTGCCTGCTTTCCCATGCATTACCGTGACAGTATAAGCAACTGATCTGGTTGATACCTGCATGTACTTTGTGAGAATAATAAATAGGTTGTTTTGGCTCATACGCCTGCTGACGACCCAAACCAATTGCTCCCTTCGTAATAAAGAAGCCGACTACTATGAATAATATGATGGTCAGAAGAGAAATGTAAACCTTGTTTCTATAGAAAGGAACAGGGTCGGGGCGAAGAATTCCTTCCTTGTCATCAGAAAGTTTTTTCAGGTTGTTGTTTACCTGCATCAGTATCAGGGCAATGATCGCCATGATAAGAGAGATGATGCCGAAGATGACCCAAGTCTTGTCACTCGTCCCCGTAGGTGTAGGTTCTCCAGGAGCTTTGGGTTTATTTTGATTGGCAACCTCTTGGTTAATATATGTAACAATAGCATCAATGTCTTTTCTTGTCAACTCGGGAAAGGGCGTCATTACAATACCATACTGTCCTTTTAAACCCTGGGTGTAACTGTCTTTCGCCATAAAAGATGCCGGGTTATGTACCCATTCCAGTAATTTGTCATGATCGCTCCATTGTCCCCTTTGTTCAAGATCCATGAGCGCCGGGCCGGTCATCGGCTTAAATACATTATGACAAGCCGCACACTTACTTTGAAAGATCTGCCTACCGTCTTGCGCAGAAGTGTTTTGAAAAGAAATGAGAGAGAGAGCAATAACTATCAGAGCGATTTTCCTGTTGATTGGGTTACATGGAATCATAGTCTCGGTTAAGCTAAATGTGGATAAATCTCCAATTGGCTGCAAAAATAAGTCAGTAGAACTATAAAAAAACATTGATAATAAAATTTTTTTAAGCCTCTACCAGCGTGCATTTCAAAGAATTATTCAGAAAAAAAATTCATTTGTTTGTTCGTGTCATTTCTCAGTCAACCAAATTCTGAAATGTTTGCAACTGAAATTTTTTCCACCTTCATTTCACCGATATTTGAAGCGGGCTAAAGATACCGATGACTAAAATGTTTGAAAGACTGCAGCAAAAATGGAGAGTAGGGCCATTTCAAATTGCGCTTATCATGATTTGCTTTGCTCTGGGCGGAAGTGTAACCGGTTATACTGCCAAAAAGACTATCAATTTGCTTTCAGTGGAGAAAGATTGGCTGTGGACCATCGTTTATATTTTGCTGGTTACTGTCATTTGGCCTTTGGCCGTTCTTATTGTCAGCTTTTTTTTTGGTCAATTCAGGTTTTTTAAGGGCTACGTGACGCGATTGGGACAAAGCATGGGGCTAATCAACAGTCGCCAGTTCGCAGTTCAGAGTTCTGAGTTCAGAGTTCTGAGTTCAGAGCAAGTAGGCAGTTCCCAGTTGGCAGTTGGGAGTTCAGAGCAGCGGTCGCCGCCGACTCACGACTCACGACTCATGACTCACGACTTACAACTCCCGACTCCTGACTCAAAACTTCCGATTAACATCGCCATCTTCGCTTCCGGCGCCGGATCCAACGCGCAAAAGATCATCGATCATTTTCGTAATTCGACCCTGGCTAAAATTGTCCTCATTGTTTGCAACAGGAGAAAAGCGGGGGTATTACAGATCGCGGAAAAAGAAAATATCCCTTTCCTGGTCATTGAAAAGGAAAAATTTTTTTTCGGCAATAGCTACCTGGATGAATTAGCGTCAAGGAAAATTGGACTCATCGTGTTGGCAGGTTTTCTTTGGAAAGTCCCTGACGCCCTGATAAAGGCATTCAGTAAACATATCATAAATATTCATCCGGCACTCTTACCGAAATATGGCGGAAAGGGAATGTATGGGAATTATGTACATGAGGCGGTAATTCGTGCCGGGGACAAGGAAAGCGGGCTCACCATTCACTATGTGGATGAGCACTATGACAACGGCGATATTATTTTGCAGGTAACATGTCCCGTACTTGACGACGATACTGCCGAGTCGCTGGCTCGCAGGGTTCATGAACTGGAACACGCCAACTACCCAGTAGTGATTGAAGAACTGGTAAAAGGGCTGCAAGCTGCAAGCGACAAGCGGTAAGCATGGGGTTGAAGCGTGCAGCCAACAGCTTCGGCTATACTTTAAAATACTTTTTGCTTTTTGTTCTGTTACTTGCATATTCAGTGAAGAAAAGGCCTTTCCATATTCTTTGCGCTGGTTGCACGATGCTACTGTTGCTATTTGCACACGCCGCAAATGCGCAGTTTAAAGTAAAGGGGACAGTTTATGACAGTTCAAGGTTATACCCGGTGCAATCGGTGACCGTCATAAGCACCGGAGGAAAAGGAACATTTACTGATGTTAATGGGGACTATGAGATCGAAGTCGGAGAAAAGGACTCCGTTTGGTTCTCTTACTTGGGTAAACCGACTGTCAAATTCCCCGTATTGAAAATGACCGATCCGTTACACTTCGACATCTCGATACAGGTGAATATTTTGGTTTTAAAGGGCGTGTCGGTGTCACCACGTAATTACAGGCTCGACTCGATCCAAAACCGCCGTGATTATTCCAAAATTTTTGACTACCGAAAACCAGGATTAAGGACGACGACGTCTGGACCCGCTGACCAGGTAGGAGTCGGCTTTGACCTCGATGAGATCATACGTCTGTTCCAATTCCGAAGAAATAAAAATATGCTGGCATTCCAGGAGCGCTTGTTACAACAGGAGCAGGACAAATTCATTGATCATCGTTTCAATAAACAAGTGGTGCGAAGGCTTACCAATCTTACCGGCGAAGCATTGGATAGTTTTATGATCATGTACCGGCCACCTTATGAATTCGCCCTGGTAACTTCCGATTACGATTTTCAATCCTATATTAAGAAATGCTACGAACAATTCAAGTCTTTTGAAGGGAAAAAGGAAAAAAGTTTTTAGTCCCGCTATCAAACTTAGTTGAGTATTTTCAATTCAATTAAAATCATAACTTTCTGTTTCAATTCAACTGGCTTATGAGAAAGCAATCTATTTCATTCCTCTTTTCATCTTTTATTCTTTTTGTTTTTCTATTCAGCAGTTTGCCCGCTGCAGCGCAATCATCAGCAACCGGTACAACGATGATCACTAAAAAGAGTACCGTTCCGACTCTCACTGAAGCATTGCCTGAATCGGCCGGTATGTCAAGTGAACGCCTGGGAAGGATCGATAAACTTGTAAAGGAGTATATCGACAAAAAATGGATCGCGGGAGCAACAGTGTTGGTAGCGAGAGACGGAAAAATTGTTTATTATAAAGGATTGGGTTACGATGATATTGACAAAAAAACACCCCTGAAAAAAGATGCGATCTGCCGGATTGCGTCGCAAACCAAGGCCATCACAAGTGTCGCGTTGATGATGCTCTATGAAGAGGGAAAGGTCTTATTAAGTGACCCGGTAAGTAAATACGTGCCCGAGTTCAGCAATCCAAAGGTGCTGGACAAATTCAATCCCGCAGATACTACTTACACCACGGTACCCGCCAAAAGGGAGATCACTATACGCGACCTGCTGACGCAGACATCTGGTATTGCTTACGCACAAATAGGAACAAAGGAATCGAACGCTATTTATTATAAAGCAGGTGTTGTTGGGGGGATCGGAGTTGATAAAATTGTTTTGGGCGATAAAATGAAAATATTGGGTAGCCTGCCACTCATGCATCAGCCTGGAGAAAAATGGACGTACGGATTGAATACTGATCTCCTTGGTTATGTAATTGAAGTGGTCAGTGGAATGAGTCTTGATGAATTTTTCAGAAAAAAAATTTTTGATCCGCTGGGTATGAAAGACACCTATTTCTATTTACCCAAAGAAAAAAGAGATCGTCTCGCAACGTTATATTCGGAAGATTCGACGAAGCATATAATAAAGGACGGAGAGACCTATGAACTGAATGGAACAATCTACGTGAATTATCCGAACATGAATGGAACTTACTATTCCGGTGGAGGGGGTTTGTCTTCCACGGCGTACGACTACAGCATTTTCATGCAAATGTTATTGAATGGTGGGGAGTATAACGGGAAAAGAATATTAAGCCGGACATCAATACGAATGATGACCTCAAACCAAATTGGTGACCTTGATTTTGGCGACGACAAGTTTGGCTTGGGCTTTGGCATCGTCACCGAACGGGGAGCTGCAAAGACTCCTGTTTCACCAGGAACGTTTAGCTGGGGCGGAATGTTTAGTTCATCTTATTGGATCGATCCTAAAGAAAAGATCATAGCCCAGTTTTTCCTGCAGCAATTCCCCAACAGTCATGGAGACATCCATGAAAAATTTAAGGCCCTGGTCTACCAGGCGATCAATAATTAGTGCTCGTCTATTCAAAAAAATTTTTAGTGGCCAATCAACTGCATAACGAGCTCAGAAAAGAATTTCAACTTGAAAGACTGATCCTGTTCAGCGATGCTGTATTTGCCATTGCGATCACACTGCTGGTAATCGAGATCAAGATCCCGGATAAAGAATTTTTGAAAGAGCATCGAGGCCTTTCAGATAAAACGTTATTAAGTGAATTGGGTCACTTGGTTCCAAAGTTCACGGGGTTTGTTATTAGCTTCCTACTCATCGGGATGTATTGGTCAATTCATCACCGCCTGTTTGGATTTGTAACGAGTTATGACAGGAAGCTTCTATTCCTCAATCTTCTTTTCCTTTTTTTTGTAGCATTAATGCCTTTCAGTACCGGCTTTTACAGTGAATACGCAGGGAGTGAATTGTTTGAAAAGCAGTTGAAAGTTCCAATGACCTTTTATGTTTTGAATTTTTTTTGTCTTGGCCTTGTTAACCATTTTATGTGGCGGCGGATTGGAAACAAGAAATATAAATTAGCAGAACCGCCAATAGACCCGCTCGTGCTGAAATTGGCTTATGCGCGATCGCTGGTCGTTCCTTTTCTGTTTTTATTAATGCTCCCTGTTGCCTACCTAACCAATGTTCTTTTTGCCGTGTATATCCCGATGCTAATACCCCTTATTATCCGCATCCTCAGGAACAGAATCAGGAAACGGCATGAAAAAATTTACGTCGAAAAATAGTTTTATGAAAAATATCCTGCTGGCATTGCTGATGACACTCACGTTGAATGTTTACTCACAGAGCGACACACTGCCCGCCGGTCAGGCAGGTATCCCATCGTTTGTAAAGGATAGCCTCGATAGCTATGTGAACACAGCACTGACCGACTGGCAAATTCCGGGCATCGCTGTTTGTATTGTAAAAAACGGAAAGATAGTTATGATGAAAGGATACGGTGTAAGGGATTATGATACCAAAGAAAAAGTAGATGAGAATACATTATTCATGATCGGGAGTAATACGAAGGCCTTCACTGCAACTGCACTGGCCATGCTCGATGCAGATAACAGGTCTGCCGGCAAGGCAGGAAAATTATCGCTGGATGATAATGTGACAAAATGGATCCCTGAATTCAAACTGGATAACAAGGCGGCCGGCGAACAAGCCATCATTCGCGATCTTCTGTGCCATCGCATTGGCTTCAGGACTTTCCAGGGCGATTTTACTTACTGGACCTCCAATCTCACAAGAAAAGAAGTGATTGAAAAGATGAGTCACATTAAAGCAGTTTATCCGTTCAGAACAACATGGGGGTATACAAATGCTGCATTCTTAACCGCGGGAGAAATTATTCCGAAAGCCACCGGCATGCAATGGGAGGATTTTATAAAGTCGAAGATCTTCGATCCCCTTGAAATGAAAAACACACTCGCATTAAGTAAAGATTTTCCAAATGCTGGAAACAAATGCTCTCCGTATACAAAGGCGGAAGGCAAGCTCGTGAAGATTCCTTTCTGCCTGATAGATAACCTTGCGCCTGCAGGGAGCATTGGTTCATCAGTAAATGATATGAGTCACTGGGTAATGATGCAATTGGATAATGGGAAATACAAAGATCAGCTTGTTGTTCCTGCATCTGCCATCGCACAAACCAGGATACCACATTCAATTTTAGGGAACGGCGGGGTACTTTTCAATGAAGGTCATTTTGCATTATATGGTCTTGGTTGGTTTCTGCAGGAGTATTGTGGAAGACAAATTGTTGAACATACCGGTGGAGTGAACGGCTTTGTTACCAGCGTTACGCTCGTCCCTGAGGAGAAACTGGGAATTATCGTTTTTACAAACAGTGATCAGAATTCGTTCTATGAAGCTTTGAAATGGGACATTATGGACGCCTATTTTGATAAACCCTATCGCAATTACAGCAATGTCTATCTCAATTCTTACAGAGCCACTGTGTCCCAGATCAGGAAAAAAGACCAGGCGCTTAAGGATTCTGTAGCAATGCATTTAAAAACTGAGTTACCGACATCGGATTATGAAGGAGATTATTATAATGATGTATATGGAAATATGAGCGTGGTCTCAGAAAATGGTGAATTGAAAATGAAATTTTCTCATCACCCGGATATGTACGCAAAACTTGAATCATTGGGAGGGAATCGCTTTTATGCAACATTTACCGATCCTGAATTCAGAAAAGCTATATTCCCGTTTCATGTTGAAAAAGGAAAAGTAACATCAGTGACGGTCAAAGTTGCTGACTTCATAGAGTATAATCCGTATGAATTTGTCAGAACCACGAGTAAATAGATTAATCAAGAATTCTTTGAAAAAATTTTAAAAAATGAATCATCAAAACTCCCCTTTAGGAGATGGGGGCTCCATAGATCAAACAACACTTGGAATAGGGACCCGCCTTCAACACACTCAACAGGGACCGGGCGTGATCGTTGGTGTGAAATACGCAACCTACCTCATCGCGTTTATCAATCATGGTCTAAAAGAAATTGATAAAACAGATCCTCATCTTGATGAGATCATCCCGGAAAATGTAACGGAGGAAATTGAAACACATTCCGAGGTGGAGAAGTCATTATTAAAGATCCTGAGATTGTGGGGAGGACTTTCAGAAACAGTGCCAATGGGTGACCGCTGGAAAAATGGAACAATGCTTTTACAACCTGCTGATAAGACGCAAAAGCCAAAAGAAATTCCCGTTGACGTCTTCTTTCACAAGATCGTAATGCTTCGCGACAGGTTGAGAGTGCTGGAGCAAAATATCAATGCCCATAAACAACTCAGTGACGACGACAAGGTAAATCTTCAGCAGTACATCACACGGATCTACGGGTCGCTGACTACATTCAATGTCTTGTTTAAAAATAAAGAACATTGGTTTGTAGGCGAAAAAGGAAGTAAGGAAGAATAAAGATTTTTATGCTGCTACAGCTTCATCCCCAGGATCCGCAACCCCGCTATATAAGAACTATTGTGGATGTTCTTCAAAAAGGAGGTGTGATCATTTACCCTACTGATACTATTTACGGTTTGGGCTGCGATATTTTTCAACATAAGGCCATAGAAAAAATTTGTCGCATCAAAAAGGTCGATCCTCCAAAGGCGCAGCTTTCATTTATTTGTTCTGACCTGAGTGATCTCAGCGATTTTTCGAAACAGATCTCGCGGAAAACCTATCGCCTGCTCAAAGAATACCTGCCCGGGCCTTATACTTTTATTCTGCCGGCAAGTAAACAAGTGCCTAAAATTTTGCAAAGCAAAAAAGATACGATCGGTCTCCGCATTCC
>Ga0070683_100001727_pt1 | contig 16997 bp, 16 predicted proteins | sample KBSC713LmetaG_FD_64662 | JGI IMG/M metagenome (GOLD analysis project Ga0070683, IMG submission 64662) | Corn rhizosphere microbial communities from Kellogg Biological Station, Michigan, USA - KBS C7.1-3L metaG | ecosystem: Host-associated > Plants > Roots > Rhizosphere ... | reverse complement strand
ATTCGCCAGGCCGCTATGCGCGCCAAGCGCCCGCCCCGAGAGGTCGAGAATCGGGCCAGGCTCAGGCTCAGGCTGGCCTCTCGCCTCAGCATAGCGGCGGACGAAGCCGCGATAGTCGTTGGCAGCGACGAAGCAAATCTCCTGGCTTTCCGCCTTCGTCGCCACCGACAGGCCGCGCTCCGCCGCCATCGCGCGCACCTCCGGCTTGGAGTATTCTCCCAGCGGGAAGAGCGCATGGCTCAGCTGATACTGCGAGAGCACGTGCAGCACGTACGACTGATCCTTGGTCACATCGCTGGCCCGGCGCAGGCGGCGCAACCCAGTCGCCGGGTCATCGTCCACGCGCACGTAATGGCCTGTCGCCAGATAGTCGGCGCCGAGGGCGAGCGCGCGCTCCAGCAGGAGCGTAAAGCGGATCGTGCGGTTGCAGCGCAGGCAAGGATTTGGGGTGCGCCCGGCGCGATACTCGTCGTAGAAGTAGTCCACAATCGTCTCGCGAAACGGCTCCTCGACGTTGATAACGTAAAACGGGATAGCGAGTTGAGCCGCGACCCGCCGCGCATCGCTCATCGATTCGATGGAGCAGCAGGCATTTTCGCGCACCGGAACAGCGCCATCCTCTGCGCCGTCCGTGGGTGGCTCGGCCCAGAGGCGCAGCATGATGCCGACGACATCGTACCCCTGTTCTTTGAGCAGCGCCGCCGCCACCGAGCTATCAACGCCGCCGCTCATACCGACTACCACACGCGCCATGGGTTCGCCCGCTTTCCTGAGTCTTGTTGCCGTTGCCATTGGCCGCTGCCGCGTCCGCGCTCCTCACATGCGGCGCTGAAATTATCGGCCATCCGAAGTATTATATGCCACGGATACGAGCTCATCAAGCGTGCTGCTTATGCGTCGGCGACTCTATCCCACCCGGCAGCCTGCCTGAGCGTGCTGAGCAATACCGCTCTCAGCGCTGTGTACCAATGACATACTCAATGCTCAGGCGCAGGGTGAAGCGATCTGCCGCGCCTCTGCGGGACGCTTGCGCAAGCCATCGTTCAGCGGCCTCAGCGCCAAGATACCGGGTGGCGATCTGGCGATAGAGCGCTATGCTGCGCTCTTGCTCCTCGTCAATGGTCGCACGTCCACGCACGGTAACGTACCGTGAACCTTCGGAGACACTCAACGATGCCCACGGGTTCGCCCGGAGATTGCTGACTTTATAGGAGGCCGCTGGCGTTGAGACGAGGATGTCGCTTCCGTCCAGCATGTACCAGACGAGCACCTGGGACGGAATACCCCGAGGATTCACGGTGGCCAGCATCCCGAAATGCACTTCGTCCAAAAAGGCGCAAACGGCAGTAGTGAGAGATACAGGCATACAGAATAAGCTCCTTCGCGGCACGCAGCGCCAGGGAAACAATCCTTCACAAATTGAAGTGGGCTTGGTGAAAGCGTACGGTGCTGTATGTATATTGTCAATGTGTGGAGACCTCCAGCGGAGGTATGGCATTTGCGAGAGGGAAAACAGGCAGTGCTATCCTGAGTAACTGCCCAAGGTATGCTATGGTATCAATGATGGAAGCGACCGGAACGCGTCAGCGCCGACGGTGTCCCGGTCCGCGATAAAGCAAGTGAGGTGCGATGATGCAACCCGCGGGACTTCGCGTTGAGGCAGCCCAGAATGCTGCGCGGCCACGCTATCGGCCCATTGGTGACTACGGCGTCATTGGCGATTGTCGTACCGCCGCGCTGATCGGGCCAGATGGCTCGATTGACTGGTGCTGCATGCCTCATTTCGATAGTCCCGCCATTTTTTTGCGCCTGCTCGACGCCGACAAGGGCGGCTATTTTCAGGTCGCTCCCACGGCGGGATTCGCCACTCAGATGGCCTATCTCCCCGCCACCAACATGCTGCAGACGGTCTTCGATACCGGAGCGGGCCAGCTTCGCCTGATCGATTGCATGCCGATTCGCTCGCGCCGACCAAGTGCCGCGAACGTCGCATCGCAGGTGAACGCACGGCTGCTGCATCACGGAATGCACCGGCTTCATGCGGGCCTCGAACGCGAACTCGGCAATGATGTCGCCGCGGCTCACCGCATCCTGCGCATCGCCACCTGCCTCGAAGGCACGGTGGATGTCGCCGTCACCCTGAAAGCCACCTTCGACTACGCCCGCCTCGCGCCGCAGGTGGAGGTGCTCTCGCTGACTGGAGGGATGGTCGGAGCGATTCTCTCGGCGGAGGGGCGCTATCTGGCGCTGGTGGTGCGCCCGCTGCCTCCCACCGCATCAGATGCCGCGGGTCCGCTCCACCGCGACGATGATGTCCTCAGATCAACAATCTCCCTGAAGGCAGGCGAGCGTGTAGCAATCAGCCTCAACTACGCCCGTACGCTGGGTGAGGCGCGCGCGCTGGCGCACCGGCTGACGACGCATGACGTGGACGCCGACGTGCGCGAGACGATGCAATACTGGCACACCTGGGCAGCCACCACCCGCTATGACGGTCCCTATCAGGAGCAGGTGCAGCGTTCGGCGCTGGCGCTGAAGCTCTGTACCTTCGAGCCGACCGGCGCCATTGTCGCCGCCCCCACCACCTCGCTGCCGGAGGGCATCGGCGGCGTGCGCAACTGGGACTATCGCTACACCTGGCTGCGCGATTCCTCCTTCACGCTCGACGCGCTCGGCCAGCTTGGCTACTACGGCGAGGCGCGCGACTACTTTCACTTCCTGCATGACCTCGATATCAAGCGGATCGATAACCTGCGCATCATGTATAGCATCCGCGGCGAATACGGCGCCCACCTCGCCGAGGAGGATCTGACGCATCTGGAAGGCTATCAAGGCTCCCGGCCCGTGCGCATCGGCAATGGCGCGGCGTCGCAGCGGCAGATGGATGTCTATGGCGAGGTGCTTGCCGCGGCCTATAGGTATGTGCGGCAGGCGGGCTATCGTCACGGCCACCGAGTCCACGAACGGACCCGCGACCTGCGCACAATGTCGGAGCTGATTGCGGACTACGTCGCCAATCACTGGCGCGAGATGGACCGTGGCATCTGGGAGGTGCGCGGCCTGCCGCGCGCCTTCGTCTACTCACGGGCGATGTGCTGGGTCGCGCTCGACCGTGCCTGTAGGCTGGCCGACGGCCATGGTCATGAGCGCCACGCGCCACGCTGGGGTAAACAGGCCGCAGCCATCAGGGAAGAGATCGAGCAGAATGGCTACAACGACGATATTCATGCATACACCCAGGCCTATGGAGACCGGGTGCTCGACTCCGCCAACCTGCGCCTGGCGCTCTCAGGGTTTCAACATGCTGACGAGCGCCAGATGCGCGAAACCATCCTGACGACCGCCCAGCGGCTCGCTGGTGATGGCGGCCTGCTCTACCGCTACCGTCCATTTGATGAGGCCGAACAGAAGCAGGGCCAGAAACCACACGACATTTCTTCAATTGACGGCCTGCCCGGAGGCGAGGGTGCATTTCTGGCGTGTACCTGGTGGCTCGTCAGCGACCTCTGCCGTATGGGCGAGATCGAGGAGGCCCAGCGCCGCATGGAGCATCTGTTGACGTACGCAAGCCCGCTCGGCCTCTATTCCGAAGAAGTGGATCCGGCGACGGGGGCGCTGCTGGGCAACTATCCCCAGGCGTTCACCCACATCGGCCTGATCAACAGCGCCGTCACGCTCCAGCGCGCCCAGGAGGGCCGCCCCATTGACGACGAGGACATCCACCCCGCCACATAATAGCCCGCGTCGCTATTGTTCCTGCTGTTCAGCGAGCCAGTGCTGCACCGTCGCGGCGGCGTTTGCGGTTTCCGGCGTGGCTGGAGGGGAAGCGTCCGAGTTGGACTCTGGCTGGCCATAGCGCGCCTGCTCGTAGGCATGGGTCAGCTCGTCCATCGCTCCGGCTACCGGAGGTGGCGCGGCCGTGCCTGGGTGCATCGGATCGTCGCTGGCGAGGCGACGCTGATATTCGCGTGGCGTCTCGGCGGGTCGGCGTGCGTGCCGTTTGCCGACGGCAAGCGCCAGCGTATCGCGATAGGCCCGGCGCACGCTCCCCTCGGCGAGATCGTCCACCAGGGGCGCGTCCTCGGCGCGCTGGCGGCGGAAAGCGCCGAAGAAGCGGCGAAGCTGGCCGCCAAGAATCTCGCGGGCATCGAGCATCGTGCGTTCCTCAGTAAACGCGCGCAGCTGGCGCGCCTGCGTGAAGCGGCTCAAAATGCGCGCCAGCACCACCAGCGCCACGACGATGACCAGGATCGCGGCCCCCCAGCGCATCGCCGTCACCCATTCCGCGGGGAGCAGACTTGTTGCGACCGCGTGGTGGGCTGGCGGGGCGCAGGTAGCGCCAGGTGTGGCAACGCCGCCCGCAGGAACGGTGGGCTGACAGGGCGGCACAGTGGGCAGTGTCAGCGGCTTGGGCGGGCCGAGCCGGTGAAAGTAAGCCGTCAGCCACTCGATGGGCTTATTCAGGATCAGGTAGAGGAGGAAGAAGATGGGTGTGAGGATAAAGACGATGCCGTCAAGCAGGCCATTGGCGATATTGCCCGCGGCGATGGCGAGAACACGCACCGAATCGCGCGAGATGAGCGCCGCCAGCAGCAGCGCCAGCAACGAGAGACCAAGGCTCAGGCCGACGCTGGCCGCCAGCCATGCCCGTGTAAAGACAGGCGGCATCTCCAGTGGCTGATCGCCACGATACGCGCTACGCATCTCGTAAGAGGCATCGCGCGCCTGTGCCAGCGTAAGCCCCATCGTTCCCGCGAAGAGCAGCAACGCCAGCAGCAATACGAGGTAGCTCGCCGCCAGGGGACGCGCCGCCCCCTGAATGGCTGCCGCGCCTGCCAGCGCCGCAATGGTCACGCCCAGCGCCACGACGAAGCGAACGTACATCCGGCCACGAGTCAGACGCCCGCGCCCCAGCAGCAGCCCGCGCCACCACAGCCAGATAATCAGCAGCGCCAACGCCACCAGCCCGCTGGTATCGCCGCCACTGACGAGCACAGAGCGAGCGGATGGCGAGAGCCAGTAGGTGGCGAGCAGCGAAAGCGTTCCCAGTCCCGCCACCGCGAATGTCAGCAGCAGCGTATGTCGGCGCCTGCGTTGCGGGTCGTCGTCGGTATCATGGATGAAGAGGATGGCGAGCCAGTGGATGCCAAAGACCAGCAGCCACATCCACCAGAACGGCATCACGGCGCCGTTAGGGTCACCGGAATCATACGCCGCCAGCAGCAGTAGCCAGCAGAAAATTGGCAACGTTTCCAGCGTGCAGGCGGATACCACGACCAGTATTCCAGCCAGGCGCTCAACCCGCGGCTGGGCAGGCGGACGAGCGTTGGACGGCAGCATCGCGAGACGTCTCATGGCAGCGCCTCCAGACTGGCGCGCGGATGGCTGGCGGCGCCTTCTGGCGTGGCCTCGGGCGCATCAGGCGGCAACGGCTGCCCATCGGCGTCCAGCCCGCGCTCGGCCAGAGCCCCCCGTATCAGCTCGTGCCACTTCACCGACCCCCCGAGACGCAGCGAGGGCAGCCGACGGGTCACGAGCGGCGTATCGCCTGTGAGCAGCAATGTCACGCTATGCCCTGCCGACCGCAGCCGGCTGAACACTTCCACACCCTCACCACCAAGCGCCTGGGCTGCGCCGACGTAGACAACCGTACTGCCGTAGGGCAGGCGGGGCGTTTCCTCGACGACGATATCGCCGATGGGGCGCGGTACGAACGCCACCAGCCGCGCCAGTGCATCCATCAGCCGGAGCAACTGCCCGCTGTCGCTGGCGGGAGGGATACGCAGCCGACCCGCAGAGCGTCGCGCGGTGATGGCCCGCACCCCGCCAATGGTCACGCCCGCATCAGCCGCCTCGCCCGATGCGCCCGATGCGTTCGACGCGCCCGGTTCACCGTCCGCGTTTGCCTGCGGACGCCAGACCAGATCATCGTGCGTCTGCATCGTGCCGTTGGCGCACAGCCCCACCGCGTACCGCTGCTCCAGCCCCCAGGCGGCCACCGAGGCCGCCGCGCTGATTGCCAGCTCGCTCAGGTCGTGATCCACGCCGACGAACTGCCCATGACCAAAGAGGCGGTCGTCGCGACCAAAGGTGCGCAGGTCGAGGAAGATGGTCAGCGTGTGGTGTGCCGACGGCTCGAAGACTTTGGTATGCAGCGCGCCGGTGCGGGCGGTCGCCTTCCAGTGGATGTGGCGGGGATCGTCGCCCGCGGTGTAGTCGCGCACGCCCGCAACCCGCAGCGGGTCGGCGAGCAGGCGCCGTGTGGTGGCGAGATCGCCAAAGGGCGCGCGGGCAGGCAGTCCGAACCGTTCGAGCGGCATCACCAGTGGGTGCACCAGCAGATAGGCGGGCTGTTCGATCACCTGCTGGCGGTTCAACACGCCCAGGGGGTCGCCACTCTGTAGCAGCATTGGGCCGAAGGTATATGCGCCCCGCTCCAGGATGCGCATCTGGTAACGGCGCGTCACCCGCTGCATCGCCCAGAGCGAGAACGCATTGGTCAACGTGGCGCGCCCCGTCTTAAAGCTCGGACGCACCACGGCGCTGATGATACGGCAGTCCTCGGGTATATCATCTTCCAGGTCGAGGCGTGGCAGCGGCAGGATCTTGCGGTTCTCGATGGTGATGGTGAACGCGATTTCGTCGCCGATCCGCACGCGATCCAGCCCCAGGTGACGGCGCACGATCACCTCGCTGAGACAGAAACGATACCAGATCTCGGGGATAGCGCCAAGCAGGATCACGGCCAGCCCGGAGACAAAGAGAATTTCATCGCGCAGCGCCAGGCTGACGAGCATCAGCAGCGCGCCCACCAGATACCATGGCCGCCGCGAGAGGATATTCTCGTCGCTGGCATAGTGCCGTAGCTGTCTGCGCAGCCGTTCACCACGGCGGCGGCTGCGGTCCAGGTCTCTTTCAGTATAGAACATCGCTGCCTCTCTCCACCCTGGCTACTCCTACGACTCTGGCATCGCGATTTGCGCCGCGGCTCTCTATCTGGACGCCCAGCGCGGATGGATTCTTTCAATTGTATTTTCAACCGAATTCTCATATGGATGCGTGAGACTATGAGTACGCTTGAGGCCGACACGGATACGATAGCATGGAACACGAACGGGCGCTATCAGCGTCCTATCAGCATGGAACGTTCTCACACGGCGCGCCGCTAGTCAGGCACGGTTGCGCCGGTACGTACAATGGTGATTGAATATGCTGTATCGCGAGAAGTCCGAAGCGCCGCGATACACTACGGGCAGAGAGACCGAACAACATGATGACTCACCAGCAGAAGAGCGCCATGCCCGATACAACCGATGCGAGCGACGCGAGCGACGCGACAACCGACGCAATTGAAAGCACACGACCAGCCATGCCGCTGACGACACGCGGCATTTCGGTGGTGCTGCCCGCGCATAATGAGGAAGCCGTTCTCGCCGTAACACTCGACAAGAGCGTGGCGACTCTGAGCGAGATCGCGCCCGACTACGAGATCATCGTGGTGGATGATGGCTCGTCTGACCAGACCGGGAGCATTGCCGAGGAGTACGCCGCGGCCAACCCACATATCCGTGTCGTCCACAACCGTCCCCAGCGCGGCTATGGCGGCGCGCTGATCGCCGGATTCAACGCGATAACGAAGCCGCTCGCCTTCTTCATGGATGCCGACGACCAGTTCGATATTCGCGATCTGGCGCTGCTGCTGCCGCTTCGCGAACAGGGGCACCGCGCGGTGCTGGGTTACCGGCTGCACCGGCAGGATTCGCCGCTGCGCAAGGTCAACGCGTGGGGCTGGAAGCTGCTCGTCTCGACGCTCTTCGATCTGCATGTGCGCGACGTAGACTGCGCGTTCAAGCTGTACGATACCTCGCTCGTCCGCGCGGTGGACGTGACGGCGGAGGGCGCGATGGTCAACACGGAGATGCTGGTGAAGCTGACGCGGATGGGCGTGCCATTCGTCGAGGTACCGGTGCGCCACTATCCTCGCGTTCACGGCCAGGCCAGCGGCGCGAATCTGCGGGTCATCTTCCACGCCTTCCGCGAGCTATTCCGCCTGCACAGCAAACTGCGCAACTGGCACGCCGACGTTCCACCTGAGGAATAGGCGCTCTCAGTTCCCCGCTGGCGTTGGCTCGCCACCGGGATCGAGCCGCATCTGAGCCTGCCTGATGGCCTCCAACAAATCATCAATGTTGAAGGGCTTCGAGATGATTGGCACCTCCAACTCGTCAATCGCCTCTTCGCAGTCCTCAATCGTCCTCGCGGGGCTGGCCGACATCATGATGATGGTGTGGCGCTCGCGTAGGTCTTCATCTTGCGCCACGATTTCCAGCAGGTCGCAGCCATCCAACGCGGGCAGCCGATAATCGAGCACGACGATCAGCCGCTCGGCGCTCGCGTCGAGTATTTGCTTCCCTGCAAGGCCAGTGGCCGCCTCGATCACATCGTAGCCCACATCAATGAGCAGATCACGTACCGTCTCACGAATTCCTTCATCGTCTTCGATCACACAGACTGTGGCTATCGCCATTGGTTACCAACTTTCCTTCCAGGAGCTTTTGCTTTGCCACGCGGATCTATACCATCCACAAGGCTCATCTCATCCGTATCAAGATGCGCAAATGGCGTGCCACGGCGCGGAACCGGGACTTGAGCGCGGGTTGCAGCAGACTTCGGGGCGTCACCGAGCGAAGAAGCGCTGGGTGAACGTCGCGATGAAGGTGATCTCGATCAGCAGCCCCAGCACCGCCTCACCCGCCGCCAGGATGGTCAGCGGATTATGGAGGCTCACCGCCTCGCCCGGCGCGAAGCCGCGCCCATGAAACGACGTGACGCTGAAGATCAGCGCATCCACCGGCGAGAGCGCCGGAGAGACACTCTCACGCAAGACAAAATAGAGGAGGGCGAAGGCGACGATCACCAGCAGATAGGTGATGAAGCTGCGCATCGGCTTATAGCCATAGCCGGAGATGAGATCGAGCAGCCATGAGCCACCGGCCCGCAGATAGTGGCGCTGCTGGCGGAGCACGCGCCGCTGGAGCGCCTGCGAGCGGTAGGCGAAACGCGCGGCGGCATCGCTCACCCCCTGCTCGCGCAGCACGACAGCTAGCTGCTGATACGTGCGGGCGGCGGCCTCCCACCGGTGCGGCATAACCCCCGACTTTCGGCCATGCTCGGCGGGGACGAATTGTTCCTGGATCTCATCGCCCAGGCGGGGCGTCTGCGACCAGTCGATCTGGGTCAGCGACGCCCCGTTCCAGGCGATATCGCGCAGGCGCGTCCGAGCGTCGAGCCGTATGTCGCCCAAGAGCGTCGCGGCGTTCATACGGGCGTGGGTCAACACAGCGCCGCGCAGGTCGCAGCGGGCGAATCCAGCGCCGTGGAGCGTGGCAAAGACCAGCCGGGCGCCCGCGAGATTCGCCTCACGCAGATGCGCGCCGGTCAGGTTGGCCCAGATGAGGTTCGCGCCGGAGAGGTCGGCGTAGCCCAGGTCCGCGCCGGAGAGATCGCTATCGACGAGGTCAATGCCACGCAGGTTGGCGCGCACCAGATTCGCGCCAGACAGGTTGGCCCGCCGCAGCACCATGCCTGATAGATCAATCTCGGCCATCCACGCGCCGCAGAAGTTCGCGCACTCGACCGTCCGGCCCTGGGGAATCAGCTCATATTTGACGACGTATTCCGATTCCTGGCCCGACCAGCCATGTTCGGCCATGATCCACTCGACCTCGCCACGCGTGTGAATCCGCACGCGCTCATAGGGCGCCCGGCCTGCCGCGCTATTGGCCGCGCGCGCCGCCCGTAGCTCCTCCTGCCGCTCCACCGATGGCGCGCCGCCGACCTCCGTAACGCTCAAGACATCCTGCTCGCTCACTGGCGCATCCCTCCCTGTTCTCTTGCCGCCGTGCCGCCAGCTTCATTCTATGCGAGCCGGTCAACGGGTAGCGAACACCCCGCGATGATGTGACCAGGGTGTGCAGCGCGAGTATGTCCGCGTGAGCAATTCGTGACCCCGGCAGCGGATGTTGAATGTTGGGAACATAGCTGTTCCCACATGCGCCATCTGAGGAAGGAGGCGATTATCATGACACCTCAGGTGAAACTCGATGGGACGGAGCAGGTAGCCCAGGTCTCTCCAACCGCTGAGACGACAGGGTCGGCAGCGCACAAACCGACATATGGTGAGCGCCAGGGTATTGCGATGGGCTGGGTGTCGATTGCCCTTGGCATCTTCCTGTTGCTCGGTGGCCTGGCGTTGTGGGCGGCTTCCGTCTTCAGCGCTGGATTCGGGGGCTGGCTCATCAGCGTCGCGGTGATGGGCGTGATTGTAGTGGCGGCCATCGTTGCTGTCAGCTACTTTGTCATCAGACCCGGACGCTAAGTAATTGGCCCGCTGAGCGGATAGCCAGGCGTGAGTGTATCCGCCTGCTGTCCGCTCAGTTTGCTTTGTTCAAACGGTGCAGACTGGATATCTTCACTGGCCGCTTTCGTGAGCGCTTCGTGACAGCAATCAGGGAGATTGTGACAGAACCGCAAGATTGCCAGAGTATCCCACTACCAGAGCAAGTCTCATGGTCATCCGTTGTTGCCGGTCGCGCCGAGAGGCGGCAACCGATGAAGCGATACGAAGGAGCATGCGCTATGGCGGCCTATCGACTCCAACGCTGGAGCGTCAGTCATTATTCGGCAACCGCATGGCAGCCAGCCTACGCGAATGTCACACTCGATGGAATGGGATCACATGGGTTCATCCGTCGGCGCATGGCGCCGCATGGCGAAGACGTACGCGTCTTGCTCCTGCCGACGGATACCGCCGATGCGAAGGGCAGCCAGGTTATAGTCAAGCGCGCAATGGCCCAGAGCTCCGACATATGGAGAGGGAAACCATAACCCTTATTGTCTGTCACTATGTGCTTGCCTTTGCGGCCATATCATGTGGCGATCAAGCCGTGAGGACCGGCAGGCGAGTGGCGTCGTAGATGCTGACCATGAACGGCGCTTGCCAGTCCTGCGTGAGGGAGTGCGCGACCATGAGGAAATTGCCCGCCGCGTCTTGCAGCGAGGGGCGGGCGTCGCTGCCAGGTGGTGAGATTCCTAATGCGACGAAGCGTCCCTCGGCGCGGTCCCAGGCTGCGGCGGTGAGGACGATCAGGCGGGCATTGGCCACCGCGACATCGCCGAGATCGGCAGCGTATGCGGCGACGGCGTGCACGTCGGGTGAGGCCGAGAGGTGGTTATCCACCTCATAGAGTGCCGTCACTGGTGGGGGCGCTGGCGTTGCCTTGGGACACACATTTCCCATCCCTGGAAAGCAGCCGCCTGAGGATGGCAGGCCGGACCTGACGGTAAAGAAGAGCGCGTCGCCCGAAATGCCGAGAGACTGCGGCACGCTGGTGTTGGAGCCGGAAGGCAATGTGGCCAGCACGCGTGGCCTGGCGCCTGGCGCGGCAAGATGGTCCAGCTCGTTGAGGGTGGTAGCCCCCGCGGATGCGCCGCCAGGCGTGGCGACGTAGTACAGGCTCGCGTCTGTGAGCGCGAGGATGCTGCCGGTCACCTGCGGCAGCGCAGTGGTCGCGCCGGTGACGAGATCATAGACCCGCAGCGGCGTGATGGTGACGGTTGTATCCTGCGCGCCGCCTGGCGTGCCGTAGACCACGTACGGCCAGGAGAACGCATCGAGCTGGGTATCGCTATTCGTGCCGGGCAGTCGTTTGACCGTGCGCCCGGCGAGATCGGCGATGACGATGCCAAGGCCGGTGCCTGCGGCGAGCACACCGCGGTCGAGCAGATAGTTGGAGACACCCTGATACTGCCTGGCCGGGATTACCTGGTAGAGCGAGCCGGTACGTTGGTCGTAGGAGTAGAGACAGCCGCCGCAATCTGGGCCAGGGTAGCCCGTGCTCTGAGCAATGAGGAAGCGCCCGTCGGTATGGCAACAATCAATATAGTAGCTGGCGCTGCCCGTATCCTGGCACGATGTCCCAACGCACTTGGGGAGGCTGGCGACGCCGATAGGTGTAAATCGGTGGGAGGCGATGTCCAGCACGCCTGCCTCCGCTGGAACGGTAGCGATGTTGGCCCTCGTAACTGGCCTGAGCGTATAGCCATAGAGGCTCTGGCCGTCAGGCGCAAGGCTAAAGCTCGGCATGTAATGGGTGGCGTCCAACTGCGTCGAGAATGTGGCGATTGCGGCCTTGGAGCCCCAGGCCTGGGTGATGGAGACCATCGAACGGTATGGCGGGGCGGGCATTGCCGTGGGTGAGGATGGACCTGGCGATGCAACTCCCCGTGGGACTGACGACACGCTGCAGCTCGAAACTGCCACAGCCACGACCACGAGCACAGCGGCGAGGAGCAGACGGCCCAACGCCATCGGGTGACCGCGACGTGCTGTACGGTGAGCGCGCGCGCCAGGAGGTGTCATGAGCTGCCTCGCTTCCATGAGCTACAATGCTGCGCCCAGGCTGTTCGCTATATACACGCCGACAGGCCCCTGTTCTTTACAAAGAAGCCCGGCGCTGCCCCAACTACCTTCGGCTCACGTACTGAGACAGCCCCTGAGTGCATCACGGCCAGCCTCATTCTATGCGAGCGCGTCAACGGGCAGAGTTGATGCAAGGCGCGCATTCTTCGCTGTAACCTGACGGCGTAGTGCCAGTGGCTAGTAGCTATTCGCTCCGCGCAGATGGAGCGAGCGACGAAGTATGCAGATCGGGGAGGAAGTAAGCACATGGGGTTCTTTGATAAGCTCAAGGACAAGGCCAAGGGCGTCGCTGGGGATGCCCTTCAAGCCGCCGTCGAGACCGCACAGGACAAGGTCAAGGATGCGGTGGCTGATAAGGTGACGGACGTCGCACAGCAGGCGGTGGGTGGCGCGCTCTCCCACGTCGGCGCCACGCCGGACAGCGCCGCGGCGAACGTGGCTCAGGCCGCCACCAGCACCGCCGTCGAGACCGGCGTGAACGTGGCCGCCGATGTCGCCACCACCACAAGCGACGACGAAAAGTAAAGCCTTGCGCTGAGTGGATGGCACATAGAGCATACTCACCTGCTATCCGCTCAGTGTGACTCCCGCGCTATAAGGCGTGCGATTAGCGCTTCTGTTTCTCAATCGGCTCGATGGTGATTTCCAGGTTCTCCTGCTCGTCGTCCGCTCCAGGCTCACTGCCGCTCAGTTGAGCGGCTGCTAGAGCGGAATCGGCTGCGTACTGCGGAACTGGCATAGATGCCCAGCGCATGAGCAGCACCCACCCACCCAGTAGCGACACCAGCGTCAGCCCGCCCATGGCCACGACGTGCTGCTGCATGCTGGCCACTAACGCCTGCGCCTCCGCGCTATGATTCTGGGCAAACGTCGGCCACTGCGCGTACGGATACCCTGTAAAGGCGAGGTAGCTCTGTATAGCAGCAAGCGTATCCCGCGCCTGGCGCGCCCAATAGAGGCCCAGCCCGAAACCGGCAGTGGGCACGAGCACGAGCGCCTGCTCGTACCAGGGGCGGCGGCGCATGGAGGCGACGAAGAGCACGAATGGCGCTTCCAGGCCCAGGACGATAGCATACGCGATCAGCACCCGCTGCAGGTAATCTGGCGCACCGAGTGCGTCGCGAAGTCCGTCGATGCCGTCCATAATCTTGCGACACTGCCCTTCCACATCGGTACACCAGTACACGTATCTACTCGCGCCCCCCACTCGAACTGTAGAGGGTGTGCTCCGCACTATGCAACCGACCTCATCCTCGGACAACCTCATCAGGCACTGCCACCAAGGAAGGCATCGCGAGGCAGGCATCGAGTCAGACAACAACACACGCGGAGGGCACTCGGATACGGCTTGCCAGCGTCGTCACTGCTCGCCGCGTATTCCGCGTTATCAGTTCGCAGTCTGATTCCTGATTGCGGACCAGTCACACAAGCCGCATGTCAATGAGCGCTGGTGGGCGCGCCAAGTGGACATTACTAGGGCGGTGGAGTACAATGAAAGCTGCATAAAAATCCGTCCCGCTAGTCTTCAGGCACGAAGGACGGATATTGCGGAAATTTGTTTCAGAACGTACATGCCTTCAGTTGGCATGAATTCGGGCTTTGAGGGCGGCTGCTGGAATTGGCAGACAGGACGGACTTAGGATGGGCCGTCGCCCAAACCCGGAATTCAACGGTGCTGAGGACGCCTGCATGCTGGCTAGCAGGACGGACTCACTCAGCCATGCGACTTTCTGCCGCCTTGACCGCCTACTTCTACGCCAAAGAACTCAGTCCCCGTAGCCGCAGTTGGTATCACCAGAAACTCACCGAGTTCATCACCTGGGCCGAGGCCCACACGTGCCCGCTGCATGAGAACGCTATCCAGGACATCGCCGAGGTGGACACCGCCCTCGTGCGCGAGTTCCTGAACCACCTCAAAGTCACACCGTCGCAGGGTATCAACCATCGGGGGACGCCGCCCAGTAGCGAAACGCTGCATGGCTATGCCCGCGTCATCAAAGCCTGGTTGAACTTCTGCATCGCTGAGGGCCTCTTACCAGAACGGGTGACACGCCGCCTGGAGATGCCCAAACGCGAACGCAAGGTGATTGCCGTGTTTACCCGCCAGCAGATTGACGCCCTCTTTGCCGCTTGTGAACGCCCAGGGGATACACAGTACCCATGGCTGGCCGAACGGGACAGAACCATCCTGATGCTGTTACTCGATACCGGGATGCGCGCCAGCGAGTTGTGCGGCCTCACTCTCGATACGGTGCATCTGGAACACGGCGTTGCCCGTGATGATGCGTACCTGACGGTGATGGGCAAGGGCCGCAGGCAACGTGAGTGCCCCCTGGGGCAGCGTGGCCGACGGCAACTGCATCGTTATCTACACCGGTTCCGCCCACATGTGCTTGGTGAAACCCATATCTTCCTCGGAAGGGATGGCCGCCCACTGGATAACAAAGGTTTGGGCGCGGTGCTGTATCGGTTGAAACACCTCAGTGGCATCGAGGGGGTGCGGTGCAGCCCACACGACTTCCGCCATACCTTCGCTTACACGTATCTCGCGAACGGCGGTGACGTGATGCGCCTCTCGCGCCTCCTGGGCCACACTGACCTCGCCACAACCCAAATCTATCTACGGGCCTTCACGAGTCGCGAAGCGCGGCAAAACTATGTCAGTGTGTTGGACAATCTCTAACGAAGGCGAGGGGGCAGCGGATGACGGGGCATGACAATGAACCTATTCTCCTGCCCCAGGCTGTGCTTATGTTTGGTGTATTTCAGGAGACTGAGACTGTAATGCGGCCAGCACCGCCTCCAACGTCGGCTGACTTTGCCAGCCTCCGTCTGGGGTACGGTAGAAGCGGCAGCAGAGACAGGGGAATGCGCCGGGCGCCATAGGAACCACGTCCCGCCCGTTGATGCGTATGGTAGGCGAACCATAGAATGCATGGCGTCTCGCGTCTGCATCCGACTCAATACACACCATGCGTACCGTTGCCCCCGACATCCCTGCACGGCGCAAGGCATCCTGTAATACTTCCAGCGCCCCCATGTATGTCGGGCAGTCCGCAAAATACAGCAATTCAATCGTCGGCTGCGCGGGTTGTGGAGGTTGTGGAGGTTGTGTGGGCTGAGTGGATTGCATGGCACGACTCCGTTTCACCTGCCTATGCCGCCTCTTACCTATGTCATGTCGCAAATCATAGGCCGGTATGCAACCCTGACGCCGATTCCAGCAGGAGATACCCACATGGGGTGTGGATAACCGCACGGCGTGAGGCGCCAGCCCTTCGGGACAACCGTATTTCTATCCCTATCTCTAACCCTTACCCTCACTCCCAACCACAGCTAGTGACGATGTGAAGGCCGCAGCGCCTGCGTCACCCGTGCGCCTCGATTCCCTCGTGACCGCCATGCCTGTTCTTCGCGAAGATACCCCCCGATGGCCGCAGCTTGCAAGACGAGTTCTTGCAGTTGGGTGTGCATCTCTTCCGCCTCGGCAGCGGTCAGGGTCAGCGTCCCGGTGGTGAGTTGGTGGAAGACATGGTTGGTGAGGAAGATGGCCCGCCAAAGCGAGTCCTCAGCATCCATATGGGCATCCGCATGGGCTTCGACATTGACACTCGTGACACTATCGGTGTGCGCGTGGCGCGCATCGCTTACCATTGGTGAACATCCTCCGTGTGTCGGTGGTGGCATTGGTGCGTCGCGTGCAGCGCAAAGCAGTGCCATTGGGCGGCAGACATGTGGGCATCGAGAGTGCGTTGTGCTGCTAGTCGTGTTCGATTGTCCTCTATCATCGGCAAATGACCTCGCAACTGCGTCACAATCGTCGATTAGTCCGTCGCAACCGCGTCACAATCCCTGTCACACGTTTGGCGGTACCGTCGGAAGAAATGAATGATAGAGACATATCGACTTAGCCATGATGCAGCACTACGTGCGGGCATTTAGCAGCTGTGAGGCGCGGCAGCACCATGTGAGTGTGCTGGATAATCTCTGAGACGAACGAAGCCTCGTGCAACGCGCTGTAGCGATTGAGAACGCCCACGAGGGCAAGCGTAGCCCTCACATAGAGAGATAAAGACACTGTGACCTGAACGGCGATGGCGGCCCAACATGGCCGCATGGCCCCGTACTTTTGTTGGCGTGATACGTCATAGGGTGCTACACTGACTGCGGTTGAGACGCCCCCGTTGTGCAAGTACGTAGGATGTCGCGTACGCAGGTTCTACTTAGGGAAGAGGCACCCCATGCACACCACCAGCGTCGCGACCTGTCGCTTATTGCACCTGCTGGATGCGGCCCAGCAGGTGCTGGCTTGTGAAGCGGCATGCGAGGCGAATGCTGCGCCACAAGCTTCATTTGATACGACTGATACGACTGATACCGCTGATACGGCTGAAGTATTCGATGAACCTGCACCCGGAGGCGTCATCACTTGGTTCCATATCTGCGCCCTGTGCCAAATGAGTCAGCGGGACGATGCCAAAGGGAAGATAGCCGACTGGCTTTTGCAGGATGCCCT
>Ga0070683_100001722_pt1 | contig 17009 bp, 15 predicted proteins | sample KBSC713LmetaG_FD_64662 | JGI IMG/M metagenome (GOLD analysis project Ga0070683, IMG submission 64662) | Corn rhizosphere microbial communities from Kellogg Biological Station, Michigan, USA - KBS C7.1-3L metaG | ecosystem: Host-associated > Plants > Roots > Rhizosphere ... | reverse complement strand
GTGTGAACACGCCGGTGTGCCAGCCTTTCACCGCGATCACGGCCTTCTGCACGAACGGCAGCTCGCTCGAAAAAAGAAAAAAATCGGGTTTGCGTGAGCCGCGCTGCCAGCCGGGATTGTAAACCATCAGGTCGATTTCCTCCTCGGCATGTTTGCGGCGCGCCGCCACCTGGTATTTACGCGCCTGGCGGACCAAAAATCCGTTCTGCTCGAAATATTCGCGGACTATCCCTTCGTCGATGGCGGACATGATGGTTATGATTTACGACAGCGACTGACGGGCAATCGCCGGACCAGCATTCCAATTCATAAATCGCGATTCTTAAATCTTAAATTCAACCCGCGCCGATCTCACGAAAACACGCCTCAGCCAGTGCCAACGGAACATCGTCGCGCGTGACCGCGTCACCGATTTTTCTCATTACCACGAATCGCGGAGCGCCAGCGCGGACTTTTTTGTCCCGCCCCATCGCCGCAATCAGTTTGTTCAAGGGCAGCCGTTCGCGCAGTCGCGCCGGCAGGGTGTGCGCCTTAACGACTGCGTCGACGCGCGCCACGTCATTGGGTGCGAGCAGACCGAGTTGCGCCGACAGGCGCGCAGCGGCGCAAAGGCCGATCGCGACTGCTTCGCCGTGCAAATAAGAGCCGTAACCCGTGACCTGTTCGATCGCGTGACCGAAGGTGTGTCCAAGATTGAGCAACGCGCGACCATCGCCTGGCACGCGTTCGCGTTCGTCCGCTTCGACGAACTTTGCCTTCAGCGCACAACACCGTGTAATTACGCTGGCGAGATCCGCACTGGCGAGCGACAACGGCGCACGCTCGAGCTGCGCGAACAGATCGGCATCGCCGAGCAGGCCGTACTTGATGATCTCGGCCGTGCCCGCAGCAAACTCGCGCGCGGGCAGGGTCGACAGAAAATGCGTACCGATGAAAACGCCGCGGGGCTGATGAAATGCTCCCACGAGATTTTTCCCAGCGGCCAGATTGATTCCGGTTTTTCCGCCGACCGAACTGTCCACCATCGCAAGCAACGTGGTCGGCACCTGATAATAATCGATTCCGCGTAACCACGCCGCCGCTGCGAATCCGCCCAAATCGCCGATCACCCCACCGCCGACGGCGAACAGCGCGCCATTTCGATCGATGTTTTGCGCTGCTAAAAAATCGAGGACACGACCGAGTTCGCTCAACGATTTGGAATTTTCTCCAGCTTCCACGACGCACACAGGCGCTTCTCCGAAGATCGACTGGATGTCCGCCGCACGCGTGCGCGCGACGTTGGTGTCGGTCAATACAACGCTCTTTCGGGACGAATCGCGGAGCTGGACGAAGTGGAGGCGAAGCTCCGGCAAAATATTGCCGGCGAAGCAGATCGGGTAACTGCGTTCGCCTAAATTGACCGTGAGTCGCTGTTCCATGAGCAATTCGAATAGCCGAATAAGGAGTTGAGGGTCAATGGCTAATTTTGAGACTACGTCTTAGTCGCAATAAAATATTGACTTGAGAAGCTGTCTCAACGCTCTTTGCGCCACTTCGTTTTGCGCACGTGAAAACGCTGCCGGCGATTTCCCTCCTAAAGAAAGCCAAACCTCACCGCCACTACCTCAACAGAATCAAGGTGCGTCCCATCGCCTGATCGCAACTTCCCTCACCGACAGCAAACAACTCAGATGAATTCCTTCAAAACCTCCTTTGTTACGGGTCTCCTAATGCTGGGCTTTCTGTGCTCGTCGGCGGTCGCTGCGGATACTGCCGCGCTGGAAAAACGGATCGATGAGCTGAGCCGCGAACTCGCCGCGCTGAAGCTGCAGGTCCAGCAGCAAGAAACTTCCCGCCAGGCAGCGAACACTTCGGCCAAAACGACCACGCCGGCCGAAGCGACGTCCGACGTCAACTCCGCGTCGGTTTCGGCGCCGGAAACCAGTGACACGAGCATTGGCGGATATGGCGAGATCACGTACACCGGATACCGCAACGATTCCAGCCGCAATCAGGCTGACCTCCGTCGTCTCGTCCTCTTTCTCGGACATCGTTTCAGCGACCAGCTCAGTTTCAACAGCGAACTCGAGGTCGAGCACGCAGTCGCGAGTGCCGACGACGCTGGCGAGATCGAAGTCGAGCAGGCTTTCCTCGATTACCGTTTCGCTTCCGGTCCGACCATTCGCGCCGGACTGTTTTTAATCCCGCTGGGTTTGCTCAACGAGCATCATGAGCCGCCCGTTTTTTACGGCGTCAATCGCAACGAAGTGGAGACCCGCATCATTCCGACCACGTGGCGCGAAGGCGGCTTCGGCGTGCATGGAGCGACGGAATTTGGGCTCGATTACAATGCGGGACTCACGACCGGGTTCGATACGACGAAATTCGATGATCCGGCTTCCCCACTCGCAAGTTCCCATCAGGAATTGCAATTGGCGCGGGCGCGGGATCTGGCGCTTTACGGCGCGTTGAACTATCGCGGGCTCCTCGGACTGACGGTTGGCGCGGGCGTTTTCAGCGGGAACTCCACTCACGGCAACGCCGCCTTCAAGGCCGATCCCACCACTCCCGATTTCAGTGGCGCAAAAGCCCGGGTGACACTTTGGGAAACTCACGCGCACTGGCAGCCGGGTCGCTGGGACTTCGCGGCGCTCTACGCCGCGGGCTCCATTGGCGATGCTGATCGGATCGACGCAACGCTGCGAGCATTCAATCAGACGACCGGAAGTGACCGCGCTTATCTTCCCAGTCGGTTTGATGGCTGGTATTTTCAGGCGGCCTACAAGGCGTGGGAAGCGGGCGAACTTTCACTGGCACCATTCGCGCGCTATGAATTTTTCGATACTCAGGCCGCAATGCCATTCGGGTTCCCTCGCGATCCGGCCAACCGTGATCATGTCCTGACCACTGGCCTCACCTTCCGTTTGCACCCGCAGGTCGTAATCAAGGCTGATTATCAGAAGTATCAGGACAATAGTCTCAACGACAGCTACAACCTCGGCCTCGGTTTCATGTATTGAGAAAGCCATCACAACGTGCGCTCGTTTTCCCGGCCTCCGTTTCTGTTTCTCAACCGTCGTGATGATCTGCATTCAAGGCCGTTGCCTTGCCGAGCCGTTAAATGAGGATCACCTGAAGTCGGCCTCAACTTCTGATTGTCACTCATGCGTTCCAACTGGCTCATCGTCCCCGCGACTCTCGCCGCCTCCACTTCCGGTTACGCGACGATTTATCTGACGCTCGAACAGGCGCAGGCTGCGATCTTCCCCGGAGCCAGTTTTAGTCCCGCGCCGGTCACACTCACGCCTGCGCAGCGCACCGAGATCGCGAAAACTTCCGGCGTTCACGTTCGCAATGCCGAGGTGCGCGCCTGGCGCGTTTCCAGCGGAGGTTGGTTCTTTGTCGACGAAGTGATCGGCAAACACGAGTTCATCACTTACGCTCTCGGACTCAACGCGAATGGCGCCGTGCGCGGTCTTGAGATCATGGACTATCGCGAAACCTACGGATACGAAGTCCGCGATGCAAAATGGCGCGCTCAATTCGCCGGGAAAACCACCCGTTCCGAACTCAAACTCGACGCTGATATCAAAAATATTTCCGGCGCCACGCTTTCGTCGCGTCACATTACGGACGGAGTAAAACGCCTTCTCGCCACCTATGCGCTCGTTTTCGCAAAATCGTAGCGCACTCGCATCACGCGATTTTCGGTGTGCCACGACGGTGCCATCGCCCTCGCGCATTTCCGCCGCGACGATGCCGGCGAGCGTCGAACTTCGCCGCGCCCGGCCGCTGCTTGGCACGATCGTTGAAATTCGTGCAACGGCATCCGACGCATCCGTCGCCACGCGCGCGATCGAGCGTGCCTTCGCCGCGATCGAGCGCGTTCACCGGCTCATGAGCTATCATGAAAAGTCGAGCGACATCGCGCGACTCAACGCATCTGCCGCGCAGCGGCCGACGACGGTTCACCCGTGGACTCGCGGTGTGCTGCGCCGCGCGATCGCGTTGCACCGGTGCACTCGAGGCCAGTTCGATATCGCCATCGCGCCGGTGCTGACGCGCGGCGGCTGGCTGCCGCGAACCGCCGGCCAGCGCGCAGCACCACGCGCGACGTGCGCGGACATCGTTCTCCTGCCACGTCGGCGCGTGCGTTTCCTCCGTCCGCTTCGGATCGATCTCGGCGGCATCGCGAAAGGCTACGCAGTGGACCGCGCGATCGCCGCGCTTCGCTCGGCTGGCGCAACGGCGGGTGTGGTGAACGCAGGCGGAGATCTGCGCGTGTTCGGATCTCGCTCTGAACCGGTCTATGTTCGCGAGCCCGCATCGCCCGGCAAACTCACGCCGCTCACGACATTGCGCGAGGCCGCACTCGCGACGTCGGCGCATTATTTTTCCACGCGCCGGTGGCGCGGCGAATCATGTTCGCCAGTGATCGATCCAAAACTGCGCCGCCCGAGCGCTGCAAGACTCAGTGTGAGCGTGTGCGCGCGCGAATGCTGGCTCGCGGACGCACTGTGCAAAATCGTTTGGCTGGCCGGTCCGGCCGCCGGCGAGATTCTTCAAGCGCAGCGTGCTCGCGCCTGGGTGTTTGATCCGAGTTCACGGATGAATGCCGAGTCGCCGGACCATAAAACACGATTGAATGCATTCCCGTCTTCGTGCGGACCGAAACACGACGACCATTCATCCCGTGTTCGCCGAAGATCGCCGCAATCGGCAAGCCTCCTTCGCTCTGACCCACCGAGCGCGTTCGCCGGCAGAATGAATCAGGCAAAACTGGCTGCCGATGCGCTCTGACAGTTTCAGACTCAGTCCGCGGTTGCGCGCGTGGTTCTATGGCACCGTTGGCGTGCTTTTCATCACCGGCGTTGGCTGGTGGTTTTTTGATATTCTCGGACACGGCGACGGCAATTTCGGCGAGTTCGCTGCGATCGCTCGCGTTTGGCTTCTGAAGCTGCACGGCGCCGCCGCGACGCTCACGTTGATTGTGCTCGGCACGCTCATTCCGCTGCACGTGCGCCGCGGCTGGCGAGCGAACCTCAATCGCACAAGCGGTCTCGCGATGAGCGCTCTGTGCATTCTCCTCATCGTGACCGGCTACGCTCTCTATTATGCGGGCGGCGAAAATCTCCGCACCTTCGCAAGCGGCGCGCATATCGCGCTTGGCCTCGCGCTGCCCGTTTTGCTCGTGTGGCATATCGTCCGCGGACGGCGTGCACGTCGTGCTCGTTTCAAGGCGGGTTCGGCACCGCGTGCCGAATCGTCCAGCCTAACGACGGCGGCGAAGTTACATTGATTCAAATCGAATCGCCTCAATCGCATTCCGGGCGAAGCGAACGCGACGATTTGCGGTCGACCGCATCAAAATCATGGGTACGGTCGCAAATAATCCGTTCACAACCTTGTCAACCGCACGCGATTTTCGCTGTCTCTATCGCGTTCCGATGAAATTGTTCGCCGTTCTGCTGGCTTCCGCCATTTTGCTCGCCGCTTGTTCGAGCGTCAGCACCCATCGGAATGGCCATGTCGATCTCAGCCGTCTCAAACGATTTTACGTCGAGCATCGCCTCACCGACGACCATCACATCGACGAGCAGATCGTGGCCGGCCTTCAGGCGCTGGGCCGCCAAGCTTCCGCTGGTCCCATGACCATGATGCCCGACGGCGTGGAAGCAGTTGTGACATACGAGGACAACTGGGCGTGGGATTTCAAATCGTATTTAATCCAGCTCAGCATCGACATCCGCAAAGCGAATACCGACCAACCGCTCGCCCGCGGAACTTACCGACAACCTTCGATGATCACAAAACAGCCGCCCGATGTCATCCGTGCGATCCTGACACCGCTGTTCAAACATTCGTGAATGATAGCGATCGAGGTGCATTAGCATCTACATCCTCGACACCGGTCCCAAAAACATCAACTTGAGGTCACCCCTCGGGTTTTCCCCTATGAAAAAGCTGCCCCTTTGCACGCTTCTCAGCGGTGCTGTGTTCGCAATTTCCGGTACGATCGCGCTGCTGCAAATTGCTCCCCGTCCAGAACCGTTTCCTCTGTTTTTCCCCCTGATGTGGGATTTGATCATGGTTGGGATTGGCGTCGGGGTGATTCTTCGCTGCGATTGCGCGCGGCGCGCTGGCGTGATCTGGGGAATTTTTTGCATCCTCGCTTCGCTTGCCATCGGCGCCGCGGCGTTTGGATGGCTTCTTCCGCAGCACGCAGAGCCGCTCGAGACTCATCGCGTCATTTTCATGATGTTGACAGTGGCATTCGGCGTCGTTTTTGGAGTCTGGCAACTCTTCGCGCTCAACAGCCCCGAGGTGCGATCCTGGACCGAGCCGTTAGTAGCGCATCCGGGCGACGTCCACATTTCGACGATCCACCACGGCTGAAAAGCCGGTTATTTCCGGCGCGTCTCAGGCCACAGCCGGTTTCCATCGCTCTGACGCGGACCACGCGGAAAGTTTGCACAATTGCGCAACGCCTCGCTGAAACCGCCTCGCCGCTCTCGCGTCAGCGTGCCTGATCCGCGACTCAGCGTTCGCTGAGCCTCTTGCGCGCGGCTTCGAATTCGCTGTCGGAAAGCACGCCCTTGTTGTGCAGCTCTTCGAGCGAACGCTCGGCCAGGCGCTTTTTAGCGGCGTCAAATTCGGGATCGGCCAGGATTCCGGTCCGGTGCAGTTCCTCGAGCTTGGTCAAGTCGCCACTTCCTGACGGGACCGCGACCGTCGCCGGCGGAGGGGTTTCCCTCAAAGCAGCATCACCGGGAGCGAGCGCTTTGAACTTGATCGTGGCCTTCGAAAAATCGCCGAACAAAACGCCGCCTTTTACTTCGTCCATGGACAGCTCCTTCATTTCCTTGCCCATGGCGTGGCAGAATTTTTCCGCATCTTCACGGGCGCGTTTGGCCAGTTTCGCCGTATCGCGGAAATAGAAAAACTTGGAACCACGCTTGAGGGTGTAGGTGTTGTCTCCAAGTGCGACGGCGGGCGGGTTGGGATCGTTGGGATCCGCCGCGTGGGCCAATGGCGCAAAAGCGAACGCTAAAATTACGAGCCAGCCAGGATAACGTAGCCGCGCGAGCGGTTTTGTCAGCATGATCCCAGTAGCCACGGCGGACGGGCCGGGTCAAGTGCGCAGCGAGAGCACGCCGCCCACATCGCCGACTCACTCGATTTGGGATTGCGACGGTGCGCGACACGACTGCGAGCGGCGTTGCGCCGTCAAAAGTCGCGCGAAAAAACCTCCCATTATAACTATATCTTCCCGCGGCGACCCGATGCTTTGATCATTCGGGAAAATCATCTTTCTGTCCGGCTTGCGCGGCGCGGTTCGTTGAATACGTGTTCGCAACGTCACCCCTCAATCTCACCCCTACCAACATGGCTCGCGTCACCACTTACCTCAATTTTGCCGGCACCACCGAGGAAGCATTTCTCTTTTACAAGTCGGTTTTCAAAACCGAATTCGTCTCGGAGATCATGCGCTTCGGCGATGGTCCGCCGAATCCGGGACAGCCGCCATTGCCGGCCGATCAGGCGAAGATGGTGATGCACGTCGCTCTGCCCATTCTGGCCGGTCACGTTCTCATGGGCACGGACGCGCCTGATTCGATGGGCTTCAAGCTCAACCAGGGTAACAATGTTTATATCAATCTGGAACCCGACACTCGCGCTGAGACGGATCGCCTGTTCGCCGCGCTCGGCGCAGGCGGCAAGGTCGGGTCGGCGCTGCAGGAAATGTTTTGGGGCGCTTATTGGGGCAGTCTGACCGACCGCTTCGGCGTGCAATGGATGTTCAACTGCACCGCGAAGTAGCCCACGGTCGCGTCCACGACGTCACGAAAGACGACGATCACCCCTCAGTTAAATGATCGCTATCCTCAAACTCGCGCCAGCCCCTCTTCGCGCACGAGTGACTCTCTTGTTAAAGTGCAGATGCGTTCCACGAGTTTGTCCGTCGAAGTTACCTGTTTCATAATCACATCCGTCGCGCCGGCGTTAACTGCATCAGCGATTTTCTGCGGGTTACCGCCGACCGTAAAGACGACAATCGGGATATTTTTGGTGAACTCAGCCTCTCTCACACATTTGATCAGATCGACTCCGTCGTATTTCGGCATAACGAGATCCGTCACCACCACATCGACGCGGTGCTCCTCGAGTATCGCCACCGCCGCTTCGGCCGAGTCTGCAATATAATGCGGGACGTCGAGCATCGATGATCGAAAATCAAACATCGTTCGGGCCGTCCGGTCCGCATCCACGAACAGTATGATCGGTTTACGCGTCATTTGGACCTCCCCGCCATTAGAGCCGGATCTCGCACCTGAGCAAGGACGAATGACCCGTTTGCTGCGCAGGTCATCCCATAACGCCGCTACTTAGCACAGCTCGCCTCGCCGTCTCGATCCGCGAACTTTATTCGGCCTGTGAAGCCTCACGACCACGCGAGGCTGCCGTCGGCTATGGGCAGAGTGCGGATGCGTTTCCCGGTCGCCGCAAAAATCGCATTGCAGACCGCAGGCGCCGCCGGCGGAAGTCCGGGCTCGCCCAGTCCCGTCGGCGCCGAAGTGGAATTGATGAAATGCACTTCCACCTCGCGCGGCGAATGATTCATTCGCATTTGAGGATACGCATCGAAATTCGTCTCCGCCGCGGCACCTCGCTTGATCGTGATTTTCTGGAACCATGCCGCGCTGATGCCATCGAGCATCGCGCCTTGCACCTGACTCTCCGCTGAACTGCGGTTGATGATCATCCCGGCGTCCACCGCCGCCGTGAGTTTCGGAATTGCGAGTTCACCTTCCGGGCTGACTTTCACGTCAGCCACGATCGCAACGTAGGAATTGTTGGTATGAGAAATGGCAAAGCCCTGGCCTTCGCCGCGCGGTCTCGGCCTTCCCCAGCCGGCCTTCTCGGTCGCGAGTTTCAAAACCGCCGCCATCTTGGCCGAATCGAACGCCTCGCCGCGCCAGCGATGTCCGTGCTCTGACTCCTCGGAACCGCGGGCTTTCGGCATTCCCATCAAGAGATCGAGCGTGAAGTCAACGGGGTCGCGGCCGGCGAGGTGAGCCAGTTCGTCGACGAAGGATTGCGTCGCCCATGTGTTCCCGTTCGCTCCCGGCGCGCGCCAGTAACCGGTGGGAATGCCCGCGGGAAGTTTGCTGGATTTCACCTGCGCTCCCGGCACCGCGTTGAACGGAAACTCGCCGCTGTTCATATCGCCGGGACCGCCTTCCATTTTCACGAACGAATCATGGAGCGCGACGATCTTCCCGCTGCTGTCGAGTGCGGCCCGAAAATAATGCCAGCCGTTGGAACGATAATTGTCGTGCGCGAAATCCTGTTCGCGCAACCAGGTGAGCTTGACCGGCGTGCCCTCCATTCTTTTTGCGATGGCCGCGACCTCGAGGGAAAACTCGTTGCTGCCTCGGCGCCCAAAGCCGCCGCCAAGGCGCGTGATGTGGACAACCACATCGCGGGGAGCCAGTCCCAAACCTTGCGTGACCAAATGCTGGCCGCTCCCGGGAATCTGGGTCGGGCACCACATTTCCATCGTACCATTCTTGAACAACGCGGTGCAATTTTGCGGCTCGAGCGTGGCGTGGGCGAGAAACGGGTAATGGTAAACCGACTCCACGCTTTTCATGCCGGAAGCAAGCGCAGCAGGCGCATCGGTCTTGGCGAGCGCTTCCGCCCGCTTCGCCATCTCATCGCTGTCCTGGCTGATCGCCGGGCCCTCGTTCCAATGGACCTTCAGCGCCTTCGTCGCGCTGAACGCATTCCAGGTGGAGTCAGCCACGATCGCGACGCCGGAAGCGAGGCCCACAATTCCATCGAGTACAAACGCATCGCGAATGCCGCGCCGGCGTTTCACTTCATCGAGATTCGCATGGCCCACGGTCCCGCCGAACACCGGGCATTTGGTGTAGGTCGCGTAAAGCATTCCCGCGAGTTTTTGATCAATGCCGAACAACCGCTGGCCGGTCACAATCTTTTTGTTGTCCACGCCGGGAACGCGGGTGCCGACCAACTTGAAATTCTTCGGGTCCTTCAGCGCGACGTTCGCTGGAGCCGGAATGGTCGCAGCCTTGCTCGCGAGTTCGCCATAGGTGGCGCGCCGATTCGAAGGGCGGTGAACGACCGCGCCGTTTTCGGTGACGCACTCGCCCGGCGGCACGTTCCAAGTCTGCGCCGCGGCGCTCACCAGCATCGCCCGCGCCGTGGCGCCGGCCTGGCGCAGCGGCGCGAAATTTCCCGGGGTCGAGCTGCTACCCACCGCAAATTGCGGCCCGTAGGCCGGGTTCAAATCGCCTTGGGTGACGGTCACCTGTTCCCACGCCACATCGAGCTCTTCGGCAATGATCATCGGTAGCGCGGTCTTGGCGCCCTGTCCCATTTCGGAATTGGGGGCGACGAGCGCCACCGATCCGTTCGGCGCAATGCTGATGAATGCATTGGGGACAAACTTCGTGAATCCCGCTTCGGAAGCCGCCTGCGCGAAAGCCGACGCATTTCCAAAACGCAAATAGGTACCGACCAAAAGTCCGCCGCCGGCGAGCGCGCTGACTTTGACAAAGGTGCGGCGGTCCATCCTCGAATGCGGGGAATCGGGTGAGGCTTTCATCTGTTCGAAAAAAAGTTAACTGCGGATATTGTTGGCAAACCAGCAGACGCGAATGAAGCGGCGGAGCCCGTCGGGTTGGCCGATGATTTCGGAATCGACATCCAGTCCCGACTAAACTTTGCCGGGAAGAACCGTGAAGCAAACACGATCTGGCAACCGGGGCGGGCTATTCCCAGCCTGCGATAATGCAACCGGCTTTTCGCACAGCCTCGACCACCGCGTCAATCACGGACAATTTTTGAAACGCATAAGTTCAAATTTTGCTCGACGTGCTTCTACTTTCCGCTCGGTTGCTCATCCTTCCGGCCAAGCCCCTCACATGAAAACCCCAACGCTCGAAATTCTCCGATGCCTCGGCTGCTTGGTGGCTGCGATACCCATGACCGGCCGCGGTGCGGATTCCTTGCCGGCATCGCCGCCAGCGGTCGTGCGTCCGCAACCGCCCACCCGCTCGCCTACCGCGCCGGGTATGCCCAAGCTCACGCCGGTGGGCCTGAAATCAGACACCCCGAACACGCTGCGCGGTGCGCCCGGAATGAACCCACCGGTCGATGCGGACGGAGATTTTCTGATCGGACCGGACTACATGCCGGCACCCGAACTGACGCCAGTCGACACAGTGCCCAAGGGAAGAATCGAGACCTTCACCATGAGCTCGGCGGATAGCAAAATTTATCCCGGCATCACCAAAGTTCCGCCCGGTGCGACCGCTAGTTACACCCCGCCAGACCTCACGAACGTGCAGATTTATCCGAAACCCTACACGCGCACCGTCACCGTGTACATTCCCAGCGGATACGTGACCGGCACTCCTGCGCCAGTCATCGTGGTGCAGGACGGACCGGACAAAAACCTGCCTCCGGTGCTCGACAACCTGATCGCACAGCATCGCGTTCCGGCGATGGTCGCCGTGATGATCCAAAACGGCGGCGGCGACGCGCAGGGCAGCGAACGTGGTTTGGAGTACGACACCATGTCCGGCCGTTACGCGGACTTTGTGGAGACCGAGGTGTTTCCGCGCGTGGAGAAGAACTGCGGCGTGACGATTTCCAAAGATCCTGACGCGCGCGCTGCGATGGGCACCAGTTCCGGAGGCGTGGCGGCATTCACCATGGCGTGGTATCACCCGGAACTTTATCATCGCGTGATCACTTACTCCGGCACGTATGTTAACCAGGCGTCACCATTTAATCGCGCGACACCGCACGGTGGCTGGGAATATCACGAACGTCTGATTCCGCGAAATCCGCCGAAACCCATCCGCATCTGGCTGCAAGTCGGCGATCGCGATCTGTTCAACCCGAATTCACTCCGCGACGGCATGCATGACTGGGTTGAAGCAAACAACCGCATGGCAACCGTGCTGAAGGCGAAGGGCTACCACTATCAATATGTTTTTTGCCTCAACGCCGGCCATGGTGATGCCAGGGCCAAGGCGCAAACATTGCCGGAAGCCCTCGAGTGGACCTGGCGAGGATACGTGGCGAAGACCACGCCTTGAATCGCCGGCGATTTCTCGCTTGCTCGTGCTTCACAGAGACGTTGCTTCCGATCGATTTCGGATTAGCTCTCGCACAGATGGCCCTCACTCGACGTGACTGGATCAAATTAACGGGCAACGCCGTCCTCGCGGCGTCTCTCGCGCGCCCGCTCTCCGCTGCAGCGGGCGCGACGCCCGGAATGTATCCGCTGATTCGTGACGACGAAAAGCCGATGTTCGATCTTCCCGGCCAAATTAAAACGCCGGTCGTCGTCGAATCCGTCGAAATGCTCCAGCGCGGGCGCAATTTTTTTGTCCGCACACGGTCGAAGGATGGCGCGGTTGGCATCACGGGCACAAAACAGGTCGAGAATTTTATCCCGATATTTCAGCATCTCGTCGCGCCTTATTTTATCGGCAAGGACGCTCGCGATCTCGAGTCGTTGATCGATTTCGTGTACCGGGAAAATTACAAACTGGCGGGCATTCCGTTTTGGGCGCCGGTCGCTTATGTCGAGCAGAGCCTCCTCGACCTTCTCGGCAAAATCGCGGGCAAGCCGGTCGGCGCACTTCTCGGCGGCCGGATCCGCGACGAGATTCCCGTTTATCTTTCGGGATCCGATCGCGTGCTCTCGGCGGAGGAGGAAGTCGCCGTCTACGAGCGAGGGGTTCATGAAACCGGCGCGACGGCGGTGAAATTCAAAATCGGCGGCCGGATGAGCCGGAATCTCGACAAGTATCCCGGTCGCACGGAAACGCTCCTCGCGCGGGCCCGCGAGAAACTGGGTGACAAGATGATCCTCCGCGCGGACGCGAATGGTTCTTACGACGTCGCCAACGGCATCCGAATCGGCCGGCTGATGGAAAGTCTCAACTACGATTTCTTCGAGGAGCCGTGTCCGTTCGAAGAATTATCCGAAACCCAAACCGTGGCGAAGGCGTTGCGCATCCCGATCGCATTCGGTGAACAAAATTACAGCCTCTGGCAATTCGACTGGATGCTGCGCAACGGCGTCATGCAGATCGTCCAGCCCGACATCAACTACAATGGCGGCCTCATCCGAGCCAAACGAGTTGCCCGGATCGCCGAAGCACTCGGCCGGACGATCGTGCCGCACAACACCCAGACGGGCGCAACCTCGGTGAACATTCTTCAGTTCGCCTCCTGCACGAAAAACGCCACACCGCTGATGGAATATCCGTGGCGTGCGCCGCAGAAGAAGCCAACCTGGTACCGGCCCGATTTCACCATTGCACAAGGGAAAATCCGTGTTCCTGACACTCCTGGAATGGGCGTCGAGTTCGATCCGGAGTTTTTGAAAGACGCCATCGTCCTGGTGAAAATCGACCAGCCGGCCAAGGGCGACTCGACCGGGTCCGGTGGCTGAGCCGAATCTGGTCGAAAGATTTCGCCTTTGAAAATCGTGATCGCCTCACGCGATCCCGTTCACTTCGGTTCGCCTCCCTCGGCGACCCATTTCCGCGCGACGTTTTCCTCGGCCGGTGCGAAGAAGCGCACCGGCTCAGACCGGATCAGGCTCGAAAACCAGGTGGCCCAATGTTCCGCGAGCGATTCGCCGACCACCGCGATCCGGCCGAAACGTTTCCAATGCGTGACGTCGAATTTGAGATCGGCCCAGAATGCGGCCGGCTCCCAGCCGTGGCCGGATTCCAAAATCACGAGGAAATTCACTTTCGGCCACCGACTCATCAGCTCCTCCAGTTGCGGCAGCATCTGATCGTAATCGGTGCGAGTCAGTTTTCCCATCAGCCGCATTTCGAGAGTCCGCCCCTGGTCAATTTCTTCGATGCTGAACTTAGAAACGGATTTTGTGGTATTCATTGCACCACAAGTTCCGAGTCCGTTTTCGCGACGCAAGCCGGGTTGCATTTTTTGCCTCGGCCGTGTCGGCTGCCTCGTAATCACATTGACTCACGCCTGGATCGCCGGCCTCGAGAAAAATGTTACACGACCAATGAGCACGACCATTTGCGTCAGCCCAACTTTTGCCGTCGCTCGACAATAACGAGCTATTTCGCGCCCTCGATGGGCGCGGGCGCGATCGGTCAAGTTTTGATTGCCGCAAGCAGCGCGCCCCAGCGATCGCCGGACGGATCTTCCCAAGCCGGAAAAAAAGTTTCACGACGCGTCGTCGTTCGCTCAGCACCTTTTTCCTGGCTAACATAGGTGACCGTGCGCGTCACCTGCACATCCGACGCGCCGTTCTGCGTCCCGGCAGCGATGTCGAGCGTTTGCAGACTCACGCCAAATCCGCCGAAGTGTCCTTCGAGTTTTGCACCGAGTTTCTCGATGATTTCCGCCGCGGTTGCATCGCCGAGCTGGAAGCCAAGTTGAGCATAAAACTTTTCCCGAAGCGCTCTTCCCGCATTGGCGTAGCCGGGAATCTCCATGCGATAGTGCCCAGGTGCGACCAGAGTCGTGGTCGCAATCCCCGCCTCGTAGGTCTGCCGGATGGCTTGAATACGCAATGTCACTGCCGCCAACGCTGACCACTCGTCACTCGCCAATTCCAAATCCGATCCGCGGGCGAGCAGTTGAAGTTCGCTGATCTCCGCCACCAGCGAACTTTCGTCCGCCGATAGCTCCGCGGGTTCGTTCGTCGAAATTACCGCTGTCACAGCCGCGCCCATTTGCCTCGAACTTTCCGCCGCTCCGTTCGGCTTCGTCCTACTTGAACGAGTCACGCGCAACGGTGGCGAAAATTTCACGGTGTTATTTTCCGTTTCGCTCCGTCCGCCGAAATGGACTCCGATCGCCAGGCCGCCGGCGAAAACGATCGCGGCCAGGAAGAGCGGAATGAAGCGTCGCAGGCGCATGTCACTAGCCCAGCGCATGCTTCCGGCGGCGGCGATAAAAATATGTAAAAAAAGCTAAAGTTTCGCGCCTTCCGGCCGACCGCCGACGTGTGTCAAATAAACCGACAGTCCGGAACGCCTGCGCCCAACGATGCTTACGTACCTCAGCGGTTCGCGGCCGTGAGCGAGCGTTTCGAGACTCACGTTTTCAGATTTCGAGCGAATGGAGGCGCCGAAATCTTGGGTCGCCACATTTACCAGCGATAATATGCGGCCGTTACCCTTCGGATCATGCCGTCTCCCTTGGTCATGAGAAACAAATCGCCCGTGCGCTCATCGTATCCAAGGCGCAGATGCGCGCGATCGACTTGGGACAGCGCCTTGAGGCCGGTGAATGCGCCGTCGCGCACGATATTGATTTCGTAAATCGTGTGGTCGCTCAGATCCGCGCCGAGGTGCATGAAAAACAGCCGGCCGGTGACGATGTCTCCGAAGATGTATTTATCCCGAAGTTTCTCGAGCGGTCCGTGGTAAACGTAGCCGCCCGTGATCGCGGCGCCGTCGTGGTGGTCGTATTCGCCAAACGGCGGATGAGTGCCGGCGAGTTCAGCCGCTGTCGCCGGGCGAACGACCTTGGCATCGATCTTCGGATCGAGGTGCAGCGTGCCTTCGAGTTGGCGAACGCCGTAGCCGTAAGCTGCACCTTTTTCGATCAGGTTTACCTCCTCGACATTCGATTCGCCAATATCGACCGCGATCATCCGTTTGCCGTGAGCCAGGTCCCAACTCATGCGATGCGGATTCCTAAAACCGTAAGCCCAAATCTCCCGATGAATCGTCACGTCGGGATTCTGCGCGAAGGGATTGTCAGCCGGAATGCCGTAGTGGCCATTGGCGCCATTATGGCCGGCGGGATCGATTCGCATGATCGTTCCGAGCAAGGTCCGCGGGTGGCCGGACATATCCGGCCGCTTCAGGTTCGTCGAACCGCCGTCGCCGCACTCGATATAAAGCATGCCATAGTCGGGATCGTGCGGATCTGTCACCGGGGCGAACGAAATTTCTTGCGATCCATGTCCGGTGGTCGGCGTGACGAACCTCAGCACTTCGCGATGGGTGCCGAAAAACGCCGTCGCGGTTGGATCGTTCAGACGCCACTCCGTCAAGACCCACTCCAGTGGAGGCGTCTCGAATTTCGGAACGTCAGCGGGAATGTCGCTGGAGTTGATCGCGGACGTGTGGCGAAAATTCTCGGCGTGCGTCGTGTAGAAAATTCCGTTGCGAATAAAATCGGGATGCAGGGCGAAGCTGCCGAGTCCGGTCGCCACGCCGGGATCGGTGACAAACTCGGGAAAAATTCCGCGCACGTCGAGAAACACGCTCACCTTGCGGTCCTTCACGCGATAAAGGATGCCCATTAATTCATCGACCAGGAGCGCGCCGGGCTCGCGCGGATCGGGCCGGAGAAGCGTGATTCCTTTGTACGGCGTGCGGCCGGGCAGGCGGGGGATTTGCGCAAAATCTTCCAACTCGACCACGAGGTCCGATTTTCGCACGGGCGCGATCAACCGCGGACTGGCGAGCGGCGAAGCGTTGGGGTCGATCGCGAATGCCGTCAGATGTTGCTCGGTCGATTGCTGATTGATGAACGAGAGGATCGCGACGACATCCTCACGCGGCAGTTGTCCGAACGGAGGCATGGGCACTTTGTAGCGGCGAAAAAGTGCGGCGGCGCGGGCGTCACCGGCGGCGATCATCTTCGCCGGATCGCGGATCCACTCGAGCAACCGGCTCTCCGTATGCAAAGCGGTGATACCGCCGAGCGGCGGCCCGATTCCATCCTGTGCGAGCGTGTGGCACGCGGCACACTGTTGGACGAAAAGCAGCTTTCCTTTCGCAATCGTCCCGGCGTCATGCGCGTAACTCGTGGGGACATCATTGTTCTCGGCCGCTGGCGCGGATTTCGCATCCTGACCGCGGAGCGCCGTTCCAGTCACGACGCAGATGAACGCGACGAGAACCGGATTAGATTTTCTGGAGAGCATTCGTTGCCAGTTGGGAGTTGCGACGAACGTGAGCCTCGTCGGATGACATTTT
>Ga0070683_100001721_pt1 | contig 17013 bp, 18 predicted proteins | sample KBSC713LmetaG_FD_64662 | JGI IMG/M metagenome (GOLD analysis project Ga0070683, IMG submission 64662) | Corn rhizosphere microbial communities from Kellogg Biological Station, Michigan, USA - KBS C7.1-3L metaG | ecosystem: Host-associated > Plants > Roots > Rhizosphere ... | reverse complement strand
ATGGCCGAGCCAGCCTCTGTGAGGATCCACCGTCGGCTCCTCCTTCCGCTCATCATCTGTGGAGCGGTGATCCTGTCATCAGTCGTCTCGAGTGGCACTGCCGCCGCAGGAACGACGCCGCCGCGGAAAGAACTGCTCCGCGCGATCAACCACATCCGCACCGCCTACGGCCTCGGCCACGTCCACGGCGCTCGAGCGCTCCGCGAGATGGCGCTTGCCCACTCCGAGGACATGCTTCGGCACCAGTACTTCGCCCACACCAGCCCCACCGGCTCGACAATGGCTTACCGCGTCGAGCGGTCGGGATTCGTCCACGGCTACTCATGGCACGCCGGAGAGGTTCTCGCCTGGGGCGTCGGCACACGCGCCCGCGCGAAGGCCACAGCCGCAGCGTGGCTGAAGAGCTCACCGCACCGCGCCATCCTGCTGTCAGCGACCTACCACTGGGTCGGTATCGGCCGTAACTGTGGACGCTTCCTAGGCTACTCACACGCCTGCGTCTGGACCGCAGACTTCGTCTTCCGCTGGTAACCCTGAGTGCTGGAGAGCCCTGGGGTGCGTGCCGTGTGCAGGGCTCTACGTTGGTCGCGCTCGCGCCAGTCTGACCGGCGCAGGCAGATATCCGTCCCGGCCGAGCACCACACAGCTCGCAGGATCATCGAACTGCGCCACCCGCGCCGCCTCGCTGCGGCCGTCGGTCTGAATCGCCTCCCGCGTCTGTACCGGCAACAGCCTGGGCGGACCAACCCTCAACGCTTCGCGGCTCACCACCACCAACAGCTGCCGCTCACGCCCGCCCCGGGCCAGCTTGAATACCCAAGCCCGGCCGTCGACCATCGTCTCCGCGAGCCGTGGCCCGCCGGTGATCTGCCACGGCGTCGGAAGACCGCCATCGGAGACCGCCCAGGAGGCTGTAGACGCATTCATGCCGGCCGCCGATACCGTACACAGATTCCGTCATCGCAAAACCGGCCCCCACACCAGTCGCAGCGCCCGACCCTCCGCGCACGCCGCAACAGGATCGTCACAACCCCAATCCCGGTGATGACCAACATCGTGCCTCGGCTCAACTAGCGCGGCCGCACGCCCATCCGTTACGAGCTCGTTCACGGCACCGGCGTCGTCGCGTGAGACCCGAACTCCTGGCCGCATAGTTCGGGTTCCTGCTTCCGCGTATGAACGGCGCCTTCGGACGCGGCGACTGGCTTGCAAACGGTGTGCCGTTGCCGTAACTCACCGGCATATTTGTGCCGGTTTGATGCGAGGGACCCGCGGCGGGATCGTTGGCCGGAACACCCTAGAAGGAGGGCCGGGCCATGAGCGTCTTGTCAAGCGGGCGTGTAGGCGCTGGCGTAGCCGGACGCCCAGCCGCCTCGTGGACGTTCGAATAGGCTGCGAGGAGGGCTGACCCACCTCCGGCTCCAGGCCACTCCCGGTCCCACGTCTGAATCCGCGGAAGGAGACGCAATGTCCGCCACGGTCCTCGACATGTCAATGTCCCTCGACGGCTTCATCGCAGGTTCGAACGAGACGCGAGAGAACGGCCTCGGCGACGGCGGGCTCCGCCTGCATGAGTGGGTCTTTGCCGGCGCCGACGCCCCGGGCCACAAGACCGCCAGCCCAGGCGGCGTCAACGGTCAAGTGTTTGCCGAGCTCATGAGCACCGGAGCGGTCGTCGCCGGACGCGGAACGGTCGAGCCGGCTGGCTACTGGAGCGGCGACCACCACGACGGCGTCCCGATCTTCATCCTCAGCCGCGACGACCCGCCCGAGGAGGCCCGGCAGTGGCCGCTGATCACGTTCGTGGACGACGTCGCGACGGCGATGGCCGGGCGAGGGAGGCCGCCGGAGACAGGGACGTCCTCGTCCACGGCGCCGGCACCGCGCAGCTCGCGCTCGCCGCCGGCGTCCTTGACGAGCTCGAGCTCCACGTCGTCCCCGTCCTCTTCGGCCAGGGCCGGCGGCTGTTCGAGGGTCTCCCGGCCGAGCAGGTCGAGCTCGAGCCGACCCGCGTTCTTGAGGGCGACGGCGGCGTCACTCACCTGCACTACCGCGTCCTGCGGTGAACACCGCTACGCGAACAGCGGCTGTGCCCGCTTAGGAACACGCCGTCGAGGTGGCTGTGTTGCGCCACGCCGACCACCGAGTGGCGCCACAATCATGAGATCGCGTCCGGCTCCGCCCCGCCGGCGCCCTCCCAGTGGCTGCCCCTTCCGATCCAGGAGTACACTCGCGGCATGGATCGACCGCGCCTCGACCGGGCAGTCGACCGATGCCCGCTCTGCGGCGCAGAGCTCGTGTGGTACCCCGAGGTGCCGCCACGCAGCCGGAAGCTGCGCGCCGACACGAACATCGCCCCGGTTCACCCGCCGGTCACGCAAGCCACCGAGTGTCGGTGCGGCGCCCGGTGGCGCGCCCCGATCGCTGCAAGGCCGCGGCGCGGCCAGTGACAGCCGGGCCGATACGGTATCGCCGCCGTTAGCGGGCGCTCGTTCGTCCCGTGGGTGCAGAGAAGGCCGCCCTAGAGAGCGGATTCGGGCGGCCTTCTCCACACCCTTGCCGGCGGAAGCTGGGCGGGCCTCGCCCCCTCTCTAGGCCGCGCGGCTGTTGACAGTGCCACGCGAGGGGGACGGGGGGCGAGACCCTGTGGCCGCGCCCCGCCTACCAGCGCGCCGCGCCTGATAGGGGCGTGCTGGTGTCGGTCGGGCTTGCCGGGGCGGGGCGCGACGTCCTCAGCGGCCGGCACTTGAGAGAGCGACCAGACCGCTGGAGGAGTCGAATCGTCACGTACGGGTGAGTCGATGGACTGGATCGTCCGCGCTGGCTCGGCATCGGCCGCTCCGAGGTGTGCGAGCGCCTCGGCGCGGGTCTGAAACGTCGGAATCCCGTCTGCGAGGGAGACGAGATCGGCGAGCCGCCTCGCGCAGCTTCCGGTAGGAGCGACCAAGGCGATCGCATGTCGCTGGCGCCGCGCTCTGATGAGAACATGCAGGGTGGTGCTGTCGATCGAGTCGGCCTGCGACATGTCGACGATCACGGTCGATCCGCCCGAGAACGATCGGGCGAGCGACCTTCGCAGTCCAGAAGCCGTCGAGAGGTCGTGCTCGCCTCGCAACGTCACGATCCAGACGCCGCAGTCACGCTCCAGCGTGGTGGTGCCGGCCAGCATCAGTCCCTCTTCCCTGAGGATCTTCGGGGGCACCGGAATCACCCAATCGCGCCGATCGGGTAGCTGCATATGCGCAATCGGCCGACGAGCGGAGTCCCGGCGGGCTAGCTGTGCAACCCGGCCAGAATCATCGCACAAGTTGCGGGTGTGTCAAGCGATCCGGCCGCTCGCTCGCTGGCCTGGGGATCGCCCTTGAGCGGCGCCACGCCTGTACAGGTTCGGCCTCGAGAACCGGCTCGTGGCCGAGAACCCGGCTGCGAAGCTGTCCGTCACCTGCCTGCGCGTCGCCGATCCGCGTCCAGAGGCCTCCTGAGGCGTCTACGGGCATACTTGACGGTCTGCGGTGATGCGCCGTACTGGTCGAGGAACCGCTCGGCGAGCTCCCGCAGCATGATCGGGGCGACCACCTGTCTCCGGCGTGGAGCCGCTCGAGCTCGACGTTCAGCGCGTAGTGCGCCTCGCCTTTTGTCCGCATCGTCTTCGTCGCGCGGCTGCGGCCGGGCTCACGCCAGTAGCCGCGCCAGCCGCGGCCGTGCCGCTTCACGCTACCCGTCTGCATCGGCTCGTCCGCTCCGAAGTACCTCAGCACGGTGCCCGCAGTTCGGGCAATAAGCCGTGCCCAACGGAGTTGGCTCCTCCTCAACGGCGATCGTCCGCGGCTCGATCGTCGACACCCGCGTGACCACGTAGGCGTGACCGCATTTCGTGCACCGGATCGTCCGCGTCCGCTCGCTCACATCTCGCCTCCCTCGTCGATCGCCGCGACGATACGATCCCCGCCGCTCGTCGTGCGAGCCGCCTGCCACGCCGAGTACGCAGTTTGCGAGATTCGAAGCCCACCGCCAGGGAGACGCAGCGCCCCGAGCTGGCCGCGGTCGATCCCCGGCAGCCACCGTCCGCGGCGACACGCCGAGGTCTTCGGCGACGTCCGCGACTCGGAGATAGCCGCTCATGCGACTGCCATGAGTTGTTCGGTGGGAAGAAGCGCGGCTCTGCTCGCGTCTAACCGACATCTGATCGTTCCCTTGAGGAGGAGAGCCAGATGTTTCGCATTACCCGTATCGTCCCGTCGACCGTCCTGACCGTCGCCGTCCTCGCGCTCGTCGCGCCCGTTGCGCAGGCCAGGCCGCTCATCGAGCGCTCCGGTGGGGCGGCGTTCGCGAACCCGACCGTGCAGTCGACCCAGGACTTCAAGACCTACAGCACGCGGCGTGTGCATCGGGACGCCGGCTCCGGCATCCTGGTACGGGTTCCTGAGAAGGCGAGCGCCGGATGGCGCGTGCATCGTGCCCTCGGCTCCGTCGTCGTCACCACCGGCGATACACCGCTCGCCAACCCGGTGCAGCTCCCGAGCACTCCGGTTAACGCTCCCAACTCCGGGAACGGCTTTGACACGGCGGCCGCGATCGGCTCCGCGCTCGCCGGCATCCTCGTGATGCTCGCCGTCGGCGTCGGCTTCCGCCGCCGCGGACAGCTGGCCACCTGAGCCCAAGGACAGCCACACCAAGGGGGCCCGGCCACACCGACGGCCGGGCCCCCGCAAGTCTGCTTCGGCGAACGTCGGATCCGGAGTTCGTCGGCGACCTGGGCGACTATCAAGAACCCCCCTCGCCGCCTCCGCCACAACCGGCGCCGGCGGCGGCTCCGCCCGCGCCCAATCCAACCCGGCACACACCATGTCGAGATCTGGTCGCCGCTCGCGCCCTCGCACACCGCCATCCGGACCTCAATGGAGCGAAGGGCCTACCAGTCACGCGACCGCGGCCTCTTCTTCGCGGTCGCCCGGTTGCACCGCCGATGCTCCGGCCCCGTCCACCGATACGGGTTGTAATCGTCATGCCCCAGATCCCACGGCTCCCCCGGAACGATCGGCCGGCCACACCGCGCGCAGACAACAGCGCCACCGGCGACCTTCCGCGTCCAACCCGCTCGCAACGCCTTATGCCTCGCCCCGTACTTGTCGACCGCCACGCCTCCCGGACCTCCCGACGATTCCGCGCCACAACCAGCCTAGCTCCGAAGGAATGTCGCGCAATAGGCAATTCGGGGAGGGATTTTTCGATTGGCGCGGGTGTCAGGAGGCGCTCCTCTAAAAAAGGGTTCATGCCAGCACGCGGCGCGCTGGAGTCGTCGGTGACGGAGCTGCTGAGGCGATACCCTTGTTCCAGCGTGGCCGAGCTCGGGAACATCACTTTTGCCTGTGACGATCCCGCGTTTCTGTGTGCCTTCTGGTGCGCGGCGCTCGGCTACCGAGCCCAGGAAGCTCCTCCAGACTTTATGGAGGCCTGGATCGCCGCGGGCCGCGACCCGAACGGCGCAGCCGCGGCCGAAGACCCGACCGGTCGCGGGCCACGACTTTTCTTCCACAAGAGGGCGAAGACTCCGACGGAGTCGATCACCAGCTCGACTCGAACGCGGAGGACCGCGAAGCGGAAGTGGCGCGGCTCGTCGATCTTGGAGCGACCATGGTCGAAACCAGGAGCCGCAGTCATGCACGATCCTGAGCGGAACGGCTTCTGCGTCCAGTAGACGAGCTTGCACGCCGCTAGCCGCATCGGCGGTCAGCCGGGCACGCTGGTCTGGCCGATCTAGAGGTAGCCGGCTTGGCCGATGCGCCACGCTCGTCAAGAGGCTCCTCACATGAATCGACCTATTCGGCATCAGTGATCATGCGTCTGTGCCGAGTCAGCGTGCGGGTTCGGCCTTCGAAGATTGCTCGCCGGCGCTGCTGTTCTCCTGCACGGGGATGCGGCGGCGTATCATCGATGCATGGGGTACGTGCTGTATCCGCTGGCGGCGCTTGTCTTCCTCGCGGTGTTGTTTGCCACGGACTGGTGGGAGGCGTTCGTCGCAGCGGGACTTGTCCTGAGCCCGCTGCTCGTTCGTCGATGGCTGCGTGGTCGCAGCGGGAGTGCTTAGGTGGGCACGCTGCGCATCATTGGCCGCGCGCCCTGGTCGATGTGGACGGGACGACGACATCGACTCCATGGGAAGCTGGTCGACATGCGCGGATTCGTGGCGGCGTGCGCGGTCGGGATGTGTTTGGGGCTCGGGGCGTGTGGTGGAGGCGATGCGGTCGTCCGAACGCTCCCGTTCGCAGATGATTTCTCCGGCGAGTGCGTTTGGCCGGACGGGTCGAATGGCGGCGCATTCGCGTACGGCTGCTCGGACGGCCGATACAAGCTGACGCTTAAGGGTCGCGGCTTCCAGGCGTACCACGTCACGCAGGGTTTCGACCTCCATTCGAAAGCCGTGCGCATCGAGGTCGACACGGTCGCTAAGAACGGTGCCTTGGTCGGGATCGGCTGCATCAAGGATGACCAGCATGGGTACGTTGCTGCGGTCAGCACGGACGGAGCGTGGGGCATTGGCCGCGTCGCTCCGGACAACCGCATCGTGTGGCTGACGGGCACCCACACGCACGCGCTTTCGTTGCCGAGTCCGGGCACGCCGATTCGGATCGGCATCATGTGCGGCGCGACGACGGGCGACGGGGCGACCGCGGTCGCAGTGCTCGTCAACGGCCGCGCCGTCGGCTCGACGAGTGACCCTGTTCGATCCGGATACGCACCGTTCGATGGCGTCTTTCTGTACGCGGACACCGACCCGGGGTCGGTCACCTACGACAACCTTGCCGCGCGCGAGGCGACGCGAGCCGAGATCACCGACGCCCAGTCCAACGCAACTCACGGTCAGGCGTCCTAGGCAGCAACACGCTCCGCCGGATCGGTCGGCTCTGTTGCTCCCGCCGACACGCCCGGAGACCTCTAGCACAGGGTTGTTTGCTTAGGCCGCATCGTTCCTCTTGTCAGCGATCTCCTTCTTGATCCGCGAGATCTTGTCGTGGGCGTCCAGCTCGCCCTCGGTGCCACCGCGGAACCACCGCGTGCGCCCGCCAACGACCCATCCTCGAGGCGTATACATAAGCCTGGAGAGAGGTTGTGGTGAGCTCAGCGTCCAGCACGCGCGCAGTCCGCCGGGAGCTCGACTCGCGCACCAGCACCGGCGTCGCCCCGCGCAGGAACGTGTCGCCCCGGTAGGCCACGAAGGAGGGCCAGCCCATTACGTCCTCGTCTCCCGGTTAGAGATACGCGGTGCAGAGATGACCGACGATGGCGTCGGCGCCGTTCCCGAGCACGATCCGATCCGGCTCGATGTCATGGCGCCCGGCGAGCCGCTCTACGAGCTCGAGCGCGTGGTCGCGGTACGCCACTGCCGTCTCCTCCGTGTGGGAGCCACGCCTCGCTTCTTCCCGTTTCTTCCTCGCTTCGTCGCCACGAGGCCGCGTGCGGGTACCGGCCAGTCATCGTGGTCAAGCACGGTGCCCGCTCCACGCCGTCGGATCACAAGGTCGGCCCGACCACAGCTCTTACACGAGGTGAGGCTGCCTTCGCTTTGCTTCGTCCGCGGCGGCGCGGTCGCCCTTGCGTGAGAAGAGCCTAAGTGCCTCCTCCATGGCGGCTTGCGCCTCAGGGCGGCGACCGGCGGTGTCGATGACCTGAGCGAGCGTCGCCATGGCCTCCCCCCGCACTGACCACGCATCCGTTGCGTCAGTGATTGCAACCGCTTCGCGGGCCAAGTGTTCTGCCTCCTCGAGGAGACCACGGCGCGCCGCCACCAGCGCCCGGATTTGTCGCGACTCTGACTGGGTCACGAAGTCGTCGTCCGCACCCAGCTCCCCCGCTTCGATCGCGATCTCCTCCGCCTCTTTCCAGCGGTCGAGCTCAAGCAGCGCACGTGCCAGGTAGCAGCCGACGGTCGACCGAAATCCCTGCTCACCCATCTTGCCAAGTTCCTCGTAGGCCTCTCGGGCGACGGCCTCCGCGGTAGCTGCGTCACCGGCGGCCAGCTCCAGATGGGCCTCGATCTGGGCGGAGGAATTCGCCATAAGCAGATGGCCAAACTCCCGGAGCAGTTGCCGGCCGCGGCGGACATCGCGGCGCGCCTGGTCAAAGTCTCCTTGACGGGCGCGATGGAAGCCGAGCGCAAGGAGCAGATATGGCTCCGCCGAGGTGCCTCCTGCCCCTTCCACGAGGCCCGCGCAAACATCGATTCCCTCGTCGGCTGGTAGATGTCCCCATGCCTCCTGAACCGCCCGCATCCCGATAATGCGGCGCTCCAGCCGTCGATGACCCGAAGCCTGGGCATGGTGAACCGCACGCTCGTAGGCAGGAGCGGCGTCAGCTGTACGACCAATCCAACTCCGCACCATCGCGACCAACTCCCAGGCTTCGGCCAGACCGGCCTCGTCCCTCGCCTGTTCCAGCATCGGGATCTCGCGCTCAATTTGCTCGAGCATTGCGAACTCCCCGGCCACATTGTTGTACGCCGCCAACAGTCCAACCCGGCCGCGCGCAGCGGCGGCGTCGCGGCCTTCCGCGACGGCTCGAAAGGCGACCCGGGCATCGTCGAACCGCCCTGTGCCAATCAGCGCGTAGCCCAGATCAATGAGCACGTCTGCCCGCCGCTGGGAATCTGCAGCAAGCAACCGGCTGGCTCGCGAGAGGAGGTTGACGGCCGCGGACAGATCTTCGCGTTCGCTGGCCCGCCGTCCGGCGTCGGCGAGTCGGGCGCCTGCCCGCTCGCTCAGCGAGACCCATTCGGACCCGAAAGCCCCGACCTCCTGGGCATAGCGATGCGCCTGCTCGAGGTGGTAGCCGACGATCTCGTCCAGCTCGCTCAGCCCCCGTCCGCGATCCTCCAGCCACTCGGCGAAGCGCAGATGCAATTCCGCGCGGACGCTCTTTGGAAGCGAGTCATAGGCGGCGTCGCGGATCAGCAGGTGACGGAAGCGGAACGCCTCATCGCCGGGCAGCTGCGGCGTGTCCGGCCGAACGAGCTCCTTGCGCACGAGGCTGAGCAGCCGCTCCCCCACCAGCAGCTCGTCGGTCGCCAGCGCTTCCACCGCTCCGCGGTGGAACACCTGACCCTCAATCGCGCCGCGCTCAAGCACCGCCCGCTCGGGCACGTCGAGCTGGTCGAGCCGGGCGGCCAGCAGCGCCTGGATCGTTGGAGGTACCGCCACATCGCTTCCACCCGCCTCTTCCATCAGCGCCAGCATTTCTTCCACGAACAGCGGGTTACCATCCGCGGCCGTGCGAATCCGGTCACGCAACTCGCCGTGTGGTGCGCCAAGGGACTCAATCAGCCGGTCGGTCTCATCGGGCGTCAGGGACTCCAGCAGAACCGTTGTCGCGTTGACGTTGCCACCAGCCCACATGGGCCGACGGTCGAGCAGATCCGGCCGAGTCATGCAGATCAACAGAATCGGCGCACCGCGACTCCAGTGGGCGACGTGCTCGACCAGGTCAAGGAACGCCGGCTCCGCCCACTGCAGGTCGTCCCAGACGACCACCAGTGGCGCGTCACGGGCGACCCGCTCGAGGGTTCGACGCACCGCCAAAGCAATTTCGGCGGCACTGGCGCCCCCGTCGCCATCGCCGAGAAGCTCGCGAAGTGGCGCATTAGCTTGCTCCTCGTCCGCCTGCACACCCAGCGCGCGCAGCACCTCGATCACGGGCCAGTACGTGATGCCCTCGCCATACGACAGGCAGCGCCCGCGAACCACCCGCGCCTGCACTCCCCGCAAGAACTCGGACACGAGCCGCGACTTTCCAACCCCTGCGGCACCGAGCACAGTGAAGAGGTAACACGCGACATCGTCGCGGGCGTTCTCGAACGCGTCTCGGAGCATTCGCAACTGCCGCGCACGGCCCACCATCTGCCCACCGTCGCGCCGGGCCGGCTCACCCGTAACCGCCTCCAACCTGTAAGCCCCGACGGGTAGTTCCTTCCCACGAACCGCCAGCGGCTCCACCGACTCGGCGGCGACGACACCGCGCACCAGCCGGTGGGTGGGCTGGGAGATGAGAATCTCGCCGGGCGCGGCGGCCTGCTGCAATCGGGCTGCGACGTTGACGACGTCACCGGTCGCGAGCCGCTCCGCGGTTCCGACGACGACCTCTCCGGTCGCAATCCCGAGACGAGCCTGAACCCCCAACTCTGGGAGAACGGCCCGCATGTCGAGCGCCGCCCGCACCGCCCTCAGGGCGTCGTCCTCATGGACCACTGGTACACCGAATACGGCCATGACAGCATCGCCGATGAACTTCTCCACCGAGCCGCCGTGCCGCTCGACGATACCCTTCATCCGCTCGAAATAGCGGGCCAACAGTGCCCGCAGCGGCTCAGGATCAAGCCGCTCCCCAAGCGCGGTCGAACCGGTGACGTCACAGAACACCACAGTCACTGTCTTGCGCTGTTCTCGAGCGGGTCGCAGGAGGACTAGCGGAGCCGCACAGGCGTTGCAGAAGCGAGCGGCCTCCGGATTCGCATGCCCGCACTCGGGACAGATCACGTGTCCAGTCTACGGTTCGCCGCAACGGCGATGGCGGGTTGGGGCTCCGCCGTCGGCTATTGGCGATCGCGTTGGCGTAGGTTCGACGCCTACGAGGCGCATCTCTACGCCGCATAGCTGCGCGGAATTCGCATTCCTCCATAGGTCAGACGTGCTGCTGATGCCGCGGATGCTCGCCGCTGCTCCATCACTGCGTCGATCGCCCCAGCTCGCACCGCCGCCACGGTTTGCACCTACGCCTCGCAGGGAGCACGCTATGGAGGCACACCGCTCACAGGATGCGATCCCTTGTGGTCCACCAGGCTCGTTGTTGCCGCGGTCGTCACGCTTGTCGTGGTCGCGGCGATCGACGCGTTTCGCTCGGGGACGAGCGGAACGACGTCTCCACGCCTCAGCTCGACCGCCCCGTCGATCTCAGTTCGGAGCACATCAGCAGTCACGCTCACGCCGGAATGCGGACGCGCCGACGTCACCGTCCGCATCGCCATTCGCCGGCCCGCCGGGTCACAAGTCGGTTCGAGCGACTACGGGGCGGCCGGCCGGCATCGCGTCGCAACCGTCGTTGTCCAAAATGTGAGCGACCACCCGTGTCGCGCCATCTGGGGACTCCACCTGACGATCAAAGATAGGGCGGGCAGGATCATCGGAGAATGGTTGGCAGCATCGTGGTTCACCCGCCACTATCCGCCCGGCTTCGAGAAGACGTTCTCGCTACCGGCCGTCTACACCTGCAAGCATCCCGGCCCATTCGTGGCACTGGCGACCGTCGGGATCTTCACCGTCCACCGCGGTGGACTGAACCGCCGTCAGATCGCCTGCTGATGGCGTCACGGCCGGGCACGTCTCAGCGTGCCATCCCACGCCGTCGGTGAGGCGCCTACCTCATAGCCACGGCGCGGCCTTACCGCTATTCGCCCCCTGGACGTGTACGAAGTCTTCACGGGACTGCCCGCCGGCGGCGGCGCCCGCTTGCTGATCACGGTGACTACGAGCCTCGCGGCCGGTCAGATCACCGCGGTCGGCGTCGGCCGGGTCAGTGCGTCCGGCAAGATCACGATCAAGCAGCTTCCCATCGCCGGTGGCAGCGGCAAAGTACCGCAACGCACGCGTGCTCTTCGTCGTCGAGTAGGGCAGCGGGCGATCTCGTACTCGAGTATCCGCCCGTTGTAGTCGAGCCACGCCGCCGCCGACGCGTCGTGGACGCGCTCTTCATGGTCGTCCGGCAGATCGCCCGTGGTGGTCACGGTCCACACGACTCGGGACATTCGACCGAATGGCTCGGCGGGTCATCGGGGAATGCGCGTATCGGCGCCGTCCGTTTTCGGCACACCATTTACCGCATTCCGGGGAGTGACCGTGCGGGCTGGGCCCAGTAGCTTCGCCGCTCCTCGCTGCTTGGCGAGCGCCCCCCTTTCTGGCCCCGTCCGTGAGGAGGCCGTGCCTCGCTCCGATTCGCCGTCCCAGTGCGCTCGACATACGTCAGGCCCGACAGCGTGCTGGTTGGAGCGGGGCGCGGCGGTGTTCCACATCGGGAAACACGCACCGCGTTTTCGCTAGTCTCGTGGTGCCTGCGCGGATGCCAGTCGCCGCCGGGCCAGCCGCGTCTCGCCCCCACCCTGGTTCGGCGTTCCGCGCCGTACCCCCTCCGGGGCGGGGCGCGGTGAACAGAAGGGCAGCATGTCGGCCGGGGTCGACACGCGAAGGGCAGTTCGCTAATCTCGCACCGCTCGGTCGAAGCAGACGCTTCCCGAGCTAAGCCGCGTCTCGCCCCAGGCGCCTGGGTTGTCGTCCTCCCGAAGAGTCGGCCGCCCCTCCGTCGGGGCGGGGCGCGGTGAACCGAGGAGGGCCGCCCCGCATGCGCGCGGAGCGGCCCTCGTGTCGTTGGCGTGGCCGCAACGCTCCCAGAGTTAGTGGGACTCCCCCCGCGCGCGGCCACAAACCCAGTGTCTGCGTTCGGGTAGGTGTTGGCAAGAGCTACCAGGCGGTAGCGACCTTCGCGACGCGGGAGCATAGGTCGACACGGGCCCGTCTCGGCCCGGTTGGCGGCCGATCCGTTGGTGACGATCTGGTAATTAATGTAACGAGAGGGCCTACCGGATGCGATGCTTCTGGTGTCTTGGCAGGACCATCCGTGCACCTCGTGGGCACCTCAGCCACGGCCGTGGGGCGCGTGGGCATGCTGGCTCGTGGTTGGCGGTGGTCGCTGCGCGCGCGGGTCGCCCAGCACCCTCGTTACAGTGTGATCGCTCGTATGCGGCACGGCATCGCGGCCGCGACAGATGAGACCGAGCTCGTGATCGACGGGTTCCCCCGCAGTGGGAGCACCTTCGCGGTGGTGGCGTTCCAGCTCGCCCAGCCGAACCCGGTCAGGGTCTCCCACCACATCCACTCGCCGGGCCATATCAGAACTGCGGTCATGCGCGGCACCCCGGTGATGCTCACGGCGCGCCAACCGCGGGACGCGGTTGTCTCCTGCGTGATCCGCGAGCCCTATGTCAGCCTGAAGCAGGCCCTGCGTGCATACACGACCTTCTATGAGAGTTTGCTCAGCGTCCGCGACCGCGTCGTTGTCGCCGACTTCGACCAGATCACAACCGACATGGGCCGCGTCATCGACCGCATCAACGGGCGGTGCGATACTCGCTTCGCCGCATTCGCCCACACGATCCCGGCAGCGTCAGCGTGCTTCGAGATCATCGAGCACCGAGCCCGCCGCCCGATGTGGGACGAACACATCGGCGCCTTTCTTGGGGGTACGGAAACTGTCGCCGAACTCCGCCAAGCGGCACAGCGATGCGGAGCCGACGGTGCAGATCCACGGCCCGTCCCCGAGGACCGGGTCGCGCGGCCTTCGGCATCTCGTCAGGGCCGACGGGGTCGCATGCTGCAGGCGTATGAAGCTCGAGCGCTTGCCGGCGTGCGGGCCGCGGCAGAGAGCGTCTACGCCCAGCTCGCCATCACCGACCAGAAACTCGACGTGCAAGCTGCCTGCCAGACTGGAATCGACGCCCCGGCAGGCACATTAACGAGCAGTCGGCTTCGATGACACGTCGCTTGAGATCGAGGCTGAGGACCGCCGGACTTATGGTCTGCGTTATCGCTGCGGCCCTGACCATCTTCAGACGCCAACTCGAGTGAACCGCGGGGGCGCTGGGATTAGCGCGCTGCCGGATCGGCTCCGGCGACGTCTGTGAAGATGAAGGCCAGCCGGGCCCATCCACGGGGAAGCGGAGGTACCGGGTCCGGCCGACCTCGCCGGCTGGTTTCGACCAACCAGCTGCAAAATTGCATCCCTCGCCTCCTAACACCGCGTCGCGATCCGCGATCGTTACACGGCGACTCGGGGCGGCCGTGCGCCTAGGCAGCCTGGAACGAGGCCAAAGCGGAGGCGGAGGTATCCTCTGCCGCATGAACGACGACCATACGCACGAACCGGAGGACCGCGAGCCTGCGCCGCCGAGTCCGCCGGCAGAGCCGAGCCCGCCGGAAGAGGCGCCGACTTCGGCTCCACCCGCGGCTGAGGCCAGCCCGCCGCCGATCGAGACCCAGGCGCGACCCGCAGACCCGCGGCCTTGGTGGCGTCGCCTACTCGGCCGCTAAGGCTGGCGCGCCTCCGTGATCGCCGGCGTGGCGCTGATCCTGGTCCGGATCGCTGGGCGCGCCGCCTAACGCGATCGACCACCCGTACACGCGATCTAGGCGCCAGGACTGAACAGGGTTGGTCGGCCTGGCGCCTGCACCATGAGGGCCGCTCCGGCCGCATCGGGGCGGCCCCCCTCGTTTCACCGCGCCCCGCCCCATGGAGGGGGCGCGGCTCGCGGGAGCCGCTTCCAGACATGGGACGGAGACGCGGCTAGCCCAGCGCTAGGCGCGCACGTCAGCGCCAGGCACACCAGGGACTAGCGGCCAGGACGACTCGCCAGGCGACGGATCCACCGACGACTCCGACAACCAGAACCCCCAGGACCTCTCAGCGGTGGGGGGAGGCGAGGCGGCCTGTACCACGTTTCGGGGATGGTCACGGTGGCGGCCGCTCCGTAAGGTCACGCGCTCTAACCCCTCTGCAAGCGCGGCGGGCGCGCTCCCCCTCTTGCCCGCCGTCTTGAGGATGCCGCGCCTCGCCCAGCGATGCCGTCACGACCATCGCGCCCTGCGATGGTCGATAGGAGCGCGGCGCGGCCCAATCCTCCTACTGCGCCAGCGCCTGCTTCCACTCGGCGATCGCCGCGCGCCTGCGCTCGCCGCTACTTGGTCTGCTTACTCAGAGCGGCCTGTGACAGCACGCTGGCGGCTAGCTTCTTGTCCTTGACCGAGTATCTCCGGTTGGCGAGGACCCTGCCGGCGAGCGTTCTTCCAGCTCGAGCGGACGCTTTCTTTGCTTTCTTTGCAGCCTTCTTCTTAGCCATTTGAGCCCTCTTCGTCGAGTTCACTCCCGTGGGGGTGTAACGCGATCTGCCTGCGGAGCGTGTGACCGGCAGTTACCCCGTGCCTTGCGTCATGCAAACAGACCGTGTGCCTCGCCCGAGCTCGCCGCTGCTCGAGGACGGCGTCGATCGCCCAATGCTCGCAGCGCCGCCACTCGCTCGTCGGTGTGTCGCGGCGGAGCCAGCGGCCCGACTCGGAGCAGGGGCAGGTGTCAAGGCCGGCGGAGCAGCGGCCGAGTAGCGGTCAGTGGAGACGACCGCACAGCGAGCGAGCGGCCCGGAGGTCGCTCTCTTTGCCGCGAGCGTCCGCGGGTTTCGCGAATCGTTGGCGGGGTAACGGATCGGCACACTGACCCTCGTCCGACGGGTATGCGCGGTCGAGGGCGACGGGCAAGGGAGGGGCATGGCCAAAGCAATCCTTACGAGCAGGCCCGCCAAGATCGGTGTGGCACTCGCTTTACCGATCGCGGTCGCGGTGATGTACGCGATCGTCTTCGCAGGCGTGACAAAGCCGCTGGCCGCGGACGCGGCCACGCCCAAATGCCGCCGCGCCACGGCCACAATCGTCGGCACCAATGGATCCGACCAGATCAAGGGGACGCGGCACCGAGACGTCATCGTCGCGAAGGCAGGCGACGACAACGTCGCGGCGAGAGGCGGGAACGACCTCATCTGCGGCGGCCGTGGACGTGACGACCTCGAAGGCAACGCCGGCAGTGACCGCATCCTCGGCATGAGGGGCAACGACATTCTTGAAGGCGGCGTCGGTGCCGACGCCCTCAACGGCGGAAAGGGCACCGACAAGGGCGACGGAGGCGTAGGGAACGACACCTGCCTGAAGGTGGAAACCCGCCAAAGCTGCTGAGCGATAGGCTGGACACCAGAGGGGGGCCGTCAAAGGGCCCTCCTCTGGTGCCGATGACCCAACCTGCGTTACGCCCGAAATGGCTGTGAGGGCCCCAGCCGACCGCGCTCGCGACGCCGCTCGAGCACCGCGTCGATCGCCCAATGCTCGCACCGCCGCCACTCGCTCGTCGGTGTGTCGCGGCAGAGCCAGCGGCCGGTTTCGGAGCAGGCTACGGTCTCGAGGCCGGCGGAACAGCGGCCAGGTAGAGCGCGTGACGCCCGCGTCAGTCGACCGGCCGAGTCACGTCGCGCGTGTGCCCGCATGCCGTGCAGGTCTCATAGCGGTCTACCGGGATACGCTCGCTTGTTCCCCTGAGCTCATCGTTCCGGTCGTCGATGGTGAGGTAGTGGAGCGTTTGCCGTTGGCAGATGGAGCAGTCCTTCGTGAACTGTGGGGCACCCGGCGGCGGCTCGCGCATTATCTCCATCTACGTCAGCGTACTGACTGCCGCGGTCGACGTAGGTGTGGGGTCGGCCCAGCGAGTGACCGGGTAAGCCGTCTGGCAAGCTGATCCCGGCGGTCACGGCTTTGGGCGTTTGAAGATCGCGTACCCATCCGACTTACCGCCGCCCTTCACCGCAGCGACGAACTCCCAGCCCTCGGCGCCATGCTTGTTGAAGTCGTTCTCGCCTGCCATCCCTGGCACCTTCTCGAGATTCCGCGCCATGTATTCCCATTGCGTCACGGTCATCCTCCTCGTCCCGCTCGCCGCTTGTCGATCGCCCAATGATTACACTTCCGCCACTCCCCGCCCGGTTCCCGACACAGCCACCGACCGGATTCGGAGCAGGCGACAGTCTCGAGGCCGGCGGAGCAATGTCCAGGGAGCGGACGGTGAGGACGGCCGCAGAGCGAGCAACGGCTCGGTGCGCGGTCGACGTCGTTCATACGCCGAAGCCTAGGCGAGGCGGCCCTCAACCCTGACTTGCCGGGTCGCTGGGTGATGTAGCGCGTTTCTCGCGCCCCCTGTGCGCCCCCCATCCGTAAAGACTGTGGACGGGTGCGGACGGGTGTGGACTGGCCGCAAGGGGCGGAGGCGGTGCCTCTTTCCCTGCAAACACGCAGTTTTTGGCTCTCAGAGCGGCGGGGGTGGGATTCGAACCCACGGACGAGGTTGCACCCCGTCTCCGGTTTTCAAGACCGGTGCGTTCGGCCG
>Ga0070683_100001720_pt1 | contig 17020 bp, 13 predicted proteins | sample KBSC713LmetaG_FD_64662 | JGI IMG/M metagenome (GOLD analysis project Ga0070683, IMG submission 64662) | Corn rhizosphere microbial communities from Kellogg Biological Station, Michigan, USA - KBS C7.1-3L metaG | ecosystem: Host-associated > Plants > Roots > Rhizosphere ... | reverse complement strand
GCGGCGACGCGATCCGGCGTCAGCACTACATCCGCACGCTGCTCGCCCGCCAAGTCGACGGCCTGATCGTGCTCGGCGAGACCAATGACGTGCGGCCGTCCGTGACCGCCGACATCCCGGTGCCGGTCGTGTACGCATACGGCGAGTCCGACGATCCCCACGATCTGTCCATTGTGTCCGATGACCGCGGCGGCGCCCGGCTCGCGGCCGAGCATCTGCTGTCCCAGGGCCGACGGGCGATCGCCCACGTCACCGGCGAGCAAACCTACCGGGCGGCCCGGGAACGCGCCGGCAGCCTGCAAGCCACGCTCGACGAGGCCGGCTTACCAATCGTCGGTGGGCCGCTCTACGGCGACTGGACCCAGCGGTGGGGCCGGCAGGCCGCCCATATGCTGCTCGCCGCGCATCCCGACGTCGACGCCGTGTTCTGCGCCAGCGACCAGCTCGCGGTGGCCGTGGCCGACGTCATGCACGAAACCGGCCGGCGCATTCCGGACGATGTGGCCCTCGTCGGCTACGACAACTGGGAGGTGTTCTCGGCCGAAAGCCGCCCTCCACTGACTACCATCGATCTAAATCTGCAACAGATCGGCGCCACCGCGGTGCGGCACCTCTTCGCGGCCATCGACGGCGAGCGCGCCTCGGGCGTCATCCGCCACCCCACGCGGCTCATCATCCGCGAGTCGACGGGCCCACGGCGTTTCTGACCGCACACGGTCGCGTCAGCTGATCCGGCTTCCGGCCGGGGGCGCCAACGACTGTGAGCCGCTGGAGAGCACCGTGGCGATGAGAGCCTGGACTGCTGGGCGTCGTTCGGCTCGCGGGCTGGTGAGCAGAACGAGATCGATGCTGCCCAGTTCCGGCAGCCGATGGGCCGGCCCGAGCGGAGTCAGTTGCGCCGGCACAAGGCTGGAAGCAAGCGCCGAAATGCCGACGCCGGCGGCGACCGCCGCGATGAGGCCGTTGACGCCACGGCATACGCACGCGCTGCGGTAGGGCAGGCCGGCCCGGTTGAGAGCCCGGTGGATCTCGGTGCGCGAGACACTGGGCGACGGATAGACCACCAGCGGAACGGGTTTGGTCAGATCCACCTTCGTAGCGGGCGTGCCGACCCACACCAGACGTTCCCTCTTGACCAGCCGGCCGCGCTCCTCACCATGCGGGCGCTTGCCCACGAAGACGTCGAGCTTGTTCTCCTCCAGCCGCTGGTGGAGCAGACCGCTCTGATCGACCGTGAGGTCGAAGTCCACCAGCGGATGCTCGTGCCGGAAGTCCCGCAGGATCTGCGGCAGGCGGGTGAGGGCCAGGTCGTCGGACATGCCGATGCGCAGCCGGCCCCGTGGCCGGGTGCCGCTGAAGTAGGCGCTCGCCTGTTCATGCGCGGCGAGGATGCTGCGGGCGAAGCCGATCATCGCTTCGCCGTCGGCGGTCAACGACACCGTGTGCGTATCCCGCAGGATCAGCGTTCGACCGGTCTGCTTCTCGAGGCGGCTGATGTGCTGACTGACGGTCGGCTGGCGGACTCCGAGCCGCGTGGCAGCCTGCGTGAAACTGCCGGTCTGCGCGACGGTCAGCAGCGTCACCAGCAGAGTCGGGTCGTACACGGTCATAAGGCAGCCAAATAACAGTTCGTCGGAAGATCGGGGTTCAGTATAACGGGGTCGTCATCGAGGCTGGACGGGCAGGCCACCACGAGAGGCGTTCCTTGTGACCGGGAAGTTCGCCGCGCTCAAGTCCCGAAGCTACCGCACGTACCTCATCGGTCAGAGTCTCGCGAACACGGGCACGTGGATGCAGAGCATCGCGCAGGACTGGCTCGTGTTGCATCTGACGCACAGTGCCTTCGCGGTTGGCGTCGTGATGACGCTGCAATTCCTGCCGACGCTGCTGTTCGGCGTCTACGGCGGCCAGCTGGCCGATCGCTATCCGCGTCGCCGCATCCTCCTGCTCACCCAGACCGGAAATGCCGCGCTGACTGGCCTGCTCGCGGTGCTGACCGCCACGGGCGTTGTCCGCCCCCTGCACCTCTACGCGTTCGCGCTGCTGAGCGGGGCCATCCTGGCGGTCGACGCGCCGACCCGACAAACCTTCCTGACCGACGTCGTACCGGGCGGGCTGCTGCGCGGTGCGGTCTCGCTCAACGCCGCCGTCTTCCAGACCACCCGCCTGGTCGGCCCCGCCATCGCCGGCGTGCTCATGGGTACGGTCGGCACCGGTTGGGTGTTCGCCCTGAACACCTTGTGCTACGCCGGTCCGACCATCGGTCTGTTGCGGTTGCGCCCGGGCGATCTCAACCCGGCTCGGCCGGTGGTGCCGGAGCACGGCGCGTTGCGGACGGCCGCCCGGTATCTCGCCCGCCGGCCGCACATCGTCCGGACGATCGTGCTTGTGGGCATGGTGGGCACATTCGGCCTGAACTTCCCGATCGTCCTGACCGCCATGGCCACCCAGACCTTCGGCGGCGGCGCGGGAACATATGCGGTGTTCAACATCATGCTCGCCGTCGGCTCGGTCACCGGCGCCCTGCTGGCGGGCACGCGAGGAAACCCCCGACTACGGCTGATCGTGCTGGCCGGGGCCGCGTTCGGCGTCAGCCAGGTGGTCACGGCCGTTGCCCCCGGCCTCGGGCTCTTTCTCGTCCTCCTGGTGCTGATGGGCCTCACCAATCTGGCGTTCCAGGCGATGGCCAACTCGTCCGTCCAGCTGTGGTCCGATCCGCGGCTGCGGGGCCGGATCATGGGCATCTACATGCTGGTCTTCACCGGCGGCACGCCAATCGGTGCGCCGATCATCGGGGCCATCACCAGCCATTTCGGGGCGCGCCTGGGAATGGCCGTCTGCGGGGCAATTCCGGCCGCGACCGCCATCGTCCTCGCCGTGACCTACGCGATAAGGTCGTCGACGCTGCGAGCGGCTCATGCACACGTCGCTCACGTGCGCGGGAAACTCGTGCTGCTGATCGACCGGACCTGAACAGGCTGCCGGCCCCGCCGTGGAGCGGGGCCGGCAGTCCAGTTGCTCGGTTACGGACGGAACCCGGCGGTGATGGCCGTGAACTGCCAGTCACTTTGCGCGATGCTGCTGCAACTGGAGTTCACCGCTTGGCCCGCGCAGCCGCGGTCGCGGTTGACTCCCCAGAACGCGAGCCGGGCCAGGTGGTTCGAGGCCGCGAAGTCCCGGATCTGCGTCCAGGTGGCCGGGGAGGTCAGCTCGGACTGGTCGCTCAGACCATTCATGCCCGAGATACCCAGATGCGCGTACGCCGTCGCGTCGCTCCACCCGAACGCGGTCTTCAGCGCATTCCGAGTGCCGTTGGCCGCACTGACCGTGCTGTTGAACATGTTGCTGCCGCCGCCGAAGTCGAACGGCATGATCGTGAACACGTCGATGTTCGCCTGGGTCGACGCGGCCCGGTTGATCAATTGGGTACCGGCGAAGTTCGGCCCACTGGTCGTGATCGGGATTGTGACGATCACCTTCAGCGCCGGCCGTTGCTGCTTGACGAGTTTCAGCGCGTCGACCACCCGGTTGCGGGCGGCGTCGTTGTCGAACTCATTGGCCTCGATGTCGATGTCGATCGCCTGCAAGCTGAACTGGTCGACGACCCGGAGGTACTGCGCGGCCAGCGCAGCCGGCGTCGTGCAGGCCTCCCCCAGCTTGGAGCCGTTGTATCCGCCGAAGGACGGGATGATGTCGCCGCCCGCGGCCCGGATCGCGTTGATCGATGCCTGGTGCTGGCCGCCGGTCAGCCCGCCTTCCCCGTCCCAGACCGCATTGCAGCCACTGGCCAGGACAAACGCGATGGTGAACCAACGGATGCCGGTTGCCGAGATGACCGTCGCCGGGTTCGGCAGAGGCGTACCGAAACCAGGGAAGTAGTACGGCGCCGCGTTCATCCCCGCGTTGCCGCCACCGCCGGTGGTCGTCGTGCCGGAGACCGACGCGGAGAATGCCGATCGGTTGCCGGCGGCGTCGACGGCCCGCACGACGTAGCTGTGCGTCGTGTTGGCGCCCAGGCCGACATCGGTGAACGAAGTGGTGGAGGCGGTCAGGATGGTGGAACCGTCGCGGCGTACCTCGTAGCCGGTCACCCCGACGTTGTCGGTCGAGGCGTTCCACGCCAGGCTGATCGTGCTTGACGCGGTACCGGTCACGCGCAGGCCGCCCGGGACGCTGGGCGGTGTCGTGTCCGGTGGCGGCGGCGGTCCTCCGCCGCACGAGGCGCCGTTGACGGTGCAGTTGGCGGGGACCGCCGAGCCGCTACCGACGGCGTCGAATCCGAACGACGCGGTGCCGCCCGCCGGGATGGTGCCGTTCCAACCAGCGTTGGCGAACGAGTGACGGTTGCCGCTGTCCGTGCGTACCGAGTCCCAACTGGCACTGATCGACACACCGGCGGGCAGGTCGAAGGCCACCGTCCAGTTGGAGATCGTCGCCGTTCCACCGTTGGTGATCGTGTACTTCGCTTCGAAGCCGGTCTCCCAGCTCGACGTCTTGGTGAACGTCGCGGTGACCCCGGCGGCGTACGCCGGCTGAGCGACGAGAACTGCCGCACCGGTAGCCACCGCGGCGATGGCCATGATCAGGATTGCGCGGAAGGATTGTCGGCCATTCATCGGGACGTCCTCTCCCCGAACACATAGACGTATGTGCAAGGCACGATACATTCAGGAAACCTAACAGTAAAGTGCCCGAACAGTACGCTCCCGCGCTCAGGGCTCGTCACTATGCGTGTGGCTGGTCTGGCATATGGCGGGCGACCGGCAGAATGGGCCAGTGGACCGTCGTGCGAAGCTCGCTCGCCCGTGGACGATGGCCGTGTTCACGATCGTCGGCCTCGCGGCGATCGCCGGGCTGCTCAGCGTCGCGCGGCATGGCCACGAGCAGGACACCGCCGGCCAACGCGGCACGGTCGAGGTCACCGGCTGCGCGTTCGCCTCGTACGCGACTCACGGCGACATCTACCGGTGCGGCGGCAACTTCACCGCCGACGACCACAGTTTCACGATTCCGTATGTCACGTTCACCAACGACGGGCGGCTCGACTCCGGACACCGGGTGGCCGTCATCGTCGCCGGTCCCGGGGCAACCACCGGCACCGAGGTGACCGAGAGCCGCGCCCGGCTCATCATCACGCTCGGTGGCGCCATCCTCCTCGCGGCGGTCCTCGCGGTGGTCTGGCGGCTGTGGCTGAAAGCGCGATCGCTCATCGAGGCGCCGCGCGAGCAAGGCTGATTGTCGCCGGACCACTTGAGCAGGACGGATCCACCGATCGAGGACCTAAGATGGGTCCAGTCCTGATGTGGCTTGAGCAGACTGGAGTGGGGTACCCACGGATAGAACCCCCGTCGGGTGCGCGAGGTGACGGTATGGCCGTTGAGGATGTTGGCGTCGTCGGGCGCTACCGGCTCGGTCGATCGGTAGGCACGGGCGGGATGGGCCGGGTGTGGCTGGCCCGCGACGAGGTTCTCGGTCGCGAGGTGGCGATCAAGGAAGTCGCCTTGCCGTTCGGGCTGTCCGCCAACGAGCGCTGGGAACTGCGCCAGCGAACGTTGCGGGAGGCGCGCGCGGCAGCGCGCATGAACCATCCGAATGTCGTGAAGATCTACGACGTCATCGACGATGAGACCCGCCCGTGGATCGTCATGGAGTACGTGCGGTCCCGATCGCTGCTGGAGATCATCAAGGAAGACGGCCCATTGCCGGCGCGTGAGGTGGCCCGCATCGGTCTGGCTACACTCTCCGCCTTGAACGCCGCCAACCGGGTCGGCGTGCTACACCGCGACATCAAGCCGGCCAACGTGCTGATCGGCGACAACGGACGGGTCGTGCTCACCGACTTCGGCTCGGCCATCTACGAAGGGACGGAGGGTGCGGCGATCACCCAGACCGGGGTGATCCTGGGTTCGCCGCAGTACATCGCACCGGAACGGGCCCGCAGTGGGGTCAGCACGGTGGAGTCGGATCTCTGGTCGCTCGGCGCGACGCTGTACGCGGCGGTCGAGGGACGGTCACCGTACTACCGGGAGACTCCGCTGGGCACATTGATCGCATTAGCGACCGAACGCCCAGATCCGGCGGTACGGGCAGGTCCCCTAAAGCCGGTGGTAACCGGCCTATTGCGCAAGAACCCGCAGACCCGGATGAGCGCCGCAGAGGTGGAGCGGCGGCTCCGGAAGATCGCCGGCGAGCGGACCCTCGTCGCATTGCCGCGCATACCCGTACCGCGGTTGGCGCGCACGGCCGGCGAACCCACGGCCACCGGGTCCGTGGCGCCTGCAGACACGGCCACGGCGACCGCGCCGGTGTCCGAGCCATCACCGGCTGGACCGGGAGCACCGCAGCCCAGCAGCCCTCGGCGCTCGCCGTGGTGGCGGTGGGCGGCTGCGGGCGTGCTCGCCGTGGCCTTGGCCGCGGTCGCTACGGTGGTGATCCATCAGGTCGTGCCGCCGGCCGGGTCCAGCGCACAGTCCGCGACCTGGGTGGGCCCGACCCCGAAATCTTCGGCCGGATTGCCGGCGCCGCCCGACGGGTTCGCCTGGTGGCAAGATCCGAGCGGTTTCCGCGTGGCCGTCCCCGTGGGTTGGGACATGGCCCGCGAGGGTGCGGCCGTGATGCTGTTCAGCGACCCCGACACCCCGCTCACGCTGCGGGTCCGCTCGTTGACCAAGGTCAGCCCGGACCCCGCGGCCGCCATCGCCGGCGGCCAGGACGTGCCAACACTGCCCGGCTACCAACGGATCCGCATCGAGCAGTTGCCGCAGGGAGCCGGCACCGAGTGGGAGTACACGTTCGACAGCCCAGCGGGGCGCATGCACGCGCTCGAACGGGTCTTCATCGCCGACGGCCGCGGCTTCGTCATCCAGTGGCGCACACCCGACGCGCAGTGGCAGAAGAACCTCGCCCGCTTCCGCATCATTGTCGACAGCTTCCGGGCACCGGCGCGGTGATCGGGCGTAATCAGGCCAAGTCGGCGAAGACGATGATGTTGTCGCGGTAGCTGTGCGCAGCCCGGTCGAAACTGCCGCCGCACGTCACGAGGCGCAGCGCCGGTTGCAGCGTGGGTAGGTAAACCAGGTCGGTCGGGAACCGGTCCTTCGGCACCCGGGTCACCCGGGTCACCCGGAAGGTGCGGGTGCTGCCGTCGGCGCCATCGACCGTGATCGCGTCGCCGGGCGACAACCGGGCCAGGTGGAAGAACACCGCGGGACCCGTGGTGGAGTCCACGTGGCCGAGGATGACCGCCGGGCCCGGCTGGCCGGGACGGGGTCCCTCCGTGTACCAGCCGGCGACGTCCGGATCGGCCGGGACAGCGATGGTGCCGTCGGCGTTGCGGCCGAGGGGCTGCAAAGCGGTGTCGACCCGCACCGCCGGAACCCGTAGCCGCACCGGCACCGGTATGTCCGGATAGTCGCGGGTGGACCGGAACGAGGCAACCTCGGGCGGCGCGGTTATCGAGCCGGACGTGGACCGGGCGGCCGCGCCGGGCGCCGATCCGGTGAGCGCCCCGGCCAGCGCCGCCGCGAGCACCGCAACGACGCCCACGCGAGCGGCGCCGGGCATCATCCGTGCTCCACCGACGCGGCGGCTCCCCCGTAGCCGGTGTGCGGGCCGCCGACGGGCAAGCGGGATGCGACGGTGGCGCCGAAGGCCTGCGCGAGCTGCCCGGCAAGGTCGGTCATGTGCCGGTACGTCGCGTAGGTGCCGTCATTGGCCTGTTGGTACTGCTTCGCCGACAGCGCATCGGCCTGGGCCAGCAGCATCTGATCGTGCATGAGCAGCGCCTTCGCGAGCGTCGTCGACGGCAGCCGGTCAGCGGTCGCCTGGTCGAGGAACGCCGCGAACTGTGCCTCGAAGGTGCCGAGCCGGGTCACCGCGGCCTCCCGCCGCTGGGCGTTGTGGGTGACCAGCCCGGTGGTGTAGGCGAAGATCTGATCGATGTGATCGGCCCAGAGGGACTGGAATCGTGCCGCCGCCGGGGCACCGAACATGCTGCCGACCGCCGCCGTGAGTTCGCGGGTGTTGTCATTGACCGACTGCGCGGCCGCGGCGAAGTCCGGCCCGTTGGTCAAGCCCGCCCGCATCGCCGACACGACCAGAACGACGTGCTCACCGAGCAGGCGGGACAGTTCCGATCGAAGCACCCATACCGGCGAATCCAGGGCGGCTGCCTGCGCGGGCGTCACGAGTGCAGCGACCAGCGTCTTTCCCATTGCGTAGCTGTGGGTGTAGCCCTGCCGGTCGATCCGGTCGGCCGCCGGATAGTCGTGCGCCGCGTAGGCGTCGGCCTGCTGCAGCAGATGCTGGACGTGCATCAGCACAGCCGCCTGCGCCGCCTGTTGACTCAGCCGGCCTTTGGAGGCGCCCGCGAAGAACGCGGCAAGGGTGCGCTCAAACGTCTCGAGCCGCGCCGTTGCCCCATCGCGGGCGGCGGCGTCATGCTTTGCCAGCCCGCCGGCGTAGTCGGCAAGTGCCGTGATGTGCCCGCTCCACAGCTCGGTGAACTGCGCGGCCGCGGCCGGACCGAACAACGAATCCACAAGGCTCGCCATTGCCTGGGTGTTCTTCTCGGCCGCGGCGGCGGCCGCCTTGGTGTAGGCGTCGTCACCCCGCAGCCGGCCGCGCATCAGTTCCGCGGCCAGGATCGAGTGGTGGCCCAGCAGCACTTGCAATTGCAGGGCCGCGTCGGCGGCGGACGGCGGCGGAGCGGCCTCTTCGTGATGCTGGTGGGCGACGGGCTGACCGGCCGATCGCCTCGGTGCCGGCGCCTGGCAGGAAACGGCCGCCGCGGCGGCCACAAGCAGGCATACCACCGCCAGAAACGTCGTGACGGCCGAGCGCCGTAACAAAAGGCGACGCGTCTGCACGACGGCGATCGTACGCCGATCGCGGGCGGCTCGCTTGTCGGAGGTTCGTGGGATGGTGCGCACCGCATACCCCGGCAACAGTTGCCTGCGCGACGCCGCTACTCACCGTGCGCAGGCTGCTGCGATGCCGGCCGGGCGGGGGCCCGCGGTTATGATCCAGTCCCCGCCCGGTAGCGCTGGACAACATCGATTGTCAGACGGCGATTGGCCATTGATACTAGGCTATGGCCCGCCGCCCGTTGATCGCCCTGTCTGTCGTTGTCGCGCTCGCCGCGTCCACCTTGGCCGTGCTGAACTCGGCCGCCGCGCCGCCCGCCGCCGCGGCGACGGCCGGGCCGCGGACGGTCATCGCGAACCTGTTCGAGTGGAACTGGGTTTCGGTCGGTGCCGAGTGCACCAGCTTCCTCGGCCCGCGGGGCTACGGCTATGTCCAGGTGTCCCCGCCGCAGGAGCACGTGCGCGGCCAGGAGTGGTGGGTGGCCTACCAGCCGGTGAGCTACCGCATCGAGTCCCGCAAGGGCACCCGCGCCCAGTTCCAGTCGATGGTGTCGGCCTGCCACGCCGCCGGCGTCAAGGTGATCGTCGACGCGGTCGTCAACCACATGGCGAACACCGACAAGAGCGGCCCGGGTTGGGCGGGCAGTTCCTGGTCGCACTACGACTACCCAGGCATCTACCAGACCCAGGACTTCCATCACTGTGGCCGCAACGGCAATGACGACATCGTCAACTACAACGACCGGTACGAGGTACAGAACTGCGAGCTGGCGAACCTCGCCGACCTCGACACCGGCTCCGGCTATGTCCGTGGCAAGCTCACTGGCTACCTCAACGACCTGCTCTCGCTCGGCGTCGACGGGTTCCGCCTGGATGCCAGCAAGCACATGCCGGCCGGAGACATCGCGGCGTTGAAGGGCGGCCTGAGTCGCTCTGTCTACCTGGTGCAGGAGGTCATCTACGGCGCCGGCGAACCGATCCAGCCCACCGAGTACACCGGCAACGGTGACGTGCACGAGTTCCGCTACGGCAAGGACCTCGCCCGAGTGTTCCGCGACGAGCGGCTGGCCTACCTGAACAACTTCGGCGAGGCCTGGGGCTATCTGCCCGCGAGCGTCGCCAACGTGTTCGTCGACAACCACGACACCCAGCGCGACACACCCGGCACCCTGACCTACAAGGACAACGGCATCTACGCGCTCGCCAACGCGTTCATGCTGGCGTGGCCATACGGCACGCCGACGGTGATGTCCAGCTACGAGTTCACCGACCGCAACCAGGGTCCACCCTCGGACGCGTCCGGAAAGACCAACAACAGCACCTGCTTCACCGGCGGATGGCGGTGTGAACACCGCTGGCAGGTGATCGCCAACATGGTGGCCTTCCGCAACGCCGTGGGCAGCGCCGGGGTGGTCAACTGGTACGACAACGGCTACCAGCACATCGCGTTCGGCCGCGGCAGCGCCGGCTACCTCACCATCAACGACGAGGACTTCGCGATCACCGGCCGGTCCTACCACTCGAGCCTGCCGGCCGGGCGCTACTGCGACGTCATCCACGCCGACTTCACCGCCGGCTCGTGCAGCGGCCCGGTCTACACCGTCGACAGTGGAGGCTGGTTCCGCGCCGACATCCCGGCCCACGACGCCGTGGCACTACATGTCGGCGCACGGTTGTAAGGGCGGTGCGGTAGCGCCGTCACGGCGTGCCCGCTGGGGTACGACGGTGTACTTCGGATCGCGGGCGGACGCCACGCCGGCGGCGAAGATGCCGAACCGGGTGGCCACCGAAGCGGCGAGCAGGGCCGCACCGGACAGGGCCGACAGGACGCGGCTGCGCCGGCCGAGGAGTGCACCGGCGACGCCGGCCGCGGTGAGGGCCCGCCCGGTCCGCAGCAGCCGGCCGGCCCGGCCGGTCCGGTAGGGCTCGCTGAGCAGGCCCAGGCGTGTTTCCACCCGATGCGCGCCGGCCAGCTCGAGCAGGGCGCCGGCCATTGCCATCCGCCGGGCCGGGCCGGCCTGCGCTGTCGGCGCCGCGATCAACCCGATGCCGGCGCCGCTGGCCAGCGCGCTCCCCGCGAACACGAACGGCAGCTGCGGGTAGGCCTCGTGCCAGGACGGCAGCGCGGTGTCGGCGAGCAGGACGGCGGTGTAGGTGGCCAGCGCCGGCGCGAGACCGGCGGCGGCGATTCCGCCGAGCCGTCCGGCCGGCGGCAGCACCCGGCTGGCGACGCCGAGCACGCCGCGCCGGGGAAGGTACCCGGCCAGTTCGCCGGCCGCGGCCACCCCGGCGGCCGTGCCGAACCCGGTCAGGATCCAGGTCCCCATGGACATCGGCGAGGTCGGTTTGGCGACGCGCAGCATGTGATGGAACCGCTGCGGCCGGCCCAGGTCGTTGACCAGGAAGTAGGCGCTGGCCCCGAGGGCGCCGACCGCGGCCAGCCGGCCCGCCCGGCGCAGCGCCGGCCGCCCGGTGGCGTCACCGCCGACGGCCAGCAGCGCGGAGCCCGCGGCCAGGCCGCCGGTGAACAGATAGGCGGGGATGTCGTGCTTCCAGGTAGGTTCCCGGACGATCGGCCGCCCGTAGTACGAGCGGAACTCCGCCTCGGGGACCATCACCCGGTCGCCGCCCCGGCGCGACACTGTCGTCATCGGGTTCCTCCGACAAAGGCGGCGACGACCGCGGCGCCCATCGCCAGCGCGGCCAGGCCCGCCTTGCGCCACATCTTCGGCAGGTCCCGGGTGGTCACCACCGGGTCCGGCGGCAGCCCGTACACCTCAGGTTCATCAAGCAGCAGGAAGAATGCGCCGTCACCGCCGACGCCGTCGTTCGGGTCGTTGCCGTAGAGCCGCGCCTCCGAAACGCCGGTGGCATGCAGCGCGTCGACCCGGTGCTCGGCTCGCTCCCGCAGCTCGTCCAGCGGTCCGTACTGGATGGACTGGGTCGGGCAGGCAGTGGCGCAGGCGGGCATGAGCCCGCTGCCGATGCGGTCGTAGCACATCGTGCACTTCCACGCCCGGCCGTCGTCCTTCCGCTGGTCGATCACCCCGTACGGGCAGGCCGGGATGCAGTATCCGCAGCCGTTGCAGACGTCCTCCTGCACCACCACCGTGCCGAACTCCGTGCGGAACAACGCGCCGGTCGGACACACGTCGAGGCAGGCAGCGTGGGTGCAGTGCTTGCAGACATCCGAGGACATGAGCCAGCGAATATCGGTCTTCTCGGGCACGGGCTGCTCGATGAAAGCGACATGCCGCCAGGTGTTCGCGTTCAGGCTGCCGGTGTTGTCGTACGACATACCGAGCAGGTTGAAGCCGTCGTCCGGGATGCCGTTCCACTCCTTGCACGCCACCTCGCACGCCTTGCAGCCGATGCAGATGCTGGTGTCGGTGAAGAACCCCATCCTCGCCGGGGCATCCACGTATCCGGCATCGGGCGCCGGGTCCAGCGGCCCGTAGAGGCTGTTGCCGCTCATGATTCTGACCCCTCCCCGACCGCCAGACCGGCCCGCCTTCGGTAGTCCGCCACGTACGCGAGCGACGCCGGGCCGACCGGGCGGCGCCCGGCTCGCACATCGCACGTGCCGACCTTGCTCTCCTGGATCAACACGTTGGGATCCAACGTCACCCCGAACAGGTCGTTGGTCGAATCGCCCGTGACCAGGCCATTGCCGCCCCAGTGGTACGGCAGCCACACCTGGTGCACCGGGCGGCCCTCGATGCGCAGGGGCCGCAGCCGGTCGGTGACCAATATCTGGCCCTCCACCACCGCGCGGGAGGTGACCACGTGCGCCCAGCCCAGGTGTGTCAGCCCGCGCTCGGCGGCCAGCTCCGGCGACACCTCGATGAACATCGCCGGCTGGAGTTCTGACAGGTAGGCCAGGGTGCGGCTCATGCCGCCGGCCGTGTGGTGCTCGGTCAACCGGCTGGTGGTGAACACGAACGGGAACACTGCGCTGTTCGCGTCGGGCGGGCTCGGGTTCATCGGGTTGTCCGGCCGGTCGTACACCATCCGGGTCGGGTTGTCCTGCTGCCCGTAGAACGGGTTGCGGATCACCGACTCGGCCGGCTCGTAGTGCGTCGGCAACGGACCGTCGATCAGCCCGGACGGCACGTAGAGCCAGCCCTTCCCGTCGCCCTGCATGATGAACGCGTCGTCACCGGCCAGTCCGGCGGGCCCGCTCGTGCCCGGCTCCGGCCGGTACGCCGGATCCTTGGTCTTCTCGAAGTCGGGCACGTCGTAACCGGTCCACTCGCCATGCTCGCCCTTGTCCGGGTCCCACCAGACGTAGGCCTTGCGCTCGCTCCACGGCCGGCCCTGCGGGTCGGCGGACGCGCGGTTGTAGAGGATCCGCCGGTTCAGCGGCCAGGCCCAGCCCCACTCCGGGGCGACCCAGCTTTGCTCGCGACCCGGCGTGCGGCGGTTGGCCTGGTTGACGCCGTCGGCGAACACGCCGGAATAGATCCAGCAGCCACACGCTGTTGAGCCGTCCGCCTTCAGTTCGGCGAACCCCGACAGCGGGCGCCCGGTTGCCACGTCGTACCCGTTGATCTCGCGCAGCACCGCCTCGGCACTGGGCTCCACGGTCTCGCCGTGGGTCGGATAGTCCCAGGCCAGATCCTGCACGGCCCGGTCACGCGCCAGCGTGGAGTCGGCGAGGCGCTGCTTGATCCGCAGCCCCAGGTGGTAGAAGAACCACAGGTCGGAACGGCACTCACCGGGCGGGTCAAGGGCCTTCTCCCGCCACTGCAGCAGCCGCTGCGTCTGGGTGAATGTGCCTTCCTTCTCCACGTGCGAGGCGGCCGGCATGAAGAACACCTCGGTCCGGCAGCGTTCCGGCACGATCTCGCCGGTCTCCACCTCCGGGCCGTCCTTCCAGAAGGTGGCGCTCTCGATCATGTACAGGTCCCGCACGACCAGCCAGTCGAGGTTGGCCATGCCCAGGCGCTGAGCCTTGCCGTGCGCGGAGCCGACCGCCGGATTCTGCCCGAGCAGGAAATAGCCCTTGACCTTTCCGTCGATCATGTTGAATACCTGCTGGTAGGTGCCGTGGTCGCCGGTCAGACGGGGCAGGTAGGCATACCCGTAGTCGTTCTCGGCCGTAGCGTTCTCGCCCCAGTAGGCCTTGAGCAGGCTCACCGCGTAGGCCTCGGCGTTGCCCCAGAAACCCTTCTGGCCCGGGTGCCGGAACGCGTCGATCCAGTCCCGCAACGTCTCGTGCTGCTCGTGGTGCGGCATCGGCAGATAGCCGGGGAGCAGGTTGAACAGCGTCGGCACGTCCGTGGAGCCCTGGATGCTGGCGTGCCCGCGCAGCGCCAGGATCCCGCCACCCGGACGGCCCATGTTGCCCAGCAGCAACTGGATGATCGCCCCGGTGCGGATGTACTGCACACCGACGGTGTGCTGCGTCCAGCCCACCGAGTACACCAAAGCGGTGGTCCGCTCCCGGCCCGAGTTGTCCGTCCAGGCCCGGCAGACGTCGAGGAACTGCTCCCGGGACACGCCGGTCGACTGCTCGACCATTTCCGGCGTGTACCGCGAAAAATGCCGCTTCAGGATCTGGAACACGCAGTTGGGGTGCTGGAGGGTCTCGTCGCGCTGGGTCGCGCCCGGCACGCCCGGCCCGTGCGACTGGTGTTGCTGAGGACTCGCGGTCGCCCGCTGCATCTCCTGGTCTTGCCGGTCCCCCTCCGGCTCCTGCCCGGCATACTGCCAACTGGTCGGGTCGTAGATCCGCGTCTCGTTGTCGTACCCGGAGAACAACCCGTCCAGGTCCTCGGTGTCGCGGAACCCGTCGGTCACGATCGTGGCCGCATTGGTGTAGGCCAGCACGTACTCCCGGAAATCCTTCTCGTTGCTCAGGATGTAATTCACCACCCCGCCGAGGAAGGCGACGTCGCCACCCGCGCGCATGGGCACGTAGGTGTCCGCGATGGCACTGGTACGCGTGAAGCGCGGATCGATGTGAATCACGCGGGCGCCGCGCGTCTTGGCCTCGACCACCCACTGGAAGCCCACCGGATGGGCCTCGGCCATGTTCGAGCCCTGGATGATGACGCAGTCAGCGTTCACCAGGTCCTGCTGGAACGTGGTGGCGCCGCCGCGCCCGAAACTGGTTCCCAGACCGGGAACGGTGGCGGAGTGTCAAATGCGGGCCTGATTCTCGATCTGGATCGCCCCGACGGCCGTGAACAGCTTCTTGATCAGATAGTTCTCTTCGTTGTCCAGGGTCGCCCCGCCCAGGCTGCAGATGCCCAGCGTCCGGTGCAGCGGGCGGCCATGGTCGTCACGGTCCTCCCACGTCGCCTCGCGAGCGGCCACGACCCGATCGGCGATCATGTCCATCGCCGTCTCGAGATCCAGCTCCTCCCAGTCGGCGCCGAACGGCCGCCGGTAGAGGACCTTGCGCTGGCGCAGCGGGCTGGTCACCAAGCTCTTGCTCGCCGAGCCCTTCGGGCACAGCCGACCCCGGGAGATCGGACTGTCCGGGTCGCCCTCGATCTGGATGACCTCGCCGTCCTTGACGAACACCTTCTGCCCGCAACCCACCGCGCAGTATGGACAGACCGAGCGAGCGACCGAGTCGGCCGTGTCCGTCCGCGCCGCGATCGTGGCGGAGCGCTCGGACTTCACCGCCGCCCCTCGGCCGAGCGGGTCGGAGCCGATCAGCTGCCGATACACCGGCCAGCCCTCGATGAAGGTGCGAACGCCCATCACCACTCCTGCCCGTCGGCAACGACCACCTTGACCCTATGCCCCGCCGGCGATTACCGCTCAGCGGGAAACCCGGTCTCCCGCGTCTCTCGCGTGTGTTTGACGGGCAGTGCGCCGTCCGCTTCCGAACGACCGGTGTTCGACCTGCAATTCTCCGAGCTCGCCGGCGGAGCCAGCCGTCAGGCACCGGACCGCAGCTGACACGGACGGGGTGCCGGGCAGCGGCGTTGGCTGCCCGGCACCGAACGGACAACATCAGATCAGGTTGGTGCGGCCGGGCGGTGACCGCTGGTCCTGCCGGCAGGGCAGCGCCGGCGCACGGGTGCGGGGCTCCAGCCGGTCCCAGTGACGTCGTGCCGGCCGCCATGGTCGATCGTGCGGCCGTGGCGGAGCGGGTGGTGGTGGCGGTGTCGGTGGATTCCAGCCGGCCTCAATGATCGCGTCGAACTCGGCCCGGACCCACTGGTCGTCGCCGGTGACGATCGTCCAGAATGCGTCGTCGATGTCCGGCCGGGCTGTGCCGGTCGCCGTCGTCATGTCGCCGCGGTGCATGATCCACCACCACCCCTCCACGCTGGCTGCCCCGAAGGCCTGGCCTTACGCGTCGATGGCCTTCTGCTCGGCCCGGTGGCCGATGGCGATTTTGCGGGGCTTGGCCTCCTCGGCGACCGGGATGCGGACCACGAGGACACCGTTGTCATAGCTGGCCTGGATGCGATTCGTATCAAGGGCATCGCCGAGGAACAGCTGCCGGGAGAACACTCCCAGGGGTCGCTCGGACAGATGCACGGTCGCCTTGTCGCCGAGGTCGAAGGGGCGGCGCTCGGCCTTGACCGTGAGCACGTTGCGCTCTACGTCGATGTCGATCGCGTTCGGGTCCGCACCGGGCAGGTCGAAAGCGATCACGAACTCGTCGCCGTTGCGATAGGCGTCGCACGGCATCGCGGCCGGGCGGGTCCACGTGCCGGTCACCGGTGTGCCGAACAGTTGCTGGGCGAGCCGGTTGACCTCGGTGAAGGGTTCGCTGCGCATCAACATGTGCACCTCCTTGGTCTCGACGCTGGGTGTCAATGCGCGTACCTCGTTTCTAACACGTCGTCGCTCCGATGACAAGCGGAATGTCATTGAACCGTTGACGGCCAGCCTCGCTGCCGCTGCTCGCCAACCTCGCTGGACCAACCTCTGCCGGGCGGCAGCTCGAGCCGCCGCTCGGATCGCCGGCAACGTCAGGTCGACGCCGGCGGCCGGAGCGGCGAGCCGGTACGCTTTGGCGTCACAGGCGACCGGCCGGACGCCTTCGGTTAAGCCCCAACACCTTCGGTTAAGCCCGGACACCGCGAGGTCGGCGGCGCGGTCACCCCCGAACGTGCCAGACGGTGGCCGATCCACCCCCGAACATGCCAGACGGTGGCCACTCCGCCGACATCTGGCCGGCGTGTCGC
>Ga0070683_100001719_pt1 | contig 17020 bp, 14 predicted proteins | sample KBSC713LmetaG_FD_64662 | JGI IMG/M metagenome (GOLD analysis project Ga0070683, IMG submission 64662) | Corn rhizosphere microbial communities from Kellogg Biological Station, Michigan, USA - KBS C7.1-3L metaG | ecosystem: Host-associated > Plants > Roots > Rhizosphere ... | reverse complement strand
CGGGTCTCGACCAGGAACATGTGGAGCACGTGGCCGAGATCGGTGTTGTTCGCGATGCCGTGGTTGACCAGGTCTGACCGGATCACCATCGCGTCGGAGATCCGGCCCCGGCTGGTGAAGTTCCGCGTGTCGTTGCTGAGCGGGTCCTTGCGGTGCAGTCCGTTGCTGGAGTGGTAGGTGATCGCGGCCGACTGGACGGAGATCGTACGGGGCGCGACGAGGCGCGCCTTCGTGCCGAAGATGGTGAAGCCGGAGCCGAGGTCGACCACGCAGAACGGGCTGTCACTCGTGCCGGTGAGGATCGAGCCGAGCCAGTCGGGGGCGTGGAACCCGGTGCTGGCGAGGTTCGAGCAGAACGGCGTGATCGACCCGCACAGCTTCCAGAGGGGGTCGGCAGCCGTGCTCATCGCGTACGTCGTACCCCAGCGGTTGGGGCCGATCCCGCAGATCCGCGGGTAGGCGTAGGACTGCTGCTCGGGGTGCGTCCGCATGAAGGCCCGGAAGGCCGCCGTACGGACCGGGTCGGAGGCGAGACCGGCGACCGGCGTGCGGAAGTAGGAGTCCGCGGTGTACGGGAGGAACGGCGCGGTGGTCGCGCCGGCCGCAGCGGCCGTGCCGACCAGCGGCGGCGCCCCGATCGCGGCGGTGGCCAGAGCGCCGGCGCCCAGCAGGCCACGCCGGGACAGGAGCGAGCTGCTCGACTCGGGGGCTGCCGGCTCCGGAGCCGACCGATGTCGGGCGGCTCGGTGGCGGGCCGCTTGATGGCGGGCCTCGGGACGGCGGGACGCTTTGTGGCGTGGCTGACTCATCGGTGGTCCTCCGGGGGGGAGAGTGCGGGAGGGAGGATCCGGACGACGGAGATGCTCGGCCTGCGGGCCGAGTCCCGACTGTTGCCCGGTCACCGTGTCGGCCCGGTCCGGGATCCAGTCTGCACCCGGCAGCGCGCATCGGGGGCGGAAACGGCGAAGTCCACCAACCGGGCTCCGGCACCGCTGTGACAAGGTACGGCCATGTCCGAACCGGTGGCCGCCGAGCTCGAGCGGCTGCCCGCGGGCGCGACGTACGACCCCTGCCGATGACGACCGTCGCTCGGGCGGTGCTCGAGGTGTTCCATCGCGCCGGCGTCACGAGCGCCTTCGGGCTGCCCGGTGTGCACAACCTCCCGCTCTGGCGCGACGCCGGTCCCGGAACGCCCGAGCTCGTGGTCGTGCGGCACGAGCAGACCGCGGTGTACGCCGCCGACGGTCTCGCGCGGGCGTCCGGCGGGTTGGGCGTCGCGCTGACCACCACCGGACCCGGCGCGGCCAACGCCGTCGCCGCCTTCGGCGAGGCGGCGGCCTCCGGCACGCCGCTGGTCCTCGTGGCCAGCGAGATCTCCACGGAGCTGGCCCGTCCCGGGGTGATGCGCGGCGTGCTCCACGAGTCGCGCGACCAGGCCGCCCTCTTCGAGCCGCTCGGCAAGGCGGTGCTCCGGCCCCGCACCGCGGAGGAGGCGGTGCGCGCCGTCACCGAGGCGGCCGGGCTCGCGATGGCCTGGCCGAGGGGGCCGGTGTACGTCGACATCCCGACGGACGTCCTGGACCTCGACGTCTCCCTGGCCCCGATCCCGGCGGCACCCCGACGGATCACGCCCGACCCCGCGGACGTCGGGCGCGCGGTCGCCGCCCTCGAGGCGGCGTCCCGGGTCGTCATCTGGGCCGGCGGCGGCGTCGTGCAGGCCGAGGCGTCCGCGGAGCTGGCCGCCCTGGCCGAGCACCTCGGCGCCCCGGTGGTCACCACGTTCGCGGGCCGCGGCGTCCTCCCGCCCGGCCACCCGTGGCTGATCGACCTGCCGCCCCATGAGCCGGAGGTCGCCGCGTACCTCGGTGGGGCCGACCTGCTGCTCGCCGTCGGCACCACGTTCGACGGCCCGATGACGCGCAACTGGTCGATGCCGCGGCCGCCGGTGCTGGTCGCGGTCAACGCGCGCGAGGCGGACCTGTCCGCGAACTACGAGCCGGACGTCGGCGTGCTCGGTGACGCCGGGCTCGTGCTCGCCGAGCTGACCCACCGGCTCGAGCGCCGCGACTCCGACCCGGCCGGGCTGCGTGCCCGCCGGGAACGCACCTGGGCGCGGCTGCGGGCCGATCCGGCAGGAGCACCGGCCCTGGCCTTCCTCGACGCCGTGGACTCCGCCGTCGACGCCGTCGACGCGACCGTGGTGGTCGACATGACCATCCCCGGCTACTGGTACGGCGGCTACGGCCGGGTCCCCGGTCCGCGGCGCCTCCAGTACCCGATCGGCTGGGGGACCCTCGGCTACGCGCTCCCGGCCTCGGTCGGCGCGGCCGCGGTGGGGCGGCGGCCGGTCCTCGCCCTCTGCGGCGACGGCGGGTTCATGTACGCCGTCGGCGAGCTCGCCGTCCTCCGCCAGCAGAGCCTGCCGGTGACGGTGCTCGTCGTGGACGACGGTGGCTACGGGATGCTCCGCTACGACCAGGACCGCGCCGGAGACGCGCATCGCGGGGTCGACCTCTTCCGGCCGGACTTCGCGGCGCTGGCCGCGTCGTTCGACATCCCGGCCGCGGTGCTCGGCGACGTCTCGGAGCTGGCGCAGGCGCTCACCGACGCCCTCGGCTCGCGCGAGCCGCGGATGGTCGTGCTGCCGCTCGCGCTCACCCCGCCGCTCACGACGTCCCCGAGGTGGCGCGACTGACCACGCCGGGAACGAGCCCGTCCCGCGCGTCGGTAGCCTGGTGCCGTGGAGCTTCCTTCTCTTCGCGGGGTGATCGGGGGCGTGCTGCTGATCGCCGTCGCCGCCGGTTTCGAGTTCGAGTGGACCTGGCTGTTCGTGGGCGGGCTGGTCCTGTTCATGGCGTGGACCGGCTACCTGCTGTTCGGTCCCGACGAGTCCTGAGCCGGTGAGTCTCCCGGCGCTGGCGGTCTCCGGACCGACCGATGTGGTCGGGAGGACGTGCCGCGCGCCCTCGCCGACGTCGGGACGCTGCTGATGGTGTCGGCCGCGGAGTCGGCGACCCGGCTCGACGAGCATCACCCGCAGGGGCTCCGTGACCTCCTGCGTGCATCGTGACCGGCCTGGACGAGGGCGTGCTCGCCGCGATCGCCCCGCTCGAGGAGGGGTACGTCGACGTGCTCGCGCGCCTCGTCGAGGAGGTGACGGACGACCAGCGGGTGCGGGCCCTCTGGCTCGGAGGATCGGTCGGGCGGGGCACGGCCGACGTCGGCAGCGACCTCGACCTGCTGGTGACGGTCACGGACGCCTCCGCCTTCGCCGCTGCGAGTGCCTGGGACGTGCTCGACCCGGTGATCACGATCCCGATCCCGGGCCTGGCCGGCTGCTTCGCGTTCACGACCAGGGAGGGACTGCGGGTCGACGTGGTGCTGGAGGGTCCCGACGACGTCGCGTCGTCGGCGTACACGCACCGGGTCCGGGTGCTCGACCGCGACGGGTTCGAGCCACCCGCGCCGCTGGAGCCCGCGACCGGCCCGGACGTGGAGCGGATGCAGGCGATCGTCACCGAGTTCCTCCGCCAGTCGGCCATCTTCCCGGCGGCCGTCGTCGAGCGCGGGGACTGGCTGCTCGGTCAGGAAGCGGTGCACCACTACCGGCGGATGCTCTACGACCTCCTCAGCGAGTCGAACCAGCCGCTCCCGACGATGGGCATCAAGCAGTGGAGCAGCCGGCTGACCCCCCAGCAGAGTGAGCTGCTCGCCGGCCTGCCGGCGCCGACCGCGGACCGGGACTCGGTGGTCGGGGCGATGACAGCCGTGCGCGACGCGCTCCGGGAGCACGGCCGCGCGGCCCTCGAGTCGGTGGGCGGCACCTGGCCGTACGACGCGGACGCCTCCCTGGCGGCGTACTGGCAGCGTCATGGTCTGTGACGCGACGCCCCCTACGTGATGGTCATCCCGCCGTCGACGGCGAGGGTCTGGCCGGTGATGTAGCCGGCGGCGTCCGAGGCCAGGAACACCACCGTCGCGGCGAGCTCGGCCGGGTCGCCGGCCCGGCCGGCGGGGAGGCGGGCCCGCATCGAGTCGAGGTAGCCGTCGGGGTACTGATCGGTCATCTCCGACTCGAAGAACCCCGGCGCGAGCGCGTTGACGCGGATGCCCTTGCGCCCCGTCCACTGCTGGGCGAGGTCGCGGGTCATCCCGATCAGGCCGGCCTTCGACGAGGCGTACGCCGCCTGGGGCAGGGCCGCAGTGGTGAGCCCGAGCACCGAGGAGATGTTGATGATCGACGACCCCGGCCTCATCACCCGCCCGCAGGCCTGGGCCATCCAGTAGCAGCCGTTGAGGTTCACGTCGATCACGGACCGGAACTGCTCCGGGGTCTCGTGGGTGGCCGGGACCGCGGTGCCGACGCCGGCGTTGTTGACGAGCACCTCGACCGTGCCGAAGGCCTCGGTCGCGGCCCGGACGAGCGCCGTACAGGCATCCGGGTCCGACACATCCGTCTGGACCGCGAGCGCCCGGCGCCCCGCTGCCTCCACCAGGGTGGCGGTGTCGGCGAGCCGGTCGACCCGCCGAGCACCCAGCACGACGTCGGCTCCGGCCTCGGCCAGAGCCTGCGCGAACGCCACGCCCAGGCCCGACGACGCGCCTGTCACGATCGCCACGCGACCGTCGAGCCGGAACAGGTCGAGGGAGGTCATCTCCGCATGGTAGGGGTCGCCCTGGCCGTACCCCGGTCCTACCCCGGCCGGCCCGATCTCGCCGATCTCGCGTGGTGAACTGGAGGTGACCGACCCGACCGACCGGCCCCGGAGCAGGCCTCAGGAGACCCCGATGACACAGAAACCGTACGGCGAGAGGCCCGCGACCGTGTCGCCGTCCGAGGAGCGCACGATGGGCACGCTCGCCCACGCCATCCCGCTGGTGGCGATGGTGGTGAGTGCCGGCACCCTGGGCTTCGTCGCCTCGTTGATCCTCTACCTGATCTACAAGGACCGCGGCCCGTTCGTGCGCGAGAACGCCGCCAACTCGCTGAACATCCAGATCACCACGGGCATCGTGCTGCTGGTCTCGATCCCGTTGATGCTGCTCCTGGTCGGCTTCGTGACCTGGGGCATCGCGCTGGTCGTCGCGTTCGTCCTGCACCTGCTCGGCGCGCTGAAGGCGAACCGCGGCGAGTGGTGGCGACCGCCGATGACGCTGCAGCTCGTGCACTGAGCTCTGCACGAGCTCGGGCTCGCTCGGGCTCGCTTGGGCACGCTTGGGCACGCTCGGGCACTGAGCGCAGCGGGCCGACACGCGTTCTGACGCCGTCCGCGCATCGAGTCACCCTTCAGGGGGTACGTCGTTCCCGGTCCTGATGACCTGGTCGGGGCCGGAGCAACGTGCTGCCCGCTACGGGATGACTCGGAGGTCCACCATGCACGTCCTGGCGTCCTCGATCCTGCGCATGGATGCGAACTGGGTCGACTACCTGCTGATCGCCATCTACTTCGTGTTCGTGCTCGGCATCGGGTTGTCCGCCCGGGCGTCCGTGTCGAGCAGCATCGACTTCTTCCTGTCCGGGCGGTCGCTGCCGGCCTGGGTCACCGGGCTCGCCTTCATCAGCGCCAACCTGGGCGCGGTCGAGATCATGGGCATGTCCGCGAACGGCGCGCAGTTCGGGATGCCGACGTTCCACTACTACTGGATCGGTGCCATTCCCGCGATGCTGTTCCTCGGTGTCGTGATGATGCCCTTCTACTACGGCTCCAAGGTGCGGTCGGTCCCGGAGTTCATGCTCCGGCGCTTCGGCCCCGGCGCCCACCTGGTCAACAGCATCAGCTTCGCGGTGGCGCAGGTGCTGATCGCGGGCGTGAACCTCTACCTGCTCGCCACCATCGTCAACGCGCTGCTCGGCTGGACCATCTGGATCTCGACCGTCGTCGCGGCGCTCATCGTGTTGTCGTACATCACGCTGGGCGGGCTCTCCGCGGCGATCTACAACGAGGTCCTGCAGTTCTTCGTGATCGTGGCGGCGCTGTTGCCGCTGACGTACCTGGCCCTGCACCAGATCGGCGGCTGGAACGGTCTCGCCGACGCGATGGACAAGGCCGGCACCGGAGCGCAGACGAAGTCGTGGCCGGGCACCGACCTGACCGCCTTCTCCTCGTCGTTCTGGTCGGTGGTCGGGATCGTCTTCGGCCTGGGCTTCGTGCTGTCGTTCGGGTACTGGACCACCAACTTCGTCGAGGTGCAGCGCGCGATGGCCTCGAAGGACATGAACTCCGCACGGCGGGCGCCGATCATCGGGTCGTTCCCGAAGATGTTCATCCCGTTCATCATCATCGTCCCCGGCATGCTCGCCGCGGTGCTGGTGACGCCGCTGGCCCAGATGAAGGCGAAGGGCGCGGACACCGGGCAGGACGGGATCACCTACAACGACTCCCTGCTGCTGCTGATGAAACAACTGCTGCCCAACGGCCTGCTCGGCGTCGCGATCGCTGGGCTGCTCGCGGCGTTCATGGCCGGGATGGCGGCCAACATCTCGGCGTTCAACACCGTGATGAGCTACGACATCTGGCAGACCTACATCCAGAAGGACAAGCCGGACCACTGGTACACGAGCTTCGGACGCGGGGCGACGGTCGCGGCCGCGGTGCTGGCGATCGGCACGTCGTACTTCGCGAGCCAGTTCCCGAACATGATGACCTACCTGCAGACCCTGTTCGGGTTCTTCAACGCGCCGCTGTTCGCGACGTTCATCCTCGGCATGTTCTGGAAGCGGATGACCCCGACGGCCGGCTGGACCGGTCTGGTCGCCGGGACGGCGGCCGCGGTCGCGGTCGCCTTCCTCTCGGAGGACGCGTTCGGCTCGGCCAGCACCGGCGTCCTGAACCTGAGCGGCCAGGGCGCCAGCTTCGTGGCCGCGGGCGCGGCGTTCGTGGTCGACATCGTGGTGAGCGTCCTCGTCACGTCGGTCACCGCACCGAAGGAGGACTCGAAGCTGCGCGGTCTGGTCTACTCGATGACCCCGAAGGAGGACCTGCTCGACGACCACGCACCACACTGGTGGCTGTCGCCGACCAAGCTGGCCGGCGTCTCCCTGGGCATGGTCGTCATCCTCAACGTGATCTTCCGATAGGAGGGAGGCGACATGAAGAAGGTCAGTCTGTTCGACGTCCGGAACATCATCGGGGCGCTGATGGTCATCTACGGCGTCATCCTGTTCCTGGCGTCCTTCGCCACCTCCGACGCCGACAAGGCCAAGGCGGACGGCATCAACGCCAACCTGTGGGTCGGGCTCTCGTTGCTGGCGTTCGGCGCGCTGATGATCGGCTGGGCCGTGACCCGGCCGATCGTCGTCGACCAGGCACAGCGCGAGGCGGACAGGCGGGCGGTCGACGAGGCCGCCGGACGTCCGGTCGACGACGGCGGAGCCGGCGGGGTCCGCTGATCAGGGCCGCTCCACGAGGCGCTCCAGCACGAGCTCGTCGTGCATCGGGATGCCGTGCTCTCCCACCTCGGGGATCGACGGCTTGAGGAGGCGAGCGCGGTCGACGGCCCCTGCGCGGACCGCGACCAGCCGGAACCCGCGGCGCTGGTAGAGCGCCAGCGCGTCGAGGTTGTCGTTCGTGGTGATCAGCCACATCCGGCGTGCGCCGGACGCCGCGGCGGCCTCGAACGCCGCGTCGACCAGGGCCGCGCCGAGACCTCGCCGGCGGGCCGCGGTCCCCACGGCGAGTGCCACGAGCTCGGCCCCGCCCCCGTCGAGGGAGTAGGTCGCCAGACCCGCGAGCTCGTCGCCCACGAAGGCGGCCAACCCGGTCCGGTCGAGGACGTCGACGAGCTGGTCGTTGCGGGCCTGGAGCCGTCCGCCCAGCGCCTCGTCGAGCAGGCGCTCGGCGGCCGGCTCGTCGCGGGGTGCCAGCGGCCGGATCATGCGTCGGCCGTGCATCCGCCGAGCTCGTCGAGCAGGGTGTCCTGCCAGGCGAACGTCGCGTCCGCCCGGGTCTGCAGGTCGTCGCCCTCGAGCAGCGCCGCGACCCGCTCGGCGTACCCGGGCGGGAGGTCCGTGCGCAGGTAGCGCAGGCCGAAGTCGTGGCGGGCCGGGCAGTGCCGGATCCGGAGCAGGCGCACGAGCGTGCCCACGCCGTAGCTGTGGTGGAAGGCGACCGCCTCGACGGTGTCGCCGCGCGCGATCGCGCGGTTGACCAGCCACTGTGCTGTCGGACGACGGGCGGCGGCCTGCTGGAGCGCCTCCGCTCGTGCCTTGGTCATCGCGTCCTCGTCGTCGTGACGCAGCTCGACGAGTCCCTCGGGGTCGTGCACGACGTGGGGCACGCCGTGCCGCCGCTCGTCGATCAGCCGGTGCTCGTCGGCGAGGTCCGAGACGTGCAGGTCGATGATGCGCGTCGGCCGCGACATGTCGCCGGCGTCGGGCGTGAGGGTGAGGAAGGCCTGCCGTCCGTCCGGCCACGTCGCCGCGGGCAGCTCCCAGACCTGGTGCACCTCGAAGCCGCGCCGTGCGGCGTCGAGCATCCGCTGGTACGCCGCGACGGCCGTGCCGGGAGTCGCCAGCACCTCGACGTCCAGGTCGGAGTGGTCGTCGTACCCGCCCGTGACCGCCGAACCACCCACGAACACGACGCGCACCTCCGGATCGGCCTCGCCCTGTTCCCGCAGCCAGGCCAGCCAGTCGTCGTACCTGCTCAGGTCGGCCATGCCCGGAACCTAGGAGTTACCCGGGAGCGCTGGCCAGCACGTTTCGGTTACGATGGGTGCATGCGCCACAGCCAGGGCACCCTGCTTCTTCGACAGCCGCGCTGACGTCACACCGTCGCGCGGCCGCCCCTCCCTGCGAGGGGCTTTTTCATGTCCGAGTGGACGTCCGGCCGTCGGTCGGAGAGCAGGGCGAGACGAGAGAGCGATCACCATGAGCCAGGAGCAGGCCCACACCCGGGCCGACCAGCCCGAGACCGGCGCCGCCGCGACGTACGACATCGCCGCCACCGAGGAGAAGTGGTACCGCCGCTGGGAGGAGCTGCAGCCCTTCCGGGCCAGCGACGACGTGGCGCGGTCGGGCGAGCGCGAGAAGCGGTACGCGCTGACGATGTTCCCCTACCCGTCCGGTGACCTGCACATGGGTCACGCCGAGGTGTTCGCGCTGCACGATGTGGTGGCGCGGTACTGGTGGCAGCGGGGCTACGAGGTGCTGAACCCGATGGGGTTCGACTCGTTCGGGCTGAACGCCGAGAACGCCGCCATCCAGCGCGACGAGCACCCCGCGACGTTCACCTACGCGAACATCGCCACCCAGACGGACTCCTGCAAGCGGTTCGGGGCGAGCTTCGACTGGACGCGCACCTTCAACACCAGCGACCCGGAGTACTACCGCTGGACGCAGTGGCTGTTCCTGAAGTTCTACGAGCGCGGTCTGGCCTACCGGAAGAAGAGCCCGGTCAACTGGTGCCCGAACGACCAGACCGTGCTGGCCAACGAGCAGGTCATCGACGGCCACTGCGAGCGCTGCGGCGCCGAGGTCACCAAGCGCGAGCTGACCCAGTGGTACTTCAAGATCACCGACTACGCCCAGGAGCTGCTGGACTGCCTGGACGAGCTGGCGCCGACGTGGCCGGAGCGGGTGATCACCGCACAGCGCAACTGGATCGGACGGTCGGAGGGGGCACACGTGACCTTCCCGATCGAGGGGCACGACGACATGACCGTCTACACCACGCGACCCGACACTCTGTTCGGCGCGACGTTCATGGTGGTGGCGGCCGACGCCGCGCTGGCCGGTGAGCTGGTCCACGACGAGCAACGCCCGGCGTACGAGGCCTACCTGGAGGAGGTGCGCAAGGCCAGCGACATCGACCGGCTGTCGACCGATCGGCCCAAGACCGGCGTCTTCCTGGGCGTCCACGCCACCAACCCGGTGACCGGGGCGCAGATCCCGGTGTACGCCGCCGACTACGTGCTGGCCGACTACGGCACCGGCGCGATCATGGCGGTGCCCGGCCAGGACCAGCGCGACTGGGACTTCGCCAAGGTCTTCGACCTGCCGATCGTGCGCACCGTGCAGCCGGCCGAGGGCTGGGAGGGCGAGGCGTACGTCGGAGACGGCCCGGCCGTGAACTCCCACAACGACTCGGTGTCGCTGGACGGGATGGGCGTCGACGAGGCGAAGCGGACCATCATCGACTGGCTGGAGTCCGAGGGCATCGGCACCGGCGCGGTGAACTTCCGCCTGCGCGACTGGCTGCTGTCGCGACAGCGCTACTGGGGGGCCCCCATCCCGGTCATCCACTGCGAGAAGGACGGCGAGGTCCCGGTCGCCGAGGACCAGCTGCCCGTCGTCCTGCCCGAGCTGCGCGGCCGCGACCTGACGCCGAAGGGGGTCTCGCCGCTGGCCGCCGCCGAGGAGTGGGTCAATGTGGCGTGCCCGCGCTGCGGGGGCCCGGCCAAGCGCGACAGCGACACGATGGACACCTTCGTGGACTCGTCGTGGTACTTCCTGCGCTACTGCTCGCCGCACGACCACACCCGGGCGTTCGACCCCGAGCTGGCCAACCTGTGGGGACCGTGCGACATCTACATCGGCGGTGTCGAGCACGCCGTGCTGCACCTGCTGTACGCGCGGTTCTTCACCAAGGTGCTGGCCGACATGGGCCTGCTGGAGTTCCGCGAGCCGTTCTCGGCACAGCTGAACCAGGGAATCGTCATCAATCAGGGCGCCAAGATGTCGAAGTCCAAGGGCAACGGCGTCAGATTGGGGGAGCAACTATCGGCGTACGGCGTGGATGCGGTGCGGCTGACCCTGGTCTTCGCGGGCCCGCCGGAGGACGACATCGACTGGGCCGACATGTCGCCCAGCGGGTCGCTGCGGTTCCTGCAACGAGCGTGGCGGCTGAGCGGTGACGTGACCTCGAGCGTGGGCACGGACCCGGCGACCGGCGACGCCGCGCTGCGCAAGGTCACCCACAAGACCCTCCACGAGGCCGAGCAGCTGGTCGAGGCCCATCGGTTCAACGTGATGGTCGCGCGCGCCATGGAGCTGGTGAACGCCACCCGCAAGGCCATCGACTCGGGCCCGGGTCCGGGCGACCCCGCCGTGCGCGAGGCCGCGGAGGCGGTGGCGATCCTGCTGTCGCTGGTGGCGCCGTACACCGCCGAGGAGATGTGGGAGCGGCTGGGCCACGAGCCCTCGGTCGCTCGGGCCGGCTGGCCGGCCGTCGACGACGTACTGCTGGTCGAGGAGTCCGTCACCGCGGTCGTCCAGGTGCAGGGCAAGGTGCGGGCGCGGCTGGACGTGTCGCCGACGATCAGCGACACCGATCTGGAGGCGGCCGCGATGGCCGACCCCGCCGTGGTGCGGGCGATCGACGGGTCGACCGTGCGTCGGGTCATCGTGCGCGCGCCGAAGCTGGTCAACATCGTCGTCGGCTAACGTTCCGGCATGCCCGGCACGGCGGTGGTCGTCACCGACTCGACGGCCTCTCTGCCGTCGCAGGTGGCCCAGGACCGCGGCATCGTGGTGGTGCCGCTCCAGGTCGTGATCGGCGCGACCGTCTACGACGAGGGCCCCGACGGGGCGACGCCCGAGATGGTCGCCGAGGCGCTCCGGGCGTTCCGCCCGGTGAGCACGTCGCGCCCGTCCCCGGCCCTCCTCACGGAGGTCTACGCGAAGGCGGCGCAGGACGGCGCGACCGAGATCCTCTCCATCCACCTGTCCGCGGAGATGAGCGGCACCCACGAGTCCGCCCAGCTGGCGGCGCGTGACGCGCCGGTGCCGGTGACGGTCGTCGACTCGCGTCAGGTCGGCGTCGCGACGGGGTACGCCGCGCTGAGTGCGGCCGACGTCCTGGACGCCGGCGGCACCGTGGCGGACGCGGCCACGGCCGCCCGCGCACGCGCAGGGGCGGCGACGGCGTTGTTCTACGTGGACACCCTGGAGTACCTCCGGCGTGGAGGGCGGATCGGCGCCGCGGCGGCACTGCTGGGCGGTGCCCTGTCGGTCAAGCCGCTGCTGCGGATCGACGAGGGCCGGGTCGTGAACCTCGACCGGGTGCGTACGTCCGCGCGGGCCCTCAGCCGGCTCGAGGACCTGATCGTCGAGGCGGCGGCCGACCGGCCGGTCGAGCTGTGCGTCTCGCACCTCGCCAACCCCGACCGAGCGGGTGAGCTCGCCGGACGACTGGCCGAGCGGCTCGCCACCAACCTCGCGGGGCGCGAGGTGTGGTGCGGCGAGCTGGGCGCCGTGCTCGGCGCGCACGTCGGCCCCGGGATGGTCGCCGCCTGCGTGGCGCCGCTGCTCGAGTCGCCCGGCTAGCCGCGCCGGTCATCGTCCACAGGATCCGGCGCGGCGAGTGCCGTCCACCGGGTCGACGTCGACCGGAGCGGCGCGACGGTCGGCGCTCCTAGCGTCACCGCCATGCGCAGCCGATCCCTCGCCGCTCAGCACGACGCCGCCGTCGCCCGTCGGCTCGAGCTGCTCACGACCGAGCTCGCCGCGGTCCGCACGCCCGGCCCGAGCCGGGACGCCCGGGTGCGGGTGGTCCCGGACCCGCCGGGCGAGCCGGTCGAGCCCGCGCCGCAGCTCGGCGGCGGTCCGCGACCGTCCGTGGCCCGGCTCCCGGGGCGCCACGCGTCACGACGTAGCCCGTCGAGCTGGGCGCTGGACGTGCCCGACGCACTGCGTGGCCGGGTTGCTCTCGGCGCGGGTCAGCTCGCGGTCGTCGCGGTCGTCGCGGCCGTGGGGCTCGCACTCACCTGCTGGTGGCTGGTGCGCAGCGCCGGGCACGAGGTGGCGGCACCGAGCGCCCTCAGCACGCCCCGTGGGGCGCTGGCGACGCCGGCGGGCTCCTCGACCGGGCCCGGGTCGGCGACCGCGAGCGCAGGGTCGCGGAAGGTCGTCGTGGACGTGACCGGCAAGGTGCGGCGACCCGGCATCGCGGTGCTGCGTCAGGGCGCCCGCGTCATCGACGCCGTGCGTGCGGCCGGGGGCGCGCGGCCCGGGGTCGACCTCACCGGGATCAACCTCGCGCGGGTGCTCACCGACGGCGAGCAGGTCGTGGTCGGTCAGGCGGCCGCTCCGGTCGTGTCCCCCTCGGCCGGAGGCTCGCCGGTCGGAGCGCTGGTGAACATCAACACCGCCGACGAGACGGCGCTGGAGTCGCTGCCGGAGGTCGGCCCGGTCACCGCGCAGTCGATCATCACCTGGCGCGCCCAGCACGGCGGCTTCACGTCGGTCGACCAGCTGCTCGACGTCGACGGCATCGGCGACGCCACCTTGGCCAAGCTCACGCCGTACGTCACGATCTGAGGTCGACGTGCGACGTGAGCCGCCCGACCTGCGCACGGCGTTCTTGGCGATCTTCGCCTGGGCCGGCGCACTGACCGGCGCCGGGCACGGCCCGCTGCTGCCGGTCGCGGCCGGCGGCGTCCTGGCGCTCGCCGGGTCGGCGCTCGCCCGGTGGCGCGGCCGCGGTGCCGCGCTGGCGATGGTGGCCGGACTGGTGGTGTACGCCGCGGTCGCCACGGCCGCGGGCGTGCGCTATCAGCGCGTCACCCACAACCCGCTGACCCGCCTGGCCGAGACCAGGGCCGAGGCGACGCTCACCGGCACGGTGGTCGACGACCCGCGGACGATCCACGGCGGGTTCGCCCCCGAGGTGCTGGTGCGCGTCCAGGTCCGACGTGTGGGCGCCGAGGGTCGCGTGATCCGGCTGCGCGAGCCGGTGCTGGTCTTCGGGCGGGGGTCCTGGCTCGGCGTGCCGTTGGGGGCCACCATCCGGGTGACCGGCCACCTGGACCTCGCAGCAGGGGACGACGTCGCTGCCGTGGTCTCGACGTCGCAGTCGCCCGACATCCGGGCCGGTCCCGATCCGTGGTGGCGCGCGTCCGGCCGGGTGCGGGCGGCGCTGCGCGCGTCGGTGGCGGGGTTGCCTCCCGACCGTCGGGTGCTGGTGCCCGCCCTGGTCGACGGTGACGACGCCGGGCTCGATCCGGCGCTGGCCGACGACTTCCGGACCACCGGGCTCACCCACCTGCTCGCGGTGTCGGGCACCAACCTCACGCTGGTCGTGGGCTTCGTCCTGGTGGTGGCGCGCTGGCTGCACGTGCGTGGACGCTGGCTGTACCTCGTCGGAGCAGCGGGCATCCTCGGCTTCGTCCTCCTGGCGCGAGCAGAGCCGAGCGTGCTCCGGGCCGCGGCGATGGGGTCGGTGGCCCTGCTCGGGATGGGTGCGAACGGCGCAGACCGGGGCACGCGCGCGCTCGGTGCGGCCACCGTCGCCCTGCTGCTCGTCGACCCGGGCCTGGCGACGGCGGTCGGCTTCGGACTCTCCGTGCTCGCCACCGCGGGCATCCTGCTCCTCGCACCGGGCTGGCGCGATGCGCTCGCGCGCTGGCTGCCGCGCTGGGTCGCGGAGGCGGTGGCGGTGCCCGCGGCCGCCCAGCTGGCGTGCACCCCGCTGGTCGCCGCCATCGCGGGTCAGGTCAGCCTCGTCGCCGTCGCGGCCAACCTGCTCGCCGCGCCCGCGGTCGGCCCGGCCACCGTGCTGGGGCTCACCGGCGGGCTGCTGACGCTGGTGTGGCCGGGTGCGGGCCGGCTGGTGGGTGTTGCAGCGGGCTGGTGCGTGGCCTGGATCGTGGAGGTCGCCGAGCGAGGGGCGGCACTGCCCACCGCCGCGGTGTCCTGGGGGAGCGGCCCGGTGGCGCTGACGCTGCTGACCATGCTCTGCCTGGCGATCGTGATGCTGACGCCGCGGCTGCTGGGCCGCCGGTCCACGGGCCTGGCCTGCTGTGGGCTGATGGTGGTCGCGGTCCTGGTCCGGGTGCCGACCCCGGGGTGGCCGCCCGCCGGGTGGCTGATGGTCGCCTGCGACGTCGGACAGGGCGACGGGCTGGTGCTCAACACCGGGATCCCGCACACGGCGGTCGTCGTCGACGCGGGGCCCGAGCCGCGACCCATGGATCGATGCCTCGACGGGCTCGGCATCGAGCGGGTGCCCCTGGTCGTGCTCACGCACTTCCACGCCGACCACGTGAACGGCCTTCCGGGGCTGTTCGACGGACGACAGGTCGGGCAGGTCTGGGTGACCCGTCTGCAGGATCCACCCGAGGGCGTCTCGCTGGTGCGAGGGGCGACGACGCGGGCCGGGCTGCAGACCGAGCCGGCGCCGTACGCCGAGACCCGCCGCATCGGCGACCTGACGCTCGAGCCGATCTGGCCCTTGCCCGACTCACCGACGGTAGGACCCGGTGACGGCAGCACCGCCAACAACGCGAGCGTGGTGATGCTGGCGCGGATCCGGGGAGTCCGCCTCTTCCTCGGTGGCGACGTCGAGCCCGAGGGCCAGCAGCGCCTGGCCACGGCGCTGCCCGGTCTCCACGTCGACGTGCTCAAGGTGCCTCACCACGGGAGCCGCTACCAGGACCTGCCGTTCCTGCAGTCCCTCCGCGCCCGTCTGGCCGTGATCTCCGTCGGGGCCGACAACGACTACGGACATCCCGCCCCCGAGACCGTTGCGGGGCTGGCCGCCACCGGAGCGCAGGTGCTCCGCACCGATCGCGACGGCAGTGTGGCCGTCGTCGAGCGCGACGGGCGGCTCTCCGCGGTGACGACGAGGTGAGCAGGCTGCTACCGGGGGGCGGGGCCGGCTCCCGCGGCGCCAGGCGACGGTGTCGACGGGTATCGGCCCGGTATCGGCCCGGTGTCGGCCCGGTGTGCGAGGCTTCGACCATGCGCGGACCGACCCCAGCCGACGTGCTCGGCCGCGTCACCCTGGTGACCGGCAAGGAGGAGTTCCTCTCCGAGCGCACCGTGGCCGGGGTCCGCGACGCCGTACGCCGCCACGACCGCGAGGCCGAGGTCTCCGAGACGCAGGCGGCCGGGTTGAGCGCCGCCGCTCTCGGCGAGCTGTCGGCGCCGTCCCTGTTCTCGTCCACCCGGTGCGTGGTCGTGCGTGGCCTGGAGAACCTGCCGGACGAGTCGGTCGACGGGCTGCTCGACTACGCCGCTGCTCCCGTGGAGGACGTCGCCGTGGTGCTGGTGCACGGCGGTGGGCAGAAGGGTTCGGGCGTGCTCACCAAGCTGCGCAGGCTCACCGGGGTCACGGAGGTGAAGTCGGAGGAGCTCCGCGCGTCGGAGTACCCCGGGTTCGTCACGGCCGAGGCGCGAGCCCACGGCGCCGGCATCGACCCGGACGCCGCCACCGCGCTCGTGCAGGCGGTCGGCCAGGACCTGCGGTCCCTCTCGGCGGCCACGGACCAGCTGGCCAACGACTTCCCGGGCGAGACCCTGACCGAGGAGAAGGTGAAGCGGTACTTCGGTGGCCGGGCCGAGGCGAAGTCGTTCGCGGTGGCCGACGCCGCCTTCTGGGGGAGGCGGCGACCGGCGCTCGAGGAGCTCCGGTGGGCACTCGACGGGGGTACGGCGCCGGTCCTGGTCACGTCGGCGTTCGCCGGTTCGGCCCGCGGGATCGCCCGCTACCTGTCAGCGCCGCGGGCGATGCGCGAGGCCGACCTGGCCCGTGAGGTCGGGGTGCCGCCTTGGAAGGTGCGCACCATTCGCGACCAGTCGCGGGGCTGGTCCGAGGCGGCCATCGCGCGTGCGATCCGCACGATCGCCCAGGCCGACGCCGACATCAAGGGGGCGGCCAGCGACGCGTCGTACACCTTGGAACGGCTGGTGCTGACGGTCACCGGGCTGCGCGACCGATCCTGACACGAGCACCCGACGCCACCCTGACGCCGGCACAGGCGCCGACCCCGGTGGGGCGACGCCTCGGTGACCCTCCGGTGCGTCAGAGAGACGCGGCGCGCTTCATGATGGCCGACTTGCGGTTGGCGGCCTGGTTCTTGTGGATCACGCCCTTGGACACTGCCTTGTCCAGCTTGCGCGCGGCGACGCGGCTCGCCTCGAGGGCGGCGTCGGTGTCGCCGGAGTCCGCGGCCTCGCGGAACTTGCGGACGAGGGTCTTCAGCTCGGACTTCACAGCCTTGTTGCGCTGGTGACGCTTCTCGTTCTGCTTGTTCCGCTTGATCTGGGACTTGATGTTCGCCACTGATAAAGCCTTCGGTC
>Ga0070683_100001718_pt1 | contig 17030 bp, 14 predicted proteins | sample KBSC713LmetaG_FD_64662 | JGI IMG/M metagenome (GOLD analysis project Ga0070683, IMG submission 64662) | Corn rhizosphere microbial communities from Kellogg Biological Station, Michigan, USA - KBS C7.1-3L metaG | ecosystem: Host-associated > Plants > Roots > Rhizosphere ... | reverse complement strand
CGAGAGCTACTTGCGTCGCGTCGTGCGGCGATGTGTTTCCATTGGCAACTCCTCGAGGAGCAAGTGCGGGTCGAGGGAAGCGTGCAGCCCGTGAGCGACGCGGAAGCCGATGCGTACTTCGCGTCGCGTGCGCGTGGAAGTCAGATTGGCGCGTGGGCGTCGATCCAGAGCCAGCCGATGGAAAGCGCGAGTGATTTGGACGCGCGTGTCGCGGAGATGGAGAAGAAGTTCGCCAGCGGCCCGGTGCCGCGGCCAGCGCATTGGTCCGGGTTTCGGATCGTGCCGGCGCGGATCGAGTTCTGGAAGAACATGCCGAGCCGCCTGCACGTGAGACATCTGTACACGCGAGTCGCAAGCGGCTGGAGGATGCAGTTGCTGTATCCGTGAAATCTCTCTCCGGGCATTTCCCCTAGCGTCGCGTCGATTAACTTCTCCGCATGGCTACTCACATTGCCGACGCCGAGTCGGCCGTGACCGGCTCGAGCTGGTCGATCGACGCCGCCCGTTCGCTGTACAACATCGAAGGGTGGGGCGCCGGATTCTTCGACATCAACGACCGCGGGCACGTTGTCGTTCGCCCCGATCGCGAGCGTCCGGATCACGTCGTCGACCTGTACGAGATCACAAACGATCTCGAAGAGCAGGGCATCGCGCTGCCCGTGCTCCTGCGCTTCTCCGACATTCTCCGCTCGCGCATCGAGCACCTCACGACGCGCTTCGAGCAGGCGCGCGAGGAGTTCAACTACACGGGCGGCTACACGACCGTGTATCCGATCAAGGTCAATCAGCAACGGCACGTCGTCGAGGAGATCGTCGAGTTTGGAAAGGCGCATCGCGTCGGACTCGAATGCGGCAGCAAGCCGGAGCTCCAAGCCATACTCGGCCTCGCCGAGAATACCGAGCACATGATCATCTGTAATGGCTACAAGGACGAGGAGTTCATGCGCCTCGCGCTCATGGGCCAGAAGCTCGGTCATCAGGTCTATATCGTCATCGAGCAGCTGAGCGAGATCGACGTGCTGCTTCAAGTCGCCGATGAAATGGGCGTGACACCGACCGCCGGTGTGAGGATCAAGCTCGCGTCGCGCGGTTTTGGCCGATGGAAGGAGAGCGGCGGCGAGAAATCCAAGTTCGGACTGAACTCCGCGCAGCTCATGCAGGCGGTCGACAAGCTTCGCGCGGCGGATCGGCTCGACATCATCAAGCTGATCCACTTCCATCTCGGCTCGCAGATCACGGACATCCGATTCATCAAGCTCGGGCTCACGGAGCTTACACGCTTCTACGTAGAGCTGCGGAATCTCGGTCTCGACATCACGCACGTGGACGTCGGCGGTGGGCTCGGCGTGGACTACGACGGCACGAACTCGACGTCCGACGCAAGCGTCAACTACTCGCTGCAGGAGTACGCGAACGACGTCGTGTATACGCTCGCCGAGGCGTGTCGCGAGCACGAGATCCCGATGCCACACATCATCAGCGAATCGGGCCGGGCACTTACGGCGCACCACGCGTTGCTGCTGATCAAGGTGATCGACGTCGAGTCGCAGGCCGATCGTCCTGTCCCCGAGCTGGGCGAGGACGATCATCAGCTGCTGCGCGAGATGCTTGCCGACTATCGCGACGCATCCCGCAAGAACGTCACTCGTCGCCGTGTGCGGGAGATCTTCCATGATCTGACGTTCGACAAAGAGCGCGCGCAAGAGATGTTCAACAGCGGCGTCTTCACGCTGCGCGAGCGGGCCCTGGCCGAGCAGATCTACTTCGCGACGGTCAACGTGTTGGCGAAGAGCATCGAGCGCCATCGCGACGCATTCGAGGATATCATCGCCGACCTCGATGCCACATTGGTCGACCGCTACTTCTGCAACTTCTCGTTGTTTCAGTCGCTGCCCGACAGTTGGGCGATCGATCAGCTCTTCCCGATCATGCCCATTCATCGACTGGACGAGGAGCCGACCCGTCGCGGCAGCATTCAAGATGTGACATGCGATTCCGACGGCAAGATTGATCGCTTCGTGGGCGACAAATCAGGGAATCCGAGTCTCGAGTTGCATGAGTTTCGGGACGGAGAGCCGTACATGCTCGGCGTGTTTCTCACAGGCGCGTACCAAGAGATCCTCGGCGATCTGCACAACTTGTTCGGCGACACGAACGCCGTGCACATCAGGCTGGCGCAGAACGGGGGCTACGAAGTCACCGACCTGGTTCACGGTGATACGGTGACCGAGGTTCTGAACTACGTGCAATTCCGTGCGTCAGATTTGTTGCAGACGTTTCGGCGCAAGGTTGCATCCGCGAAGCACATCAGCCGGCAAGAGGCCAACACGTTCATCGCGGACTATGTCGCGGGGCTCGAAGGGTACACGTATCTCGAGGGCGAAGCAGCGCAATAGTTGCCTCGCCGTTCAGCGCAGGATGCTCAGTGCGCGCGCGAAGCGTTGGCCGCTTCGAGTCCGAGCCAACGCAACAGCGGTGACACGGTCATGCCCTGCACGAGAATCGAGAGCACGACGACCCCGACGGTCATGTCCACGATCATCTCTCGTTGCGGCATGGCGGCAGAGAGACTCAGCGCGAGAACCATCGACAGACTTCCGCGCAGACCGCTCCACGCGAGCACGGCCGTCCAACCACGCGGGAGACGCTCGCGCTTGGGCATGATCGCCGTCATGAAATAGGTGACAATCACTCGGCCGACGATCACCACTCCGTACGCGATGAGGATCGAGCGCCATGCCAGGAACAGCTGCGGCACGCGCGCCTGAAAACCGATCAACAGAAACACAAGGGAGTTGAGCGCGAAGGCGATGTACTGCCAAAAGCTTTGCAGCGCCGCGCGAGCGGGCGGCGAGATGGCGCCCTGCGATGCCCGCGTTCCGCTCAACAAACCAGCCGTCACCGCGGCGATCACGCCCGACGCGCCCAGAGTGTCGGCCACGAGGAACGAGCCATACGCGGCGGTCGTAGTGATGGTGATCATGACCATTGGGTCGTCGAGCCAGGACAGCAGCCGACGGGTTACCAAGCCGGCGGTTCCGCCGATGCAGACACCAGCGCCGATCGCATAGAAGAACTCGACTGGAAGCGCCGCGGTGTTCGGCTGCGAGCCCAGCACGTAGGCGGTCGCCACCGTGAACGAAACGGCCGCGGTACCGTCGTTGAGCAAACTCTCTCCCTCGATGAGGACGCCGAGGCGAACCGGCGCGCCTAGCGTGCGGACGAGGGCTACGACAGCGATCGGGTCGGTGGCGGCGATCAATGTCGCGAAGACGAAGGCCGGGCCCCAAGCGAGCGTGATCCCGGCGAGACGAAGCATGAGCACGACGAGCCCCGCCGTGAATAGCGTGGCGAGAGCTACCGCCGGCAGCGCGAGGGAAAAGATCGTCCACCGATTGCGCCAGAATTCTTCGGCGTCGAGATGAAAGGCTGCCTCGAACAAGAGTCCCGGCAGGAAGACGGCGAACAGCAATTCCTTCGTCAGCGCTGGCGGATGAATGAGTGGCGAGACGCCAAGCAGCAGCCCGGCGACCACCAGCGCGACTGTGTACGGCAGACGAAGCCGTCGCGCGACCAGGGCAACGATAGCGGCGACGAGCAAGAGAAGTATGATGGAGCCGCTGAGCGTCATCTCGCTGGGATCGGGCCGCGTTCACGCTCGCCTCGACCACCGATGGCAAGCGCGAGGAATATACACTCGCGCTCGCCGTCATCGTACGTCGCACTCCGTCAAACGGCGAGAGGCGTTACGGCGTCGATCTGTGAATCGTCGCGCGCGCTTGTGCGAGATTCGCCGGGACGACCAGCTCGACGGTTTCACCGCGGTTCACCTTCAACGGTCCGACCCGGCTCGTGTCCGAGCCCGATGCCGCGCGCATCTCGAACGAGATGGCGTCGTTCGGGAACTGATTCGGATCGAGCACGAAGCTCCGCGTTTCGCCCGGCATCGCCTTGGCGATGTAGTTCAACTGACCGCCGATGACGCTGTACACGCGGACCTCCGACGGGTAGTTGTTCTGCACGCGGAGGATAGCCGTCCTCGTCGCGCTGAGCGAGTCGATCGCGATGTCGCCCGATGATGCCGATCCCGTCCCCGGATGCGCGCATGCCGCGATCATTGTGATCGTCGCGCCCGCGATGAGTAAAGTGCGAATTCGATTCATGAAGTCCTCCGCTGTCGTCCAGTCTCGTTATGGAGTACTGTCCAGGCGAGAGTGGCAGAATCGATGCCGATCGCGCAGCTTGAGGCCCATCCACACCCACAAATCATGAAGACGCTCAGCCTGCTCGTGCCGTCGCTGCTTCTCGTCGTGTCTGGCGAATTGCTGGCGGGCTCCTCGCTCGCGGCCCAGAACTCGCCAATCACTCCCCCCGGCGCCGCACCGATTAGGATCCACGCAGCGCGACTGATCGACGGTCGCGGGAATGTGTTGGAGGATGTGCTCGTGACGGTTCGGTCGGGACGCATCGAGCGTGTCGAGCCGAACGCCGGCGATAAAGCGCGCGATGCTACTTATGAGCTCGGATCGGCCACGCTCCTGCCCGGATTGATCGACGCGCACGTGCATCCCGGATGGTACATCAATCGAGAGGGTGCGCTGCACTCACAGCGCGACACGGACACGCCGGCGCAATCGGCTCTCGCTCGCGCAGGAAATTTGTATGCGACGCTCGCGGCCGGCTTTACGACCATCCAAAGTGTTGGTGGCCCAGAGGACCTCGATCTTCGCGATGCGGTAAATCGCTGGCAGATTCCGGGGCCGCGAATCCTGACGTCGATCACGCAAATCAACGATCGGCGGTTGTCGCCGGATTCGCTGCGCGGCGTCGTGCGTGCGCTCAGAAAGCAGGGGGCCGATCTCATCAAACTCTTTGCCTCGGCCGGACTCGGCGCAGGCGGGGCGCAGACGTTCTCGGATGAACAGCTTGCGGCAATCTGCGGCGAGGCAAACGCGCAGGGGCTCCGTTCCGTCGTGCATGCGATCAGCGCCGCGAGCGTGCGCGCGGCGACACTCGCTGGCTGCACGGAGATCGAGCATGGTACGTTCGCCACGGACGCTGAGCTCCGCCTCATGGCGGAGCACGGGACCATCTTCGATCCGCAGGTGTGTCTCGTCTTCCAGAACTACATCGATCACCGCGACGTCTATACGAAATCCGGCTTTACAGAACAGTCATTCGACGCGCTGGCCAAGGCGATTCCGACGGCGACCGAGATGTTCAAGCACGCGATGCGGACGCCGGGTCTCAAGGTGATCTTCGGGACGGACGCCGTCGCCCTGGCACATGGCCGCAACGCCGATGAGCTCATCTGTCGCGTGAAAGCCGGCCAGTCACCAATGGACGCAATCACATCGGCGACGTCGCTCACCGCGCAGGCGCTCGGACTCGGCGATCGACTCGGGGCCATCGCACCTGGGTTCGATGCCGATATCATCGCCGTCGCGGGCGACCCGTCGAAGGACATCGCGGCGCTTCGACGGGTGCGCTTTGTCATGCGTGCCGGAGTCGTCTTCTCCGGATAGTGAGCCTAAGCGAAGCGCTTCGAAACCGCATCCCAATTCACGACGTTCCACCACGCCGTGATGTAGTCCGGCCGGCGGTTCTGGTACTTGAGATAGTACGCATGCTCCCAGACGTCGAGGCCGAGGATCGCGGTCTTGCCGTCCATGAGCGGATTGTCTTGATTCGGCGTGCTCGTGATCGACAGCTTGCCGCCGTCGTTGATGAGCCACGCCCAGCCGGAGCCAAAACGTCCCGCGCCGGCAGCAGCAAACTGTTCTTTGAATTTGCTGAAGTCGCCGAACGCGCTCTTGATGGCGCCCGCCAGCTTGCCGGTCGGCTCGCCGCCTTTGTTCGCGCCCATCAGCTCCCAGAACATCGAGTGGTTCCAGTGTCCGCCGCCGTTATTGCGAACGGCAGTGCGCACAGCCTCTGGAACTGAGTTGATGCCGCGCATCAGGTCGTCGAGCGATTTATTCGCGAGCTCGGGCGCCTTCTCGATCGCCGCGTTGAGGTTGTTGACGTACGCCTGATGGTGCTTGGTGTGATGAATCTCCATCGTGCGCGCGTCGATGTGCGGCTCGAGGGCATCGTACGCATACGGGAGCGCGGGTAGCGAGAACGCCATGGTCTTTCTCTCCTGGAGCTAGTTCTGGTTCGCGCGGGCCGGTTCCTTCCCGCGTCGCATCCAACCGATGATTCCCGGCAACAGCGAAATGAGGACCACGACGACGATCAACGTCTCGATATGCCGGTCGATGCCCGGAATGTAGCGCCCCAAGAAATAACCGATGAACAGCATGCCCCAAATCCATCCGATCCCACCCACCACGTTGTAGAGCGTGTAACGGCGATAGCTCATTCGCGCCATGCCGGCCACGACAGGAACGAACGTGCGAATGATCGGCATGAATCGCGCAATGATGACCGTCATGCCACCATGCCTCTCATAGAACTCATGGGCGCGATAGAGATGCTTTTTGTTGAAGAGCAACGAGTCTTCGCGCGTGAAGAGACGGGGGCCGGCCGCGCGACCGATTCCGTACCCAACGGTATTGCCGAGGATCGATGCGACGGTCAGCAGCAGACCGAGCCCGAAGACGTTGAATACGCCCGTCGTCGCGGCGAGCAGGCCCGCCGTGACGAGCAAGGAGTCGCCCGGCAGAAAGAATCCGACCAGCAATCCGGTTTCGGCAAAGATGATTGCAGTGAGTCCGATATAGCCGCCCCACGCGATGATCGCGCGGACGTCTCGGACGCGGTGGAGCAGATCGAGCAGCGATTGCATGCGGCGGCGGGTGACGGGCGGGATGACAGAGGGCTCGCGCTGTGAGAACAGGAAGTCCCACAAGCTCCACAGGCTCCCCAAGTTCCACAGGGCGAGCGCCAGAAGCAACCAGCGATTTGCAACGCGACTGGTTCCTCTCGGAGCACGCCTTGGCGCTGCCGCGAACGCAGCCGCAAATGTGGTGGAATCGTGCGGGCGTCACGCCGCGCGGTGAGCGCAACCTCGACGTCATTGGAGGCGTCGTACTCTTCGCGTTCGCGGTCGGTTGGGTATGGTCGATTGCCAGCGCGCGCGCTCTCGGCGCCACGGCAATGAGCGACAGTGAGATTACGCCGGTGACTTCGGTGGTGGCGAGCGCGCTCACGCATGCCGACGCACCGAGCGCCGCGTACCTCACCGACGCCGCGCTCACGGCGCTCGTCAATCACATATTCGACAAAGAGCGTGGCGCGAGCGGGAAATTGCGCGCCGCGATCACGCCTGCTCCGACACCGCTCACCCCGGACACACTGCCGCCCGGCGCGCAGGTCGAATACAGCCAGGGCGGCGAGGTTGCTCTCGCGCCAAGAGGGTCAGGCGTCTGGAACGTCCTGCTTGCGGTCGGAAACGCAGTGCGACCTGTCGCGAACTTCAACGTGATCGCGATGCTGCCGTTCAGCGCGAAGCAGAATGGTCGCGTGGGCCTGTACTACCTAGGTACATGGCCGAGCGAGAAGGGGACGGTCGGTTCGTCGAAGGCGCCAGCCCGTTCGTACGCGAACCCTGCGGGGTTCATCGAGGTCACGCCGCAGAACGCCGACACGCCGGTGTCGGAGCATTTCAAGCTTCGCGATTTTCTCACACACGATCAGCCGAACGTCTGGCCCAAATATCTTGTGCTTCAACCGAGATTGATCGATAAGCTCGAGCTTGTTCTAAGTGACCTCCAGTCACACGGCATCGACGTTCAGGGGGTTCGGGTCATGAGCGGTTTCCGAACGCCGCAGTACAACTACACCGGCGGCAACACAGGCGGTCGAGCCAATCTCAGCCGTCACATGTACGGCGACGCGTCCGACATTTACATCGACGACAATGGTGACGGGCAGATGGACGACCTCAACCATGACGGCAAGGTCAACATCGACGACGCGCGAGTGATTCTCGAGGCCGTAGACCGCGTCGACATGGCGCATCCCGAGCTGATCGGGGGCGCCGGAGTCTATACGGCCGCGCCCGGGCACGGACCTTTCATTCATATCGATACCCGCGGCTATCGCGCACGGTGGTCGGGGACCTCAGGAGGCTGACGTGGTCGAGCATCGCAGACTGTCGGACGGAAGCACCGTCACCGCAGATCGTGAGTCCGAGAACAAGAACCGCAACGGCAAACCGGAAACCGAAGAAGCCCGTGAGATTCGGGAGGTCCGCGCCAGCGACATCGAGCCTTACACCGGCCTTCGATACCTGTCGAAGCTGTTTCGATTCATGGCGATCATCCTCGTGGTGCTGTTGATCGCCGAAGTCGCGACGGGACTATACGCTCAAGGCTCGGGCGCTCTGCCCACACTCCTTGGTGAAGCGAGCCGGCTGATCGTGTTGGCGGGCGTGCTGTGGGGCACCGGCGACCTTGCGCACTTGCTCATCGACATGGGCCACGATGTCCGGGCCGGTCGAATCTTGATGGCCCGTATCGCTCACAATGCCAAGGTCGCTCCGCTCAGTGCGGGGCGGACGCCGTCCGACAACATCATCATTCCGCGGCGCAATTTCGCGGATCGTATAGACAACGGAGACGAAGGACCGCCTATTCCGTGACCATCTTCACCATCGGTCACTCGACGCGAACGGCCGACGAGTTCATCGCGTCACTCAAAGGCGCGCGTGTCGAGCGCGTGTACGACATTCGGAGATTTCCGGGGTCGCGGCGTTATCCGCATTTCAACTCCGAAGCGCTTGCGGCGCGCTTGCGGTCCGAAGGAATTGCATACGAGCACCATCCCGAGCTGGGCGGCCGACGACGACCGTCCCCTGATGCGCCGCCGACGGCATGGCGCAATGAAGGTTTTCGCGGCTACGCGCAGTACATGCGTACCGATGAGTTCCATCGGGCCCTCGACCGGTTGATCGCCGAAGGAAACGAGATGCCCACGGCAATCATGTGCTCCGAGGCGGTTCCGTGGCGATGCCATCGCACTCTCGTGAGCGATGCGCTCGTCGCCCGAGGCATCGACGTGCAACACATCATCGACGGCAAGATTTCTCCGCACACACTGACGTCCTTTGCCGTCATCGAAGGGTCCGAAGTCCTTTACCCGCCGGTCGGCTACCCGCCAGTCGGCGAGCTCGGCCAGGAAGAGCTGGAGTTCAAACTGCCCCGAGTGCCTTAGCCCGGTACGACAGTTGCCTACGAGCTGAGCCGAGGCGTCTCACGAACTTGCACCGGAGAAATTCAGCATGCTACTCACACTCGCGTTCGTACTGGTCATCCTTTGGGCGCTGGGCTTCTTGGCGTTCCATGTCACCAGCGGTCTGATTCACATCCTTCTGGTCATTGCGGTGATCGTCATCGTGATTCGCCTCGTCACTGGGCGTCGTCCGGTGGTCTGAACGAGCCATTTGAGCCAACGCACCGCTGTTCACTTGCGCTCGCTATACGGCCGCGGCGAATATCGCCGCGGCTTTTTCTTTCTGCCGATTTCGTCCACCGATCTCGCCATCGATGCCGCTCGACGTCCACGTTGTCACTCACACACACTGGGATCGCGAGTGGTATCATCCGCTGGAGCGGTTCCGCCAGCGACTCGTTGCGCTGGTCGATGAGCTGATCGACGATCCACCGTCCCCGGGTCAAAGCTTCCTGCTCGACGGGCAAGCGATAATCATCGAGGACTACCTTTCGGTTCGCCCCGAACGCCTCGACGTGCTGCGCGACCTACTTCACGACGCTCGGCTCGAAGCTGGACCGTGGTACGTTCTCGCGGACGAGTTGATTCCAAGCGGCGAGGCGCTCGTGCGCAATCTGTTTGCGGGGCGTCGCATACTTGGGCGGTTCGGCGCAGCCTCGCCACCGGTTCTGTACTGTCCCGACTCCTTCGGGCATCCCGCTGCGCTCCCGGCAATCGCTGCCGGTTTCGGTTTGCCCGTGATCGTTCTATGGCGTGGCTACGGCGGACCTCGATGGCCCTCTGGCGACACAGTGCGTTGGCTGGCGCCGAATGGTGATGGAGCGATTGTCTACCATCTGACGCGCGACGGATACGAGTTCGGGTCGCACCTCCCATCCGAACGCGAGGCCGCGGCGTCGCGGTGGCGACGTATGCACGACGAGCTTGCGCCGCGCGCGCTGACGGGCATCACGCTCGTTTTGCATGGCGCAGATCATCATGCCCGGCAGCTCGACCATCGCGAAGCCATCGCTGCGCTCGAAGCAGCCGGCGCAAACGACGGCGTTCACCGCAGCACGTTGCGCGCGTTCGCGGAACGACTCGTCGCATCCGCGGCGACGCGCGAATTGCCGGTGGTGCGCGGCGAGCTGCGGGACTCCTACGGCTATACGTGGGCCCTTCAAGGCACGTTCGCCACGCGTGCCCATGAGAAGCGTCTCAATGCTACCGCCGAGCGACTCTTGCTCCGTGACGCGGAGCCTTGGGCGAGTTTGGCGTCGAGAAATGCGCGATCGCGGCGCGCGTTACTCGAGCACGCGTGGCGCACGCTGCTGACGGCGCATCCTCACGATACGCTCTGCGGCTGTTCGATCGATGATGTTGCCGAGGCGATGGAGCTCCGCCTCCGTTCGGCGATTCACCAAGGCGAGGGAATTCGCGACGACGCGATCGCCGATCTGATCGGATACGACCCGGCAACATCGCGCGAATTGCGCGATCGGTGGCAACCGATCGTCGTCGTGCGAAATGCGGCGGCGCGTCGGCGATCCGGTGTCGCGATTCTCGAAATCGAGGAGTTCATCGCTGACGTCCCAGTTGGACCCGGATCGGCCCCTGCTGCGCCGCTCGACACGACTGTGAAGCCTCCACAAGACGTGCCGGTGGTCGAAGGACTCGGAGCACTACAGGTGCTGTCGCGCACGGTCAGATACTCTCGAACGGAGTCACCACGCCACTATCCAGACAACGATCTGGTCGCTGTGACACGAGTGGCTGGATGGGTCGAGGGTGCGCCTGCGTACGGACTCGCGAGCTACTCGAGCGGCGACGGCAACGAACGTCGCCGAACGTCACGCCGTTCACGTGTAAAGGTTCGCGGGAAGACGCTCGAGAATGAGTATCTCGAGATTGGCGTCAATGCCGACGGCACCGTGTCGCTCGTCGCTCACCAAACAAGTCGCCGGATCGAATCACTGCTGGCGTTCGTCGACGAAGCGGATGTTGGCGATCTCTACACGCCCGCGCCGCGAGCGCGAAACGCATCGGTCCAATTTCGTGGCGCGAAGGCCGTTCACCGCGGGCCGCTGCGTGGCCAGCTTGCCGTGAGGTATCGCGTCATCGATGCGACCGCGGGTCGCGGGCGGGCCGACGCCGATCTCACGGCGAATCTCATGCTCGACGCAGGAGCGCAGTTCGTGCGAATCGAGATCGCCGGCGACAATCGTCGCGAGAATCACCGCCTGCGCGTTGCATTCACCAGCGACATTGCTCGCGGCGACATATGGGCGGACGCCGCATTCGGCCCAGTACGACGCGAGCGATTATCCATCGGCGAAGCCGAAGCGGCTGTTGAACACGCGCCACCAACCGCGCCGCTTCACCGCTATGTGTCGCTCTTCGATGAATCAACCGGATTCACACTCTTCAGCGACGGATTGGCCGAGTATGAAGCGAGAGACAACGGCTCGCTGCTCGTCACACTCGTGCGTGCCGTCGGAGAGCTCTCTCGCAATGATCTTCCCGAGCGACCCGGCCACGCAGGGTGGCCGTCGCCGACTCCCAAGGCTCAGTGTCTCGGACCTTTCGCTGGGAGCTTCGCCGTGATGCTGCATGGCCGCCGGGATGCGTCGACGATCGATGCAATCGAGCGCACCGCCGACGACGTGCTGTGTCCGTTGAGCGGGACGACCATTCGTTCGTCACTCCGCTGCCCGGATCCAGTCCATGGAGTCGAGCTGCACGGCGCTGGCCTGGCATTCTCGTCGCTCAAGGAGAGCGAGAACGGAGAATGGCTCGCCCTTCGATGCGTCAATCTGTTGGACGACGCGGTTGATGGATCGTGGACGGTTCCGTTCGACATCGTCGATGCGAAGCTCGCTCGTCTCGATGAAACCATCGTCGAGACCGTTGCGATCTCCGGCCGACGTGTGAACTTTCGCGCCGCGCCGCGCGGCATCGTCACGATCCTCGTTCGATAAACGCTCAGCCGCCTACGCGCGATCGCGCAGCGTCGTCCCCGCTTCGCCAGCGAGGCGATCACGCAGCGAGTCTCCGAGCAGCGTGCACGCCAGCACTGTTGCGATGAGCGCGAGCCCCGGCGCGATCGCGACCCACGGCGCAGCCACAATCAGATCGCGCCCGCCGGCGATCATGTTCCCCCAACTCGGTTGCGGCGGCTGAATGCCTAACCCCAAGAATGACAGTCCGCTCTCGAGCAGGATCGCGTTGCCGACTCCAAGTGTCGTCGCGACGATCGCGGGTCCCAGGGCATTCGGCAGTGCGTGACGCCACAGCACGCGCCGCGATGATGCGCCGAGTGCCGTTGCCGCGTCGACGTACGGCTGTGTTCTGACTCCGAGGAGCTCGGCGCGCACCAGTCGCGCCACCCCCATCCATCCGGTGGCGACAAGAACGACGATGACCGTTGCGAGTCCGGGACGCCACAACGCCGCACAGACCAGAAGCAGGACGAGTCGCGGCATTGCAAGTAGCGCGTCACCGACAGCCATCAATGTGCGGTCGGTCCATCCGCCGACCCATGCCGCAACTGCGCCCACGCCGGTACCCAAGCCGCTGGCAAGCAACGATCCCGCAATTCCAACGGCGAGTGAGATCCTTCCCGCCAGCATCATGCGGACGAACAGATCGCGGCCGAATCGGTCGGTGCCGAGCAGGTGAAAGGCTCCGTGCGTGTCCCGTGCGAATGGCGGGAGAAGGCGCAGCGCGAGCACATCGCCGATCGCGAGCGGATCTTGATGCGACAACGCGGGAACGGCCAGGACCAAAGCGACGAGTGCAAGTAGCATCGCGAGCGCCACTCCGTCGACCGATCGCGCTCGCCGCAAGTTCATGCGCGGCGCCGTGGGTCGACAACCGACAGCGCGACGTCGCCGGCAAGGTTCGCGAACAGCACGAGCGCCGCATAGACGGTCGCCGCGCCCATCACGAGCGGATAATCTCGCGCGACGATCGCGTTGACCATGAGACGTCCCATGCCCGGCCACGCGAACACCGCTTCGACGAATATCGATCCGGCGACCAAGCCGGGAAGCGACAGCGCGAACAGGACGACGAGCGCGGGAAGCACGGTCGCCAACACGTGACGAAAATAGACGCGCCGCGCCGATGAGCCCTTTGCGCGCGCCGTGCGAACGAAATCCTGCGATAGCACATCAGCGATGCTCGATCGGGCGTAGCGCGCGATACCCGCCGCGCCGACGGCGGTCAAAATCGTCACCGGCAGAATCGAGTGACGAATGAGATCGAGCAGTGCGGCGACGCCATGGAGATCCGCCCCCGGCGATCGCAAAGCGAACGCCGGAAGTCTAAGTTGCGGCGGCAAGCCCCACGCGGCGGCGCCGTACGTGAACACCGCGACGAGTGCGAGCGCCAACCAAAAACTCGGCGCGGCGTACAGAGTCGTGGTGAGTACAGTGAGTACGCGATCGATTGGACGACCCCGACGCACGGCTTGCCACATCCCGATCGGGACGCCGATGAGAAAGGTCAGAATCAGCGATGCGGTTCCGAGCCCGATCGAGACCGGCAGCGCCTGAGCCAATGCGCGAGCAACCGGCTGGTGCAGCGAGAAGCTTTCGCCGACGTCGCCGTGCAGCAGGCCGAGCGCCCAGTGTGCATATTGCACCGGAATGGGGCGATCGAGACCGAGCTCGGCGCGGATTCGCGCTGCGTCGGCCGCGGTGGCCGACGGAGGAACCAGAAACGTCGCAGCGTCACCCGGAGCAAGTCGGATGAGCGCGAAGGTGATCGTCAACACGAGCCAAAGCAACAACAGTGCGCCACCGATACGGCGCAGCACGGCGCGAGGGTTCACGCGTTGAAGCTGCACCTGCGGCGTCGTGTGTCAACTGCGCTTCTCTCGCTCGCTGCGATCGGTCCGATCGGTTGTATCGCCCCGCAACGGACGCCGGACACTGTCGTGTATGCGTCGGGAACGGATCTCGAGTCGGGCAATCCGCTCGTCACGGTGCATTCGTTGTCGCGCCAGGTTCAGCGCTATGCATTGTTCGTGACGCTGGCGACGTACGACTCCGCGCTGACGCCCGTGCCCTACGGCGCACGGGAATGGGAGTGGTCGACCGATCGCCGTTCGCTCGTGTTTCATCTCGTACCGGAGCTCCGTTGGGACGACGGCCGACCGACGACGTCGCGCGACGTTGCGTTCACGATCGACGCCGCACGCGATCCGGCGACGGGGTACTGGCGAGCAACCGATCTGGCGGCGATCGACAGCGTCCTCATACGCGATGACACGACCGTCGCGCTCAAGTTCAGCGTCCCACAGTCGACATTTCCGCTCGTACTGTGCGAGCTGCCCATCTTGCCGGCGCATCTACTCGGAAGCGTCGCGCGCGGCGAGATGAAACGTGCGGCATTCAACCTCGCCCCCGTCGGCAATGGACCGTTCGTGTTCGTCGAGCGGCGGGCAGGGGAGCGCTGGGTGTTTCGTCGCAACGACCGGTTTCCCGCCGCGCTTGGCGGACCGCCGCGACTGGCTGGACTCGTTGTCAGTGTCGTCGACGAGCCGACGACGAAGTTCGCGGGTCTGGCGAGCGGCGATCTCGACATCGCCGGCATCGCGCCGACGATGGCTGCGCTCGCAAAGCGAGATCCGTCGCTTCGCGTGATCGACTATCCGATTCTGTTCACGACGGGTCTCGTCTTCAATGTGCACAAGCCGCCGTTCGACGATGCGCGTGTCCGTCGCGCGATCTCCGCGTCGATCGATCGCGAGCGCATCGTTCGTGCTGCACTCGCCGGGTACGGAACTCCCGCTGCAGGTCCGGTGCCGCCGGAAAGCCCACTTGCGTTGCACGCGTCCGCAACGCGCGACACCGCGCTCGCTGATTCCTTGCTCGATGCGTCGGGATGGAAGCGCGGCGGCGATGGCATTCGTCGGCGTGATGGCCGCCGATTCTCCTTCGACCTTCTTACAGTCGGCAGCGGCGACAACGCCCTCGAGCAACTCGTCCAGGCTGATCTCTCACTGTGCGGCGTTCACGCGAACATTCGTCAGGTCGAGCTCGGGACGTTTCTCACCCAAGCGCGCGCGTCCCCCAAACAATTCGATGTGCTCGTCGCCGGCGTTCCTGGTGACGTCGCGCTCTCGTTTCTCGCCGCGATGTTCGAATCCCGACAGCAGGGCGGTGCGCTCGACTACGCAGGGTTCCACACGCCGCGTCTCGATTCATTGTTCACAATGACTCGTAGCGCCGCCTCCGACAGCGCCCGTGCCGACGCGTGGCGCAATGTGCAGCGTTACTTGAACGACGAGATGCCGGTCGCGTGGATCTATCATTCGCGTGGTCTGCAGGGCATGTCGGCACACCTGCACAACGTCGTAATGGATCTGCGCGGTGAGATGGCGACGTTGTCACGGTGGGAGCGCGACGGCAACACCTCACGAACGGTGGCCAAGCAATGAGACTATTGCTGAGCGGCGAGCATTTCGCCGCGCGCCGCGATATCGCTGCCGGACCGCTCAAAGATCTTGCGACCTCACTGGCGGCGGACCTCGAGCCGCTCCTGTCTGGTGAGCTCTACTTTCCGAGCGAGAAGGCGCTCTTGTCTCGCGAGGGTGGCCGGTGTCCTCGCGATGGCACGCTGCTCGACTTCGATCCGTTCAACCCGCACGAGCATCGATGCCTCTCGTGCGGCGAGACATGCCGTGGCGACCTGCACGATCGATTCTGGATCTACTGGTATCAACTCTGGCTCGCCGAGCGAGCGGTCCACGCGGCGACGCTGTCGATGCTCGGCTACGATCGGTTCGTACCACTCGCGCGGGCGATACTCGACGGCTACGCGGCCCGGTACGCCGACTACCCGAACGTCGACAACGTACTCGGACCCACGCGCCTCTTCTTCAGCACGTACATCGAGTCCATCTGGCTGCTGCAGATTTGTCTTGCGGTCGACCTCCTCGACACCAGAGAGCCAGTGCTTACGGATCGAGTGCGCGACCTGATCATCGAGCCGAGTCGACAAATCATCGCCGTGTACGACGAAGGCGGTTCGAATCGACAGGTGTGGAACGACGCGGCGTTGCTCGCCGCCGCACGCCTGGTCGGCGACGCAGCATCAGCGGAGACAGCCGTGCACGGGGCATCGGGAATCGCGTCGCACCTATCCGGCGGGCTGCTCGCCGATGGCACGTGGTTCGAGGGCGAGAACTATCATCTGTTTGCGCATCGCGGCTTGTGGTACGGGGTGACGATGGCGGAACGCGCGGGCATCGAGTTGCCGCGCGAGCTCGTCGACCGCTTCCAACTCGGATTCACGGCGCCATTCGCGACGGCGCTGCCCGATTTCACGCTGCCGTCGCGTCGCGACTCGCAGTATGCAATTTCATTGCGACAGTGGCGCATCGCGGAGCATTGTGAGCTCGGTCTCGCGCGCCGTGAGACTTCCGGTTTGGTCGGTGCCCTCGAACGGTTGTACTGTGACGACGTTCCCCGGCGCGATACGGGACGATGGAAATCATCGGCAGACGTCGAACGGAACGCACCGCCGTCGGCCTTGTCACGCGCTGACTTGAGTTGGCGCGCGCTGCTCTGTGCGCGCGCGACGTTGCCACCGCTCGAGCGAGTCGATCCGAAGTCGACGCTGCTGCGCGCGCAGGGCATCGCGGTTTTTCGCCGCGAAGCGGCTCGCGCATATGTCGCGCTCGACTACGGACATTCCGGAGGCGGACACGGACATCCGGACCGCCTCAACCTTCTCCTGGCGCACGACGACACACGGTGGCTCGACGACGTCGGCACCGGCTCGTACGTCGACCGATCACTTCACTGGTATCGAAGCACGCTCGCGCACAACGCACCGCTGTTTGATGGCAAATCGCAACGACCGGT
>Ga0070683_100001715_pt1 | contig 17044 bp, 16 predicted proteins | sample KBSC713LmetaG_FD_64662 | JGI IMG/M metagenome (GOLD analysis project Ga0070683, IMG submission 64662) | Corn rhizosphere microbial communities from Kellogg Biological Station, Michigan, USA - KBS C7.1-3L metaG | ecosystem: Host-associated > Plants > Roots > Rhizosphere ... | reverse complement strand
ACCCGATCGGCCAGACGGTGGCCGCTCCACCACCACGACACGCCGGCGAAATGTCGGCGGATCGACCATCGTCTGGCGCAGTTCGGGGCGGATCGACCATCGTCTGGGTCGGTTGGGGGCGGATCGACCACCGTCAGATTCGAGCGCTTGCCCCGGTACCACGGGGACAGCCGCACAAAGAAGACCCGGCGGTGCGTCGACTGCACCGCCGGGTCGGCTTGTGATCGCTTACAACAGGGCGAGAGCGGGGACGAACTTTGCTGCGTCGATCGTTCCCCAGCCGGTGGACATGTCATAGCCGGGCAGGGCCGGGAAGCCGGTCACGTTGTCGAAGCTGTTGTCGCCAACGGTCACGTCGACCAGGCCGGTCGGCAGGTGGGTGTGCTGGCTCGCCGCACCCAGCAGGTACAGCGCGTTGTGGATGTCACCCAGCCGGCGGTGGGCCAGCTGGTCGGCCATCGCGACGATGCCCGAGAAGATCGGGCTCGCCTCGCTGGTCCCGCCGAAGATGTGCCACGGCGAGTCGGCGCCGACGAAGGTGTAGTACACCCACGCCCCGCCGTCGACCGCGGCGCTCATCGAAATGTCGGGAGTGCCGCGCGCGGCGCCGACGACGTTGCGCACGCCGAACTGGTATGCCGGCCGCGAGAAGACGTGCGACTTGCCGCCGCCCGTCGCGCCGAAGCCGTCGTTCCAGGTGACGTCCGGGCTGAGCTTGTTGCCGTCGTTGTCGAGGTTGAGCTGCGTTCCGCCGATCGACACCACGAGCGGGTCGGACGACGGCCAGGAGTTGACCTGGAACGGGTAGTCGGCGCTGCCGTCGGTGACGAAGTCGGTCGCGCCGTCGTCGCCGGAGGATGCCAGCACGGTCACGTTGTGCTTCTGAGCGTCCTTGAACGCGTACCGGAGGTCGAGCAGGCTGCTGAAGTCACCCTGATCGAAGCCGGGGAACGTGTTCTCGGTCGCGCCGAAGCTCTGCGTGATGACGTCGCCAACCCCGTGGTCGATGAGCGCCTTCTCGGCGTCCATCATCTCGGGGAGTCCGACGACCCCCTCGGTCTCGGCGACCGGGGTCTCGACCAGCACGATGTGTGCGCCCGGCGCGATGGCGTGGGCGTATTCGACATCGAGCGTGGTCTCCTGGGCCCAGCCCACGTGGTCCGGGTTGCTCGGGTCGAAGGGCGGCACGTTGCCCGCCTTGACGACCTGGACCTGGGTGTTGGGCAGACCCCATTGGGCGTCGAAGACCTCGAGATCGTGCTGGATCGTCGGCGAGCCGAACGAGTCCACGATCACGATGGTCCGGCCGGCGCCCGTGATGCCGTGCGCGTACAGCGGGTTGAGGTCGTACGCCTTGCGGTACTGCAGCGGCGAGTAGCAGTGGATGCCGATCTGCGCGAGGCAGTCCGACGTGGACAGTGGAGCCGTGCGGGACGTGGCCATGACGTGACCGGTGATAGCAGGTACCGGTCGCACCGTGGCACGGTGGGCCGCCGCGGGACTTCCGACCGCGACGAAGCCGGCCACGGTGGTGGCGGCGATCGCGGCGGCCAGGAGCCGTAAGGCGGTTTTGGGTGCTTTCACTGGGCTCCTCAGGGTCGGGCCAGATGAAAATGGGAACGCCTTCCAGACAAGTTGATCGACGGCCGTTCGTCCACCCTCGGCGACACCCTAGAAACCGATGGCAACCCCATAGACCTACGCGTACGGGTGGGGTAGCGTCCGCCCGTGAAAGCGCTCTCTCGCTCTCCGTGGCCGGGCTGGAACAGGCGCGGTACGCCCTCACGCGCGGGGCGGGAAGCGACCGTCCACCGAAAGAAGGTCGCATTCATGGCATTGGTCCACCCCCAGCGGACCGCCGCCGGCCACCGGTTACGCCGATGGCTCGCAATCGGCGCCGCTGCTTTGCTGACCGCCGCGGCGCTCGCCACCCCCGGCGCCGCGTCGGCCGCACCGGCCGCCAAACCGGCGGGCCAGCCCGACTTCGGGGCGAATGTGAAGATTTTCGACCCGTCGATGCCCATCGACCAGATTCAGGCGACCGTCGATGCCATCTACGCCGAGCAGGTCGACAACGAGATGGGCACGCAGCGTTACGCGCTGCTGTTCAAGCCGGGCACCTACGGCACCCCCGACCACCCGGTGAACTTCCGGGTCGGGTACTACACCGAGGTCGCCGGCCTCGGTCTGTCGCCGAATGACGTGGTGATCAACGGCCACGTCGACGTCTACAACCGGTGCCTCACTCCGGACAACTGCATCGCGCTGGTCAATTTCTGGCGTTCGATGTCGAACCTGACAATCAATGTCGCCGGGCTCGACGGCTGCCGGGGGAGCGGTGAATTCTGGGCGGTCTCGCAGGCGGCCCCGCTACGCCGCGTCAAGATCAACGGCAACATGACGTTCATGGACTACTGCACGGCCGGCCCGCAGTACGCCAGCGGCGGCTTCATGTCCGACTCGGTGACCGGCACCATCACCAACGGTTCGCAGCAGCAGTTCCTCGTCCGGGACAGCAGCATCGGCACCTGGTCGAACGCCGTGTGGAACCAGGTCTTCAGCGGTACGCCGGGAGCCCCGGCCCAGTCCTTCCCGAGCCCGCCGTACACGACGCTGGCCACCACGCCGGCAAGTGTTGAACGGCCGTTCCTGTACGTGGACGCCAACGGCAAGTACCGGGTGTTCGTCCCCGCGCTGCGCCGCAACTCCTCCGGGCCGACCTGGGCGAACGGGCCGGCCGCCGGCCGGTCGATCCCGCTGTCGGACTTCTACCTGGCCAAGCCGACCGACTCGGTCAACACCATCAACCTGCAACTGCTCCTGGGCAAGAACCTCATGTTCACGCCCGGGGTCTACAACATCGACCGCTCGATCCTGGTCTGGCGGCCGGACACGGTCGTGCTCGGCCTGGGCTTCGCGACCCTCACCGCGGTGAACGGATCGACCCCGCTGTGGCTGGGCGACGTCAAGGGCATCGACGTCTCCGGGATCATGATCGACGCCGGCCCGGTCAACTCGCCGGTGCTGTTGCGCGTCGGCACGAAGCTCGGCGGCGCGCTGAACATCGGCAGCGCCGACGACCCGACCGTCCTGCACGACGTGTTCTTCCGCATCGGCGGCCCGCACGTCGGCAAGGCCTCGGTCACGCTCGAGGTCAACAGCGACCACACGATCCTCGACAACATCTGGGCCTGGCGGGCCGATCACGGCGTGGCCGGATCGGTTGGCTGGACCGTGAACACCGCCGACACCGGCGTCATCGTCAACGGCGACGACGTCCTGGCGACCGGCCTGTTCGTCGAGCACTATCAGAAGTACAACGTGATCTGGAACGGCGAGCGCGGGCAGACGATCTTCTTCCAGAACGAGCTGCCCTACGACCCGCCGAACCAGGCCGCCTGGCAGCACGACGGCGTGCTCGGCTGGGCCGCATACAAGGTGAACGACCGCGTCAAGACCCACGACCTGTGGGGCGGCGGCAGCTACATCTTCACCAACGTCGACCCGACGATCCACGCCGCGCACGGCTTCGAGATCCCGGTCAAACCGGGCGTGCGCATGCACGACATCCTGACGGTCAACCTGAGCGCCGGGACCATCGACCACGTGGTCAACGACACCGGGGCGCCGGTCAACAACGACGCCATCGGCGTGCCGAGCTACGTGACCAGCTATCCGTAGGTTCTACGAAGCCCGGCCCTCGGGGGACCACCCCAGGGCCGGGCCCGGCTTTGTCACCAGGTCCGTGAGGATCTGCACGTAGTCCTCGCTCGGGAGCGAACGGGGCCGGGCCTCACACGGTCATTCTCGACCTCTTAATGGCTGATGCCGACCAGCACGTCAATGAGCGCGTTGGCCGCCTCGGCGATGGTGCGCCCGGTCGCCTTGAAAATGACGGCAGCGTCGTTCGGGCGAGTGGCCGCCGCGAAGATGGCGAACGCGATGGCCACGGTGCCGATGAGCTTTCTCATGGGTCGCCCCCTCGATCTCACCGGCCATTCGGCACCGGCGGGCGAGGGTTGAGCGACCGTCGGATTTCTGCACCTAACGCAGCCGGGAACCGGACGTCGGGGCCAGAATCAGGCGCTGCCGGCCGATGGTCCCGGGCGGCTCGTGCACCTCCCGCTGCTCCGTCAACGCGGTCATCGTGGGGTATCGGGCGCACCACACGTATGCATGCTCACCTTCGCGTACGGGCAGCGCCGGGAACGTGTTCGCCGAGTATTCGGTCACGAACGTCGCAAGTGCACCTTCCGGTTCATACGTCGGGTCGAAGGGCGCTTCCCCCAGGTACACTTGGAAAAGCCAGATGCCGGGTTGACCGTTCGTCGGTAGGGCACCGCTCGCCGGGCGGAGCAGGAGCACGTCGTCTGAGTCGATCATGGTCGCGTTGGCCGCCGGGCCGTGCTTCCGCCAGGTGGGGCCTTGGTAGAACGCCCGCAGGGACGGTGCGCGCTTTTCCAGCGACGGGAAGCCGCGCAACCACACGAACCGGTCCGGGTCCTGCAGGTCGCGGAACTGCCCGAGCACCGCCATTCCGGCGGCCTCCTGCGGCGCGACCAGTTCGCGGTCGAACAGGTCGACGAGCGTGTCGCGTTGCCCCGGGCGCAGCGTGTATTGCCGGAGCTCAATCACGGGCAGCAACGGTGTCCTCCAGGACGTCGGCGATCGAGGTGCGTTGTAACTCGCGGCGCATCGCGTCGGTCGCGTTGCTGTACACCGCATTGAGGACCGGCCGGATGCCGCGCCCGACCGGGCACTCGAGGTTGGGCTCCCGGTGGTGCAGGGCGAACACGGGTTCGGGCTGGACCGCGTCGAGGACCGCACGGAGGCTGATTGCCTCCGGTTTCTTGGCCAGCCGCCAGCCGGCTCGGGCGCCGTGCGAGACCTCGACGAGCCCGGCTTTGCGCAGATCCCCGAGGCTGCGGCGGACCACGACCGGGTTGGTGTTGATGCTGGCCGCGACCTCATCGGAGGTGAGCCGGTCGCGCCCGCGCCGGTGGGCCAGCGCCAACCAGGTGAGCGCATGGACGGCGACGGTGAGCCGGCTGTTGGCGGACACGTCTTGACTGTAACAGAGTTGGTTACAGCTGGCGGGGTAGGCTGTGGGTATGCGACGGTTGTTCCGCTGGGTGGCCAACGCGGTCTCGCACGCCGAAACGGGCCCCTTCGCAGGCGCCCCGCGCAACCCAAACCTCCGCGTCGACGAGGAGAACACCTACTCGGCGGTGCGCTACTCGACCGACAGTTACGCGTATACGAGCACAAGCACGCACCCAGACAAGTGCGCGCAGTGCGGCTCGGCGCTGGTCGAGTCGCACGAGATCGAGCAGGTGCAGGGCGACAAGTCGCGCACAGCCGTGGGCAGCGTGAAGACGTGCCGCTCCTGCCAGTCCGACTCGTGGATGCTGCACTCCCGGATGCCCTCGACCACGCAGGCCCGCAACACCTCCCGCAAGACGATCGTCTAAGTCCTGCGCTGATGCTCACCGACCGTTCGTTTGCGCGCTCCGAGGGGGCGCTGCTCGGCGGGGTTTGCGGCCGCCGAATCGGTTGATCCATGCCCCAATTCGGTTCATCAGCTGGTTCGCTCGGACGTCGGCTTCAGTAGCGACCTGGCCGGCCATGGCGGGGCAGGCGGTCGTGGCGGGGCCAGCCGGTCGTGGCGGGTCAGCCGCCATGATGCGGGCAGTTGGTTGCGGCGGGCCTAGCCGGTCGCCGCGGGGCCAGCCGTAGTGGCGAGGGCAGTCGGTCGTGACGGGGCCAGCCGGTCGTGGCGGGGCCAGCCGCGACAGGGTCGATCAGACGTTTACCGCCGGTGACAATGGTAATGCGTCGCCCATGTTGAGCGACCAGGAGCGCCGCCGCCTCCGGGAACTGGAGCTGCAGCTCCAGGCCGAGGATCCGCGCTTCGCCGGCAAGTTTCAGCCGATCGCGGGCCATATGCGTGGCCGGCTGATCGTCGCGCTGCTGGTCATGATCGCCGGCGTGGTCACGGGAGCAATCGGGCTTGTGCAGGCCGACGTGCCGATCGCCATCACCGGCATCCTGCTGGTGGGCACGGGCGCCTGCATCGCGGCCGGCTGGCATCACTGGGGCTGTATCAATGTGGATGGCGGGCGACGCCGGAGCAGTTTCATCACGCCGCCCGGAGCCACGCCGGTCGCGGCCGGATACAACCCCAACCCCGGTATCCGGCCGCGCCCGGCGCGGCCCCAGCCAACGCCTCAGCCCGCTTCGCCCTCGATCATTCGAAGAGTGAGTGCCCGTCACCGTCGGAGCGGCGGCGGGCTCGCCGGCGAAGTTGGATCACCACGAGGTCGATCACGGCGAACGCGGCCGCGGCGATCAGCAGCCAGCCCACCAAGGAGTAGCCGCCCAGGAACGCGAGCACGGCCAGGGCGACCCAGCCGATCAGGCCCACCGAGGCCAGGATCAGTCGCAGGTTGAGCGCCGAGTACGGGCGGTCAACGGTCCCCCGCCGGCGCCGGGGCTGCCCACCAAGCCGCATGCAGTCAGAGTAACCGCTCGGACAAGTACTAAACGTCAGCCCGAGGAGTAGCTGGCCTGCTCCACGGCGAATACGTTGCGGTGGTACCTGGTCTCCTGCAGCGACCACAGCAGGTCGGGGTTGGTGTCGTCTTCCCAGTAGCTGATGCTCTCGCCGCCGCCGACCCACGAATACGTGTGCGGACCGGCCGCCGGCGTCCAGTAGTACAACTTCTTGTCACCGGACGAGTTGAACCACCACCGGCTGTTGTGCGAGGCCACGCCATTCAGCTTGTACCAAGGCAGCTGCAGCGCCTCGGTCGCCGTCGTGCTGGCGGCAAACGTGGTCGCGCCGGCGGCGAACGGGAACCGGACCGCGCGCGAGGGCCGGTTCGGGTAGTCGGCGCAGCCGGACGAGCAGGTGTATTCCACCATCACGATCGACTTGCTCACCCGGTCCAGCGAGATCGACGACCAGGCCAGCGCGGCTCCCGACGTGATCGTGCCGACCTGCGGCAGCACATAGGCATAGTTGTGCGCGTAGTAGACGCCGCTGGACTGCCGGCCGATCTGGCCGGCCGTCCCGCCGGTGTCGGTCTTGAGGATCTTCCGCATGTCGAAGACCCGCATGCCGTGGCCGGTGTCGGCGACGTACAGGTAGTCGCCGTACCAGGAGACGCCGCCCGCGTGGATCGGGATGTCCTTGAAGTTGGGCGTCGTCGCGCTGCCGGTCGGCTCGACGAGGAGCACCTTGCGGTACTTGTTCGGATACGTCGCGTCCCAGTCGACCATCGTGATGCGGCTGCGCGTCTGGGCCCCGTCGCACCCGTCCTTGGTGTACCAGCTGACCACAACGAGCTGGTGCCCGTCGTAGTTGCCGCTGTTGGCCGTGCCGACCGCGTCCCGCGTGGTGGTGATGCCCTGCGGGTAGTTGGCGCAGTCGCCGTTGTCGGTGCTGTCGAACGCGAAGCCACCGGTGTAGCCGGCCAGGCCGAGCGAGTCGGTGATGCCGGTCCGGTCATGGTTGGCGTTGTCCATCACGGTGTGCACCGGGGCCGTGCCCAAAGTGGACACCAGCGCGGCGTTGATCGCGTCGTACTTGTGGTAGTCGGCGCTCAACGTGAACTGGCCGACCGGCAACGCCGTCGGGCCGCTGGCGGCGGCGGGAGCGGCCGACGGCGAGACGAGCAGCACCGCAACCGCGAGGAGTCGAGTAAGCATCGAGGTCGAACAATACCTCAAGACTCCATTTTGATCCACTTCATGGTCTGGTAGGACACGACCCGCCCGATCCCCGGCAGGCCAATGAGCTTGTGCGTCTGGAACTGCTCGTATTCCGTATGGTCGGCGACCGCCACCCGCAGGAAGTAGTCCGGCGTGCCGAACACCCGCCGCGCCTCGATGACCTCGTCCAACGCCGCGATCGCGGCCTCGAACTTCTGCAGCGTCTCGAAGTTGGTGACGTTGATCTCGACGGTGACGATGACCTCCATGCCGCGCCCCTCGGCCGCCGGGTCGATCTGCGCGCGGTAGCCGAGGATGACCCCGTCCTCCTCGAGCCGCTTGACGCGCCGCAGGCAGGGCGGCGGCGTGAGGCCGACCCGCCGGGCCAACTCGACGTTGCTCAACCGGCCGTCCTGACGTAGATGAAACAATATTGCGCGATCAATCGAGTCAAGTGGCCGTTTGTTGCTCATTTTGCGAGTCTAGCGTTCAAGTACGCAATCGGATAAGGCGTCAATTGTCATAGCGTTGCTGCCATGCTCCGCGTCGCCCTCAGGGACTCCACGGCCGTCGGGCTGGCGTGCCTGCCGATGGGACTCGCGTTCGGCGTGCTCGTGGCCCACTCGACGCTGCCGTGGTGGTGGGCGAGCGTGTTCGCGACCGTCGTGTTCGCCGGCTCGCTCGAATTCCTGCTGCTCGGCCTCGTCACCGGCGGCGCGTCGCTGTCCCAGATCGCACTCGCCGCGCTTCTGGTCAACGCCCGCCACGTCTTTTACGCGCTGACGTTCCCGCTGCACCGCGTGTCCGGCCGGCTGGCCAAGGCCTACAGCACCTTCGCGCTGACCGACGAGGCCTACGCACTGGCGCAGCCGCATTGGCGCCGCGGTCGCATCCTGACCCTTCAGGCCCTCATCCACGTGTACTGGGTGAGCAGCGTCACCCTGGGTGCCGTGACCGGCGGGTTGCTCCCGGCGCGGGTCACCGGACTCGGCTTCGCGGTGACCGCGCTGTTCCTGGGACTCGGCCTCGACGCGATCCGTTCCCAGCGCGACGCATTGACCCCGCTCATCGCCGCGGCCTGCGCGCTCCTTGCGCACTGGTGCTTCCCGCGCGAGCTGCTCGTGGTGGCGATGGCGCTGTTCACCGGGTACGTGCTGGTGCGCTTCGCGGTGTCCCGTGCCTGACCCCGCATTTGTCGTCGCCGCGATCCTGGTCAGCGCCGCCGTGACGTGGGCGCTGCGCGCCTTGCCGTTCGCGCTGCTGGCCCCGCTGCGGGCGAGCGCACTCGTGCGCTACCTGGGCGCGCACATGCCGGCCGGGGTGATGACGGTGCTCGTCGTGTACACGCTCACGACCCTCGACGGACCGCCGGTCGCACTGATCGTTGCGCTGGCCGTGACCGCCGGCCTGCACCTGTGGCGGCGCAACATCGCATTGAGCATGCTGGCCGGCACGACTTTCTACGTGGTGCTGGTCAGCTGGCCCAGTTGAGCCGGGCGGCCGTCCACATGAGACCGGACGGCGGAAACGGCACGCGCCGCGCCAGCGTTGCCCCCGCTGGAAGACCGTCCGGTCGGCCATTGAAACCACAGGTTTGTACTGAGAGAGTGCAACAACACGAAGGAGGCCGGCCGTGGTGGAGGTACAGGGACGTTGTGACGCCCGGTTCGAGGCGCTGCGTGGGGTTTTCGGCGAGCAGCTCGAGTCCGGCAACGAGGTGGGCGCGAGCATCGTCGTCGACGTTGAGGGCCGAACGGTGGTCGACATCTGGGGCGGCTGGCGCGACGCGGAGCACACCCAGCCGTGGACCGAGCACACCATCGTGAACGTCTGGTCAACCACCAAGACGATCACCAACCTGGCCGCGTTGATGCTGGTCGACCGCGGTCAACTGGACGTGTATGCGCCGGTCGCCAAGTACTGGCCGGAGTTCGGCGAAAACGGCAAAGAGCACATCGAGGTCCGGCACCTGATGAGCCACACGTCCGGGGTCTCCGGCTGGGAGGCGCCGTTCGTCGTCGAGGACATGTATGACTGGGACTCGGCCACCAGCCGGCTCGCCGGGCAGGCGCCGTGGTGGGAGCCGGGCTCGGCGTCCGGGTACCACGCGAACAACCAGGGCCACCTGATCGGCGAGGTGGTCCGCCGGATCACCGGCAAGCACCTCAAGCGGTTCGTCGCCGAGGAGATCGCCGGGCCGCTGGCCGCCGACTTCCAGATCGGCGCGGTCGAGGCCGACTGGGACCGCATCGCGCCGGTGATCCCGCCGCCGCCGCTGCCGTTCGACCTCGAGGCGATGGACCCCAACAGCCCGGTCTTCAAGACCTTCACCGGCCCGGTGGCCGACGCCGGCAAGGCCAACACACCCGGCTGGCGCCAGGCCGACATGGGCGCGCTCAACGGCCACGCCAACGCCCGCTCGGTGGCCCGCATCATGAAGGCGATCTCGATCGGCGGCGAGGTCGACGGCATCCGCCTCCTGTCGCCCGACACCATCGAGCTGATCTTCAACGAGCAGAGCCACAACATCGATCTGGTCCTGGGTGTGCCGTTGCGGTTCGGCATCGGCTACGCGTTGCCCGAGACCCAGAGCGTGCCCTACATCGCCGAGGGGCGGCGCTGCTTCTGGGGTGGCTGGGGTGGCTCGGTGATCCTCATGGACCTCGAGCGGCGCACCACGATCAGCTACATGATGAACAAGATGGCGCCCGGCGTCATCGGCTCGGACCGGTCCGAGGCCTACGTCAACGCCATCAATGAGTGCTTAGGATGAGATCCACGACGAGACCGGTCCAGCCGGTCTGGTGCGATGCGCCCAGGCCGCGGCCGGTGTCGCCGTGGAAGTACTCGTGGAAGGGCACCAGGTCGTGCCAGCCCGGATCGGTCTGCAACACCTCGATGTCGCCGAACACCGGCCGCCGGCCGTGCTCGTCGTCGAGGAACAGGCTGATCAGGCGGCGCGAGAGATTGTCGGCGACGGCGTTGAGCGTCACCTGGTGCCCCGACCCGGCCGGATACTCGACGAGCAGGTCGTCGCCGTAGAAGTTCGCATACCGGCGCAGCGCCCCGATCAGCAGATAGTTGACCGGAAACCAGATCGGACCGCGCCAGTTGGAGTTGCCGCCGAAGAGGCCGCTCTCCGACTCGCCCGGCTCATAGTCGATGCTGTACGACACGCCGGCCAGGTCGATCGTGAACGGATGGTCGTCGTGGAAGCGCGACAAGGCCCGTAAGCCGTAGGGCGAGAGGAACTCGTCCTCGTCGACCATCTTGCTGAGGATCCGGGTCAGCCGGTCACCGCTGACGATCGCCAGCAGCCGGCCCTCGGCCCCGTCGCGGACGTGCGTCTCGCCGACGACCTGCCGGTATTGCTTGCGGTGGCGCAGGAACCAGGCGAACCGCGTGGCAAATTCGGGCAGCCGCATCAGCGTCGCCGTGCCGAGCGTCGTCGTCGCGCACAGCGGGAGCAGGCCGACCATCGACCGGACGCACAGCGGCATCCGCCGGCCGTCGTCCAGCGCGAGGACGTCGTAGAAGAAGCCGTCGGTGTCGTCCCACAGTCCCTTGCTGCGCAACGCGTCGGCGATGTACGCGAAATGCTCGAGGAACTTCGTCGCCGTGTCCTCGTAGCTGATGTCCTGCTCGGCCAGGATCAGCGAGAGCTCGAGGAGGTTCAGCGCATACATGGCCATCCAGGCCGTGCCGTCGCTCTGCTCGATCCGGCCGCTCACCGGCAGGATCGCCGACCGGTCGAGCGGCCCGATGTTGTCCAGCCCGAGGAAGCCGCCCGCGAAGATGTTGTCGCCGTCGGCGTCCTTGCGATTGACCCACCAGGTGAAGTTCAGCGTCAGCTTGTGGAAGACCCGGGCCAGGAACCGGAAGTCTCGGCTGCCGTCGATCTCGAACACCCGCAGTGCGGCCCACGCGTGAACCGGCGGGTTCACGTCGCCGAAGGCCCACTCGTAGGCGGGGACCTGACCGTTTGGATGCGAATACCACTCTCGCAGGATCAGCAGCAGTTGCGCCTTGGCGAACGCGGGGTCGACCCACGCGATCGACACGCAGTGGAAGGCGAGATCCCAGGCCGCGAACCACGGGTACTCCCACGGATCCGGCATGGACAGCACGTCGGAGTTGTTGACGTGCACCCACTCGCGGTTGCGCCCGCCTTTTCGGGACTCGGGCGGCGGCGGGCCGGCCGGGTCGCCATCGAGCCAGCGCTGGACGTCGTAGTGGTAGAACTGCTTGCCCCACATCAGGCCGGCGACCGCCTGGCGCAGCACCTGTGCCTCGTCGGCGCCGACCCCGGCCGGGGCGAGCTCGGCGAAGAACGCGTCGGCCTCGGCCTCCCGCTGGGCCATGACGTCCTGGTGGGCGGTGTCGGTGCCGCCGAGCCGCAGCCGGATCTCGGCGGACTGTCCACCTTCGACGGTCAGCTCGTAGTGCAGGGCGGCCTTGGTGCCGGTGTTGGCCGGGTTGACCGTGTCGGCCTTGTGCACCAGGTGGTCGTTGATGCCGTCCTTCGGGTACTGGCTGCGGCCGGGCACGCCGTACAGCCGCATCGTGTTGGTCTCGTTGTCGCAGCACAGCGGCTCGGGGGAGCCGTCCCCGGCGAGGGTCACGGCCTCGGCGACGAGCCGGCCCGGCTGCCCCTGGATCGTCGGCACCTCGTCGTGCCCCTCGAGGCCCCACGCCCAGGTGTTGCGAAACCAGAGCGTCGGCAACACGTGGAGGGTCGCCGCCTCCGGCCCGCGGTTTTCGACCCGCACGACCATGCACAAGTCGGTCGGGGCGGCCTTCGCGTATTCGACAGTGATGGCCCAGTATCGGTTGTCCGCGAAGACCCCGGTGTCGAGCAGCTCGTATTCACGGTCGGCCTTGCCCCGCCGGGCGTTCTCGTGCACCAGGTCGGCGTAGGGAAACTCGCGCTGCGGGTAGTGGTAGCGCCATTTCATCCACGAGTGGGTGGGCGTGGAGTCCAGGTACCACCAGTATTCCTTGGCGTCCTCGCCATGGTTGCCCTCCGGACCGGTCAGCCCGAAGATGCGCTCCTTGACAATCGGGTCGACGCCGTTCCAGAACGCCAGCGCGAAGCAGAACCGCTGGTCCTCGTCGCAGATCGCGCCGAGGCCGTCTTCGCTCCACCGGTACGCGCGCGAGCGGGCATGGTCGTGGGGGAAGGAGTCCCAGGCGCGCCCGTCCGGGCTGTAGTCCTCGCGAACCGTGCCCCAGGCCCGCTCGGAAACGTAGGGGCCCCAAGCCCGCCAGGGCACGGCACCGGAGTCCGCGGCCGCCAACCGCTGACGTTCAACAGAAGCCACGCCGTCACGCTACAGTGCGGCTGCGCCTCCACGCCGTCACTATCGCGACGATGCGCCCCGGCGAGGTCAACGCGCTGATCCACATGCCAATGCGCGCATCGGAGCACCACCGTCAACGGTGGTCGATCTGCCCCGGCTGTTGCCAGACGGTGGTCGATCCGCCCAGGCGCCCCGGAATCGCGTGGACGGTGGTCGATCCGCCTCCGGAGGTGCCAGACGGTGGCCGCTCTGCCGACACTTTGTCGGCGTGTCCTGTCGGCGCATCGACCACCGTCTGCGAGCGGGCGATGACGGTGGCCGATCCACCGACACGTTATTCGTCGACCGCGGTGGCTTAGTGGCCAACGTCGAACCACCCAGCCAGAGGGTGGCCACTAAGCCACCGCGACACGCCGTCGAGATGTCGGCAGATCGACCACCGTCTGGCACCTCCGGAGGCGGATCGACCACCGTCTGGCACCTTCGGGGCGGATCGACCACCGTCCACGCGATTGCGAGGCCGGAACGCCGGAACGCCGGAACGCCGGAATCCGGAGGGCCGGGGAGCGGAACGCCGGAGGCCCGGGGGCGGATCGACCACCGTCAGGATGTGGCTACCCGACCGTTGCCAGTCCCGACCCGAAGGAGTGACTAGAACTGCGAGAAGTCCGGGGGGCGCTTCTGGGTGAACGCGGCCGGTCCTTCCTGCGCCTCCGGGGACTTGACGAACACGTCCAGCGCGGCCGTCGAGAAGTTGGACAATCCGGCCTGATGCTCGGTGTCCGTGTTGAACGAATGCTTGAGGAACCGGATCGCCGTCGGGCTCTTCTCGGCGATTTCCGCGGCCCACCGCTTGGCCTCGGCCAGCACCTCGCCCGCCGGCACCACGGCGTTGACCAGTCCCCAGCGCTCGGCCGTCTGGGCGTCGTACTGCCGGCAGAGAAACCAGACCTCGCGCGCCCGCTTCTCGCCGAGGACGCGGGCCAGATATGTGGTGCCGAACCCGCCGTCGAACGAGCCCACCCGCGGCCCCACCTGGCCGAACCGGGCCGTCTCGCTGGCGATCGACAGATCGCACAGGACGTGGATGACGTGCCCGCCGCCGATCGCGAGCCCGTTGACCGCGGCGATGACCGGCTTCGGCACGTCACGGATCAGCTTGTGGAACGCGTCGATCTCGAACATGCCCGACTCGGTCGGCCCGTAGTCGCCGGTCTCGGCTCGCTGCTTGACGTCGCCGCCGGTGCAGAACGCCTTGTCGCCGGCCCCGGTCAGGATGATCGCCCGCACCGACTTGTCGACCCAGGCGGCCCGGAACGCCTTGATCAGCTCCTCGATCGTCTTGCCCCGGAAGGCGTTGTAACGCGACGGCCGGTTCAACGTCACGACCGCCGCCGGACCGTCCACTTCATACAAGATGTCTTCAAACTGCATGTTTTTCCTTTCGTGTACTACGAGAGCCCGCCCCGGGCGACCAGTTGGCGGGCGATGACGGTGCGCTGGATCTCGTTGGTACCCTCGCCGACGATCATCAGCGGCGCGTCGCGGAAGTACCGCTCGACGTCGAACTCCGTCGAGTAGCCGTAGCCACCGTGCACCCGGATGGCGTTCATCGCGATCTCGAGCGCGGCCTCCGACGCGAACAGCTTGGCCATGCCGGCCTCGAGGTCGCTGCGCCGGCCCGACTCGAACGTCCGGGCCGCGTGCATCAGCAACTGGTGCGCCGCGCTGTACTTGGTGGCCATGTCGGCCAGCAGGTTGCCGACCGACTGGTGCTGCCAGATCGGCTTGCCGAAGGCCTCGCGCTGCTGGGCGTAGGCGAGCGCGTCGTCCAGGGCGGCCTTGGCCACGCCGGTCGCCCGCGCGGCCACCTGGATCCGGCCGACCTCGAGGCCCTTCATCATCTGCGCGAACCCGTGCCCCGGCGCTTCGCCGAGTACCGCCGTGGAGGGCACCCGGCAGTCGTCGAGGAACACCTCACAGCTCTCGACGCCCTTGTACCCGAGCTTGGGCAGGTCCTTGCCGATGGTCAGGCCGGGCAGCGGCGCGTCGGCCTTGTCCAGCAGCAGGATGCTGATCCCGGTGTGCGGGGGAGCGGCGTCGGGGTCGGTCCGGCAGAGCAGCGCGACCAGCCCCGAGCGGCGTACGTTGGTGATCCACGTCTTCGCGCCGTTGACCACCCAGGTGTCGCCGTCGCGGACCGCCGACGTCGTCAGGTGCGCCAGGTCGGACCCGCCGCGCGGCTCGGTGAGCGCCATCGTCGCGCGGACCTCGCCGGTCGCCATGCGCGGCAGATAGCGCTGGCGCTGCTCCTCGGTGCCGAACGCGAGCAGGAGCTTGGCCACCACGGTGTGCCCGCCCATCGCGCCGGCCAGGCTCATCCAGCCGCGGGCCAGTTCCTCGGTCACCATCGCGTAACAGGGCAGGCTGACCTGCGCCTCCCCATAGGGCTCGGGAATGGCCAGCCCGAACACGCCGAGGCGCTTCATCTGGTCGATGAGGCCGGCCGGGTAGGTGTCGGTGTGCTCGAGGTCACGGGCCACCGGGCGGACCTCGCGGTCGACGAAGTCGCGGACCAGCTCGACGATGGCCCGCTCCTCGGGGCTGAGGTCAGCGGCGGTCATCGGGCCCTCCCTCGTCGACGATGGCACTCGCGCGCAGCGTGCCGTCCGGACCGGCCACGCTCTCGGCGCTCACGGTCGCGCGCTCGCCGAGGAACAGCGGCCGATGCAGCCGGTATCGCAGCGCGGTGAGCAAAGGCCGGTCCGGGTCGGCGCGCCGGCGTTCGGCCATCGCGAGGATGAGCAGCGGCCCGTGCACGACGAGATCCGGGTACCCCTCGACGTCCTGTGCGTACCGGAGGTCGTAGTGGATCCGGTGCGAGTTCGCGGTGAGCGCGCTCATCTGGAACAGCGTGATGGCGTCGGCCGCGAACATGACGGTGGTCGATCCACCCCGGGGTGGATCGACCACCGTCATGTTCAACCCGACTCCGTCCACTGTGGACGCCGGCCGGGGATCGGGCGGCACCGAAGCCGGCCCGGACCGGTACACGAGATCCTGCTCCTCGACGACGGCCAGCCGGCCGGCCTGGTGGATCTCGCTGCGGACCGTCACGAACACCAGCTCGCCGGTCCGGCCGTGCTTGCGCTCGGCGCGGACGACGGCGGCGGTGCGTTGGGCCGGCTCACCGAACGCGAGGGGCCGGGCAGTCCGCAGCCGGCCACCGGCGAACATGCGCCGCCGGTCGGGGATCGGCGGGAGGAATCCCGTGCGCGGGTGTCCGTCCGGCCCGAGAGTGCCCGGGTCGACCAGGCTTTCGAAGTACACGTGATGAAAAAGCGGCGGAAGGAAACCGCTGGGCGGCGGGCTGCCGGTGAAGGCGAGCAGCGCGTGCAGGGCCATGGCTCGATCGGGTTCGAGCGCGTCGAGCCGGTCCTGCGGGGCCGGCGACCATCCGTCGAGCCAATCCACTTCCGAAGCTTACATTCGCGGCGTTTTGCCCACCGGGATGGTGCCGACGATCAGACCGTCCTCCCAGCACCACGATGCGCTCGGGATCTTCTTCGACAACCCGAGCGCCCGCTGGTTGCTCGGCGCGACCGTGCACACCAACCGGTCGACGTCGGCCCGCTTCGCGGCGGCCAGCAGGACCCGCAGGAGGACCGTGCCGACGCCGCGGCCCTGGAACTCGTCGGCGATCTCGAACGCGAGCTCGGCCCGCTCCGGGTCGGCGGCGTAGCGGACCCACCGGCCGATCCCGACCGCCGCGCCGTCGACCTCCGCGACCCAGGCGCCGTGCCGGTCGTGGTCGACCGCGGTGAGCGTCTTGCGCATCACCGAGGTCAGCCTCGGCACCGGCGACAGGAACCGGGCGTACCGCGACTGCTCACTCATGCGCTCGAAGACCTCGTCGACCAAGTGGGCCTCCCACGGCTGGATGGGACGGACGGTGACGGTGCGGCCGTCGGCGAGCGCCGCACGCGTGATGGAGGTAGCCAGCATGCCCGTTCCCACGAGGGACAACCCGA
>Ga0070683_100001713_pt1 | contig 17065 bp, 19 predicted proteins | sample KBSC713LmetaG_FD_64662 | JGI IMG/M metagenome (GOLD analysis project Ga0070683, IMG submission 64662) | Corn rhizosphere microbial communities from Kellogg Biological Station, Michigan, USA - KBS C7.1-3L metaG | ecosystem: Host-associated > Plants > Roots > Rhizosphere ... | reverse complement strand
CCGATCTGACCGTGCCGAACGCGACGCGCTACTTGTTCTTTCAACTTTTCAAATGCGCCGCTCACGACGAACAGAATGTGCCGGGTGTTAATCGTGTCGCGTTTGGCTTTTCCGCGCCGTTGAAATTCGAACGCCGCTTGCAATTGTGCCTGCAGATCGTTCATGCTGCGCACGGGCACTTCTGTTTCTTCCATCAGCTTCAGCAGCGTGGTCTGCACGCCACGCCCGCTCACGTCGCGGCCTATCAAATTTCCGGCCGACGCGATCTTGTCGATCTCATCGATATAAATGATGCCGAACTGCGCGAGGTTCAGGTCGCCGTCGGCTTTGTGCACCAATTCGCGCACCAGATCTTCGACATCGCCACCGACATAACCGGTCTCACTGAACTTCGTCGCGTCCGCTTTCACAAACGGCACCTTGATCAGGTCGGCGATATGTTTGATCAGATACGTTTTCCCAACGCCCGTCGGGCCGACGAGGATCACGTTTTGCTTGATGTATTCAATTTCCTGAGCGCGGTTCGGGTCTTCTTTCTCGAGCCGCCGGAGATAATTGGCGTGGTTGTAATGATCGCAAACTGCAATCGCGAGGACTTTCTTCGCTTCCTCCTGTTTGATAACGAACCGGTCCAGATGCGCTTTGATATCGCGCGGCAGCAGATTGAACTCGAATTCCTGGTGCTCGGTTTTCTCCGGCTTTTCATCTTCCTCTGCCACCGCTGCGTCCGGCTCGGTAATTGTCGCTACTGAGACGTGGTCGCCGAAGTTCTGTTTCATGAAGTCCGTGATCTTGGACTTCAGCTCTTCGGGCGAAGGAAACGGTGGTGGTGTTGGCGGTGGTGGGTTTTGTGCCATGTACAGACAAACATCGAGTCAAAGAGGCTTTGTGGCAACGCTTCTAGAGTCTGACCCTCAGGCGCGACGTTTGTTCAGAGCTTTGAGTTGTGCCGAAAAAATCCAGAAAAGGACCAGCGCGGTGACTGTCGCCGAGCGTCACGGATCTCGACTGCGCGTCGTGCCGCATCAAGTTCCGCCAGAAGATCGTCGTATGAAGAAAAACGGTCCTTCGGATCAGGTGCGATCATTCGCTGCAAAAGGCGCGCCGTTGGTCCAGACGCCTCTGGCGCGATAGTCCGCAAGGCTGCCGGTTGCTGCTTCAGCGCGTACAATTCTGTCGCGGAATTGGTGCTGCTTTCGATTGGCGCTCTCCCTGCGACAGCATGAAATAGCGTTGCGCCAAGGCTGTAAATGTCGCTGCGAACGTCCTCCGGCTGGTTGCACAATCTCTCCGGCGCGACATACGGCGGCGTTCCCCACAGCACACCATCGCTCCCTATATTCTGCGACTGTTGCGTTGCAAAGGCGGCGAGGCCGAAGTCGCCAATCTTCGCCGCCTGTTCATCGACAAACAAAATATTGGCCGGCTTCACGTCGCGATGGATCAAACCCTTCCGATGAGCTGCGCGCAGTCCTCTCGCGATCTGCATGCCAACGTCGAGCACCTGCTGTTCCGGCATTCGTCCCTGCGATTCCATAAGATCGTCGAGACTCCCGTGATCGAGCAGTTCCATCACGACATAAAACTGGCCGTGGTCCGTTCCCAACGAGAATATCTGAACGACGTTGGGATGATTTACGCAGGCAGCAATGCGCGCCTCTTGTTCCAATTGAGCAGCATGATGCGCTTCGCTACTAAGATCCTTGTGCAGCAATTTCAGCGCAACAAACCGCTCCAGTTGCGTGTCGCGCGCCTTGTACACTGTGCCCATTCCACCTGCACCAAGCGTTTCTACCGGCACAAAATGATCGAACGTTCGTTGCAGTAGATTTTTTTGACCGCAGTTCTGGCAGACCACGCGCACAAGAGGTTCATAACTGCCGGGGTCGAGAGCGGCACCGCATATCCAACACGCCGGCGTCATTGGCAGATTCTTTCAATCGACATGGAAATCGACTGTAACATTGGCGAGTTTGAGAGCAAAAGTGTGGCCGTGGCGGCGTTGAAAGCGACAGGCGAGGCACCGACAACGTTCAAATTGGTCGTACCAAAAGAGCATGCCCGGATGCGCCTTGATCTTTTTCTGGTCAAGTCGCTTCCGGAATTCTCGCGCTCTCGCATTCAGCAATTGATCCGCGCCGGCTTTGTTCGTGTCGGTGGCGCAACGACGCGACCACGCCAGTCTGTGCGATTTGGAGACGAAATCGAAGTCACAGAACCGCCACCCGAAAAAATCCAAACCGAGCCGGAAGCAATTCCGTTAGCGATTTTGTACGAAGATGACGACCTGATTGTTATCAACAAAGCAAGCGGCATGACTGTGCATCCGGGCGCCGGCCACCGTGAACACACCTTAGTCAATGCATTGCTGCATCATTGCTCCACGTTGTCGATTATCGGCGGAAAAGAACGGCCTGGCATTGTTCATCGTCTCGATAAAGAAACAAGCGGCTGCCTGGTTGCAGCAAAAAACGACGTCGCGCATCGGGAATTATCGGAACAATTCGCCGCACGCACGGTGGAAAAGACTTACCTCGCGCTGGTCGCCGGAAAACTGCGAAAAGACACGGGCGTAATCGAGAACAAAATCGGACGACACCCGGTGCATCGGCAAAGAATGAGCGTGAGTTCCCCCCGCGGTCGCGCGGCCAAAACTGAATATCGCGTGCTGCGTTCGAGCGAGCAGGCGAGTCTGGTTGAATGCAAATTGCACAGCGGTCGCACACATCAAATTCGGGTACATTTGCATCATCTTGGTAATCCTGTGTTGGGCGACAAAATCTACGGGCCAAAGTTCGCTAAGGATTTTCCACGCCAGATGCTGCACGCATGGAAGCTGGGTTTTCGTCACCCGCGCACTGGCGAGTCGAAACATTTTGAAGCTCCATTGCCTGACGATTTCAACCGGGCGATCGCAGCAAGTGGGCTATAGATCTAAACAAAACAGATCGTCACTCGCCCATCAGATCCGCTTTTTACTAGTCGCGCTATTGATGTTTAGCGCGCTTCGGCACCATCGCGCTCGCCAGCATTGTTTGCACGACTTCGCCACGCTGATTAGTCGTGACGTTGCGCAAGCGAAGAATCCCATGGCCCGGTCGGGAACGTGAGGAGCGCAATTCGAGAATTTCAGTATCCACGGTGACGACGTCCCCGGGCCGCACTGCATTCGGCCAGCGCAGTTCATCCACGCCAAGACCGATTGCGCCCTCGGCGAAGTTCAGCGTTTTCACGAACAGGCGCATGCTCATCGCCGCGGTATGCCAGCCACTGGCAATCAGCCCTTTGAAAATGCTTCTCTCCGCACGGCTCCGACTAAGATGAAACATCTGCGGATCGAACTTGTGCGCGAACTCGACGACCTCTTTCACCGTCACGTTCAACGGCTCAGATTTAAAACGATCGCCTGTTTTCAGATCGTCGAAATAACGCTCCTTCATGATAAGAATGGTCCGGAGCACATTGTTGCGTGATCGGTCACGGTCGAGCAATACATAAGTGAGGCCTCAGTGCGCACCGCTGAAGCGCGGACGATCGTGCGAAATGAGTTTTGTTCCGCGCACTTGAACCTTGCGCGACGAAGCTCAAACTTTATTCATGGCTCAGGTTCCTCTGCGCAGTCCCTCGGAGAAAGTCGGCGGCCTTTTTTATTTCGGCCGGATGCTCGACAAGATCCGGCTGCACGCCAGAGGCGAATTACCGTCAGATTATCACGACAATCTCGGAAAGGGTTTTGATGAAAAATGCGTGAAGTTTCTCCGCGTCGACTACGAGGAACTGGTCGAGCGCGTCAGACAGGGCGGCACCGATGAGGAAATGTTGGATTGGTGCTTCACCGTCGGCCGCAAACCAACTGAGGACGACATTTACGTTTGGAACGAATTCATGCGGAAGCGCGGCTGGAACGACGACGTTTCGGAAATGGTGGTACGGCGAAAAGCCGAAGCAGGAATGACTAGCCGTTCCGATATTCAGACCTCATTCGAATTCATCGATGCCGATGAAGGGCGTCTGCCGAAATCCGGGTAGAGTCGGCACGCGGCGCAGTTAGGCGACGCAGCGTGCCGTCGCCACCTATTATTCCTCCAGGGTATCGATTCGTTCGGCCAGGTTAAAATCAAGCTCCGTCAAGCCGCCTTTGCTATGCGTTGAAACTGCCAGACGGACCTTGTTGTAGCGGATATCTATGTCGGGGTGATGTTCTTCTTCCTCAGCCACCTCAGCGACCCTGTCGATAAAATCGATCGCATCGACAAAATCATCGAATTCGAAGGTGCGCTCGATTTGATTTTTCTCCAATTCCCATTCCGGGATCTTCTTCATGCGATCCTTGAGCTCGCTTTGTTTGATCAAGTCAGCCATAACGGGACAACGAGTATCACCCGAAAATCGTTTTGCAACGGCAAATCGAGCGCCTAGAAAGCGAGTATTTGCCGAAGATTTCGGACCGAGTCGAAGACCTCTACTGCGCATTGTCGCGCCTGCTTCGACAGCCGCGACCAATCTTGCAGCACCTCGCGGACAGCGGCCTCGGCTTCGGCGACGGATCGGATAAAGCAGAATCCATTTTCGGCAGGCAGATACCGTTGCGCACCGGTGTCTTCTGTCACCACTGGGCGACCCAGCGCCAAAAAAGCCGCAGCGCGATCGCTGACCCACCCCGTGCGCCACGCCACGTCGACGCCCTTGATCGCCGTAAACTCGGCAAGCGCGCTGGCGAGGTAGCGGCGGTACGTCGGAGGAGTGCGGGCGACGCGGTGCGGATCGGCGATTTGCCAGCCGAGTTGGCACAGTCGTTTTCTTTCGGGATCACTAGCAGCGATGTTCATAGCGAGTTCAAACCGCGCCTCGGGCACGCGCGCTGGAAGGCGTACATAAGGATCGAAGGCAAATCGTTTGGACAGATCCGGAAATTCGCCCGCGACTTCCACCGCCCCGCCCCAATACCATTGCCCGACGGTAGTGAACTTCGGTGAGCGCGGGCGCGATTGCGGCTGGAACAATTTCGTGTCTACGAGCGGATAAAACGTTTTCCAGGCAAGAGGTGATTTCGGCAACCGGCAATCGTGTCCGTGGATATTGAGTCCGATCGTCCAAAATTCGTGATGGTACGACTGCCCCACTTCCATCTTCGTCATCCAATAAAAAATTTCGCTCGGATCGAGATCGCAGAGAATGCGTCGCTCAAATTTCAGGAGCAGCGGCGGATGAATTGAGTACGCCAGATTGAGCAGAACATTCGGTCCGCTGAGGCGCTCGAGCAGCTCGCGTTTAGAAATCCCAATGCACCGCAGCGAATCCAAGTCGTGCGTTTCGGCGGCGGGGTTCTGGCAAAGCAAACAGTACCGGCCGGCTAATCCATGTGCCCGCAATTGCCTCTGAAAATTCCTGATCTTTGACTGATCAGCCAGGACATCATCGGTACTCGGCAAGAGCTCCAACCAGATTGCATCGAGCTTCAGTCGTCGCAGCCCGAGCATCCATTGCAGCGGCACGGAAAAATTGCCGCCGCCTTCACGATATTTGGCCGCAAATCCGCAGCCGAGAAAGATTGTCACGCGAGCAGAATGTTCATTCTGCTCGCATGCTCAAGCTCCAAAGATTCTCTAGCTTAAAAGATGCGATTGTGTGCCGGCATCTTCGCCGTCCCAGGGAACACACGGCCCGCCTCGGCGTGCTGACCGCAGAGGTCAGCGTTCGGCACCGGGATTACAGAACCAAGGAACTGCGGCTGCTGCCGTACCTGCATCCGTTGCTCCAGATCGTAAGCGAATCCAATCAGTTTTGGTTCACGCAGGAAGGTGCTGTACATCAGCATTCCTGCGGGCTTGCCGCTAGGCGGACGAATCCCCACCGGCATCGACAAGTTCGGGTAACCCGCCACGGCAGGCCCGGTCGAATTCGTGAGGTGCGGCGCGACGATTGCATCCAGATTGTGGGAAGCGAGCGCATTGTCGATGCCACGGCGAGCTAAATACTGGGCACGATTTCGCGCGTGAACATACATGGGGTTGGTGGGATAACCCATTGTCTGTTCTGCGAGCTCAAAGATGTCCTGACCGTAATAAACCAGTTCTCGCTTGCAATGCACTTGGTTGAACCTAATTAGGTCCGCCAAGGTTCGCATGTTCGTGTTCGTGAGCGTTGCCAGGTACTGCGCGATTTGCGCTTTAAATTCGTACAGCAGCGCGGTGAATTCGTCGTCCGTGTATTCGAATACGTCGCCTGTATCGCAGTCGACAACGGTTGCACCCAATTCTTTCATCACTTCCAATGCGTGCTCCGCAAACCCTACGGTTGAGGCATCGCCAGGAATGCCGCTGCCGTAGTAACTGTAATCGAAATAGCGAACGTCGCGTCCGATCCGCGCGCCTTGCAGCGAGCCCCGTCGCAGGAACCGCGTATAATCATTAGGTAAGGGCTGACCAATTACGCGACCGAAGGGCGATTTCAATGTGTTGAGAAGAATCGCAACATCGGTGACGCTGCGGCCCATTGGCCCAGCGGTGTCCTGCTGATGCGAGATTGGGATTATCCCCTGTTGCGAAACCAAACCAAGAGTCGGTTTCAAACCGACAACACACTCGACGGCGGATGGGCCAGTGATTGATCCATCTGTCTCAGTGCCTACGGCAACCGAGCACAAATTAGCGGCGACGCCATTTGCGGAACCTGCGCTGGAACCCCATGACGTGTAGCTCAAGTTATATGCATTGATTGTGTTTCCGCCACGCGCACTCCAACCCACGGCCAGGGGGTATGCGATGTCACTGCCACGGAAGTTTGCCCATTCGCCCAGATTTGTTTTGCCCAGGATCACTGCGCCAGCATTGCGCAACTGCCGAATGATGACTGCGTCGCCCGGCACAACGCTACCAACCAATGCCAGCGACCCGGCAGTCGTTTGCATCATCCGCTCGTTGCCATCACACATTTCAGCTTCCGTCGCGATGTTGTCCTTCACCAAAACAGGAATCCCGTGAAGCGGACCGCGAATGTGTCCGTTACGCCGCTCCTCATCGAGCTGCTGGGCGATGCACACGGCAAGTGGATTTGTTTGGATCACCGAATGCAGCAGGGGGTTGAGGGACTGGATACGTTCCAGGTAGCCCCTAACCAAATGTGCGCTGGTCAACTCACCCGAAGCCATTGCGTCCTGAAGTTCGGGGATTGTCGCCTCAACAAATTGGAAATCGCCCGCAGCTAAAACAGATCGCGAAAGGAGTGAAGTTAGTCCTCCTCCTAACAGCGCTGCGCTGCTGAGCGCCGCCGTTCCGATAAATTTGCGGCGTGTGGTATTGCCATTGAGGTCGGTACGATCAGAGTCTTGGTTGTTCATGGTATTTTTCTGTTAACGCTGTTTCGCGAATGAACAGACGTAAGGTTGTGGCCTGTTGATGTGACTGAGAAGGATCCGCGCCGCTTGGTCCGGATTCGAGCTTAGGTGCTGTTCGCGATGCAAACTCCATAGCCCTGCTTGAAGTAAATCGATCCCAATACTCGAATCGGTTCGAAAATTTTTAGTGTTATTTGACCGCCCCGCCGTTCCTCCGCAAATTACCGCTCTTCACGGGCGCCCGTAGCTCAACTGGATAGAGCATCTGACTACGGATCAGAAGGTTAGTGGTTCGAATCCTCTCGGGCGCGCTTTTCTCTTATTCTTGCTTGGTCGTGGTCCTGAACATGATCGAATCAGATCACTGAAAATACGGCCGAATTTGCGCGTATTTTTTGTCGCCGATCCCGCTAACCTTTTTTAAATCGTCAGCACTGCGAAATGGTCGCGCTGCGATAATGCGCGCAGCCAGCACATGCCCAATCCCCGGCACGGTTGTTAGTTCTTTTTCTGTCGCGGTGTTGACGTCGATGTTACCAAGATGCGTTTTTTCTTTCGAGCGGTTCTTTAGCTCACTTGGACTCGTAGCGACAGCCGACGAGCTGGACGTTGGTGTGGTAGAAATCCAACGCGACACATCAGGCGACGAGTGCGACTGCGAACCTCCATTAAATGGTTGTTCGGTCATGCCCCATCCGCCGACTTTTCGTCGCTTCGCTTCACTCTCCAGTTGTGCGAGTTTTTCGCGTTCGTCAGCAGAGCTCGAAGCGCCGGGCGCTGGTGCGGTTGTGCCGTGGATTCTCGCAAGCCCATTGGCGACCAACTGTTCGCCGAGATCGCCTTCGTTAGTTCGCACAAATCCATAGATGCGTTGGACCTTGCTTCGTCCTAATCCTCCCGCCAATCGTGTTACGACGCTGAACGGCTCGGACAGTTTAGCGTCAACGAATCTTTTGGCGTCCAGACCAATTTCAATGACCTGGGGCACGCTGACCCCAAAATATTCGGCCTGCTCGATCAGACGCGCCGCACTGATGCCCGCCGTTTCTGGCGCATCAACAAAGTAGAGTCGGACCAGATATTCGGTGTCGTTCGCCCGAACGTGAAAACTGTCGCCGTCGTTCGCCTCGTTCGGAATGAGCCGACAGTTGTCGAGCGTGATCCAATCTTTCTCTTTTCCCCTTGCATCGCCCGGGTCGAGTGTGGCTAGCCAGATCGCACAGCAGATAATCGAAACGAAAGGCGATGGAAGCTTGTTAATCACCTTGAAATCTCAAAATGGCTCATGCTTTAAACCTCTCGTAATGCGTTCGCGCGAGTTGCCTGGTTATTACTGCTCTGCCTGACGGGGATCCTCGCACGCTATTTTGAGCCGGGCCAAATGCACGCCATATGTGGCTATCAGTGCGCCTAACACGCTGCCGGCGATCACGTCACTGACGAAATGATAATTCATCGCCACAAGACTCAGGAGCATGGGAACAGAAACAATGATCGCTATGACGCGAGTGGCGGGCATGGCGATCATCCATACTCCGGCGAATGCCAGAATTCTGCAGGCATGACCTGACGGAAAGCTGCCGACGTCGTCTCCTCGCTGAAACGGATGAAATCCATATGTGCCTGTGCCGATCAGCGAGGGATTGTCATGCGTCCAAGTCTCCGGCCAGTAACGACCGAAAACATCGCCTAACGAGATCCGAAAATCGTCGGCAACGATCAAGCTGATACAGGCGACGAGCAATACCTTTTGCCATCGCAAGAATGGTCCCCACGCGCGCCTGACAATCAGAATCGTCAGCACCAGAGCCGACCAGTTTTGTACTTCCGGCGGCGGGTACGTGAGCCAGCGAAAGGCTTCGATCGTGTTGATGTGATGGTTGTAAACAAAGAAGGCCACGCCGCGATCAACCCAGAAGTAACAGATCACCACTGCAAGAATGCACGCGCCCGTTACGATCAAGCTGCGTCGCAGGAGATCGCGATACTCCTCGGTGCCGATCATTCTGGCGGCACTTCGAATTGGCTCATCAGTTTGAACATCTCGTAGCGCTTTGTGATTTCCTCCATTGAGAGATTGCGCAAACGCTCCAGACTGAATGCTTCCACACAAAAACTGGCCAGCACGCTTCCGTAGATCATTGCCTTTCGCAGATCATTGAAGTGCACTGTCTTTACCGTGCCCGCGAGATAACCGGCCATGCCGCCGGCGAACGTGTCCCCTGCCCCGGTCGGATCGTGTATGTCTTCGAGGGGATACGCTCCACAACTGAAGAAGCGGTCGCCTTCACCGAAGAGCAGCGCGCCGTGCTCACCTTTCTTAATGGCAACGTGGACAGGGCCCATTTTCTGGATGCGCCGTCCTGCTTTGATAAGACTCGTTTCCTTGGTCATTTCGCGCGCTTCGCTGTCGTTCAAGATCAAAAGATCAACACGGCGAAGCAGCGCATCGAGATCTGACCTCGCTGTCCCAATCCAAAGGTCCATGGTATCGGCGACAACAAAACGGGGACGTTCCATTTGCTCGAGCACATGCGTTTGAAGCGACGGCGCGATATTCGCCAGCAGGGCAAAATCGGTCTGTCGATACGTCTCCGGCAACTCCGGCTTGAAATCTTCGAACACATTGAGATCGATAGACCGCGTCTCCCGCGTGTTCAGGTCCCACGAATATTCGCCCGACCAGCGAAACGTTTTTCCGTTCACTCGTTGCACACCTTCGGTATCAATCTTGCGCGATCTCCAAAAATCGAATTCCGATTTCGGAAAATCGTTCCCAACGATGCCGACCAGCCGAACCGGCGAAAAGAAACTTGCCGCAAGTGCGGCGTACGAAGCCGAGCCGCCTAACAACTCCGAGTGTTCCTCCACCGGAGTCTTAACCGTATCGATTGCAATAGATCCAACAATGAGAACAGACATGACTAGAATGATGAAATCCGAATGACGAAGCACGAACGAAGCACGAATAACGAGTCAGTAGCCACGTCGGTCATCCTGAGCGAAGTCGAAGGATCCCGAGGAACCGCCTGAAAGCTTCCGCTACGGGATTCCTCGACTTCGCTCGGAATGACGGTCATTTTTATTCCTTCGCCATTCGTCATTTGAGCCTGGTATTGATCGTCATTCCTTCGTCATTCGGCATTCGAGCTTCGTCATTGATCAGCATTCATTCGTCATTCGTGCTTCGTCATGGGCGTTTAAGCCAGCATATCTGTAGCGCAGCGCGCGTAATCAACAACGTTATGCGCCTTGAGTAACGCTGAAACCATGACAACGCGCTTTGCGCCGGCGTCAATCACGCTCTGTAGATTGTCGATATTGATGCCACCGATACAGAAAATCGGCAGGTTCACTTCTTCGTGAACGCGTCTGATGTTTTCAAGACCAATTGGAGCGTAATCAGGTTTTGTCGGCGTCGCGAAGATCGGACCGAAGCCGATGTAGTCCGCACCTTCGCGTTGCGCGGCGCGCGCTTGTTCCAGGCTGTGTGTAGATTTGCCGACCAAAATGTCGCGGGCGGCTTTCTGTCGCACGATTTCGACCGAGTCGTCATCCTGGCCCACGTGCACGCCTTCGACGGGTACGCGCGTTGCGATTTCAGCATGATCGTTCATGATCATCGGCGTGGAAGATTTCGCTGCGAAGTCATGTAACTCTGCTGCGAGATTCACGAGTTCGCCGATTGACTTGTTTTTTCCACGGAGCTGAATCAGATCGACGCCACCCCGCATCATTTGCTCCAAGATGCGAGCAGCATCGCCTCGTTCCACGTAGCCGAGGTCAACGATCCCGTAAAGACGACAATCACGTAGTGGCCTCATTGGGGTTGTAGTGTCCGCTGTCCTCAGCGGATTGCAGCCGCGCCGAACCCAATGCGCTGAGGACAGCGCACGCTACAGCACGCAACACTTCATTCATGCAAACGAAGCGGCCGTGTGCTCAAGTTGAGCTTGCCCGCTGAAACGAGGCGGTCGATCAAACCAGTGTCGTAGTTTCCGTCGCGGAAATCGCCGTTCCGCATCATGGCGGCATGAAACGGCACGGTGGTCTTAATGCCGGTAATGTAGTACTCGTCCAGAGCGCGGCGCATTCGATCGATAGCATTGATCCGCGTCGAACCGACAGTAATTATTTTCGCAATCAGCGAATCATAATATGGGGGCACCGTGTAGCCTGTATAGACGTGCGAGTCGACGCGAACGCCGCGGCCACCTGGCGCGTAATAAAAATCAATCCGGCCCGGCGTCGCCTGGAAGTTGTTAGCCGCATCTTCAGCATTGATACGGCATTCAATTGCGTGCAGGCGCGGTTCCGCACGTGCGACACGTGCGACATGCGCCGAAAGTGGCTGGCCCGCGGCGATGCGGATCTGCTCCTTCACGAGGTCGCATCCATAAGCTTCCTCAGTGACGGTGTGCTCCACCTGGATGCGTGTGTTCATTTCCATGAAATAAAAATGCCTGTCTCGGTCGACCAGAAATTCAATCGTTCCCGCATTTTCGTACCCGACTGACTTGGCCAATTTCACGGCAGCATTCCCCATTTTCCTTCGAAGACTTGGCGTCATTAAAGCCGACGGGCATTCTTCAATCATCTTTTGGTTACGCCGTTGAATTGAGCAATCGCGTTCGCCGAGATGAATGATGTGGCCATGGCTATCGGCCATGATTTGAAATTCGATGTGGCGCGGATTGACGATAAGCTTTTCCAGATACACCTCATCGTTTCCGAATGCCTTCTGCGCCTCATGACGCGCGCTATGGAAGGCGGATTTAAGGCTTGGCTCATTATGCGCGGCGCGCATCCCGCGCCCGCCCCCGCCGGCAGCCGCCTTAATCATCACCGGGTAACCAAGTTTCTTTGCGATTTTCATCGCCTCATCCTCGGTTTCAACGATTCCATCGCTGCCAGGCGTTACCGGCACGCCCGCTTTGCGCGCAGCCGCACGAGCAGCGTTCTTATCACCCATCGATTGCATCGCACGAGAGGACGGCCCTATGAACTTGATGTTGCAGCTTTCGCAGACCTCCACGAAATGCGGATTCTCAGCGAGGAATCCATACCCGGGATGAATTGCATCAACATCACCGATTTCGGCCGCGCTCATGATCCGATCGATTTTCAAATAGCTCTCAAGGCTCGGCGCGGCCCCGATGCAGATTGCTTCGTCGGCGAGCTGGACGTGCAGCGAATCGACGTCTGCTTCCGAATACACCGCGAGGGTGCGAACGCCGAGTTCCTTACAGGCGCGAATCACTCGTAGCGCGATTTCTCCGCGATTAGCAACGAGAACTTTTTGAAACATTATTTTTCCTGGTAGGGACGCCGCGATGCGGTGTCCGGTCGGCGCAGCGCGCCGACCCTACCTCAACGCACCCTGAAAAGCGCCTGGCCAAATTGGACCGGCTTGCCGTTTTCCGCGAGCACTTCCGCGATAACGCCGCTGGTTTCGGCCTTAATCTCGTTCATCACTTTCATCGCTTCGATAATGCAAACGACGGTGTCTTCGGTGACAGGTTTCCCGACTTCAACAAAAGCAGGCGCGTCCGGCGATGCAGCGAGATAAAATGTACCCACCATTGGCGAAACGATTTCTTTCATCGGAATGGTTTCGATCGCTTTCGCAGCAGGCGGCGGCGGTTCGGCTCCTGCTCCCGAACCTTTAACCGCAGCACCGGGCCCAGCCGGCGCAGCTGTCGCCGATTGCGAGGCGGAAGCACCTCTCTGCAGCTTCAGACGAAAGCCCTCCTTTTCGATCTCAAACACGGAGAGATCGTGCTTTTTCATCAAATCGATGATCGCTTTGATTTCTTTGATGTCTTTGGAATCCAAGGTCAGCTCCTGGTTAAGGCTGAGGCGTTTTAGGTAAAACAGTTTTGGTAGCCAGGTCAAGCACGGGAATCGAGGCTTCGATTACTGATTGATCGAACGATAGCCTTTGAACTCAAGCATATTCCCTTCTCAATTATTCCATTACTGCCCTCCTCCACTTCGAAATCGTAGATGAGAGTGACGACTACGTCGTGGTCAATAAGCCGCCGTTTCTTCTTATCCATCCCACCAAGCCGAACGGCGCACCTACGTTGTGGAAGCAATTACGCGAGCTGCTCGCTTTCGAAATCGCAAGCGGCGGACAGGTTTCAATCGTGAACCGATTGGATCGCGAGACGAGCGGCCTGGTGCTCGTGGCGAAAACTGCCGCAGCGGCACGAGAGTTTGGCCTCTTGATGCAGCGACACTCTTTGCGCAAAGAATATCTCGCGATCGTTTGGGGCTGGCCTGAGTGGGAACGCAAACTCATTGACGCTCCGTTAGATCGTCAGGGCAAACATCAACACTCTGTGATCTGGCTGAAACAAATGATTCACGCCGCGGGCGCACCAGCACAGACGGAATTTTTTGTTGAACGGCGGTTCAAAAGATCGACGTCGTCCGGCGATCGCTTCGCCATCATTCGCGCGGTTCCGCGCACCGGACGCACTCATCAGATTCGGGTGCATCTCGCCTCAGTCGGCCATCCGATTGTAGGCGATAAAATTTACGGACCAGACGAGCAGCTGTATTTGCGTTTCATCGAAACTGGTTGGACTCACGAGCTCGAGCACAGGCTCCTGTTGCCACGACACGCTTTGCACTCTGCGAAACTAGGCGTCGAAGGCACGCGCGAATGGACCAGCGCGCTTCCTCCGGATCTTGCCGAATTCGCCAGGTCCTGACGCCGCGCTGCGGCGTCAGGACAGCGCGGCGCGCTGTCCCTACCATTGCAATCCGATCAAGCGTTCCTATCGTAGCGCGCGAATGAAACACGCTCGGATATATGCTGTCCTGTTGTTTCTCAGCCTTTGCTCTGTCCTCTTCGGCGGCACACCGGAAACCCAGGTTGAATCCGCCCGCAGCGACTTTAATCCTCCGCGATTCGATTTCGCAATTGAGTCCGGCTATTTGTTAGGCGCGATCAATGCCCCGGCAGGCTACGAAATCGGATCTGAATTTTTGACAGGGCGGATTCGCTGGGGAGTGGTAGACAGCGACACGTGGCTGCGCGGTTACCATCAATTTTACGTGACCGCCATGGGAGAGCCGATCTTTCGCGGTATCGAAAACTACTATTTCGGATTTAATCTCGGCTTTCGCTACAATTTCGTGCCAAGAGGCAGCCGCTTCGCTCCCTACTTTTCCGGAGGCGTAGGCGGCGGCTGGATCGACAGCCACGCGAATATTCCAGGTGCCCAGGGACAGGATTTCACATTCAACATTTTATCGGCCGCAGGCATTTCCTACATGGTGAACGATCATTGGAAACTGGATGTAGGCGCGCTTTACCAGCATCTGTCCAACGGCGGACAAACCGATCCGAATCCCAGCCTCAATCTGTTTGGCCCGCAGGTGGGCGTCACGTACTCGTTTTGATGTTTCTTGTCATGTCGAGCGAAGTCGAGACATCCCGTGGCGAAACTATGCGTATTGCAACGGGATTCTTCGACTTCGCTTCGCTTCGCTCAGAATGACAATGACGATGAAGGTGACTCAGGAAAACGTGCTCGTCGTCAGGCGCAGCTTGTTCGACGAACTTGGGTCTTTTCACGGCCTCAACTTCGAGCCGCAAAAATATCTCGATGCGTTCCTCTCGCGTGGAAATAATTTCTTTCTTTCGCGCCCCGACGCCGAGATCAATCCTGCGTACAAACAAATCATTCCTTACGCGCTCATCGCGTTTCAGAACAAAGTCGTTTACTACGTCCGCGGAAAGAAAGCCGGCGAACAGCGCCTGGTGGCGAAAGGCTCAATCGGGATCGGCGGTCACATGAATGAGACAGACGAATCGCTCTTTGCCATGGATGAGCAGGCGTATCGCGCGGGTGTGGAACGCGAAGTGAATGAAGAGATCAAGATCGATGCTCCGTTCGAAGATCGAATCGTGGCGCTTCTAAACGATGACACGACCGAGGTTGGGCGCGTGCATCTTGGCATCGTTCATGTCTTCAGACTGGCAGAGCCGAAGGTGGAAAAACGCGAAGCGATGATCACCGGCCTTACATTTCTTGCGAAAGACGAATTGCTCGCGCGCCGTGAAGTCATGGAGACGTGGTCGCAGATTTGTCTCGATTCGTTCGACCGTTTGTTGCTGTAGCCGCTTCCTTGCAGGAAGCGCAGCCCTGACTTTCTTTCAGCCTCCAGCGCCGGGTGCAGCTGTAGATGCCGGTGGAGCTTGCGGTGCAGACTCACCTGGAGATGCAGGCGGAGCTTGCGGTGCAGGCGCAGCTGGAGGCGGAGGCGCAGCCGCCGGCGCAGGTCCAGGCGCGGCCTGCTGCTGTGGGATAAATGCGATCTCGTCGATCTGCCAGCGACCGACTGGATGCGAGATCGTGAGATCCATATCGGCGTATTTCGCTGGATAATATATCCGCGAATGGAAAGACCCGTGTGGCTCGAAGAATTGTGAATTGAATTCAATCTTGCCCTGAACGTCCACCGGCCGAACCGGGGCCCCGAGCTTCAAAATCTCGTTCATAAACTCCTGTTGCGTCGAAGCGGGAAAATTCGCGCGCGCCTGGGGACTGAGCCGCGAATTGAAAAAATTAATGTCATGCTGGACAGCAATTTTCTGAATCGCCTCCCTGGCAAATGCTGTTCCTTCCTTCGCTGCACTCTCTTTATTGGAATTCATCCACCACCACGCGCCACCAAGCAACGCCAGAACGATGATCAGCAGGACAATGACCTGTCCGGATGATTTCCGTTTAGAACTTAATTTGAATTGTTTCATCTTCGTTAATAACCGAACCCCATGCTCTTGATTACCGCGCCATTGCGGATGAGCACAGAATGTTTTTGCTTGCCCGTGTAAGAGCCAAAACGATTTCGTGCGTTCACAGTGAAATTAACGAGATAACCCGACACAGATTCGCTGCCCTTGGTCGTATCGGACGGTTTCGGGTCTCCGCTCCACTCAATGCGTGCACTGTCCGGATCGATCAATTGCGTGTTGAGCCACTGCATAACGATCTCTTTATAATAGGTGGGGTAAGGGCCGTAGCGGGCAGTGTCGGGCGAGGGCGTTTGGGCATTTAAGCTGGAGACAAAAGTAATTCCGAGCGCGAGCCCGCAAACCAGCCACTCCGACACGAGCGCTTTCATGTTGTTTGTTTACCATCGTCGGCGCCGGCTAGTCCAGCCTAATGCGATGGTGACTGTCAAGCCTTAGAGAGCAGAGGCGATTTGCCGCGGTCGCAACCTGCACGCGCGTCCCGATGCGGATTGCGTCGTATAATAAGGCTGCTTTCTTTGACAATTCGACGTGACCGATGTCTGCCTGGTGCCCGTGAACAAATTATTGCTTCCAATTGCGATAGTCGCCGCGTTGATGATCTCATCGAGATCAGTCTTAGCTGATGCAACTCCCACGCGGACTTCAATTCAAAGTGCCACGTTAGACGCGAAGGCGAACGAAAACAGCGGACCGAGTAACGAATCGCCCGCTCTGCAACAGTCCACATCGCTTGATCCGGCTGCGGCGACACAGGCGTGGTTGAACAGTGTGCCGCAAGACAAGCGTGATAAATCAGATGCCTACTTCGAGGGAGGCTACTGGCTGCTTCTTTGGAATTATCTTGTTGCCGCCGCCATATCGATTCTGCTTCTGTCTTCGCGGATTTCAGAGCGGCTACGCAATTCCTCGGAACGACTAACGAGATACAAAACGCTGCAAGTCGCCTGTTACAGCAT
>Ga0070683_100001712_pt1 | contig 17066 bp, 9 predicted proteins | sample KBSC713LmetaG_FD_64662 | JGI IMG/M metagenome (GOLD analysis project Ga0070683, IMG submission 64662) | Corn rhizosphere microbial communities from Kellogg Biological Station, Michigan, USA - KBS C7.1-3L metaG | ecosystem: Host-associated > Plants > Roots > Rhizosphere ... | reverse complement strand
CTTGCCGTCCTCCCCGGCGCCTCCCGGATCAGACTGCCCCCAGCTTCAACCGGCCCGCTGCGACAAGCCGGCGGCGAGTCCTCTCACCTCGCCCGATCAGTCGGCGCCTCGTGGCGCACAGGGTGCGGGATCAAGGCCCGGGTCGGTGTTCCCGCACCGGTCCGGGCCGCCTCTGTTCTCCAAGGTCGCCGCCGACTTAGGTCGACGCCCGGCAACAACCATCCGGCCCGCGGATCCGGACGGTCAACGAGCCTGTGGACAACTGGTGCGGCCTCATGCTCGGCCAGGCACGAGCCGTTGTGCTCGGCTTGGTGTTGGCCACCACGTGTGACCGCCGCTTGCGCCGCGCCGCCGGGTCGGGTCCCGCGCAGGTGACCCGTCGCCGCGAGCCCGGGCAGGCCGGTCGACCGCCTCGACCGGGTGAGACGGAGCCCTGCGGGTCGCCTGCGGCGATCCCACGGCCCTCTTGCCCACCGACCGATCTGGTTTGGGCGAGCGGCTGGAGGTCGACGCGGCTGGCCAGCGTCCTGGGCCGCGCGCTACCGCCCACCTCTCCGGTCCGGGCGAGTGCAACAGACCAGACGACCAGCGTCGTCAACGTCACGATCTGGTCGTCAACGTGCACGATCTGGTAGCACCCCGGCTACGGCGGCGTTAGATCTCGGCACCGGAACAGACTTGTCATCCTAACGAGTGACATCTGCTGGAAGCCGTCTCAAGAGGTGACAACTGCTGCAACCCTGACTGAGCGAAGCAGACGAGGCCTGACGTATTGCGGCCCGCGCGATAGTCCAGCGGGTCCGACAGCATGGGTAATGCACTTCTGTGAATGGGGGAATTACGGACGTGGTTGCGACTGTCGTTATTGTGTCGTAGTAATTGTCACGGGATCTATACCTGGTTAGACGCTGGCCGGCCTGGATGGTCCGCCGACGCTGCTTGCCTCTCGGCAAGCAGGTCATGCCGTCGTTACCGTCACCGGGTCGCAGGCGGCAGACACCGCAGCGGGGCTGGCTGTCCCGGGGATTAGAAGCGGCTCGCCGCGCTGGTCTGGATCGCGCGTCAGTCGGGGGCAGCCGACAGTGGCGCGTGTCGTGCGAGCAGATCGGCTGGCTTGCTCGACGTGTATCCGGACCAGCTTACGACGCCGCAGTAGGTGGACGGGACGTGTCGGCATTCGGGAGGCGTGTGGACCACTGGAATCGCGCCCACTTGGGCGGTCGAGCCGAACCGGTGCAGCAGGAATTCGGGTCACCGCCGGCGTCAGGGGCCCGCGCCGTCGACGACAGGGGAATTGGCATCAAAGCTGCCTGCGGTCACGACGCTTCGTCAGAGGGACGTTGATGCGGTCCGGGGGCCTCTCGCGCCTGCCGACCCAGATCCCCTGCGATCAGGTCGACGAGCAGGTGGGCGCCGCTCGCGACCTGGTGCAGCGGGCGGGGTCGGCCCGCGTCCGCCGGGCCCGGGCGTTAGCCCAACTCGGGCTGGTGCTGGCAGTCCGGTTTCAATGCCGCACCGACCCGGCCGACCTCACTGAGTCTATTGAAGTGATGCGCACCGCCATCGGGTTGATGCCGCGGCAGGCGGCGGAGCGGGACCAGGTCGAGAGCTGCCTGGCGATCGCCCTGTGCACCCGGCGCGGGCCGGGTGACGTACCGGAGGCCATCGGGATGCTGCGCCGGATCAACGCGGGGGACCGGCCGGTCTCGCTCGAACGTGCCTGGACCCTGGCCCAGCTCGGGTTCACGCTGATGGCCGGCTGGACCTTGACCAACAAGGCGGCCGACGCGGCGGAGGCAGTCGCAGTCCTGGAGACGGCGTTGGCCGGCGCGCCGCCGCCGGACAGCCGGGTGCGTCGGGCCGTGGTCGGCGTACTGCGGCTTGGGCTCGCCGGCGCGCTGGCCGGGGTTGCCCACGCCGGTGCCGGCGTGGACCGGGCGGTTGGGGAGCGGGTGACTGCGCTGCTCGACGGCATCGACGTCGACCTGCTCGAGGAGATGTCTCCGGGTACGGCGGAGTGGATCGACCGGATCGCCATGACGGTCCGCGGGTTCGCTGGGTTCGCCCGCGGCGGCCGGCTGGAGCTGAGCCACACGTCGGGGCACCCGACGCCGGAGCCGGGCTCGCTGCTCGGGGGTGTCCTCCGGGTCCTCGGCGGCACCTCCGAGCGGATGGAGGGCCTGCAGACCTTCGGCGAGCGCGGCGAACTGCGGTATCTGGACGACCAGGTCGCCGCCTTGCGGGCGGAGCTGGATGCGTCCGACCCGCTGGAGGCGTTTCCCGGCCTGCAGCTGGTGATCCTGGCCGGGTTGCTGCTGATGCGCTCCCGCAACCTGCGGATGTCCGGCCGGCCGGAGGCACAGCGTGACCTCGCCGAGGCGCTCGAACTGGCGACCCGGGTGGCCGCCGACGACGACCCGGTCACGCTCCGGACGGCGCTGCTGTACCAGGGGCAGTCTCTGCTGGACCGGTGGCTGGCCGGCTTCGGCAGCCGGTCCGACCTCGACGACGCGCTCATGCTGCTGCACCGCGGGGCGGCGCTGGAGGAGCCGAACAGCCAGGCCGCCCTGAGCGCCCAGCTGCCGATCGTCGAGGTGCTGGCGGCTCGGGCGATGCGGGATGGCGACCTCGACGACCTCGACGATGCCGAGACGCTGCTGCGCACCCTGCGCGAGCGCATGGTGGCCGGGTCGGCGACCGTGCCGATCATGGCGGTGCGGCTGGCGGCGTTGCGGATGCTGCGGGCGGCCGGGACCGGCGACACCGAGGACATCCTGCGGGCCTCGCTCGAGATCAGGTCGGCCACCGACGAGGTGGCCGAGGTCAGCCTGCTGTGGGAGTACGACGCGGCCGCGATGTGGGCCCGGTGGACCCGGGAGAGTGCCCCACTGCCCGAGCAGGCGGACGCGCACCAGCGCGCCGTCGTCGCCCTTTACCGGCTGGCCGGCGTCCAGCTGACCCGCAACTACTCGGAGCTCGCGCTGCGCCGGCTGTCGGCCGGGCTGGCCGCGCACGCGGCGTACGCGCTGGCCCGGACCGACCGCGCCGCCGACGCGGCGGTGGCCGCCGAGACCGGCCGGGCGGTGCTGCTCGCGCTGGCGCTGGAGACGAAGCGACCGCCGCTACCGGACACCGTCGACCAGGGCCTGCGCGACCGGTTCGCCGCTGCGGCCGCGCGACTGGCGCGAGCGGAGACGGACGTCCTTAACGATGCCAGTGCCCGACCGATCGGAGCGGAACAGCTGTGGCCGACACCCCGATGACCAGGCGGGATCCAGAGCCGGCGGGAGCACGCCCGACCCGGCGGGACGCAGCGTCGGGGGCTGCCGTGACCCGGCGCGACGAGCCGGTCGCGACCCCGCCGCCGACCCGGCGGGACGGAGCCGCGGGCGGGGCGTCGGCGGTCGACTTCGGCCCGGACACCGGCGGGCTGCCGGCCCCCGTCTACGAGCACTACCAGCCGGTCCCGGCCGGCAGCCTCGGCGCCGGCGGCGAGGCGCACCGGGTGCTGCGGGTTCGGGACCGGCAGACCGGGGTCGAGCGGGTCGTCAAGGTGTACGGCAGCAACGTGCGGCCCGACCCCGCGCTGCTGCGGGCGCTGCAGAACGCGCATTCGCCGTACCTGGTCGAGGTGATCGAGTGGGGCGACCACACCGACAGCTACGGCACGACGACGAGCTGGGAGGTGCTGGAGTACGTCGCCGGCGGCTCGCTGCGCGGGCTGATCCGGCGAGCGGGTCCGCAGTTGCATCCCGACCTGGTCCGCGCCGTGCTGATCGAGCTGTCCCAGGCGCTGACGTTCCTGCACACCTCGGTCCGTTACGGCGCCTCGGCCGGTCTGGCCCACCGCGACATCAAGCCGGAGAACGTGTTGGTACGGCGCACCGACCCGGTCGGGCTGGCGCTGTGCGACTTCGGGCTGGTCGCCGAGATCCGGGCCACCCGGCGGTCCAGCCACCGGGCCGGCACCGCGGAGTACCAGGCGCCGGAGACGTGGCGGCGGACCAGCCGCGACTCGGCTCAGGACTGGTGGTCGCTTGGCGTGCTTGTGGTCGAGATGCTCATCGGCCGCAACCCGAACGCCGGTGCGGACGGCGTGCCGCTGGACGAGGACGTGCTGATCGAGCACCTGACGGCGTACGGGGTCGACCTGAGCGGGGTGGCTGACCCGCGCTGGCGGATGCTCTGCGCCGGGCTGCTGGCGTTCGCCCCGGAGCAGCGCTGGACCGGCGAGCAGGTGGCGCTCTGGCTCGACGGCGGCTCTCCGACCGTCCACATCGGACGGTCGGAGTGGCCGGATCCGGAGCCGCCGCGGCCGGTGCCGCCGTTCGAGGTCGCCGGCCGGGTCTGCCACGACCCGGCCGAGGTCGCCGCGGCCATGCAAGCTGACTTCGCCGCGAGCTGCGAGCTGTTCCAGACTCGGGACCAGCGCCTTGACCTCGCCGACTGGATCAAGGACAACTTCGCGCACGTCGCCGTGCCCGGTTCGCTGTTCCGTACGGACCCCCGCGACGGCCGGGACGCCGAGGCTCGGGTGGCCAGGTTCGTCGCCGAGGTGCGTCCGGACAGCCGGCCGAGCTTCCGGGGCCGGCCGGTGGACGCCGCCGGGATCGCCGTCTTGGCCGTGCAGGCCGACTCCGACCCGACCGCTGCCCGGCTGCTCGGCGCTCTCGACGGGCGGCTGCTGCACGCCTTTGCCCGGCACGACTGCGTCGCGCACGAGCGGTGCGTCGCGGCCGGCAACGGCTGTCTGGTGCTGGAGGACGCGGCCGACCGGATCCGCTCGCTGCGCGAGGAGCTGGCCAGCCGCTGGCAGGTGCTGCCGGACGAGATCGCCCAGCGGCCGGCGCCCCGCCAACAGGCCGAGATCGCGGTGCTGCGGGCGGTGGTGGACGCCGACTACCTCGCCACGCTGCGGGCCGGGCTGGCTGCGGAGAAGCTGGCGCCCGACTGCGAGTGGTGGGCAGCGCTGCGGCGCAAGGCCACGGGGCCGGCCGGGGATCCAGTGGCGGTGGTGCTGGCGGCGGCCACCGTGCCTCGCGCGAACGAGCTGGTGATCGCCGCCCGCGCCGCCCGGACCAGCGAGCTGGCCCGGGAGCGGGCGGAGCGCGCCACGGCCCGCCGGGCCATGCTGTCCACCCGGGCGGCCAGGGCGCGGGGCACCGCCCGGCTGGTGACCGGCGACATGTTCACCTGGGCCCTGGCCATGGTGGTCACCTTCTGCGTCACCGAGGTCGCGGCCGGAATCGCGGTGCTCGCCCGGCTGAACCCGGCGCTGCCCACCGCGACCGGGTTCGCGGCCGCCATCACCGAGCTGCAGACCCAGACCGTCCTGCCGGCCGCGGTCCTGCTCGGATGCGCGGTGATCCGGCCTGCCCGGCCCTGGTCCGCCGTGAACTGGGCGCGGTGGATCCCCTACTTGATCGGCGCCTGGATCGGCATCGGGGCGTCGCTTGACGTGCTCGGCGCGACCGACTATCCGCTGGTACTGCGGAGCGGGGTGTCGGATCTGCTGGCCCGGGCCAACGCCAAGCTGATCCCGGCCGACACGCCGGTGACGAGCAGTCCCCCGGTGCTGTTCGGCTGCGGCATCGCGGCGCTCGTGCTGACCTGGTGGGTCGTGCGCCGGGTGCGCAACGCGGTCCGGTCGGACGCCAGCCGAACCAGCTTGATCATTCGGCGGGTGGCGGTCGGCGTCGTCCTCGGGCTCTTCCTGTTCCGCGCCGGCCAGCTCTGGTGGGGCTGGCAGCTGCTCCAGCTGCCCAGCACGGGCGCCTGGATCACCCTGTGACCGTCCGAGGAGGTCGTCGTTGAGCGGCATCACCGCCACCCGCGTGGTGGTCATCGCACCGGCAGAGCTGGAACGCCGGCAGCGGCTTGCGGCCTGGGAGGAGTATGCGGCGGCCCGGGCCGAGCTGACCGCCCTGCGGGCCGAGGCGGACACGTACCGCTCCCTGTACGGGGACGCGGTGCGCACCGTTCCGGGCGGCGCCCGGCTGCGGCCGAGCGCGTCGGTACGGAAGCTGCAGGCGGCGACGGAGGAGATCCGGCGGCTGCTCGACCGGCACCGACCGCTGCTGCGGGAGGACGTGGCCACCGCCGCGAGCAAGCAGGCCAGCCGGTTGGTAGCGGCGGCGCCCGCGGCCCGGCCGGGGCCGCTGTCAGCCCCACGGTCCCGAGCCCTCGCCGCCGAGCAGTCCCAGCCGGCTGGGCCGGTCGCCGGCGAGCCGGCCGACCACTGGCGGGAGAAGGTCACCACCCGGGTGGGCGAGCTGCTGGCCCGGCTGCCCGCCGGGACCGATCCGGCCGCTCGTACGGCGTGCGAGCGGGCGGTCGTCGAGATCGGGACGGCCACCGAAGTCCGGGCCAGGATGCTGCTGGCGGACCTGGAGCGGCGGGTGCGGCGGGCCACCGACGCGGCGGAGCGCCGCGATTCGGTCCGGCGGGAGCTGGCCGCGCTGGCCGCGGTCCTGGAGGCGGCCGTGGACGCTCCGTCCGGCGTTGTCCGCGAGCTGACCGCCGCGGTCGAGGAGGCGATGGTCGCGGTCGAGCCGCGGCTGCCCGACGGTCTGGCCGAGCGGGTGGTGGCGGTCGTTGAGGAGGCCGAGCGGGAGCACCGCCGCCGGGTCATCGCCGCCGCCGTCTCGGTCAGCCTCGGCGAGCTCGAGTACACGGTGACCGAGGGGTTCGAGACCGTCCTGGCGGACCAGGGTGTGGCGTACGCGAATCTGCCCAACGCCGCCGGGTACGGTGTGAAGTTCCTGCTCGACCGGGACGACCGAACGGTCCGCACGCAGGTCGTGCGGACCGCGGAGAACGGGGCGGAGGCGGACGCGGCGGCCGAGCGGACGTTCTGCGCCGGCCTGCCCGACCTCCTGAGCCGGCTGCGCCGGCACGGCGTCGAGCCGGAGCAGGTCTCCACCGTCGATCCCGGCACCGTTGCGGTGTTGCAGGTTCCAAGCGTGGCCGTGCCGGATGCGGCGGCCACCGGTGCCCGGGCCTATGCGGCCCGGCAGGAGAGGCAGCGTGAGGCATGAGCTTGCCCGTCGAGGACCAGCGACCGGCCTGGCTGCGGGAGGTCGAGCTGGCGCTGTGCGCGCACCCGCAGATCCTGCTCACCGGCAACGTGCACGACCTGTACCGGCTGCCGGACCCGGCCCGGGACGGCGACATCCGGCTAATGAACCTCACCGAGGCGCTGTGGACGGCCGCCAAGGCCCGGGGCTATGGCGGGATGCTGACGTACACCAGCGGAGTCGGCGTCGAACTGTTCGCGCCGCGCCAGCCCGTGCTGGCGGTGGACGCAGTGCTGCGCAAGGCCCACGTGGAGCCGCGTCGGCAGGTGCCGCTGCCGATGGTCCGCGACCTGCTCGCGGCCGTGGTCGACGCCGAGCGGGAGCGCGTCGACCAGCCGCCGGTCGCTCTGGTGCTCAGCGACGCGGCCCGGTTGTTCTTCGGTGAGATGCTCTCCCCGGAGGAGCGGCTGCTGATGGCGGCCGCCGACCGGCTGGCCTACCAGGCGCGGCCGGTCGGCGAGGGCTACAACACCGTGTTTTGGGTGCTCGACCGCAAGCACGACCTGCCGTCCTGGTTCGTCACCGGCAACCACACGCTGCGGGTCACCGCGATCCCCGAACCCGACCTCGACACCCGGGGCCGGATCGCCGGCGACCTGGTCGAGTCGCTGCCCGGCAGCCCGGACGACGCGCCGACCCGGGACCAGCTGGCCCGCCGCTTCGCTGAGGCCAGCCACGGGATGCAGGCGCGCAGCATGCGCGACGTCGTCCGGCTGGCCAACGCGGCCGGGATCCGCAGCGACCGGGTAGAGGATGCCATCCGGGCCTACCGGGTCGGCGTGCCGGACAACCCGTGGCAGAGCGCCGCGCTGCGGGAGCGGCTGGCGACCGCGGAAAAGGACCTCGGGGATCGGGTGCTTGGCCAGCCCGATGCCGTACACCGGGTCCTGGACATCCTGGCCCGCTCGGTGACCGGATTGGCCGGTGCGCAGACCGGTAGCCGCAACATGCCGCGGGGCGTGCTGTTCTTCGCCGGACCAACCGGGGTCGGCAAGACCGAGCTGGCCAAGGCGCTGGCCGAGCTGCTGTTCGGCGACGAGAATGCCTACCTGCGTTTCGACATGAGCGAGTTCGCGGCCGAACACACCGAGGCCCGGCTGATCGGCGCACCCCCGGGCTTCGTCGGCCACGACGCCGGCGGCGAGCTGACCAACGGGATCCGGCAGCAGCCGTTCCGGGTGGTGCTCTTCGACGAGATCGAGAAAGCGCACGCCCGGCTGCTGGACAAGTTCCTGCAGATCCTCGACGACGGCCGGCTCACCGACGGCCAGGGCGGCACGGTCTACTTCACCGAGGCCCTGATCGTGTTCACCACCAACCTCGGCATCATCGTCCCGGACGAGAACGGTCGGCCGGTGGAGAACGTCACCGCCGACAACGAGCTGCCGGAGATCGAGGAACGGGTCCGTGGCCAGATCGAGTTCTTCTTCCGGCACGGCCTCGGCCGGCCGGAGCTGTTCAACCGGGTCCAGCAGAACATCGTGGTCTTCGACTTCCTCCGTGAGGAGATCGGCGGCCAGATCGCCGAGCGCGCGATCGAACGGGTCGCCGACACCGTCGCCCGCCGGTACGAGGCGGTGCTGGAGTTCTCCCCGCAGGCGCGCGCCGACCTCGTCGACGAGGCCACCTACGACCTGTCCAACGGCGGCCGCGGGATCGTATCGGCCATCGAGAAGGTCCTGGTCAACCCGCTGGCCCGATCCCTGTTCGCCGATCCGCCGGCACCGGGGGAGACCGTGCGGGTGCAGGAGCTGCAGCGGGTCGGGCAGAATTGGCAGCTGGTGCGCGGATGACCCTGCGGCTGTCCCGCCTCCACTTCCCGGTCACCGCACTCGGTCCGGGGCGGCGCCTGGGCATCTGGACCCAGGGCTGCACGATCGGCTGTCCCGGCTGCATCTCCCGCGACACCTGGCCGTCTACTGTGGACGGCCAGCCGGCGGTGCCGGTGCCGGACGTGCTGGCCTGGTGCGTCCGGCACGCCGGCGTCGACGGCGTGACGATCTCCGGCGGCGAGCCTTCCGAGCAGCCGGCGGCGCTGACCGAGCTCGTCGCCGGCCTCGACCGCCACCGCCGGGAGCGGGGCTGGGACCTGCTCTGCTACACCGGCGTCGAGGAGGACGAGTTCGCCCGCCGCTGCCCCGAGGTCCACGGCCTGGTGGACGCGCTGATCACCGGCCCGTACCGGGCCGCCGAGCCGACCGACCTGGTCTGGCGCGGCTCGGCCAACCAGCGGCTGGTGCTGCTCACCGAGCTGGGCCGGCAACGGTACGGCCGCTGGGTCGACGCGCGCACCGACCGACCCGCCCTGCAGATCGACGTCGACGGGACCGGCGTACGGATGATCGGCGTGCCGCGGCGAGGCGACCTGAGCCGGCTGGAACGCCGGCTGGCCGCCGCCGGCGTCCGGTTGGAGGGAGTGTCATGGCGTCCCTGAATTGCCCCCTGCACGGACCCCAGCCCGGCGGCAAGAAATTCTGCCCGACCTGCATGGAGGAGCTCGTCCCGGATGAGCCCGAGCTTCCGCCCGAGGCCCCCTCGGCGGTGGTCTGCCCCGAGCCGGGGTGCGACAACCTGCTCGGCCCGACCGGCTGCCCCGTGCACTCGCTCGGTGCGCCGCCGGCCGCCGGGCCCGCCGCCGCTGTGCCCCGGCCCACCACCCGGGACCCCCGCCCGTCGGCGCCCTCGGTGGTGGAGTTCCCCTGGGGGCCGGTCGAAGTGGGCGCCCGGGCGGTCGCGATCGGCCGGGACCCGGACTGCCCGGTGGCGGCGGAGCTCGAGCACGACAGGTACGCCAACGTCTCCCGCCGGCACGCCACCCTCCGGCAGGACGGCCCCCTGCTGTACGTGGAGGACCTTGGCTCAACCAACGGCACGTTCGTCAACGAGCGGAGGATCTCCGACCACGAGCCGGTCCTGGTGCGACCCGGCGACTCGCTGCGGTTCGGGGCGACGCTGCGCGGAGTCGTCCGGGGACGGTCGCGATGACCGAGCTCGGCACCGTTCGGGCGGCCGCCGTGACCGGTCGGGGCAGCGTCCGCGACCACAACGAGGACGCCGTGCTGGTCTTCGAGTGGCTGAGCCATGCGCTGCGGCCGCAGCTCGTCGAGCTGGCGTCGGAGCTAACCCCGCCGCTGGTCTGCGCGGTCGCCGACGGGCTCGGCGGTCACCCGGCCGGGGCGGTGGCGAGCCGGATGGCCTTGACCGCGCTCGCGGCCGGGTACACCGGCTGGACCGACGCAACGACCGCGCGGGAAGGACTGCTGGCGATCAGCGACGCCGTGTATGAGGCCGGCGAACGGCGGCCCGACCGCGCCGGCATGCGCACCACGATCACCGGCCTGGTCGTCGGCGCCAGCGAGGTGTTGTGGTTCAACGTCGGCGACAGCCGGGCGTACCGGATCACCGACGGGTACGTGGAACAGCTCAGCGCCGACGATGCGGTGCTCGACGCCGCCGGCCGGCCGACCGGCGCGGTGACGCAGACGATCGGTGACTCGCCCCGGCAGCCGGTGACCCCGCACCTCGGCCTCGTCCCGCTGGCGGCAGGAATGCCGACTCGGCTGTTGCTCTGCAGCGACGGCGTGCACGGCCCAGTGGACGAGCCGCTGCTGCGCCGCCTGTGTCGAGAGCCGGACCTGCGCCGCCTGGTGGTGAGCCTGCGGGACGCCGCATACCAGGCCGGCGCGCCCGACAATCTCTCCGTCGTGGCGGTGGACGTCACCCCGCCTGCGGAGCCGGCGCCGCCGCACCACGCGGAGTCATGAGCGGCCCCGTGTACCGGCGTCGGGCCCGGTCACGTCCCGGCGGTGCCGGACCCGGCACTGCCGGAACGAACCGGATCCGACCGTCGCAGTGACCGAGGATCGGGTCGGCGGCAGCGCCGGACCCCGGAACGCGAGCAGCTGCCGGGGGATGACGTGTCCGCTGGCCCACACATCCATCCGCAGCGGGCCGCCCGCGGACCGGAGCTCAGCCTGCGCCTCCGCGATGGGCACCACTTGCTCGTCACCGGCGACAGGAAGAGCCTGTGGCGGGCGAGCGCCTGGAGCTGGCGCCGAGCCGGGCCAGCCCGGGGCCGACGATCAAGGTCAGGACGAGCTGCCACCACGTGGCGACGGAAGATCCGGCGGTGGACCATGGAACAGGAAGCCACCGAACTGGGCTGGGTGCCGGAACGGCCGGGCCGCCGGGTCCTGCTCGACGTCGAGCAGGAAGGCGCTGACCTCGGCGGCCAGGCCGGGGGGCAGCAGCGCGTCGGGCTCGGCTCGCTCGGCCTGCGCCCACAGCCCGTCCAGATCGGCGACCGTCAGCCCGGCCACCCACAGCTGGGCCTCACGCAGGGCCACGCCCGGGTCTCGCCCCTCCCCGAGCAGGGCGTAGAAGCGGACCATCACGAGGCTGCTGGACAGGTCGTCGATGTCCCACGAGCTGACGATGACCGCTCGCGCGCCGACGAGCTCGAACCCGGTCGCGAAGCCCACCAGCTCGTCGGCCAGGGCCTCCTGCGGGACCCCGGTGGAGCAACAGGACAGCACCACAAGGTCGGCCGCGAGCGGTCCGGCCTCCACCACGTCCTCCAACGTGACGGTCTCCTCCCGGCCGATGCGGACCGTCGAGGCCAGCGGCTCGTCCGGATCGGCGATCGCGTGGTCGGCGACGTGCACAAGCCCGGCGGACGGGAGCGCTTCGAAGAACCACGGGCGGCGGCTGCCGTCGGGGACCTCGCGGGCCGGGCCGAGCGCCGCGGGGATCGTCCGGATCTCCTGCCCGGCGCAGGGCAGGTCGCCGCCGGAGTCGCCGAGGGCCAGTACCGGGCGACCGGGCTCGGCGCGGCGGCGCCGCCGCCGGCCGACCGCCCGGCTCGGGACGTAGCGCACCGTCGCCCGGTGCAGCCAGCACCGCCCGTCCTTCCCGTCCGGCAGGGCGTGCAGCGGCAGGCCGCCGAGCAGGCCGGAGGTGACGACGTCGAGATCCGTGATGGCGTTCTCCTCCAGCATGATCCGCGCCGGGGTGAGGATCGCCGGCTGCAGCTCGGCGGTGAGCGCGTCGATGGACGCCCGCAGCTCGTCGTTCGTCCGGCTGCCGCGCACCGCCGTCACCAGCGGACGCACCGCGCTCGCGGTGAGCCCGGTGCGCACTGCCAGCGGCGACTCGCCCGGACGGTCGAGGATGACCCAGCTGGCGACGGCGCCGACGCCGGCATAGAGGACCGGCCGGTCGTCGGCCGCGGGCGCCCCGTCGCCGCCCGGCCCGGTCTGCAGCATCCGGGCCCGGGACCGCTCCAACGCGGCCACGGCGCCGTGGGCGTCACGGGCGGACAGGTTGCTCACGGCCAGCCAGCCGGCCAGATCGCCGGCCTCCCCGAGCTCGGCGAGGCGGGATCGGACCGAACGGGCATCGGTGTAGAGGTCCTCGACCGAGTCCAGCGCCAGGCCAAACGCGGTGATGGCGTCATCCGTGCGCCCCATACCCAGGCAGAACTGGCCGTAGTTCTTGGCCAGCGTATAGCGGGCTCCCAGCTGGCCGGTGCCGGTTGCCAGTGCCAGCAGTTCCCGGAACACCTCGTCCGCACGGTCGGCGTCGACGACACCGTCAGGGGCGGGACGGACCAGGGTGGTCACGTGGTTGGCGCCGACCCGGATCCGCTCGTCGTGGGTCTCCGGCAGGAAGCGGCGCGCCTCGGCATGCGCCCGTCCGGTCAGCTCCACCGCCTCGGCCAGGAGTCCCTCGTCGACCCGTCCGGGATAGCCGTCCTGGTAGAGGTAGCCGAACATCGCCCCCAGATTGGACAAGCTGCGGATCCGGCCGGGCACCCCCTCAGTCAGCCGGAGCACGGCTGCGGCCGCGTCGCGGATCATCACCACTATCGTCTCGGCATCGACCTCGTCCGGGTGCAGCTGCCGCAGCTGGAACATTGCCGTCGCCAGGTTCACCCGAACCTGGGTCAGCCGGACGGGTCCGAGCCACTGCGGCGCGGCGGGATTCTCGAGGACCTCCAGCCCAATGCGGACAGCCTCGCGGGTGTTGGCGCGGCGGTTGCCGATCCTCCGCTCACGCAGCGCCACGGCCCGGTGGACGTCGATCACCATCGCGCCCGCGGGATCCGCGGGCCGGAGCACCCGGTGGACGTGCCGGGCGTCATCCAGCAGTCGGACGGCCAGCTCCTGATTGTCGGTGCGGCTCTCACCGGTGTGGTGACCGAGAGCCATCGCCCAGTTGAGCAGCACATCGGGGAGGGTGCGGTCCAGCTGCGCCACCGCGGCCCGGGCCACCGAGAAGAACAGGTCCATCGCCTTGCGCTCGGTGGCCAGCGGGTTTTCGTGCTGGCCGTCGAGCAGCGCGGCGGCATAGTCCTGCATGGCCCCGAGCGTGTACGGATGCTGGGCGCCGAACACCTCCGCCATTATCGCCACGGCCTCCGGGCCAATCTCGATCGCGTGCCGGAGGCTCTCCGGGGTGCGCAGGTCACCCCCGCCGGCCGTGGCCAGGTAGCTCCTCAACGCCACCGCGTGCAGTCGGCGCTGATCTGGCCGATCCCGCGTCCGCTCCATCAGCGCACGCAGGTCGTCGAGCCGGCTGGATCGTCCCGCGCCCGCGGCGGCCCGCTCGAACATCGCCCGGGTGACCTCGTCCAGCCCCTCCTCCTCGATCGGAGGCTGACCGTCGCGGAGGCGGTCCAGCGCCCGGCGGTAGTCGGTGACCTGTCGCGCCGCGCGTGGGTCCTCCTGCCGATCGACCGTGCGGTCCAGCCAGTCGTCGACGACCGGACGCCATACCGGGTCGAGCAGGCTGCGGCTGCGCTCGGCGACGCCGGCGCGCTCGGCCGGTGCCGCGGTCAGGTAGGCGGCGATCTCCTCGCCGACCGGCGGCACCTCGACCTGGCCGCGCACCTGCGTGAGCCATTGCAGCTCCACCCCCGACCAGCCCGAGCTAGGAGCTTGGATCAGCGCGAAGCCGGTGTACCGGTCGGCCAGGGCTGCCAGGTGCTCCAGCCGCACCGGTGTCGAGGCCACGACCAGCGGCCGCAGGCCAACCGGGACGTCGTCCCGCCGGAGCAGCAGGCCCAGCTGTTCGGCGTCCTGCTCGACGGCAGTGTCGTCCGGATAGCCGACGATCGCCGCGATCGGATCGCCGGGCCGCTGCGCGACCACCGGCCGCCGGAGCGGGACGGGCGCCCCGCAGGCAGGACAGCGGACGGCTGGGGTGGTGCGTCGCAGCAGCTCGACCCCACCGCGGTCGCGCCAGTCGACTAGCAGCGGCACGGTGTGGTCGGAGGCCTGTCCGCAGGCGTGGCAGACCAACTGCTCGGTGTCGACGACGCGGACGAAGAGGCCGTCCAGGACGGCCGTGGTCTGCTGGTAAAGACCGGCCGGAGAAGGCGGAGCCGGGGCATCCGGCGATGACATAACGTTACGATAGCGGAGGTCTACCGGCGCGGAGGTACGGCCGTCAGGCCGCGGAACCGGGCCGCGGCACGGGTGTAGCGGGCGGCGAGCTGCGCGGTATCGGGGCGCCGCGCCAGGCGCTCGACGGCCCCTCGATCCCGGTCGAGTGCCTGGCTCAGCAGGACGGCCCGGCCCCGCTCCAGCACCAGGACCGCTTCCTCCCGGCCGCCGATCCGGCCGAGGGCGTGGGCGGCGTCGGCGTACATGCCGCGGAACTCGCGCAGGGCCGCCGTGCTGTTGTCCCTGGCGAGCTGGACGCGCACGTACTGCTCAGCCCGAGTCACCCCCGTGCGGAAGGCGAGCACGGCGTCGTCCCACTCGCCGCGGTCGCGGTCCCAACCGGCCAGGGTCAGGGCCGCCGCGATGCTCCAGCGCAGCTCGCTGCCGCCGTCTGGACCGGCCGTCTCGCGCAGGGACGTGCGGCCGCGCCGGAGGTCGGCAGGGTCGCCGTCGCGCTGCCACCGGTACTTGTAGGCCACACCGAGGCTGTTGAGCCGGATCGTCCGGGCCGGCGCGCCGGGCGGCGTGCGGCCGGCAACGTCCACCAGCAGCTCGAGGGCGCGATCCAGGTCGGACGTGATGTCCTCGTCCCGGTACCGGACGAGGAGCGTGGTGGCGAGGTTGGTGCAGATGCGGGGATGTTCCGGAGCCGACCGCGGGATCATCGCCAGCGCGGTTTCGTAGCCGGCGACGGCGCGGTCCAGGCTCCTGCGGTCACCGGTCACGCCGTAGCCGTCGGCGAGGGCGTTGGCAAGGTTGTCCAGGTGGATCGCGGCGGCCGGGGCGCCCGGCGGGGTGCGCTCGACGACGCGAGCGAAAAGGTCGACGGCCTCCGTCAGGTCGCCGCTGCCGGGCCGGTGCACCTGCCGATACCACAATGCGACGCCCAGATCGCTCAGTATCCTGGTCATCGCCTCCGACTCCTCCGCGGCGTCGGCCCGGGCTGCACGGAGGTGGTCGACCGCCTCGTCCAGGTCGTCGACCCCACCAGTCCGCTCGTACCGGCCGACGAACAGGGTGCCCAGGTTGTCCAGACACAGGGCCCGCAGGGCGGGCGCGGATCCGGCCTGCGCCAGGGCTTCCTGCTGGTACGTCACCGCGTCGTCGAGCAACCGTCGCTCGCCGGTGAGGTCGTAGGCGTACAGGACCGCGACACCGACCGCCACCAGCCGCCGGGCGCGGGCGGGACTGCCGGGCGGCGTCAGTTGCAGAGCGTCCCGGAACAGCCGTTCCGCCCCCGCGAGGTCGGTCTCGTCGCCGTCGGCGGCATACCTGCGCAGCAGCACCAGACCGAGATCGTGCTTGCGCGCGGCGGCGAACGGGGTGGTGGCCTGCCCGCCGGTCACACCGTCCACCGCGGCCGTGAGCAGTTCCACGGCTCGCTCGAGGTCGCCGCGGGCGCCTCGCACCAGGTAGCGAGTGGCCAACGCCCCGCCCAGCCCGGACCGGAATCGGGTCGGCTCGGCGGAGCGAGCGGCGACGAGGCGGACCGCCTGCTCCAGCACCGCGACCGACTCGTCCAGGTCCGGCGTCGACCCTGTCCTCTCGAACCGTTCGAGCAGCGACAGGCCGAGGTTGTTCAGCCAGCCGGCGTACCAAGGGCTGCCCGGGTCGGTGCCGGACACGGCTGCCCGGGACAGTTCGACGGCGTCGTCGAGGTCCGCCAGCACGTCGCTACGCTCGTAGCGCGCCAGCAGCAGGTCGGCGAGGCCGCTGAGGACTCTCGGGCGGTCGGGTGCCCGGACCGGGCAGCGGTCTACCGCGGCCCGGGCCAACTCGACAGCATGGGCCAGCTCGTCGGCGTCGCCCGTGCGGCCGTAGACGTCGAGGGTGAGCGAGGCGAGGTTGGACACGTACATCGGCAGCTCGGGTGCATCGTCCGGGCAAGCGCCGACGACCGTCGTGCCGGCGGCCAAGGCCCTCTTCAGCAGGTCGGGCTCGCCGGTCTCCTTGTGCAGCTCCCAGAGCGCGCCGCTCATGTTGTTCAGGTAACGCAGCCGCTCGTCGCCGTCCTCGTGCCTGACTACCGCGTCGGCGTGCAGCTGGACGGCACGCCGAAGATCGGCCGCATCCCGGTCACGGGCGAAGCGATCCCGCAACGCCAAAGCGAGGTTGTCCAACAGCACCTCGGCACCATCGGTGCCGATCTCCACCTGGGGTAGCGCCTGCTCCAGCAGCTCGACGGCACGGTCGAGCGCCCCGGCCGTCCCGAGCCGCCAGTTGAGCAGGCGCAGGGCGTTGCCGAGGTTGCTGAGGAACGTCCAGGTCTCGTCCTCGTCGGCCGCCAGCGACAGTGCCCGCTCATAGGCGGCCACCGCAGCGAGCAGCAGCGCATCGTCGCCGCCGGACTCGAAGGCATCGAGGAAGGCATGCCCGTCGTCGGTGAGGTCGTCCGGGTCCGGCGCGGGACCACCGCCGCCTACGTCGAACGGAACGGACGGGCCATCGACCATGTCACGAGTATGATCCCGACGCCCGGCGACGCTCGGCACCGGGCCGGACGAGGTGCGGCAGGTGACGGGGTGACGGGGTGACGGATCCGACG
>Ga0070683_100001711_pt1 | contig 17067 bp, 13 predicted proteins | sample KBSC713LmetaG_FD_64662 | JGI IMG/M metagenome (GOLD analysis project Ga0070683, IMG submission 64662) | Corn rhizosphere microbial communities from Kellogg Biological Station, Michigan, USA - KBS C7.1-3L metaG | ecosystem: Host-associated > Plants > Roots > Rhizosphere ... | reverse complement strand
CGCCTGCAGCCGGCGGCGCCACCGGTCGAGCGCGGCACCCTGTGGATCGACACCGTCAAGCGTGGACCGATGACGCGTGACGTAAACGCTCCAGGCACGCTCGAGCCCGAGTATGTTCGCAACGTGACCGCTCTCACGAGTGGACGCGTCGAAGCACTGCCCATTCGCCCCGGTGTCAACGTCACGCCGAGCACGATCCTCGTCGTGATGAGCAACCCGGACGAGGAGATCAAGCAGCTCCAAGACGAACAGACCCTGAACCAAGCGATCGGCGCGCTCGCGAGTCTCAAGACATCGCTGCACCAGGCGATCCTCGTTCAACAAGGTGTCGTCGCCAACACACGCACGGCGTACAACAACGCGGTCCGCACGGCCGCCGTGCAGGACTCACTCGCGAAAAAAGGCCTCTCGTCGACAAACGACGTTGCCGCCGCACACGACCAGGCCGCGGAGTTCAAGCAGCGTCTCGACATCGAGCAGAAGCGACTCGAGGACATTCAGTCGTCCGAGCAACAGCAGATCGATCTGCAACAGCAACAGATCGAGAGCCTCCGGCGAATCTTGGCCGAACAAAAGAGCCGCGTCGCGGCGATGACGGTCAGATCGCCGGAAGCTGGCCAGCTCCAAGCGCTCGGCAATCCGCCGCTCGAGCTCGGACAGTACATCAACGCCGGCGGCCTGCTCGCTCGCGTCGTCCAGCCGGGCAAGCTCAAAGCGGTTCTCCGCGTCCCGGAAAATTTGGCGAAGGACGTTGTGCCGGGCCTTCCCGCGACGATCGACCTGCACAACAACACCATCGTCAAGGGCCACGTCATGCGGACCGATCCATCGTCGGTGCAGGGCACGGTCACAGTCGAAGTGTCGATCGAAGACTCGCTTCCGCCGGGCACGCGCTCGGACCTCGCGGTCGACGGAACGGTCCAGCTCGAGCGCCTCAACAACGTCATGTACATCGGGCGACCCGGGTTCGGTCAAGCCGAAAGCTCCGTCGGAATCTTCAAGGTCAATCCCAACAAGGGTGAGGCGAACCGCGTCACCGTTCAACTCGGCCGCGCGTCCGTCAATCTCATCGAAGTCAAAGGTGGTTTGAACGTTGGCGACAGCGTGATCATCTCCGACATGTCGACGTTCGATAATACGCAGCGTGTGAGAATCAAATAGTCGCAAAGCGCAACTCTTCTTCCCGTTCGAACCTCTAACCCTTCGCCCGAGCGCCCCATGGCCACTGAGTCCGCATCCTCGTCACCGGCCGGCTTCGCCGCGACCGCGGGGAACGCCAACCAACCACTGATCCGTTTGTCCGGGATCAAGAAGGTCTTTTACACCGACGAGGTGGAGACCCACGCCCTGCAGGACATTCACGTCGAAGTCCAGCCGGGAGAGTACGTCGCGATGGAAGGTCCGTCCGGCTGCGGCAAGACGACGCTGCTGTCGATCCTCGGGCTTCTCGACACGCCGACCGACGGTGAGTACACGCTCGCCGGCGAGCCGGTCGCGCAGCTCACACCGTCGCAGCGCGCGCGCATCCGCAATCGTCAGATCGGATTCATCTTTCAGGCCTTCAACCTGATCGGCGATCTCACGGTGTATGAGAACGTTGAATTGCCGCTCACCTACCGCGGCATGTCGGCGGCCGAGCGCAAGCAGCGCGTGACCGATGCCCTGGAGCGCGTGGGCATGAGCCACCGTATGAAGCACTATCCCGCACAGCTCTCCGGCGGTCAGCAGCAGCGCGTCGCCGTTGCTCGTGCGGTCGCTGGCGATCCGCTCATTCTTCTCGCCGACGAGCCAACGGGTAACCTCGATTCAACGAACGGCGAAGCGGTCATGGAACTGCTTCGCGAGCTCCATCGCGGTGGTGCCACCATCTGCATGGTGACGCATGATCCGCGTTATGCGGCGCACGCCGACCGGTCGATCCATCTGTTCGACGGCCGTGTCGTTGAAGAGCGTCGCCAAGAAAAAGCCACCATTTAGGCTCCCCTCGACAATTCAAATGGCTGATTGGGGTCGCGCAACGCGCGACCCCCAGCCCGGGGCTTGCCGAGTGACGTGAGCGGCGACCGTGCGCTAACTTAGGAGCTACCTATGGCATTCTTCTCAGCACACCCCAAGGTCGCCTCGCGAGACGAGGCCGCCACGCCGATCATCGGCCCGCTCATCTCGATGCGCAACGTCGAGAAAGTATTCGAGACGCCGGCCGGTCGCACTTTCGTACTGCGCCGCATCAGCGGCGACATTCAGGCGGGTGAGTTCGTCTCGATCATGGGCCCGTCCGGCGCGGGAAAGTCGACGCTTCTCGCCATACTCGGCATGCTCGACAGCGTGTGGAGCGGTGAGTTCTTCTTTCTCGGTCATCCGGTGCACGCGATGCCACACAAGAATCGCGTCGCGCTGAACAAGGAGCACATCGGATTCGTGTTCCAGCAGTATCACCTGATCGACGATCTCACAGTCGCGGAGAATCTCGACATTCCGTTGTCGTATCGAAACGTGAAGAAGTCCGAGCGCGAAGCAATCGTTGCCGACACGCTGGACCGCTTCGGGATGGTCGGGAAAAAAGATTTGTATCCGCGGCAGTTGTCGGGTGGACAACAGCAGCTCGTCGGCGTCGCGCGCGCGGTGATCGCCAAGCCCAAGCTCATTCTCGCCGATGAACCCACGGGGAACCTGCACTCGACGCAGGGCCGCGAGATCATGGAGTTGTTCAAGAAGCTCAACGATCAGGGGACGACGATCATTCAGGTCACGCACTCGGAAGAGAACGCGAAGTACGGCAATCGGATCATTGAGCTCAAGGATGGCTGGATCACGCAATGATTCAGGGTGGAGGGTTGAGGGTTGAGGGAAGGTTGGTGGCGCGCTTTCGCGCGCCACTTGCGTATCCACCGCAACGGCCACCGGCGCTGATCACTGCAGTCAGGCCCCGCAGGCGCGTTCCTTCCCACGACCGTCAACCCTCAACCCTCAACGCTGATTCCTGAACCGGCTTCAATGGAGATTTCCCCCGCGCGCATTCTCATCGCCGATGACCAGCACGATGTCCTCGAAGCGCTTCGCCTGCTTCTCAAAGGCCACGGCTTCGAGGTGCAGACCGTCAACTCGCCGTCGGCCGCGCTCGCCGCGCTCGAGCGACATGATTACGACGCCATGCTGCTCGACATGAACTACACGCGAGACACGACGTCGGGTCGCGAGGGGCTCGATCTGCTCACGACGCTCCAGTCGCTCGAGCCATTCATGCCCGTCGTCGTCATGACGGCATGGGGCAGCATCGACAACGCGGTCGAGGCGATGCGGCGCGGCGCCCGCGATTACATCGAGAAGCCCTGGGACAACGCGCGACTCGTTTCGATCCTCGGCACACAGATCGAGCTCGGTCGCGCATTGCGTCGTGCGCAGCGGCTGGAGACGGAAAATCGCTTGCTTCGTCGCGATCACCTCCCGCAGATGATCGCCGAGTCGCCGAAGATGAAGCCGATCCTGCAGTTGATGGAGCGGGTTGGGCCGTCGGACGCGAACGTATTGATCACCGGCGAGCACGGAACTGGAAAAGAGCTCGTCGCGCAATGGTTGCATGCGTCCTCGGTGCGAAGCGCACGGTCGTTCATCGCCGTGAACATGGGCGGCTTATCTGAAGGATTGTTCGAGAGTGAGCTGTTCGGTCACGTGAAGGGCTCGTTCACCGACGCGAAGACCGATCGCGTCGGCCGGTTCGAGCTCGCCGACGGCGGCACGCTGTTCCTCGACGAGATCGGTACCGTTCCGCTCTCGCTCCAGTCGAAGCTGTTGCGCGTGCTTCAGACCGGCGACGTCGAGCGCGTCGGCTCGTCGAAGGCGCGCCATGTCGACGTCCGCGTCATCTCGGCGACGAACGCCAACCTGCAGCAAGAAGTCGCGGAGGGGCGATTCAGAGAAGATCTGCTCTTCCGCCTGAACACGATCGAAATTCATCTGCCGCCGCTGCGCGACCGCCGCGACGACATTCCCGCGTTGGCGATGCATTTCTTGCGGCGGCATGCTACGCGGTATCGCAAACCGCTGAGCGGATTCGACGCCGGCGCGATGCAAATGATGTTGGCGCATCCGTGGCCGGGAAATATCCGCGAGCTCGATCACGCCATCGAGCGTGCCGTGTTGCTCGCGCAAGGTGAGCAGCTCCGCGCCGTCGATCTCGGACTGCGTGCGACGTCGAGCGCCGCGCCTCGGCTCGAGGATTTGCCGCTCGAAGACGTCGAGAAAATGCTCATTCAGAAGTCCCTGGTGCGCTACGAGGGGAACGTGAGTCGCGCCGCGCAGGCGCTGGGCCTGTCGCGAAGCGCGCTGTATCGGCGAATCGCGAGCTATGGTCTCTGAGCGCCGGGAGCGATCGGCCAGTCACGAACGGCGCGTCTTTTACCTGTCGCTCCTCGCCGGCTTGCCGGGTGTCGTCGTCTCGATGTTTCTGCTGTGGCGCGGGGGCTACAGCGGCAAAGTGCAGTGGACACTCGGTCTCCTTGTAATCGGCGTGTGGTTCATCACCGCCCTCGTGCTGCGCGAGCGCGTCGTGCGACCGTTGCAGACGTTGTCCAACATGCTCGCCGCGCTGCGCGAGGGCGACTACTCCATTCGTGCTCGCGGTGCCGATCGCGACGATGCGCTCGGACTCGCCTTCCTCGAATCCAATCTGCTCGGCGAGACGCTGCGCACGCAGCGCCTCGGCGCGATGGAGGCGACGGCGCTCTTGCGCACCGTCATGGCGGAGATCGACGTCGCCGTCTTCGCGTTCGACGGCGCCGATCGCGTTCGACTCGTGAATCGCGCCGGCGAGCGACTGCTGTCGCAACCGGCCGAGCGTCTGCTTGGGCGCACCGCGGAACAGGTCGGACTCTCGGCGGGGCTCGAGGGACCGTCGCCGCGCACGATGGACGTAACGTTCCCGGGTGGAGCGGGTCGCTGGGAAGTGCGTCGAGGCACCTTTCGACAGGACGGACGGCCGCACACGCTGCTCGTGTTGGCCGACGTGAGCAAGACACTGCGCGAAGAAGAGCTGCAAGCGTGGCAGCGACTCGTGCGCGTGCTGAGTCACGAGATCAACAACTCGCTCGCGCCGATCAAGTCGATCACGGGGAGTTTGCTCACGCTCGTCGATCGAAACCCACGACCGCCCGACGCCGATGATGATCTTCGTCGCGGGCTCGGTGTCATCGGCGGCCGGTCCGAGGCGCTCGTGCGTTTCATGTCGGCGTACGCACGACTGGCGAAGCTGCCTGCGCCGAACCGCGTGCCGCTCGACGTCGGAACGTGGGTGCGACGCGTCGCCGCGCTCGAGACGCGCATGCCGGTCACGGTCGTCGACGGACCAGCGACGACGCTCCGCGCCGACGGCGACCAGCTCGATCAGCTCTTGATCAATCTCGTGCGCAACGCCGTCGATGCGTCGCTCGAGTCGAAGGGGCAAGTGCGCATACGATGGACGCGGCAAAACGGAACGGTGTCGCTCATGGTCGAAGACGAGGGCCCAGGGTTGGCCAGCGCTACGAACCTGTTCGTTCCCTTCTTCACGACCAAGCCGCAGGGCTCGGGCATTGGCCTCGTCTTATCGCGCCAAATCGCCGAGGCGCATGGCGGATCGTTGTCGTTGGATAATCGGGCGGACCGCCGCGGATGTATCGCTGTCGTGCGGCTCGAGGTGGACGGAACGGGCTGATTCGAACGGTCGCGACCGTACAACCTCTGGTCCATTTCCACGACGGCACGCGGTATGCTTGAGCACGTTGCTGGTGCCGCGACGAGGTTCAGTCGTTCGGAGGATCCAAGGTGGCCATGACGGCCATGCCGATCGCCCCCGCCCGGTAGTCGTCCCCCGGGGCCATTCGAGGACGGCGCAAATGGAGAAAGTCATGCAACTGATCTACAAATCGAAAGTCCTGCTCTGCGCCGGCGTGCTGGTGGCATTCGGCTCTGCAGTCGCAGTCGCGCAGGACACGACGCAGACGCGTCGTCCGACCTCAACGAAGCGCATTCCGATCTCGAAGGAAGGATCCGCTCCGGGCCAAATGGCTCGCCCGGGGCGAGTGGACACCGTAACGGTCTACAAGACCGACACACTCCGCATGGAGGCGCCCGCAGTGGCACCCGTGCACGACACAGTCACAAGGACAGTGACACGTGTCGATACGGTCACCGTGACGCCGCCGCCGCGTCCGGTCCGGCTACCAGGAGGGCTCTATTTTGGACTCGCCGGTGGAGTGAGTGCTCCGAACGGCGCGCTGTTCACGCCGAATTCGGCTGGACCGAGCGCCCAGGCACAGCTTGGCTGGCAGGGTGCAAAGCAACTGCTCGGTATTCGTGGTGACGTGAATTGGACTAAGCCGGGCGAGGACTCTCAGTTCTCCAACCTGCAGGCTGATCCCGACGTCATCAACTTCAGCGCTGACGTGAAGTTGACCCTGCCGTTCTTGACGCACACTTTCGGCGCGACTCATCGCTTCGGCATCTACGGCATTGGTGGTTACACGCACACGATGTTCAAGAATCTGCCAATGCGCATCGATGCGCCGAACGGTGGTATTGCGTTCTCGCAAGGCACCGGCGATTGGCAGCATGAGAACGGTTGGAATGCTGGCGGTGGATTGTCGCTCTCGTGGGGTCGTAGCGAGCTGTTCCTCGAGTCGCGTGTCTTGGCGTTCGACCCGAGTAATGCTCCGCAGTCGCGCCAGATCCCATTCATGTTCGGTATGAACTGGTACTGATCAGCCGCGTCCGGCACCCGCGCGGTCGGTCGAGCAAGTCAGGTTCGCAGCACGTTGCAACGCAGTTGACAAGTTATAGAAATCTCATCAAGCAGCCCGAACCGTTCGTTCGGGCTGCTTGTTTCTTTTCGCGAATTGGGGGCGTCGCCATTCGCGTTTCGTGATGCCCGGTGGACAGGTTTGTGCAATAGTTCGCACTGCTAACACGCCATTCACTAGTCCATCCGATCAGCAGTCAATGATACGCACTCACGGCACAGAGCCTGCTTTCACCGATGTTGGTGCCGCGACGAAGTACGTCGACCGGGGACCTCGACGTGATGCAGTTCACTGCGAGCATCCCCGCCCGGTAGTCGTCCGCGGGGGCTTGTCGATCGGACGACGCAGAGGGAGGAGACCCATGTTCCATCGTAATACACTAATGCTCGTTGCCGGCGCGGCGATCTTCGCTCTCAACGCGTCGGCCGCATCGGCGCAAGACACGACGACGACGCGAACGCGTCGCGCGACGTCCACCCGCCGCATTCCAATCGCGAAAGAAGCGCACGGCGAGGTTTCAACGACAGTAGCGCGTGTGGATACCGTCACGCTGTACAAGACCGACACGCTCCGCTTGCAGGGCCGCGTCGATACGGTGACAACGACGAACACGGTCACGAAAGTCGATACGGTGGTGCAGACCGTCAACCTCACACCGCGAATGATCGGTGGAATGTATTTCGGCTTGGCTGGTGGAACCGCACTACCCTACGGATCGATCCGCACGGTCAACAATCCGGGCGCGCTCGGGCAATTCCAACTCGGCTGGCAGGGATTGAAGAACGCGATCGGCGTTCGTGGCGACGTGAGCTACACGCAGTACTCTGAGAACGCGACGTATGCGGATCTCGGCGCGAAGCCCGATCTGTGGAACGCGAACCTCGATCTCAAGCTCGCCCTGCCGATTGGCACGCACATCTTCGGCAGCTCGACGCGATTCACCCCGTACTTGCTCGGCGGTGGCAGCTACCTGCACTACCGCAACCTGCGCATGACGCTCGAACCGGGGTTCACCGGTGGCTTTGGCCCACAGAACGCGGCCATCGCGGGTAATAGCGCAGACTGGCAGAACAGTTGGGGCTGGAACGCCGGCGGCGGACTTGGCTGGCACTTCGGCTCGAAGGAAATCTTCATCGAGTCCCGCGCCATTCGGTTCAGCAACAACGACCAGTTCGGTCATGCATGGCACGTTCCGGTCGCGTTCGGCGTAAACTTCTATTGATCGCCGATCCGAACTGAACGGCACGCGAAGCGCGGCAGGCTGATCATCTCGATCGGCCTGCCGCGCTGCCTCTTTTATATTTACGGGGTAGCACCTTGGAACGGATCTAGCGTATTGTGACAACACGCACAGCGCATGAAGGTCATCCAGCGCTTCTTGATTTTCTTTCGCAGGACCTCAGCAGGACCCTCCCGATGAGCAGCAACCGACTCCACCAAATTCTTGGAACGCTCGCAGTCGCCGCGGCGATCGTCGCCGCTCCAGCGTCTGCGCAGGGTTTCCAAGCGTCGCAAGCCGAGCTTTCCGCGCGACGGAACGCCGCGGATGCCAGCGACAGTCTCGACGAGGTGGCCACCCGGACGGTTTATTCGTTCAAATCGAAAGCTGACAGCGTCGCGTGGGCGCGCAATCGCGCCATCGCCAATAAGGCATCGGGTTTCCGTCTCGTGGTGTCGCTTCAAGACCGACACCTTTGGGCGATCATTGGCCGCGACACAGTGTTGAGCGCGCCCGTGGCCGTCGCGAAGGGCACGACGCTCGACTTCGGCAAACAGGAGTGGAAATTCGACACGCCGCGCGGCATCCGTACCGTACTCGGTAAGGAAGCGGATCCGATTTGGCAGCCACCGGAGTGGTTGTACGCCGAGACCGCGCTCGAGTACGGGCTCAAACTCGGTCATCTCACCGCGGGGCATCCGATCAAGCTGTCCGACGGGCGCAAGCTGACGATGAAGGGCAACGTCGCCGGCGTCATCGAGAATGGCGAATTCGCCGAGCTGCCGACGGATGAGCATATCGTGTTCGACAACACGCTGTTCGTTCCGCCCATGGGTTCAAAGAACCGTAAAGTCGAAGGCGAGCTCGGAAAGTATCGCCTGCTGCTGGGCGACGGATACCTGTTGCACGGGACGCCCTACAAGGAGTCGATCGGGCTGGCGGCGACGCACGGGTGCGTGCGCATGCGCGATGAAGACATCGAATGGCTGTATGAGCATGTGCCGGTCGGCACGAAGGTCTACATCTACTAGCCGCCCGACGCTCGAGAACGCGTCACAAGAAAAAGCCCCGCGCAAATGCGCGGGGCTTTTTTGGTGTGGCTGCTCATCTTCGCTCGGGTCAAACCCTCGCTGTTTGCTCGCTCCGCTGGCCAACGGCGAGAGTATAGGCCCGGTGCGTCATGCAATCGTCATGGCACCTTGGTGATCTGTCCGCGAATCTCACCGGCCGGATTCAGAGCCGTGTGGATGTTGGCATAGGTCAGCCCCGCGAGAAGCAGCTTGCGCAGCGAGTCTCCGTTGACAGCGCTGGTGAGCTGCAGCGATGAATTGAGCGTGACCGTGCCGGAAGCCGTACCGCTTGTTGCCGTCTTGAGGCCGGTGAAAGTCACCCCCGGCGTTACCGCGGGGTCGAAATTGAGAATGACGCCGGCCGACGTCGCCGTTCCACCGGGCGTGAACGGTCCGTGAATGTGCCCCAGCGTCGCGTTGCCCGTCAGCCCAGTGAAGGTCGTGGTGTAGGTGAAGACGTTGGTCGATGTGTCGAGGGTCGCGGTGAATGTCCCGCTGCTTGTCGGATTGCCGGTGACAGACGGCTCGTTCGCCGGCGACAAGGTAGCCGTGAAATTCACGATCTTCGAGACGGGAGTCGTCGTCGAATCGCTCCCGCATGCGGCCAGGGCCACCGTAGCCGCCGCGAGTACTAGTGTGATTGCGCCATTCTTCATCATGGTGTCCTGGACAGAGGGAATCAACAAAAACTCCGGTTCTCGCCGACCAATCCCCCCTCGGCTAGCTCGGTTCCACTGCCGTCCGCATACAAAAGCGGGGCGCGTCCTCGTCGGACCCGCCCCGCGATTCCCAGACTGCCCGCGATTATCGCGGCGCGATCAACGTCTCGCCGCCTGCCACAATTACGAACTCGTCACGACGGTTTTGTTTCCAGCAATCTTCATTGTGTTCCTGGCAGACTGGCCGCTCTTCACCATTGCTCGAGATGTCGATCCGGCCGGCGTCGATCCCATTGTCGATCAGATACTTCCGCGTCGTCTGCGCGCGCCGCATACCGAGCGCCTGGTTGTATTCGTCCGAGCCACGTTCGTCGGCATTGCCTTCGACGCGAATCTTCACGCCGGTGTTGGCGCGTAGAATTGGAATCTTGGCATCGAGGATCGCGCGCTGGTCATCACGGAGCTCCGACCGATCGAAGTCGAAGTAGACCTTCGCCAACAGCGCATCCCGGGCACGGCTGACCGCGGCGAGCGAGTCGCGAATGATGCCGCTCCGGTCCGGTGGTGGCGGCGCTTGGCGAGCTGGCGGCGGCGCCTCGCGCTGCGGTGGCGGCGGCGCGGCGGCAGGAGCCGGTGGGGGCGGCGGTGCCTTATGATGCCCGAGCATGAGGCTCAAGCCAGCGCGAATCTCGACGTTGGTCGATCGTGCAGCTTTGGGGTTCACGGCAACGGTCGTCGGAAAATCGAACGTCAATCCGGTCGGATTCTCGACATACTCGACAATGCCGTCGAATCGCAGGGCGATCGCATTGGTCAGCGCGATGCGCAATCCGCCCCCTAGCGGAACGGAGAAATCGTTGTGGTTCGCAAACCGCTCCCCACCGGCGCCAGCCTCGAGCAACAGATCGTGCGTGCGGCCGCCCGCGCCAAACGGGATGTTGTAGGTAAACTGGCCATTGAACGTTTGCGCGGAGGTGCTGCCGGACAGCCGGGGCGGCTCGTTCGTGAAGCTCGAAAAACTCGCTGCGGCTTCCAGCTCCAAGTGCGAGGTGAGAAACACGCCGAGACGGCCGCCAGCGCCGCCGCCATTCTTGACATGCCACGCTGCATCGGTACGCGTGAACTGGCCGAACCCGCCGATTTCGACGGAGCCGGCGCTTTGTGCGGTCAATCGGCCAGCCGAAAGTGCAATAGACGTAACAACGGATGCCGCGAGTCCTGCAATCAACAAACGCTGTGAGTGCATGGGGGTCTCCGGAAATAGCACGGACGTTTGGAAGAAGGGCAAAGAGCGCGCATTACAACGCTGAGCGCGCTTGCGGCGTAATGTAGCAGGTCCCATACATCTCACAATGGCGGACGCTGCCAGACGCTCGAGTTTTGACAGCGCCGTACACAGCCGGGATATTCCGCGGGCGCGTGCCCAATCGCCCGCGCCACCCATCCCGACCGATGAGTCGTTTTCAACAGGTCGTCACAAGGCGAGGAGTGCTCTCCGCAATGCAGATTCGTGGTCTATTGGCGGGAATGACGCTCGCGTGTACCGCCGGCGTCGTCGCCCCGCCCTCCATCGGCGCGCAAATCGGCGTTCAACGTGAACGAAATGCGCCGAGCGTGTATGCGATTACTAATGCCAAGATCGTGACCGTGGCCGGTCCCGCGATCGACCGCGGTACGATCGTCGTGCGCAACGGCGTCATCGCCGCGGTTGGCGCATCCGTTGCCGTTCCTGGCGACGCCCGCGTCATCGACGGGAATGGGCTCACGGTATATCCCGGCTTGATCGACGCAAACTCCAGTATCGGCATCGCACGCGAAACGCCGGCAGGCGCAGGCAATCCCGCCGCGGGTCGTGGCGGACGTGGCGCCGGAGGACGCGGCGGAGCACCGACGCAGCAAGGCGCGCCCGCGGGCGCGCCGAACTCGCTCCATCCGATCGGACTTCAACCCGAGCTCACCGCGGTCGATCTCGTGCATCCGGATGCCGAAGCATTCGCGGGCCCACAGAGCGCCGGCATCACCGCGACGCAAAGTGCGCCGGCGACCGGCATCTTCCGCGGACTTGGCGCCGTCGTCAACCTGGGCGGATCGAACGCGCAAGCGATGATCGTGAAAGCGCCCGTTGCGGAGCACATTGGATTTACGCCGCAGCGCGGCGGCGGCTACCCGAACTCGCTCCTCGGTGTGTTCTCAGCGCTCCGCCAAATGCTGCTCGACGCGCAGCACTACGCCGCGGAGCAGGCGGCGTACGCGAAGAATCCTCGCGGCATGCATCGTCCCGAGCCCGATCCATCGCTCGAGGCACTGCAGCCGGTGCTCTCACGACAGATGCCGGTCGTGCTGGAAGCATCGTCGGAGCGCGAGATCGAACGGGCACTCGATCTCGCCAAGGAGTTCAACATTCACCCCATCATCGCGGGCGGTGAAGAAGCAGACAAGGTCGCGGCGCGGCTCAAAGCGGACAACGTGCCAGTTCTCATATCGCTCAACTTCCCACGGCGGCCGCAGGCGTCACCAGATGCTGATCCGGAGCCGATTCGCGTACTCCGCGCGCGGGTCGAGGCACCGAAGCTCGCGGGGAAACTCGCGCAGGCCGGCGTCAAGTTCGCATTCGAGGACGGTGGCATGACCAACTGGGCCGACTTCCTCTCGAACGCGGGCCGAACCTCCGAAGGCGGACTCTCCGCCGAACAGTCGGTGCGGGCACTGACGCTGTCGCCGGCGGAGATCTTCGGTGTGAGCGATCGTCTCGGCACGATCGAGACGGGTAAGATCGCGAATCTCACGCTGACGCGTGGCGATCTATTCACAGGGCGCGTGACTCAAGTGTTCGTCGACGGCAATCCCGTCGAGGTGCATGCGCCGGCGAATGCGAACGGTGCTTCGTCGGTGGCGGGTGGAACGTGGACGATCACGGTCACGTCGGACGAAGGCGAAAAGCCGGTGACCGCGGCGTTGCAGCAAGTAGGCGATCAGTTGCGCGGCACGATCCAAGGTGCGCTCGGCAGCTCACAGATCTCTAATGGATCGGTGAGCCCGAACGGTGACGTGCAGTTCAGCGCGTCTGTCACACTTGCCGCTGGTACGGAGGAAGCGCGGTTCGCAGGGACGATCACCGGCAACGTCATGCGCGGTACCATGTCCATCGTCGGCCATCCACAGGGGACGTTCATCGGCACGCGACCGGACGCGGCGCAGGGCGGGCGCGGGCGGAGGCCACCGATGGAGCAGGGTGGAGGGGCGAGGGTGGAGGGTGGAGGTGTAGCGGCGACTGGCGGCGCGAACCACTCTGGTACCTCGAGCCACCCTGTCATCCTGACCACCGCGAAGGAACCGCTTCCACGGCTTTTCGGATTGGAGAATTGATATGAAACGACTTCTAATTGCGGCGCTGGCGCTGGGAGCGGCGGTGGCGAGCGCGCAGCAACCGGCGGCGACGACGAAGGTCGGTCCGACATTGATCAAGAACGCGACGGTCCTCACCGTCACAAAGGGAAAGCTCGAGAACGCCGATATTCTGCTGATGAACGGCAAGATCGCGCAGATCGGGAAGAATCTCAGCGCGCCCGCGGGCGCGCAGGTCATCGACGCGACCGGCAAGTATGTCATGCCCGGGATCATCGATCCGCACTCGCACACCATGATCGACGCCGTGAACGAAGGATCGCTCTCCGTCACGTCGATGGTGCGCATTCACGACGTGCTCAATCCGACCGACGTCAACATCTACCGCCAGCTTGCCGGCGGCGTCACTTCGATCAACGTGCTGCATGGGTCAGCGAATACGATCGGCGGACAGAACGCCGTCGTGAAGCTCAAGTGGGGGCGGCCCGTCGAAGACATGATTTTCAAGGCCGCGCCGCCAGGCATCAAGTTCGCGCTCGGCGAGAACGTCACGCGGAAGAACTCGCAGACGGCGGCGCAGGCGCAGGGAATTCCGCTTCGCTATCCCGCGACACGCATGGGCCAGGAAGAAGTGCTGCGCGACGCATTCACTCGCGCACGCGACTACAAAGCCACATGGGACGACTACAATGCGCGCGTCGCCAAGGGCGAAAAGGGTTTGGTGCCGCCCGAGCACGATCTCGAGCTCGATCCGCTGGTGGAAGTGCTCGAAGGCAAACGCTTCGTGCACGCGCACTCATACCGCGCCGACGAGATGCTCATGCTTCTCAACGTCGCCAAGGAGTTCGGCTTCACGGTGAAAACGCTGCAGCACGGGCTCGAAGGATACAAGATCGCGTCGGAGATCGCGCAGGCGGGTACCGGACTGTCGACCTTTGCCGACGAGTGGTCGTACAAGGTCGAAGCGTACGACGCGATTCCGTACAACGTCGCGATCCTCATGCGTCACGGCGTGGTCGCGACGGTCAACTCCGACTCCGACGAGCGCGCGCGCCGACTGAACATCGATGCGGCGAAGATGATGCGGTACGGAGGGCTCACCGAAGATGAAGCGCTCAAGACGATCACCTACAATGGCGCCGTGCAGCTCGGCGTCCAGGATCACGTTGGATCGCTCGAGGTTGGCAAGGACGCCGACGTCGTGATCTGGAGCGGCGATCCACTCAGCGTCTACTCGAGCGCCGAGACGACGTTCATCGACGGTGAAATCTTCTTCGACAAGAAGAGAGATTTGGCGATGCGCGATCAGATGGCCAAAGAGCGCGCCGCGCTCGAGGCCGCGGATCGCGGCCGCCGCACGACTCCGGTAATTCCATGAGGACATTTGAAATGATGATTCGTCGTACCTCGGCAGCCGTCGTGCTGTCGGTGCTTCCCATGTTCGCCGCGCGAGCGCAGCTCGGCTCTTTCAATCCACCGCCTGGCCCGCAAGGCACGTTCGTCATTCGCGGCGGCCATATCGTGACGGTGAGCGGCGCCGACATTCCGAGCGGGAGCGTCGTCATCAGCGGCGGAAAGATCACGGCCGTCGGCGCAAACGTACAGGCGCCGCCGAACGCGCAGGTGATCGACGCCAGCGGCTTGATGGTCTATCCTGGAATGATCGAGACCGGATCGAGCGTCGGCCTCTCGGAGATCGGCCAAGGTGCGGTGGCGACGGTCGACATCCAGGAAGTCGGCTCGTTCAACCCCAACGCGCAAGCATTCTACGGAATCGATCCGCACAGCGCGCACGTTGGCGTCGCGCGTGTGGTCGGCATTACGACGGTCGTGTCGCGCCCAACCGGCGGCATCATGTCGGGTCAGGCAGCGTTGATCAATCTTGCCGGCGACACACCGCCAAAGATGGCGGTCGTCCCACGCGTCGCACTCGTGATCGAGCTTCCACGCTCCGGCTTCGGCGGTCGCGGCTTCGCTCGCGCGATCGCGCAGCAGGGCAACCCCGCCGATGCGAATCGCACGCGTCAGCTTCAGATGGATTCGCTGCGCTCGATGCTGCGCGACGCCGAAGCGTATGGCAAAGCGCAAGCGGCGTACGCGAAGGACAAGACGCTTCCCCGCCCCGCGCACGACGTCGTCCTCGAGTCGATGTTGCCGGCACTGAGCGGCCAGATGCCCGTCATCTTCCCGGCTGATCGCGCAAACGACATCCGCGACGCCGTCAACTTCGCCGAGGAGATGCACCTCAAGCCGATCATCATGGGCGGTCAGGAAGCGCCGGCGGTCGCGCCACTCCTCAAGCAGCACAACGTCCCGGTCGTCGTCACAGCGGTGATGCAGCTGCCGTCGCGCGAAGACGACCCGTACGACGTCAACTACACGATTCCGGCGAAGCTCGCCGCTGCCGGTGTGACGTTCGCGATCTCGACCGGCGATCGCGGCTCGGAGATCCGCACGCTGCCGTACAATGCGGGCATGGCGGCGGCGAATGGCTTGTCGAAAACCGATGCGCTCAAGTCAGTCACGCTTTGGCCCGCGCAGATCTTCGGCGTCGGCGACAAGATGGGATCGATTGAAGTCGGCAAGATGGCGAATGTGGTCGTCACCACCGGTGACATTCTCGAAGCGAAGACGGACACCAAGTATCTGTTCATCGACGGCCGGCCCGTGCCGCTGGATACGAAGCACACGCAGTTGAACGCGATGTTCAAGGACCGGCCCTAGGACAACAGGGTGGAGGGTGGAGGGAAGGTGGCGGGGCGAAAGCGCAAAGCGCTTTCGCCCCGTTTTGTTCGACCGTTAGAGTTTCTTGATCATGGCCATGAGCGTGCGTATCGACCTCGCCGCCGCAGCACCATCGCCTTTTGCCAGACAATGAGGTCGCGATGATTGCGTATGGGTTGCCGCCCGTCTGCCATCTCGCAACTATTGCGGACGCATGGGTAGAAGGCAGCATCATTTTATCGCGCCGTTAACCAAATCGCGCCGTGAACCAAATGCCGTAAAGCGGCGAAGCCGTCAAGCGTCCCTCCACACTCAAACCTCCACCCTGCCGTCCCGCTCCATGGACCCAAAGATTTATAAAGAACTCCAAGCCAAACGATTCGCCGAGCATGAGGCGGCGGAACGCGATCGCCGCTGGGCGCTCATCAAGTCAGGGTTGCTCTGTCTCATGTGGGCAGCCATCGGTCTCGTGTGCTACGCGTTCGCGTTCCACGCGAGCGACGAAGGATGGGGTCAAATCTTCAAATGGGGAGCGTACCTCATCACGTACGGCGGCGTGTCATGGGAGCTGCTTCGAGCGTATCGCCAAGGTGAGAAACGCGGCGATTGGTAGGGTTCAGAATCGGCTCGACTACCGCTGCGATTCGCGGGGGGGCGTCGGGCTGCCGCCGTCGACCACGAACTTCCACGTCCCGTCGCGCTGAAGCTTCCATACCGTGAGGTATTTCCCAATCCGTTGCACTGCCGCGCCTGATGGGCCGCGGCCAGTCGAGATGGACTCGCCAATGGTGAAGCCCAGGTCGCGCGAATCTGCAACGGCGGCGTAGACCGGACGCCACGTCAGCGAGGAGGACGTTCCCTGCGCGGCGAAGAAAGCCCGGATTGCGTCAGGCCCCACAACGAGCTGCGGAGTTCCGAACACCACGCCATTGTCGGCGGCCGTATTGGAGAACGCGAATCCCGTCCCCATGCGATACGCGAGATCGGAGAACGAGCTGTCGGCTGCGCGAACTTTGTCAGCCGCTTCGGTGAGCGGCTTCGGCGGCTTTCGGGCTGGCGGCGTGATCTGCTCCGTGGTGAGATTCACCTCGACGGCTGGCGGCGATCCGACCTCCGAATAGGCTGCGATGCGCCACGGGTCGGCCCCGCTGCGCTCCCAGTACGCGATGTACCGCTCGAAGTGAATCGGCGATTTCATCTGCGACAGCCGGGCGACGACGCCATAGGTGTACGCGGCGCGGAGATCGTCCGAGACTCCGCCGCCAATCGGTTGCCAA
>Ga0070683_100001709_pt1 | contig 17071 bp, 12 predicted proteins | sample KBSC713LmetaG_FD_64662 | JGI IMG/M metagenome (GOLD analysis project Ga0070683, IMG submission 64662) | Corn rhizosphere microbial communities from Kellogg Biological Station, Michigan, USA - KBS C7.1-3L metaG | ecosystem: Host-associated > Plants > Roots > Rhizosphere ... | reverse complement strand
ACGAAATCCTCGGCGGCCTTCCAGTCGCCCGTGCCGAACGTATCGACTCGAACCGACACGGGTTCAGCGCGACCGATCGCGTACGCGACCTGCACTTCGGCGCGCTTCGCGAAGCCGTTCTTCACGACCTGACGCGCCACGTAACGCCCGAAGTAAGCACCGCTGCGGTCGACCTTCGACGGATCCTTGCCGCTGAACGCGCCGCCGCCATGACGGCCCATGCCGCCGTAGCTGTCGACGATGATCTTGCGACCCGTGACGCCGCAGTCGGCGCTCGGTCCGCCTTCGATGAACTGGCCCGTCGGGTTCACGAGCACTTCGACGTGCGGACCAAACCATTTGCCGAGTACTTCGGGAGCGAGGCAGCTGCCGATGTAGTCACGGATCTCGTCCTGCGAGGCGTCGGCGGCGTGCTGCGTCGATACGAGAACGGTTTCAACGCGAACCGGAGCGTTGTCTTCGTAGCGAACGCTGACCTGCGTCTTGGCGTCTGGACGTAGCCACGCGCGCTCGCCGGCCTTTCGTGCCGTCGCGATGCGCTGCGACAGACGGTGCGCGAGCTGCACCGGAAGCGGCATGAGCTCGGGCGTTTCATCCGACGCGTAGCCGAACATGATCCCCTGGTCGCCGGCGCCGCCGGTGTCGACGCCCATCGCGATGTCACCCGACTGCTTGCTGATGAACTGGATCACCTTCACGCCGTCGGCGTTGAATGCCTCGTTCTTGTCGGTGTAGCCGATCTCGCGAATCGCGTCGCGCGCGACCTTCTCGTAGTCGACGTTCGTGTTCGACGTGATTTCACCCGCGAGAACGACCTGGCCACTCTTGCAAAGCACTTCGCAGGCGACTCGGCTCGACGGATCTCCTGCGAGATGTGCGTCGAGGATCGAGTCCGCGATGTAATCGCAAACCTTGTCCGGGTGTCCTTCGCTGACCGATTCCGACGAGAACGTGTACGAACTCATGAAAATTCTCCGCGCTCAAAGCGCCTGCAAAAGAAGACGGCCCCGACGAGTATTCGTCGCGGCCGTTTTTGCCTCGCGACTTAGACGGGATTCGACGGCGTGCTCGCCACCGTTGCGCGGCCCGTCAAATCGGGGAAATCACCGCGCGCTGGAAAAGCTAGAGATTGGGCGAAGGGCGTCAAGCCAAGAAATGTTTCCCCGGTGACTTCAGTTGAATCACAATGGTTCGGCTAGGCGTGTCATCTGAGGGGTGACGTCCTCCTCAGCTCCGTGTTGCAGGCCAAGGCAGCTCACGCTTTCCCGACTCTATAGCAATTCTTGAAATGCAAAAACTTTTGGCAGCCCGTCTCGCTCCAATGTTCGCTGCAGCGGTTCTAGCCGCATGCGGCGCGAGCGATCCGACGTCCCCCTCGACCCAAGCGGCCCCGGCACTTACGAGCCTTCCTCGCAATTTGACCGACGCCGAGCGAAGCGTACTCAGCGCGACGAATGCGTTCTCGTTCTCTCTATGGAAGCAGGTCAATTCCACCCGGAAGGACTCGAACGTCTTTGTCTCGCCGCTCAGCGCCTCGTTCTCTCTCGGCATGGCACTCAACGGTGCCGCGAATCAAACATTCGATGAGATGCGTTCGGCATTGCACTTCGGCGGAGCGTCGATCGCTGACATCGACGGCGGATACAAGTCGCTCATGTCGCTGCTGACGTCGCTCGACAAAAGCGTGACGATGAACGTCGCCAACTCGATCTGGTACCGAAAAGACTTTCCGTTCAATCAGGGTTTCCTCGACGACGGCGCGAACTACTTCGGGGCGTCGATCAAGCCGCTCGACTTCAACGACGCCTCCGGCTCGATGTCGGCGATCAACGGCTGGGTGAACGCGCAAACGAACGGAAAGATTCCGACGATCGTCGATCAGATCGATCCGGCGAACGTCATGTTCCTCATCAACGCGATCTACTTCAAGGGAAGCTGGCGGACGAAGTTCGACGCGGCAGCGACGATCGACGCGCCGTTTCACGCGGCGGCCGGCGATCAGAACGCACGCTTGATGCATCGCGAAGCGAAGATCTCGTACACCGAGACGTCAGCGTTCCAGGCCGTCGATCTTCCCTATGGCGACTCCGCGTTTGCGATGACGATCGTTCTGCCGAAGCCCGGCTCGAGCGTCGAGTCGCTGGCATCGTCTCTCGACGCGAGCGTCTTACAGTCAGTCACGAACAGTCTGCACACGGCGCAGATCGATCTCTTCATGCCCAAGGTGAAGCTGTCGTTCACGCGCAATCTCATCCCGGACCTTCAGTCGCTCGGGATGTCGGTGCCATTCACCGATCACGCCGATTTCACGCGCATGTCGACGCGCGGTCGCGAGCTCGACATTTCGCAGGTTCGCCACAAGACCTATGTCGACATCAATGAAGAGGGAACGGAAGCCGCCGCGGTGACGTCGACTGGAATCAGCGTGACGTCGGCGCCGGTGGCGACGACCATGCGTGTCGACCGGCCGTTCATCTTTGTCATTCGCGAGCGGCTGTCGGGAACGATGCTGTTCATGGGGAAGATTGTTTCGGTAGCGGGCTGACCGGCTGACCGGCGAACGACTGACCGGAAAAAGCCGCGTCATCCCGAGGAGCGCAGTGACGAGGGATCGCTTCCTCACGAGGCAGTTTCAACCGCCTTGGTGAAAGCGATCCCTCGCTTTGCTCGGGATGACTCGCCTTAGGTCAGTTGTCCGTTCGCCCGTTTGCTTGATATGCTCCCTTGGCAAGGCTATGGAAGCGCGATATCATTGCGCTCATGTCCGCCTGGCGCCGATACCTCCGCTTCTGGGGACCCAACGTCGACAGCGACATCGACGACGAGCTCCGATTCCACATCGAGTCCCGCGTCGGTGACTACATCGCCGCGGGCCACTCTGCCGAGGACGCGCGGCGATTGGCGACGGAGCGATTCGGAAACGTCCCGAAGCTCCGCACCGACCTGCGCCGACACGACGTCAGAAAACTCCAACAACAACTGAGGGCCGAGACGATGGATGAGCTGCTCAACGACGTTCGATACGGCGTGCGCAAACTCCTTCACGCACCCGGCTTCACCAGCGCCGTTGTCGCGGTTCTCGCGCTCGGTATCGGCGCGAACACCGCCATCTTCAGCGCCGTCGACGCCGCGTTCTTCCGGCCGCTCGCATTCGCAAACCCTGATCGACTCGTCAGTCTGCCGAATGTCGAGATGCCGTACAACAATGTTGGAACCGGCATCCCGCCGCACCCAAAATCGTCGGCAGAGTTCGAGGACTACTCGAAGCTCGACGTCTTTCAGAGCTTCGCCGTCCATGCGATGGGCGGATTGAACCTCGAGGGAGGAGCGGAGCCGAGACGCGTGGCGGTCGCTCACGTGACGCTCGACTTCTTCAAGACGCTGGGCCGCTTCCCTGTCACGGGCCGCGCCTTCACGCCTGAAGAAGAGACGCCCGGCGGACCACATGCGGCGATCCTCTCCCACCGCTTGTGGACGACGCAATTCGCCGGAAAAGGATCAGTCATCGGATCCGACATCGTTCTCAACCAAAAGACGTATCACGTCGTCGGCGTCATGCCGGCCGATTTCAGCTTTCCGTCGAACGCCGATCTCTGGGTTCCACTTCCGATGCCGCTCGACTTCGGCTCGCTCGACGCCTTCAAGAGCTTCATTCGCGCGATCGGCGTCGCGCGACTCGCACCCGGTGTCACGCCTGTGCAAGCGGGACAACGTGTACTCGCGGCTGAGCGGCAATACCCGTATGGGTCGAAGATCGTGGTGAACGACTCCACGATCGCGCGCGCCGTCGCGCCGCTTCAGCGATCGCTCATGCCACAGCAGCGGCGCAACGCGCTGATCGTGCTGATGGCCAGCGCGGGACTGGTGCTGCTCATCGCATGTGCGAACGTGATCAACCTCTTGCTCTCGCGTGCCGTCGGACGTCGTCGCGAGATGGCGGTTCGCGCCGTTCTCGGCGCGACGCGAGGACGAATCTTTCGACAGCTCATCGTCGAGAGCGTTCTCCTCTCGCTTGCGGGAGCGGTCGCAGGGCTCTTGGTCGCCTGGCTTGGTCTGGCCGCGCTCGATGGATTGATGTCACCAGAGCTGCGCGCGGTGGCGCCGACGCGGATCGATCCGCGCGTTTTGGTCTTCACGCTGTCGATCGCGCTCGCGTCTGGAATCGTGTTCGGGGTCTGGCCGGCGTTCGGCGCGATGCGTGGCGACGCCGCACAAACCATCAAAGCCGGCAGTGCACACGGCGCCACGTCCCGCGACGGCAACGCGGTTCGCTCAGCGCTGGTGATCGTCGAAGTCGCACTCGCGATCGTGTTGCTCGTCGGTTCCGGCTTGATGCTCGAAAGCTTCTACGCGCTGATGTCGACCGACGCCGGCATTCAGACCGCTCATATCGCGACCGCGCAGACGACGATCAGCCGCGGTCGATACGCGACCAGAGCGGAGGTCTCGGGATTCTACAGCGCGGTCCTCGACCGACTCCGGACGACGAGCGGCATCCAGAGCGCGGCAGCCGTCAATGTCCTCCCGCTCGCCATGCAGAACAACATTGGGCTCGTTGTTCGGTCGATCGACGGGCGTGAAGCCGAAGGAGACCGGGCGATCGCGCCGAGCTACCTGCAGGTCTCGCCGGGATACTTCGAGACCATGAGCATTTCCTTATTGCGCGGCCGCGACCTCAATGTGAGCGACGACTCGTCGACACACGCCGCGGTCATAAGCAAAGCAATGGCTGATCGGCTGTGGCCGAACGAGGATCCGCTCGGGCGCCGCTTCTCGTTCGGAGGTGGCAGCGATCGCGTCGTCGTCGGTGTTGTCGCGGACGTTCGGGTTCAAAAGCTCGAGGAACCGGGCGGCGCCCAGATGTACTTCTCGCTCCGCGATACGCCGAATGACGATGTCAACTTTGTCGTTCGCGGATCGCTCCCACCGAGCGCCATGACCGCCCGCATCGTCGACGCAGTGCGTGCGATCGACCCGAAGCAGCCGATCTACAATCCGCGCTCGATGGACGATGTAGTGTCGAAGGCCGTCGCACCTCGCCGAACGAACACGGTGCTGCTCGTGATCTTTGGTGTCATCGCTGCAGCGCTCGCGTCGATCGGCGTGTACGGCGTTCTCGCGTACGGCGTCGCCCACCGCACACGGGAGATCGGCGTCCGCGTCGCACTCGGCGCCCAGCGCGTCGACGTCGTTCGATTGGTCGCGGGTCAAGGTGTCGGGCTGACGATGACCGGAATCGCGATCGGCGTCGCTGGCGCGTACGCGCTCTCGAGACTTCTCGAAAGTTTGCTGTACAATGTCAGCGTTCACGATCTGCGAATCTTCGTCGCCGCGCCGCTGCTGCTCGCGCTCGTCGCATTGATTGCGACTTGCCTCCCGGCATTGCGAGCGACGCGCGTCGATCCGATGACGGCGTTGCGTACTGACTAGGCGAGGGGCAAGGGGCGAGGAGGAAACCGCGCGAACCGGTCTTGCGGTCATCCTGCGGCGAGCGGAGCGCAAGCGGAGCCGCCGAAAGGATCGCTCTCTCGGCGAGGCAGTTAACTGCAGTTGGATCTCCGTAATGAAAGCGATCCTTTCGCGCCTGTCGGCGCGCAGGATGACTCGCCGGGGCCGTCGTTCGGTTGTGCGTCGTTGCGCAGGCCGTCGCCCATCCCAAGTCAAGGCACCGTAATCAACCCGACCACCCCGCCGAGGTCGTCCGTCGTGCTCGGCAAGTTGGCAGGTGAAATCCACTCACCGCCGTCAATTCGAATCGCGATGCGATGCAGCCCCGGCGAAGCCGGCTTCTCGAACCGCCACGTTTCGCCGACTCGCTCGAGCGACACTGGCGTCCAACCAGTGAAGTCCCCCATCACCTCGACGCGCGACGCATTCACACCACGAATCTCGAAACGGCGACTCGACCCATCGACGCGCTGAACACTCACCGTCGCACCTTTCACGGTCCGACGACGGCCGATCGCTTCGTGCACGGCGCCGGTCACTCGTAGTCCGATACTCGCGAACGTCGTCCGCGGAACACCACGCACGGGATCATCGAGTGAGCGACCAACGCTGAGCACCAACGCTGTCTGCGGAAATACCCACAGCGCCGCGTCGGCAGAACCCGAGCTTCCCGCGTTCGTGCTTCGCGTTCCGTAACGGTATGCGCCGTTGAGACCGATGGAGATTCCCGAGCGATCGTGTCGCCACGCGCCCGTCAGGTCATAGTATGAAGGTGCAGCATTCGGGAGCTGATCTCCAACAAAAGTCCCCGTGGTCTTCACGAACGACAACGACGACGCGAACTGTTCGTCGGCAAAACCCCACCACACTTCCGCTGCCGCGTGTTTGATTCCGGCGGTCTTCATCTCATGCTGCATTCCGCCGATGCCAACGCCGAGCGCGCCACCGCGCAGCGCATTTCCGACTCGAAGACGCGGCATGATCTCGCCGCTCAGCGTCAGACTGTAGCCTGACTCGGTGAATCCGCTGATGAACCCACCGATCTCGCCGCGGACCCATCGGGTCGGCGACTGAACAGCCGCTCCGGAAATCACTCCCTGCAGCGTCGACTGCTGCGAGTTGGCCCCGACTGCGAGCACGCTCGAGCGCAGCCATCCGTACTCGCTTCCCCCAGCGGCGGTTAACCCAAGCGTTAGTGCGCCAGACTCAGGAACGTCCGGGCGTCGAAGACGCGAAGCGCCGACGTCCGCCGAGACCTGCATTTGCGATGCAGCAGGCCGAGCCGCGAAAGCCGATATGAGAAGTGAAAGAAGGCGGGCTCGGCGCATCAACCATAATAACCCGCCTCGTCAGGTCACGGTTTCTTCTTTCCTGGGGGCGGAGTCGGAGCTCCGGCCGATGTCAGCGCGTCGCCGACATTCGCCGCCGCGGCCGCACCGGGCACGCCGAGCACTGCGCTCAACCCCATGTTTCGGAGGTCGGCGGCGTTGTTCGGCTTCGTGCCACTCTGGACGTCGGAACTGACCTGATTGCCGTAGGCCACCAGCATGTCTGAATTCGCGCCGTTGCGAATGAGATCCGCGACGATCTTCGTCGCCTTCTTCTCGTCGACTTGGTTCGTTACGAGCTGAGTCAGCACGCCGAGCGGAACAGCGACCGGTCGGTTGCCGCTGACCCTTCGGATGTCTTTGAGCGACTGCGCGCTGACTTTGTAGCCAAGGGCATCTCCGCCCGCCGCGATGTCGAGCTGCGTCGGATTCGGAGCGAGCGCCGCGCGCGCTTCCTCGAGCCGCGCAGACATCGCGCGCGCAACCGCGACGATCCGCGGCGCCGGCGTATGCGCGAACAGCACCGCTTGGCGGATCTTGGCGAGAATTGGATCGATCGGGAGTCCGTTCGCGCGCGTCGCTTCGATGATCTTCGAAAGCTCCGCGCTCGCTGCCGCGTCGCCGGCGATCAGAGCCGTCGTGTCCTGCGCTCGACCCACCGATGCGACGCACGCGACGAACAGCCCGGCGCTCAACAGCCTGCGCATCACGGGCGTCCCACGATGACGACCGATCCTTCGGTGCCGAGGTCAGCGTCTTTCACCTTCGCGGCGCGCGGATCGAGAGTGAACACCGAGTCGTCGACCATGAATCCGTAAATGTGGCGGCCTGGAACGACCGGAATGATGACCGACCACGTCGCGTCCCCCGCCGAGCGCTGCATCGGTGCCGCGGCCGCATTCCATTTATTGAAGTCGCCGACGACCGACACGCGATGAGCACTAGCGTTCTCGAATACGAACTGCTGAAGAATCGGCCGCATCTCGGACGCGCTGGACACCACAGTACGCAACGTCTCGGTCTCTGTCATCGCTGGTCCGACCGCAGCCGTCTGCACCGGCCCATTGGCGAATTGACCGCGCACGACGAACCCCGCGATCGCAGCCGCGGCCGCAAGACCGACGGCGCTCCAAATGCGCATCGATCTACCGCGCACGTTGGCAACAACCACCGGCTCATCAGCGGCTGACACGCGGGCTTCGGCCGCGGCGTTCACGATTTTGCGAATGGCAGCCGGGTCCATCGGCGGAAGCCGGCGGAGCTCGTCGATCGCGCGGTCGAGCATCGGATCAGGCGCGTCCTTGCTCATCCATACCTCGGCGCAAGCTTGGTGCGCAGCATATCGCTCGCGCGCTTCACTCGCATTTTGAGCGCCGATTGCTTGATACCAGTCATGCGCTCGATCTCGTCGTACGCAAATCCTTCGATGTAATGCAACAAGAAAATCTCGCGATTGTAGTCGGGGACATCGGCGAGGGCTCGTCGAACGTCGTCGCCCCACTCATTGTCGAGCGACGCGCCGGTCATCGTTGGCGACGCCACTCGGGTCAGTACTTCATCGTCCACCGTGCGCGCGTCGTGACGCCGAAACACCGTGTTCGCGGTCCGGCAGCAGTTGCCGAGGATCTGGAACAGCCACGATTCGAATCGCTGGCGCTCCTCGTAGCGCGGCAGCGCGCGGTAGAGACGGACGAACGCTTCCTGCACCATGTCGTCGGCGTCGTCCGGATTTCGCAGCATGGCGCGCGCGAAGCGGAGACATCGCTGGTGATACGCTTCCACGATCGCCGTGAATGCGTCGATGTCGCCGAGCTTGGCTCGGCTAATCGTCGTCGAATCGAGCGTGGTTGCTGGAGCAGGACGTTGCAGAGGAGCGGAGCGCAGAAAGTCCCTCGACCGTCGTTACATCCGGCCTAACCGGAGTCGAGGAGTCCGGGTCACCGAGAATGTAGCCCGAATGCGGTCATCGGAGCGCGGAATGCGTCACGCCGGTCGCAGAATGCGTCATCCCGAGCGCAGAATGCGTCATCCCGAGCGCAGAATGCGTCATCCCGAGCGCAGAATGCGTCATCCCGAGCGCAGCGAGGGATCGCTATGCCCTAAGGCGGCTTCAACCGAACTGGTTGGAAAGCGATCCCTCGTCGCTTCGCTCCTCGGGATGAGGCAATAATAGAAAGGGCGGGTCTGCTTTCTGCATTTTACCGCTCAGGGGCACCTACGCAGGCGATGTCGACGAATGTCAGTGACTCAGCGGATCGATAAACATGGCAGCACGAGCGGCATGCGTGAGCGACGCCGCCCGCTTGTCGTCCTCGCTGAAGACAATGAAGACACGCGAAACGTCTACGGGCTGATTCTCCGGCACTTCGGCTACGACGTCGCCGACGCCCCAACGGGCGAGGAAGCAGTCACAATTACCAGATTGCTCCACCCTGACCTCGTCCTCATGGACATTGGTCTCCCAGGGATCGACGGCTGGGAAGCGAGTTCCATCCTCAAATCGGACCCGGATACCGGAGCCATCCCGGTTGTGGCGTTCTCAGCTCGAATCAGCTCGACGACCGACCTCGCGGGCCGGCCAGCGGCGTTCGACGGGTTCATCCTCAAACCGATCAGTCCGACTGTGCTCGTGCAGCGCGTCGATGCCTACCTGCGTTTGCTGTGCACCGAGCCGTATGTGCGGATTCGAGAAACGCCACCGGCCGCGACACGAGTCGTCGACAGCTAAAACAAAACGGGCGGCTCATGGCCGCCCGTTCTCGTCCGACGATCAGCAAATTCTAAACGGCGTCCGACAAGCTCGTGAAGTTGAAATCACGGACCTTGATCACGGGCATCACGACGTCGCCGCCTGCTTCGGTTCCCGCGACGCGCTCCGCTTTACCGAGCCCTTCGAGGTTGTTCAACATGAAGAGCGGCGATTCGTTGAACCGCATGTTCTTGATCGACTTCGAGATCTTTCCGTTCTCGATCAAGAACGTGCCGTCTCGGGTGAGCCCGGTGTAAAGCACGGTACGCGGATCGACCGGGCGCAGATACCACAGACGTGTGACGAGAATGCCGCGCTGCGTCGACTTGATGAGATCCTCTCGCGTCTGCGTTCCGCCGACGAACTTCACCGCATTCGTTCCCGCGTCGGGCTGTTGTCCTTTCTTCTGCGCCCAAAAGCGCGAGTACGTGAGCTTTTTCAAAACTCCGTTCTCGATCCACACTTGTCGTTTCGCCGGCAAACCCTGACCGTCGAACGAGTTCGTGAGAAGTTGCGGATCCGCCGGGTCAGAGAGGAGCGTCACGCGTTCGTCGACGACCTTCTCGCCGACCTTCGTTCCACCGCCCTGCTTCGAGAACGCGCTGCGCCCTTCGTCCGCGGAGCGCGCGTCGAGCGCGAATGCGAGCAGCTGAACGAGATCGCCGACAGCCTGCGGTTCGAGAATCACGGTGTAGCGGCCCGGTTCGATCGCCACCGGATTGCGCGACGTTCGCGCCTTCTCGATCGCCTGATCGGCGACGCGCTTTACATCGAGCTGCGACCAATCCGGATGATCCGCGCCGGCCCAACCGGAGCCTGTGCCGTCCGCCGTGCGGACGGTCAGCGTATAGTTCGACGACGTTCCCGACTGATAGGCGAAGAGACCTTTGCTGTTTCCGACGGCACCCGCGCCGATTCCGGTCTGGAGAAATCCCGCGGCTTTGAGATCGCCGGCGCTCTTGCACGGATCGATCGCGAGACGCGCCGCTTCCGCGCGACCCTCCGGTCCGAGGCTGCCGGTCGAATCGAAATACGTTTTCAAATTCTCATATTGCTGCGGACCGAGGAGCGGCATCGCCTCCGGATCGTCCGGCGCAAGCTTCGCCAACGCCTCGGACTGACGAACCGCGCGCTCGAGACCGGCGTCGGTGAAATCATTCGTCGTCACGAACGCGTGTTTCGGACCGAACGAGCTCTGAATGTTCAGGTTCGCGGTGCTCACACCGCCGGCGGTCGAAATACGATTGTCCGCGAAGCGAATGTTCGCGGCGTACCCACCGCCGACGTTGACTTGAATTCCGTCGGCCTTCGACAGCTTCACGGCTCGCTCGATCAACGCCTGCGCTTGCTCGCGCGTCATCACTCGCGCGTCCGCGGCGGTGAGCAAACGCTCAATCTCGCGGCGCGTCATGCTTTCCTCCCGGTATTGATGACATTGATGTTGCGGAAGCGCGAAGGCACGCAGCCGTGACTGACCGAGCCGATTTGTCCGGGCTGTCCCTTTCCATCGAAGAAGCTCGCGCCGAGCTCGTAGCTCGATTTGCCGCCGATCATGTCCATCGAGTTCCAGAACTCGGTCGTTTTCATTTGATACGCGACGTCCTTGAGCATTCCGGCAATCTTTCCGCCCTTGATCTCGTAGAAGACCTGGCCGCCGAACTGCGCGTTGAACCGCTGCTGGTCGATCGAGAAAGATCCATCACCGATGATCGCAATCCCGGAATCCGTGGCCGAGATGAGATCCTCCCACTTTCGATCCTGCGTCCCCGGCAACAATGAGACATTCGGCATGCGCTGGAATTGCACGTCGCTCCAGTTGTCGGCGGTACAGCAGCCGTGCGACTTCACCGGCATCCCCTTCTTCTTGTAGTAGTCGGCGAGCCACGGCGCCTGCTCTCGGCTCGTCTGATAGTCGTTGAAGACACCGTTCTTGATGATGAGGAAGGCGTCCGGTGCGACGCCGTCGTCATCCCAACCGATCGTTCCGCATCCGCCTTCCTGCGAGCGATCGCCCTGAATGTTCATGATCTCCGGACCATACTTGAGCGTTCCGAGAACTTTCTCCGGCGGAGACACGAAGCTTGTGCCGGCGTAATTCGCTTCATAACCCATCGCTCGATCCAGCTCGGTTGGATGGCCGATGGACTCGTGAATCGTGAGCCACAAGTGCGATGGATGGAGCACGAGATCGTATCGGCCAACCTCGACCGGTTTCGCTTTCAACTTCTCCGCTGCTTCCTCGCCCCACTTTCGCGCGTTGCCGACGAGATCCGCCGCCACGATGTATTCCCATCCGCGGCCCGCCGGCTGCACGGTGTTCGATCGCGATTGGAAGTCTGAGCCGTCCGGCGCGACCGCGGTCGCGGTGAATGGGGACCAGCTGCGAATGACGGTCTGCACCGTGAACGTGCCGTCGGTGTTCGCATAGTTGCGATCTTCTCTGAAGAAGAAGAGCGCGCTGTTCACGAATCTCACATTGGTCGCCTTCATCGCTTCCGTGTTCGCATCGATCAGGAGCTGAGCTTTCTGTTCGATCGGAATCGAGAACGGATCGGTCGTGAAGCTGCTCTTCCACGTTCCGTTCGGAACCGCGGGCGCCGGCGCCAACACGACCGGCGCCGCGCCGGGAATTCGATTTGCTTTCGCGATACCGGCCGCTTCGCGGGCCGTCGCCGCGACGCCGTCCTTCGTGAGATTCTGTCCGGCGGCAAATCCCCATGCGCCATTGACGAGGGCGCGAATGCCGATGCCGATCGAATCGCTGTCGCCGACCTGCGTGATCTGCTTCTCGCGCGTGCCGACGAAGTTCTGACGATAGCGACCGATGCGCGCGTCCGCCCACGTCGCGCCGGCGGCCTTCGCGGCGGTGAGCGCATCCATCAAGAGTTCTTTGATTGGAAGCTCTTCGAATGCGCTGACTCCCGTCGGATAGATCGGCGGTGCAGTCAGTGCGTTCGCGAGTCCTGGTATGAGCGTCGCGCCCGCCGCGGCCATCGCCGCCGCGGACCCGGTTTGCCTGAGAAAATCACGCCTCGTAGTCATGGTCCCACCTGAGAGGATGGCGAATGTCCAACGTCACTGCCCGTTCTACATACACGTGAAAAACTGGATAGAGAAACCTTTACGTAGCAACGGAATTCGCGATCTCTCGCGTTTGGATTCTGTATGTCTTGCGAGCACGTGTCAGAGCGGACGCCGACGAGGGTATCTCATGGCGGTGACGACGCCCGTGAAAAGCAGATCCTCGCGCTCCCTGACGGACCGTCGCTCGGATGACGCGGCCCTTCTATGGTCGCCCGCGACTCGGCAATCCAACGCGCGGCGAATTCACGACCGGCGTCGTCGGAGTGCGTGGTGGCGGCGACGCGCCGACCGGTGTGTGACCGAGAGGGCCTCGTCCGATCGGTCCGTGACCGGGAAGCGGGTGAATCACCGGCGGTCGTCCGCGCACCGGCCTGCCGTGAACGACGACAACCGGCGCAATGAAACCACCATAGTACGGCGGATAGACGAACCCGTACGGACGCGCATAGGGCGAGAAGATCGCGCCGTTGTAGCTCGAGTAGACGTTCGGTGCATAGCAGCCGAATGGATCACACCCTGTATCGAGCATCTCACCCGGCGGTGCCGCGGCGGGTGCCGATGCGGCAGAACCTTCGTAGACGTGAACGACATTCGGCTGAGCAGCAACAGCTGATTCGTCTCGAACGAACGCTTGCCCGCGGGCCGAGAGCCACGACTGCACGACCGCGGTGTCAACGGATCGCGATGCTTCGGCGACGTCGCTCGCGGACGCCGGAGCGCTCGCCGCGGCGCGTGCGGTCGCGACGGCGAGCTCGCGATGAGAGATCTCTGATCGAATGTCGGCGGGAACGGAAGCCGGTAGTCCCGCGTCGTGGAAGCGCGTCACGGTCTCGACCCAGCCGCCGCCCGAGTGGACATCACGGACCTCGAGCCAGACGCCGTTCGGGAGAATCGCGAACATGCGGGTCGACCGACCGTGCAGATTGCCGGCGCATGAATAGGCGGAGCCGATGTACACGCGGTTGCCCGACGACGCCCACGTCGCCGTCTCGGATCCGGTGCATCCGCCCTTGTCGATCGGATGCGCCTGTCCATCGACGGTGAGATGCTCGCGCGAATCAATGCCGCCATTTGATATCGTGACGATGTCGGCTGTCGATCCGCTGCCCGGCTTCACGCACGTGAGCTGGGAGCTCGCGGTCACATCGGTGGTGCGCGACCAGCATCCGACGAATGGAAGCCAACGCGCATCCTCCGCGGGCTTGGTCTTCCGAAACTCTTGGGCGCCGATCGCGCCGTACGCGGTCAGAAGGAGTGCAAGCCCGATTGCATTGAATCGATACATAGGTGCCTCGCTGCCTTTCTGATGGATAGCGTCAGGCACATGCGGGCGCCAGCCGAGTCCGAGACTCGGAACGTGCTCAGAAACTTCGCCTTGACAGTCGGTTAGAACATAGCGACCTTCCATCCGGATATACGGATATATGGCCGCACCGACTCGGACTACCGTCCTCGACCGCCTGAGCGCCCTCGCCGACCCGACGAGGAGCCGCATCCTCCTTCTGCTCGATCGCCATGAGCTGACGGTCGGTGAGCTGTGCTCCATCCTTCAGCTCCCGCAGTCGACGGTCAGCCGCCATCTGAAGCTTTTGACGGACGACAACTGGCTGATCGCGCGGGGCGAGGCGACGAGTCGCTTCTATAAGATGGTACCGAGCCGGCTCGACGACCCCGCTAGACAGCTGTGGGAGGTCGTCCGCTCGCAGGTCTCGGCGAGTGTTGGGGCGTCGCAGGATGCGCGTCGCGCCGAAAGCGTTCTCGCGAAGCGGCGCGACAAGGCGCAGATCTTTTTCTACAATCAGTCGGAAGTGTGGGACAAGATGCGCGCGGACATGATCGGCGCTCGTACCGACCTCCTCGCGCTCCTCGATCTGCTCGATGAGAACTGGGTCGTCGGTGACCTCGGATGCGGCGCCGGACACATCTCTGAAGCGCTCGCGCCATGCGTCGGTCGCGTCATCGCGGTCGACGAATCGGGCCCGATGCTCGCCGCCGCGCAGACGCGGCTCAAGTCACATTCGAACGTCGAGCTCCGCACCGGCACGATCGAGTCGCTGCCGATCGAAGACGCGACGCTCGATGCCGCCGTGCTGTTTCTCGTCGCGCACTTCATCACGGACCCGACGAAAGTGATGCGCGAAATTCGGCGCGTGCTCAAGCCGGGCGGTCGGCTGCTGATCGTCGACCTCATGTCACACGATCGTATCGAGTACGTCGTCCAGCTTGGCCACGTCTGGCAAGGCTTCGATGGTGATCAAGTGAAGAAATGGTTGAGCAGCGCGGGATTCACGTCGTGCCGCTATCGAGCGCTTCCCGATGACCCTGACGCGAAGGGTCCAACGTTGTTCGTCGCGAGTGGTAGGAATGGTTCAAGCGTCATCTCGAGCAAAGCGAGGGATCGCTATCCCTAAGGCAGTTCAACTGCCTCGCCTGAAGAGCGATCCCTCGCCGCTTCGCTCCTCGGTATGACTTCCTGGTTGCACTTTCAACTTTTCAAATTTAAGGATATCTCATGGGCGTCGCAGAACTCGTCGAACACAAGCTCAACGCCACCGACCGACCGGCCTTCAAGGTCGCGGACCTGTCGCTCGCCGACTTCGGCCGCAAAGAAATCCGCCTCGCCGAGTACGAGATGCCGGGCCTCATGGCGATCCGCGAGGAGTACAAGGGCAAGAATCCACTCGCCGGCGCGCGCATCATGGGCTCGTTGCACATGACCATTCAGACGGCCGTTCTCATCGAGACGCTCGTCGACCTCGGCGCCGACGTCCGTTGGGTCTCGTGCAACATCTTCTCGACGCAGGATCACGCCGCCGCAGCGGTCGCGGTGGGCCCGAACGGCACCGTCGACAACCCGAAGGGCACGCCGGTGTTCGCATGGAAGGGTGAGACACTCGAGGAGTATTGGTGGTGCACGGAGCAGGCGCTGATGTGGCCCGACGGCCGCGGACCGAACATGCTGCTCGATGACGGCGGCGACGCGACGCTCCTTGTGCACAAGGGCGCCGAGTTCGAAAAGGCCGGCAAAATTCCGGCATTCGACGCGGCGAACGATCCGGAAGAGTGGGGCGTGATTCTCGACCTGCTCAACGCGGAAGCGAAGAAGAACCCGGGCCGCTGGACGAAGGTCGCCGCCGACATCAAGGGCGTCACGGAAGAGACGACGACCGGCGTGCACCGTCTTTATGAAATGATGAAGGCCGGCACGCTCCTCTTCCCCGCGATCAACGTCAACGACTCCGTCACGAAATCGAAGTTCGACAACATCTACGGCTGCCGTCATTCGGTGATCGACGGCCTGAATCGCGCCACCGACGTCATGATCGCGGGCAAGCTCGCGGTCGTCGCTGGTTACGGCGAAGTCGGAAAGGGCTGCGCCGAGGCGCTTCGCGGCCAGGGTGCGCGCGTCGTCATCACCGAGATCGATCCGATCTGCGCGCTGCAGGCGTGCATGGCCGGCTATCAGGTCGTGACGCTCGACGACGTCATCTCGACCGCCGACATCTTCATCACCGCGACGGGCAACTTCAACATCATCACCGCCGACCACATGGCGAAGATGAAGGACAAGGCGATCGTCGGAAACATCGGCCACTTCGACAACGAGATCGACATGGCCGGCCTGAAGAAGGTGAAGGGGCTCAAGCGCATCAACATCAAGCCGCAGTACGACGAGTTCGTGTTTCCCGACGGCCACTCGGTGATGATTCTCGCCGAGGGTCGCCTCATGAACCTCGGCTGCGCGACGGGACATCCGAGCTTCGTCATGTCGTCGAGCTTCACGAATCAGGTGATGGCGCAGATCGAGCTCTTCACGAACACCTCGGCGTACAAGAAGGAAGTGTACGTGCTGCCGAAGGCGCTCGACGAGAAGGTCGCTCGCTTGCACCTGGGCAAGCTTGGTGCGCGTCTGACGCAGCTTTCGCCGGAGCAGGCGTCGTACATCGGCGTTCCGGTGCAGGGACCGTACAAGCCGGATCACTATCGCTACTAGTACGGCAAACGCTCATACACGCAGCGTGAACCACAAGGGCGACTCTCATGAGTCGCCCTTTTGTACGCCGCGTTGCTGACTCGCGGGCATCATGACACGAGTGGGCGGCTCAGAACGAGCCGCCCACTTTTTGTCGCCAGAGCGAAACTCTGGCGCTGGTCTGATGTACCTGCGCGACACCGCTAAGTTTTTGCGCCGCACGATCTCGCGAAATCGTGGCGGACATTCAACGCAAAGAGACTGAGCGAACCGTTAACGCGTTGGGATTCCTGGTTTTATAACAGTTCTTTCTCGGCGAAAATCTGGAACGCGAACTGCCCCGCATGGAGAGCGATCCCTCGTCGCGTTGCTCCTCGGGATGACGCCCATTTGTCATCCCGAGCGCTGTCTCGCATGGAGAGCGATCGCTCGTCGCGTTGTTCCTCGGGATGACGCCCATTTGTCATCCCGAGCGCTGTCTCGCATGGA
>Ga0070683_100001707_pt1 | contig 17090 bp, 18 predicted proteins | sample KBSC713LmetaG_FD_64662 | JGI IMG/M metagenome (GOLD analysis project Ga0070683, IMG submission 64662) | Corn rhizosphere microbial communities from Kellogg Biological Station, Michigan, USA - KBS C7.1-3L metaG | ecosystem: Host-associated > Plants > Roots > Rhizosphere ... | reverse complement strand
CTCGTCGGCGATTCGTCGGGCGAGCGCCCGCAGCTCCCCGGTCCGCGCCGTCGCCACGCGCCGAATCTACCCTGAGGGCGCCATGGCGGTCGTGATCGCATCGAACCTCCGCAAGGAGATCAGCGGCAACGTGCTCTTCGACGGGGTGTCGTTCAGCGTCGGGCGGCGCGACCGCGTCGCGCTCAGCGGCCCGAACGGCGCCGGCAAGACGACGCTCCTGCGCATCCTCTCGGGCGAGACCGAGAAGCACGGCGGCGAGCTGGCGTTCGAGAAGGGGACGCGCGTCGCGCTGCACGACCAGCGGCCGCCGCTCGAGCGCGACCTGACGCTGCGCGAGTACGTGATCTCCGGCGCGCGCGACCTCGTCGCACTCGAGCAGGAGCTGACGCGGCTCGAGCAGGCGATGGCCGCGGGTGCGCACGACCAGGCGACGCTGAACCGCTACGCCGAGGCCCAGGCGCGGCTCGAGCACGCGGGCGGCTACAACTGGCGCGACCACGCCACCGCCGTCCTGCGCGGGCTCGGCTTCGCCGAGGAGCACCTCGAGCGCCAGCTGCGGACGTTCTCGGGCGGCGAGCTGACGCGCGCGTCGCTCGCCCGCGCGCTCGGCGGCGATCCCGACCTGCTGCTCCTGGACGAGCCGACGAACCACCTCGACGTCGCCTCGCTCGAATGGCTGGAGAAGGAGCTGCAGTCGCTGGACGCCGCCGTGATCCTCGTCGCGCACGACCGCTGGTTCCTCGAAGCGGTGACGACGGCGACGCTCGAAGTCGTGGCGGGCAAGGGGACGTTCTTCCCGGGCCCATGGCACGCGTGGCGGCGCGAGAAGGCGGCGCGGCTCGTGCACGCGCAGAAGGAGGCCGACCGCGTGCAGGCGGACATCGCGCGGCTCGAGCGCTTCGTCGAGCGCTTCCGGTACAAGAAGGACAAGGCGAAGCAGGCGCAGGCGAAGCTGACGCAGATCGGCCGGCTCGAGCAGGAGCGGCAGCGCTCCACGGAGGAGATCGCGCTGCTGACGCGGCGCAAGCGCGGGCTCGGCTTCGAGTTCCTGAAGCCGGCGCGCAGCGGCCGCGTCGTCGTCGAGGTCGACGGCCTCGGGCTGACGATCGGCCACCGCGTGCTGCTCCACGACGCGTCCTTCGGGATCGAGCGCGGCGAGCACGTCGCGCTCGTCGGCCCCAACGGCTCCGGCAAGACGACGTTGCTCGAGGCACTCGTGCACGAGCGCGGGCCCCGCCTCGGCCACGGCGTGCAGGTCGGCTACTTCTCGCAGCAGGAGCTGGAGCTGGACGCGCGCGGCTCGGTGCTGCAGTGCGTGCAGTCGATGACCGGGCTCTCGCGCCCCGACGCGCAGAACCTGCTCGGCAAGTTCCTCTTCTCCGGCTGGGACGAGCACGAGAAGCCGGTCGCCGTGCTCTCCGGCGGCGAGCGGCGGCGCCTCGCGCTCGCGGTCACGGTGTCGTCGGGGGCGAACTTCCTCGTGCTCGACGAGCCGACGAATCATCTCGATCTGGAGTCGCGCGAGGCGCTCGAGGCGGCGCTCGAGGCGTTCCCCGGAACGGTGCTGCTGGTCTCGCACGACCGGGCGCTGCTCGACGCGGTCGCGGAGCGGACGCTCGCGATCGAGGACGGCGAGCTGCACTCCTACGACGGCGGCTGGGCCGAGATGCTGCGCCGCCGCGAGGAGCGCGCCGCCCGCGAGGCGGCGGCGCCGGAGCCGAAGGTCGCGCGCAAGCCGAAGCCGGCGAAGCCGAAGCCGCCGCGGCCGAGCGAGCTCGAGCGGCTCGAGACGGAGATCGCCGCGCGCGAGGCCGAGGTGGCCGAGCTGGAGCGGCAGCTCGCCGAGGACTGGACGAACGTGGAGACGCTCGCCGCGCACAAGCGCTCGCGCGACGCGCTCGCCTCACTGCTCGAGCGCTGGGAACGGCTCTTCGAGCAGGCGCAGGCCTGAGTCATACTCCCGGCGTCCACACATCCGAGCCCGGAGGGCGACATGGTTGCTACGACGGAGGAAGCGCGTTACGAACGGCCGGTCGGCCTGCTGCGCGGCTTCAAGAACTTCCTGATGAACGGCGACATCGTGATCATCGCCGTTGGACTGGTGATCGCACTCGCGTTCAGCACCCTGATCAAGGCCTTCACCGACAGCATCATCACTCCGCTCGTCAACTCTGCGGGCTCGGGCGGCGCGACGGGGCTGGGCTTCCACGTGAACGGCCAGCTCGTCAACATCGGCGCATTCGTCGCCGCCGTCATCTACTTCATCATCTTCATGGCGGTCATCTACTTCGTGATCGTGGTGCCGTACCGGGCGCTGCAGCGGCGGCGCGGCGTCACCGTCTTCGGCGACCCGCCGCCGGCACAGACCTGTCCTGCCTGCCTGTCCGAGGGACTGCCGATGGGCGCGACGAAGTGCCGCTACTGCGCCAGTCCGCTGAGCGGCGCCTAGAGCCGCTTCTCGAAGCAGAGGCTGAGCGTGCGGGAGGCGTACGGCGGCCAGCACCGCCGCCGTACGAACCCGCTGCGTTCGTAGAGCGCGAGCGCGGCCTCCTGCCGGTCGCCCGTCTCGAGCACGAGCGCTGCATAGCCGAGGTCGCGCGCGTGCCGCTCCAGCTCCTCGAGCAGCAGCCGCCCGAGCCCGCCGCCGCGTGCGTCGGGCACGACGTACATGCGCTTCAGCTCCCCGCGCGTCCCGTCGAAGCGCGCGACGCCGCCGCAGGCGAGCGCCCGGCCGTCGCCGTCGCGGACGACGACGAAGACGCCGTCCGGCGGCTCGAACATCGGCGCCGCGCGGGCCGGGCCGATGTCCGCCTCGCCGTAGAGCCCGTGCATCTCCTCCTGCTGCGCGGCGCAGAGCGCGGCGACGTCCGGGGAGTCGAACGGCTCAGGCCCAGAACGCATCGAACGCGCCGTCGAGCGGGACGGCGGTCACCTCGGCGACGCAGCCCTCCACGAACCGGAGTACGAGCGCCTGCTGGACGTCGAGCTCGATCGCGTTGCGCACACCGGTCGCCCGGTAGACGGCGAGGCCCCAGGCGTCGTCGGCGAGCGCGGTGTGGAGGCGCGAGCGGTACGTCCCGCCTGTCTCGAGCCCCGTGCGGCGGAGGAAGTCGACGACGTCCCTCCGGCCGCGGTACTCGCCGCTCATCGCCGTCGCGCCGGGGACGCGCCAGAGCACGTCGCGGGTCATCGCCGCGCTGATCTGCTTCGCGTCGTTGCCGAACGCGCCGAAGAGGCGACGGATCAGCTGCGCGTTCGGATGCTCGCCGGTCACGCCTGCTCCCCGAGCGTCGCGACGACCGCCTCGGCGATCACCTTGAGCGGGCGCTGCGACGTCTGCGACGCGCGGCGCAGCCGGTCGAACGCCTCCGCCTCGGTCAGGCCTTCCTTCTCCATCAGCAGCCCTTTCGCGCGCTCGATCACCTTGCGCGCGGCGAGCGCCTCCTGCAACGACTCCGCTTCCTCGCGCACCGCCTGCAGCTCGTCGTGCCGGGCGCGCGCGGTGTGGATCGCGGGCAGAAGGTCCTGCTCGCGGAACGGCTTGACGAGATAGCCGAAGACGCCCGCCTCGGCTGCGCGCGCGACCAGCTCCTCCTGGCCGTACGCGGTGAGCATCACGATCGGGATCGGCCGCTCGTCGAGGATCCGCCGCGCGGCCTCGATCCCGTCGAGACGCGGCATCTTCACGTCCATCAGCGCGAGGTCGGGCTGCTCGCGCCGCGCCAGCTCGACCGCCTCCTCCCCGTCGCGTGCCTCGGCGCACACCTCGAAGCCCGCGCGCTCGAGCAGGTCCTTCAGGTCGAGACGGATGATCGTCTCGTCTTCCGCGACGAGGATTCTCACGAGCGCACAGCATTCCTGAGCCGGATGCCGCTGAAGTCGAGTGTCGACTCGACCACCGTGTCCCAGAGCGGGTAGAGCGCCGGTGCGATGCGCAGCTCGATCCCCGCCTCGGCATGACGGGCGAGCAGGTCGCCGACCTCCACCCGCTCGAGCGCGTCGACGGTCGCGTGCGCGATGTGGAAGCGATCGTCCTCGACGACGTCGAACGGCTCGCGCGGCATGCGGTACGCGTAGAGCGTCGACGCACGGATCCGCTCCAGCCACCCGCACTCGACGACGGCGACCCGCCGCGCGGGATCTCCGTCGAGCCGGCGCTCGATGTCGTCCTCCGTCGTGGTGTCGACCGCCCAGAAGCACGCGCGCGGACAGTCGCGCGGGAACCAGTACAGCCAGCTGTACCGCTCGTCGATCGCCCAGACCTTGCCGTCGCGGGGCACGAACCGCCCGAGCGACGGGTCCTCGCTGAAGTGCCAGAGGGTCAGATCGCTCGTGCGAGCTCCCTCGTCTCCGGCCAGTGGAAGAGCGTGGCCGCCTCGCCGGGGCTGCACCAGCGGTACTCGTCGTGCTCCTCGTTCAACGTCGGCTCCCAGCCTGCGGGGACGTCGACGCGGAACGCGCGCCCCTCGACGTCGTCGTAGACGTAGGTCGTGTCGAGGTCCAGCGGCTCGGCGTCGAGGCCGACCTCCTCGCCGAGCTCGCGGGCGGCGGCCTCCGCGTAGGTCTCGCCCTCCTCGACGCCGCCCGCGACCGTGTGCCAGTAGCCGCCGTCCGCCTCGCAGCGCAGCAGCACGAGCAGCTCGTCGCCGCGGTGGATCATCACCATGCACTCACGGGTCACGCCGGGAACACCACTTCCGCGCGCGCGCCGGTGAGCTCGAAGCTGCCGTGCAGCTCGTCGCGGACGAGCGCGCGCACGATCGAGAGCCCGGTGCCGGCGCTCGCACCGTTCACGCCGGGGCCGTCGTCGACGATCGCGAGCACCACGTCGCCCTCGCGCCGCGCGAGCTCGATGCGGACGGCTCCTGCGCCGTGCTCGAGCGCGTTCTGCAGCAGCTCGCTGAAGACGAGCGCGAGCGCCGTCGCGCGATTGCCGCCGAGCGAGACCGGCTCGAGCGACGCCTGCACGTCGCGCCCGCCGCCGAGCCCCTGCAGGAGCATCGCCCGCAGGCGGTCGATCAGCTCGGCGAGCTCGACATCCTCGTCGCGCTGCTCGGTCAGGACCTCGTGCACCGCGGCGATCGCGAGAATGCGATTGACGGAGTGCTCGAGCGCCTCGCGCGGGTCGACGTCCTCCGCGCGCGACTGCAGGCGCAGCAGCGACGCCACCGTCTGCAGGTTGTTCTTGACGCGATGGTGGATCTCTTGCGCGAGCACGCCGCGCATGACGGCGCGGCCGTGCTCGAGCGCCACGGCGGCATGGTGGGCGATCGCCTCGAGCAGCGCGCGATCGTCGTCGGAGAAGGGGGCGTCGCGGTCCGCGACGAGCTCGCCGATCACGCGCCGCTTCCAGCGGAGGGGGGTGCGCACCGCGTGCGCGGCCGCGCGGCCTTCCGGCCACGCGATACGCCCGTCCTCGAGCACGAGCGCCGCTCCGGTCGCCTGCACCGCGTCCATCGTCGTCTCGACGATCTTCTGCAGCGACTCCTCGAGATAGAGCGACTCGGAGACGGCCTCGCTGATGCGGGCGAGCGCCTCCAGCTCGGCGACGCGCCGCTGCGCCTGCGCGTACAGCTGCGCGTGCAGCAGCGATTGCGCCACCTGGTCGGCGATCGCCGTGAGCAGCTCTATCTCCGTCTGGTCGTAGGCCCGCGGCTCGCGGGTGCGCACGTTGAGCGCGCCGGCGAGCGTCTCGCCGCGCGCGAGGATCGGGACGGCGAGGATCGACTCGTACTCCTCCTCGGGCAGGTTGGCGAAGAGCTTGAAGCGCGGGTCGAGGTGCGCGGCAGACGGGATCATCACGGGTGCGCGCTCCGCGGCGGCGGTGCCGGTGATCCCCTCGCCGGGCCGCATGCGCGGACGGCGAGTCATCTCGGCGACGCTCGTTCCGTGGGTGGCGCGGAGGACGAGCTCGTCGCCGCGTTCGTCGTAGAGGTAGACGAAGCAGGCGTCGGCCTCGAGCGCCGACGCGACCTTCTCGGCGACGAGGTGAAGCACCTCCTCGAGGTCGAGCGTCGAGTTGACGGCGGCGGTCGTCTCCGTCAGCAGGCGGAGGTGGCGCTCGGGTGCGTCCACGACGCATATCGTAGGAGCGCGTGACCGCCTACCACTGGCTGTTGTTCTTCCATCTGCTCGGCGCCGTGCTGTTCTTCTCGGGCGCCGCGGTCGCGGGGACGCTGCAGCTGGGCGCGATGCGGCGCGAGAAGCCGAGCGAGATCCTCACGCTGCTGCGGCTGACGCGCGTCGGCGTCCTGATCGTCGTGCTCGGGGCGTTCATGACGCTCGGGTTCGGGATGGCGCTCGCGTCGCACCTCGGCTACGGGTTCACGCCGGCGTGGATCCAGGCGGCCTTCGGGCTCTGGGTCGCGAGCGTCGTGCTCGGCGCGATCGGCGGCCGCACCGCACGTGAGGCGCGCTACCGCGCCGAGGAGCTGGCGGCGTCGGGCGACCTGCCGGACGAAGGGCTGCGCGCCCTCGTCGCGCACCGCCCCTCCCTGATCCTCAGCTGGCTGAGCGGGCTGCTGCTCGTCGTCATCCTCGTGCTGATGGTCTGGCGCCCGGCGTAGAAGCCGTATCGCGGAAGCCGCATCAATCGTTCGCATCCCGATGGCGACCGACCTGACTCGGGTTAACGAAAGCTTTACGACATCCCGCGGAAAATCCTCATCGCCGCCGAATAGGTTCGGCACTGTGAGCGCCCTCGCCATCGATCTCCGCCGCACGACCGGCTACATCGTCGCCGACCGGCAGGGCCGCCTCGTCGGCAAGGTCGAGTGCCCGATGTACGGCACGGCGCCGGACGTCCCGGACGCCCTCTCGGTCAAGTCGGGCCTCTTCTCGCGGCGGCGCCGGCTCGTGCCGGCCGACGCGATCGACCAGATCGACGGCTCCAGCGGCGTCATCGGCCTCCGGGTCGACCGCGAGAACATTCGCAGCTTCCTCTAGCCGCAAGGCAGCAATCAGGTTGCGCTGCAACCTGATTGCACTCGCTTCTGTCTCCAAAACGACCACAGGGCGCCGCGAGCGCCCCGTAGTCGGCCGTCAGTTGGGCTCCCGTCCGCAGGGCAGGAGCCCGGTGACGATCATGACAAAGAGAAGGGAATCTTTCTAGATGGGCCGAGCAGTGCTCGTCAGAGCACTGCGAGGTACTTCTTCATCTCCCAGTCGGTCAGCTGCACCCGGTACTCGTCCCACTCCTTCCGCTTCAGCTCCACGTAGCGGTCGAAGATGTGCGGGCCGAGCGCCCGCCGGGCGAGATCGGACTGGGCGAGACAGTCGATCGCCTCTCCGAGCGTCTCGGGCAGGGAGACGACGCCGCGCTCGCGCCGCTGCTCGGGCGTCAGGTGGTACAGGTTCGTCTCCATCGGGTCGGGCAGGTCGTAGCCCTGCTCGATCCCTTCCAGGCCGGCGTGCAGCAGGCACGCGAAGAGCAGGTACGGGTTACAGGCCGGATCGGGACAGCGGATCTCGGCTCGGGTCGCCTGCTCCGAGCCCGGCTTGTACAGCGGGATGCGGATCAGGGCAGAGCGGTTGCGCTGCGACCACGCGACATAGACGGGCGCCTCGTACCCGGGCACGAGCCGCTTGTACGAGTTCACCCACTGGGCGAACACCGCCGCGATCTCGCGGGCGTGGCGCAGCTGGCCGGCGATGAACGCCTTCCCCTCGCCCGACAGGTGCCACTGGTCGTCCCCGTCGAAGAAGCGGTTGCGGCCGCCGCTGAAGAGCGACTGGTGCGTGTGCATCCCGGAGCCGTTCTCTCCGAACAGCGGCTTCGGCATGAACGTCGCGTGGTAGCCGTGCTGCTTGGCCACCTCCTTGACGACGAGCCGGTACGTGAGCATGTAGTCCGCCATGTCGAGCGCGTCCGCGAAGCGGATGTCGATCTCGTGCTGCGACGGGCCGACCTCGTGGTGGTGGTACTCCACCGGGATGCCCATCGACTCGAGCGCGCGGATCGTGTCGCGCCGCACGTCCGTGGCCGCGTCCAGCGTCGTCTGCGCGAAGTAGCCGCCCTCGTCGAGCGTCTCCGTGCCCTTCTCGTCGCGGAAGAGGAAGTACTCCGCCTCCGGGCCGACGTTGAACGTGTCGAAGCCCATCGACGTCATCCGCTCGAGCGCGCGCCGCAGCACGTGCCGTGGGTCGCCCTCGTACGGATTCCCGTCCGGCGTGACGATGTCGCAGATCATCCGGCCGGTCTTCCCGTCCGGCAGCACGCGGTAGGTGACCGGATCGGGGATCGCGACCATGTCGGACTCCTCGATCGCGTTGAAGCCGGTCACCGAGGAGCCGTCGAAGCCCATGCCGTCGTCGAGCGCCGCTTCGAGCTCGCGCGTCGTGATCGAGAAGCTCTTCAGGTGCCCTTCGAGGTCGGTGAACCAGAGGAGGACGTCCTGGATCCCCTGCTCCTCGACCTGCTCGAGGACCTGCTTCCGCGCCTGCGGGTCCGATGTCGCGCGATCTCTGCTCTCGATCTGAGTCATGGACGCACACTAACCTAGGCGCATGCGGATCCTCGTCTCCGGCGGCGCCGGCTTCATCGGCTCGCACTTCGTCAAGCGGCTGCTCGCCGCCGGCGAAGACGTCGTCGTGCTCGACAAGCTCACCTACTCCGGCAACCGCGCGAACCTGCCCGACGACGTCGAGTTGATCGAGGGCGACATCGCCGAGCCGACCGTCGTCGCGCGCGCCGCGCGGGGATGCGAGGCGATCGTCAACTTCGCCGCGGAGACGCACGTCGACCGCTCCATCCTCTCGGCCGAGGACTTCGGCCGCACCGAGTTCCGCGGCACGCAGGTGCTGCTCGAGCACCTCCGCGAGGCGGGCGGGCGGCTCGTGCAGGTGTCCACCGACGAGGTGTACGGCGACCTCGAGGCGGGCGGCTCCTCGAAGGAGACCGACCAGCTCAACCCGTCGAGCCCGTACAGCGCCGCCAAGGCCGCCGGCGAGCTGCTGATCCCCGCCTACGTCCGCACGTTCGGCGTGAACGCGTCGATCACGCGCGGCTCGAACACCTACGGCCCCAACCAGTACCCGGAGAAGTTCATCCCGCTCTTCGTCACGAACGCGCTCGACGGCGAGCCGCTGCCGCTCTACGGCGACGGGCGGCAGGTGCGCGACTGGCTCCACGTCGAGGACCACTGCGCCGGGATCGAGATCGTGCTCCGGAACGGCGCCGCAGGCGAGATCTACAACGTCGGCGGCGACAACGAGCGGCACAACATCGACGTCGCCGAGCGGCTGCTCGAGCTGACGGGCGCCGACCGCTCTCTGCTCCGTCGCGTGGACGACCGCCCGGGGCACGACCGCCGCTACTCGCTCGACACCGCCAAGCTGCGCGGCCTCGGCTGGCAGCCGGAGATGCGCTTCGACGAAGGGCTCAGGACGACCGTCGACTGGTATCGCGAGAACCGGGCCTGGTGGGAGCCGATCAAGTCCGGCGAGTACCGCGAGTACTACGAGCGGCAGTACGGCGAGCGGCTCAGCACGTCCTCGCCTGTTTGAGCGCGTCGAGGACTTCCTTCCGGCCCGGCTGCAGCGCCTTCGAGCGCTCGAGGTAGGGCAGCGCCTCGCCGCAGCGGCCCAGCTGCATCAGCGTGTAGCCGAGGTTGTAGTCCGTGTAGGCCTCGGCGAGGTTGCCCTGCCCGTCCAACTGCTGCTGCGCGTCCTGCAGGAGCGGCAGCGCGTCGTCGTAGCGCCCCTCGTTCATCAGCGCGTACGCCCGGTCGTTCTCGGCGACGGGGTCGCCGCCGGCCGCCACGGCGGTCGACTCCGCGGTCGTCGTCGGCGGGGCGGCGGCGGTCGTGACGACGGTGCTGACGACGGTCTGCGCCTGACCCGTCACCGTCTTCACCGTCGTCTTGATCCGCACCGGCGGCGGCGCAGCGCTCGAGCCGCCACGGGTCAGCGCGTAGGCGATGCCCGCGCCGACGAGCGCGAGGACGAGCAGCGCGAGCACCGGCACGAGCGCGCCGGGGCGTCGCGGCGGCCCCTCCGGTCGCGCGGGCCGCACGGGCGCGACGATCCGGGTCGGCCCGGCTGCGTGCTCGAGCGCAGCCCGCAGGGCGGCGACGAACTCGGCGGCGCTCGTGTACCGGCGCGTCGGCTCCTTCGCGAGCGCCCGCGCGAACACGGGGTCGAGCTCGCCAGGAAGCGAGGGCTCGACCTCACGGACCGACGGGACCTGCGCGTGCACGTGCGCCGCCGCCTCGGCGGCGACGCTGTCCCCCACGAAGGGGCGCCGTCCGGTCAGGAGCTCGAAGGCGACGACCGCGAGCGAGTAGACGTCGCTCGCCGCCGTCGTCCGTTCGCCCTTCGCCTGTTCCGGCGAGAGGTACGACGCAGTGCCGAGCACGGTGCCGGTCTGCGTGAGCGAGGCGAGCCCGACGGCCGAGGCGATGCCGAAGTCGGCGACGTGGATCCGGTCGTGGCGGTCGATCAGGAGATTGGCCGGCTTCACGTCGCGATGCACGACCCCGCTCCGATGCGCGGCGTCGAGCGCGTTCCCCGCCTGCTCGAGCCAGTCCAGCGACTGTCCGATCGTGACGCCGCCGCTCTTCAGGCGTTCCTCGAGAGAGCCGCCGCCCACGTATTCCATCACGATGAACGGCCTGTCCTGCCACTCGCCGACGTCGTAGATCGTGACGATGTTCGCAATGCCGGACAGCCGCGCGGCCGCGAGCGCCTCCCGCGTGAACCGGGCGCGGACGCTCTCGTCCCTCGCGTAGCGGTCGTCGAGCACCTTGATCGCGACGTCCCGCCCGAGCGTCGTGTCGGTGGCGCGGTAGATCTCGCCCATCGCGCCGCGCCCGATCGGTTCGGGACCGTCGTAGCGGTCGGGCAGCAGCCCCTCCGTGACCGGCATCGAGGTGCGATTCCCGCACGGGAATGAAACGAACACCCGGGCGAGAAATACCTCTGATAGCTTGGAATTTCCGCGTTTTTGCGGTGCCTCATGACGCGCCTACGCCCGCTCGCCCTCGCCGTCGTGCTCCTCGTGCTCGCCGCCCCGCCGGGCGTCGCCGCGGGCGCCTCGGTGTGCAACACGTCGTGCTTCCAGGCGCCGGCGGGCTCCGGGGCCCTCTTCGTCTTCAACGGGCACGGCTGGGGCCACGGCGTCGGGATGAGCCAGTACGGCGCGTACGGCTACGCCCAGCACGGCTCGAGCTACGACGCGATCCTCGCCCACTACTACCCGGGCACGACGCTCGGGACGGCGCCCACGCGGACGATCCGCGTGCTGCTCGCCGACCGCAAGAAGAAGCTGACGATCGCCTCCGACGCCGCGATCTCCGTCCGGGACGGCGACGGCGGCCGGCACACGCTCCCCGCCGGCAAGCAGGCGTTCAACGCCGACCTGGACTGGACGCCGCCGTTGACGCTGGCTCCGGCGCGCGGCCACTACCTCGAGCTCGGACGCGCGTACCGCGGCAAGATCCTGCTCGACGTCGTCGACGGACGGCTGCGCGCGATCGACGTCGTCGGGCTCGAGCAGTACCTCTGGGGCGTCGTCCCGTCGGAGATGCCCTCCACGTGGGCGCCGGAGGCGCTGAAAGCCCAGGCGGTGGCCGCCCGCTCGTACGCGCTCGCGACCCGCGCGATCGGCGCGCCGTTCGACGTCTACTCGGACACGCGCAGCCAGATGTACCTCGGCGTCTCGGCCGAGTCGTCCGCCGCCACCGCGGCCGTGAACGCGACGAAGGGAACGGTCGTCCTCTACGGCGGCAAGGTGGCGACGACGTTCTTCTCGTCCACCTCCGGCGGTCAGACCGAGTCGAGCGCCGACTGGACGGGCACCGCCGTCCCGTACCTCGTCTCGGTCTCCGATCCGTACGACACGCTCTCGCCCTACCACGACTGGGGTCCAGTGACGGTGACGGCGTCCAGGCTGCTCAAGGCGTTGAAGGCGAAGGGGCCGGTGACGGACGTGACGACGACGCCGAACCCGGCCGGCCGTGTCGCGCAGCTGAAGCTGACCACGCCGCTGACCGCGCTCAGCATCCCCGGGACGACGCTGCGCACCGCGATCGGCCTCCGTTCCACCTGGTTCACCGTCGGCCTGCTCTCGCTCACGCCGCCCCAGCCGGTCGCGCCGGTGACCTACGGGAGCAAGGTGACGCTCGCGAGCGTCGTCCGCGGCTTCCCCGGCGCGACGCTCGAGCAGCGCCCCGTCGGCGGCGACTGGCAGACCGTGCGCACCGTCGGCGCGGGCGCGGCGAAGACGGGCGCGACGATCACGGCGCCGACCGACTTCCGCCTCGCGACGACGGCCGTCGCCGCAGGCTCGATCCGCGTTCGCGCCATGCCGGGCGTGACGCTCGGCACAGCGACCGCGGCAGAGGTCGACGGCAGCGTGAGCCCGGTGCTGATGGGCGCCACCGTGGACGTCCAGCAACAGAACGCTGACCTGACGTGGACGAGCATCGGCACGGCGACCGTCGCTGAGGACGGCACGTTCGCCGTCCCGGTGACGGCGCTGCCGGGCGCGACGGTGCGCGCGGTCGCCACGGCGGGCAGCGGCTGGGCGCCCGGCACGAGCGCCACGCAGATCGTGGCGCCCTGATGCGCCGCGCCGTGCTGGTCGCGGTGCTCGCGGCGCTCGCGCTCGCGTCGACCGCGGCCGCGTTCGTCCCCACCGACCCGCTCGCGACGCGGCAGTGGTACCTGGCGCAGGATCACGCCTTCGACACGTGGCCGACGCCGCCGGCCGGGCTCGCGCCGGTGCGCGTGGCGATCGTCGACTCGGGGATCGACAACACGCTCCCGGACTTCCAGGGCCGCATCCTCGACGCGCGCAGCTTCGTCGGCGGCACCCCCTACGTCGACACCGAGGGGCACGGGACGTTCGTGGCCGGCGTGATCGCCGCCAATCTCGACGCGCAGGGGATCGTGGGAATCGCGTACACCGCGCAACTGCTGATCGCCAAGGTCGTGAAGCCGGACGGCACGATCCCGCTGAAGGCCGAGGTGGACGCGATCCGCTGGGCCGCCGACTCCGGCGCCCGCGTGATCAACCTCAGCCTCGGCGGCGTCCGGGACCCGGCCGACCGCAAGCGCGACACGTACTCGCCCGCCGAGGCGGCCGCCGTCGCCTACGCGTACGCGAAGGGCGCCGTCGTGGTCGCCGCCGTCGGGAACGCCGACGAGGCGTACTCGACGCCGTGGCGCTACGCGAGCTACCCCGCAGCGCTGCCTCACGTGATCGGCGTCAGTGCGCTGACCCAGACGGGCAACGTGCCGGACTACTCCGACCGCGACCCCTTCTACAACGACATCTCCGCGCCGGGCACCGGGATCTTCTCCACCTTTCCGAGCAGCCTGACCTCGCTGCGGCCGAGCTGCGTGAACCAGGGCTTCTCCGATTGCGGCGGCGACGACTACCGCACCCCGGAGGGGACGTCGTTCGCCGCGCCGCAGGTGAGCGGCGCCGCCGCCGTGCTCTTCGCGCTCGATCCCGATCTGACGAACGGGCAGGTCGCCGCGCTGCTCGAACACACCGCCGACGACGTGAACGCCGGCACCGGCTGCCCGCGCTGCGCGCTGCTGCGCGACCCGCTCAGCGGCTGGGGGCGGCTGAACGTCGCGAGCGCCGTCGCCGCGCTGTCGGGCCCGCTCCCGCCGGCCGACCGGTTCGAGACGAACGACGACGCCGGCACCGAGGCGCACACGCTCTGGGGGAAACGGCAGAACGTCGACGCGACGCTCGACTACTACGACGACCAGGTGGACGTCTACCGCGTGCAACTTCGCAGGAAGCAGCGGCTGACCGCGTCGGTCGCCGCAAGCTGGAACGGCGCGAACGTCGCGCTCGAGCTCTGGCGGCCCGGAACCCGGAAGGTCGACCGGCCGGCGACGGCGCGTAAGCTGCGCGCCGCGCAGGCCGCCGCCCCCGGCTCAAGTCAGCGGCTCGGCTTCGTCGCGCCCGCGACCGGCTGGTACTACGTCGAGGTGAAGGCGACCTCGCCCGGCTCGGGCGCGTACTCCCTGAGGCTCTCGAAGAGCTAGCGTCGTTCCGGCGGCGACATCTCGAAGCGAGATCTGCTTTCAAGCAGATCTCAGTCGTTCTCACATGCCGCCGAGACATCGCATCTCGGTTCCGAGCCCCCGCGACGCCGCCGACCGACATGTCCCGCAACTACGTTGCCGAACGTGTCCCACAGAGGAGTCCGCATCCGCCGGGAGCGGACTGCGACTCAACCAGCCGAGAGACGGCGTAATGTCGCCTTGGTGTAGTCCTGTTTCGGCCTTCGGATCGAGGCCAGGTCTGGAGCGCGAAGAGCGGGAGCAGCCCGGATGATCGGCGCGTACAGCAATCAGCTCGCGACTTACTGGGTCCTCATCCTCGCGCCATTCGTTCTCGTGGCGGTACTCGTCAGGATTCGAAGCTTCCGGAAGCGCAAGAAGGAAACCGACGCGTGGTTGAAAGGCGACATCACCCGCCACCGCGAGTGAGGCTGTCAACCAACCGTCATTGCCAGTCACCGCCCGTCGGCTCGTGCGAGCCGCCCAGCCGGAGGCTTCCGGCCGTCGGCCCGGCCGCAGGCCGCGCCGACCCGGGCGCCGTTGGCCCGGATAGAGAAGCGAGCCTGACTGCGTGAAGCGCCGCCCGAGACCGCGCTCTCGGGCGGCGCGGAACTCCGTCTCTCCCCTCGCGAGCTCCTCGCCAGAGGAGCTCGCGAGGAATCAGAGCAGCTCCTCCTCCGGCACGTCGCGCAGGACGCGGGCCGGGGAGCCGACGACCACCTTCCTCGGCGGGACGTCCTTCGTGACGACGGCGCCGGCGCCCACGAACGCCTCCTCGCCGATCTCCACGCCGGGGCAGAGGATCGCGCCGCCGCCGACCCGCGCGCCGCGGCGGATCGTCGGGCCCTTCATCAGCGCCTTCCGCTTCTCCGTGCGGCCCATGAAGTTGTCGTTCGTCGTGACGACGCACGGCGCGATGAACACGTCCTCCTCGACGGTCGTGTATGCGGTCACATACGCCTCCGCCTGGATGCGGGTGCCGCTGCCGATCGTCGTGTCGTTCTCGACGAGCGCCCCGCGCCCGACGACGACGTCGTCTGCGATCTCCACCCGCTCGCGCACGCACGCCTGGTCGCCGACGACGCAGCCGCCGCCGATCCGCGAGCCCGCGAAGACGATCGCGCCGGTCGAGATCACGGTACCGTCGCCGACCACCGTCGGCGGAAGCGGCTCGCGCTTCGCCGTCGACTTCCGCCCGAGCGTCGGCTGCTTGCCGACGACGGCGTTCTCGAGCACCCGGACGTCCTCCCCGAGCACCGTGCCCGCATAGACCGTCGCGGTCGCGTGGATCTCAGCCATGCAACGACTCGGTCAGCTTGTCGAGCGCGCGCACGACGCGCGCGCCGTCCTCCGCGACCTTGCGCCGGTCTCCTTCGCCGTCGATCAGGCGCAGGAACTCCTGGCACTCGAGCTTGAGCGGCTCGTCGGTCGCGATCTTCGGGATGTAGATGTCGCCGGAGCGCGTCTGCCATTCGCCGTAGCTTTCCGCGCGCTTCCACGGCGCCTTCTCGTACACGGTCACCTTGCGCTCCAGCTCCATGTCGTCGAAGACGACCATCTTCTCGCGGCCGACGACGGTCATCTTGCGCATCTTGTGCGGGTCGAGCCACGACAGGTGCATGTGCGCGATCTTCCCGCTGGGGAAGCGCAGGTAGCAGAAGACGACGTCCTCGACGCCCTCCGTCAGGAAGTCGCGGCCGTGTGCGACCGCCGTGTCGGGCTCCTCGTCGAGCAGGTAGAGGATCACGGACAGGTCGTGTACGCCGAGCGACCAGAGCGCGTTCTCGTTCGTCCGCACGATCCCCAGGTTCTGGCGGTTGCCGTACACGCACAGCACGTCGCCGAGCTCGCCCGCGTCGATCAGCTCCTTCAGCTTGCGCACCGCCGGGTGGTAGAGCAGCAGGTGGCCCGGCATCAGCACGAGGTCGCGCTCGGCGGCGAGCGCGACGAGCTCGTCGATCTCTTGCGCCTTCATCGCCGGCGGCTTCTCCACGAGCACATGCTTGCCCGCCTCGAGCGCCTGCTTCGCGAGCGCGTAGTGCGTCGGCACCGGCGTCGCGATCACGATTCCCCGCACGTCGTCGGCGGCCAGGAGCTCCGCGAAGGAGTCCGTGACCCGCGCGGACGGGTAGCGCGCCGCGAACGTCTCGCGCAGCTTCGGGTCGAGGTCGCAGAGGTGGGAGAGGGCGCCGAGCTCGGCGAAGTTGCGGGCGAGGTTCGGCCCCCAGTAGCCGAGGCCGGTAACTCCGATCACAGCTTGAAGACGTTGTCGGAGGCCGTGCCCTTCTCGCCGGTCGCGTTGCGCAGGTCGACGACGAGCTGCGCGCGGTCGACGAGGTCGTCGTAGTCGATCGCGTCGTGGTCGGTCGCGATCACGACGCAGTCGTAGCGCTCCGGCTCGTACCCGACCCCGCTCATGGAGAGCCCGTGCTCGTCGAACGACGCCACGTACGGGTCGTGGTAGGAGACCTTCGCACCTGCGTTCTGCAGCAGGCTGATCAGCTTCACGGCCGGCGACTCGCGCATGTCGGCGATGTCGGGCTTGTACGCGACACCGAGCACGAGGATCGCGGAGGCCTTCATCGCCTTTTGCGAGTGGTGGTTGAGCGCCTGGGACACGAGCGAGCGGCAGAAGTACGGCATCGTCTCGTTCACCTTCCCGGCCAGCTCGATGAACTCCGTGTAGAAGCCGAACTCACGCGCCTTCCACGTGAGGTAGAAGGGGTCGATCGGGATGCAGTGGCCGCCGAGCCCCGGCCCAGGGCTGAAGCGCGAGAAGCCGAACGGCTTCGTCGCGGCCGCGTCCACGACCTCCCAGACGTCGATGTTCATCCGGTCGCAGAGCTGCGCGAGCTCGTTGACGAGCGCGATGTTCACGGAACGGAAGATGTTCTCCAGCAGCTTCGTCAGCTCGGCCGCCTCCGGCGTCGACACCTGGACGACCGTGTCGATCGCGCGGCGGTAGACCTCGGCCGCGCGGCGCGTCGACTCGGGGTCGATCCCCCCGAGCACCTTCGGCGTCGTCTTCGTCGTCCAGTCCTCGCGGCCCGGGTCGACCCGCTCCGGCG
>Ga0070683_100001706_pt1 | contig 17092 bp, 18 predicted proteins | sample KBSC713LmetaG_FD_64662 | JGI IMG/M metagenome (GOLD analysis project Ga0070683, IMG submission 64662) | Corn rhizosphere microbial communities from Kellogg Biological Station, Michigan, USA - KBS C7.1-3L metaG | ecosystem: Host-associated > Plants > Roots > Rhizosphere ... | reverse complement strand
TCACCGAGCCCAACGCGTTCGAAGCGGTAGTAGCCGGCGTAAAGGCAGCCAACATCCCCGTCGCATCGAGTGAAGTTACGATGCTGGCCTCCACCTACACGAAGCTTGAAGGGCAGCAAGCCAACGCGATGATCCGACTGCTTGAAGCTCTCGAAGACTTCGACGACACCCAGAACGTCTATTCGAATTTCGATATGAGTTCCGAACAGATGGAGCAGGTTGCTGGGTAAGCAACAGACAGGCTGGCAATCCGAGGGCCGCCTGAACATGGCGGCCTTTTTCATGCAATTGAGATTTTTCAAGACAGGAAAAATAGAACGTTGACCTCAACTGCGAAGTTTCTAATTTTGGCGATGATGGCAGGCATGGCTTTAAATGCTTTGGCTCAGGCATCCAACACCGATCAAGAAAGTCAGCTGCGGACAGCCTCTAATGGCTCCGGAATAGCAAGCCTGGAAGACTCTCCGGTAGCGCGAGTGCGTAAAGATCGCAGTTGGGAATACGGCCCCTTCATCAACTTCGGTAACGGCATCGGCGGCGACCGTTCGAAATTCAGATTCTTCGCTGCAGGCGCGCAGATCGGAAAGATCCTCACCCCTCCGCTGCATGTCGGCATCCTGAGCGGCCAACTTGAACTAGGCGGGAACATCATGCCTCTCTGGCAGGCATACACTCCTGCTCCGCACGATCAGACCTTCGAGTTTCACGGACAGACCTACACCTATCCCGTCGGTGGGGGAACCTACACCGGGGCGAGCATCACGCCTGTGATCTTCCGCTGGAATTTCCTCACGCGTTCGCCGCGCATCCAGCCGTGGTTTCAGGGCGCCGGCGGCCTCATCTACACGACCCACAAGTTTCCGCCCGACATTCTGGTGCCGAAGGGCACACCTGGAGGAACCTCAGTCTGGAATTTCTCTCCGCAGGGAGGGATCGGCATTCACTACTTCACGCGGCCGAGGCGGTCTGTCGACTTTGGTTTCAACGCAGTTCACATCTCGTCGGCTTCGCTTGGCGATCGCAATCCAGGCGTGAATGCTTTGTGGCAGATTCAGCTTGGTTACACATACTGGAAATAGAGCCGCGGCAGACTTCGTGCGCAGATCCACTGAAAGAAGAACATGAAAGATTCGGTAGTCGAGTGCGTTCCAAACTTCTCTGAGGGCAGGGACGCCCGGCGTGTCGAAGCCATCATTGCGGCAATGCGCGTGGAGGGAGTTCGGCTACTCGACTGGTCGATGGATCCGGATCACAATCGCTCTGTTGTTACCATCGCAGGCGAGCCTGCCGCTGTTGTTGAATCAGCTCTTCGCGGAGTAGGGAAGGCCGTTGAGCTGATCGATCTCACCAATCAGCAAGGCCAGCACCCGCGCATCGGTGCAGCCGATGTCATCCCGTTCGTTCCGGTCAGCGCTATCAAGCTTGAACAGTGCGTCATGCTCGCGCGGCAGGCCGGGCTCGAAATCTGGCGACGATACGGCGTGCCGGTTTACTTCTACGAAGCAGCCGCATCCCGCCCCGATCGCGCAAATCTCGACGATGTGCGGCGGGGACAATTTGAGGGACTCCGCGATGCAGTCCGCAAAGAAGCTGCGCGCCGTCCCGATCTTGGCGGCCCTGGCCTCCACCCTACCGCCGGTGCATGCGTCGTCGGAGCCCGTAAGTTCCTTGTCACCTACAATGTGTATCTGGATTCGACTGACGTCGGCGTCGCCCGAGCAGTGGCCAGGGAACTCCGCGCCAGCTTCAGCGGCGTTCAGGGCGTAAAGGCCATGGGCCTTCTGGTTCACGGACGCGCGCAGCTCTCGATGAACATCACGGATTTCAAAACCACGCCTCTTTCGCAGGTCTACAGCGCAGCATCCCGTCTCGCCACCCGCCACAAGACGGCCCTCGTCGAAGGCGAGGTCGTCGGGCTGATTCCCGAGCCTGCCTGCGAGCGGGAAAGTGAATGGATGCGTCAGTTAGTTGAATTCGATGACCAAACCAAAATCCTTGAACGGCGGCTTGAGACCCCCCTCGCGTGGCCCGGCGAAGGTAACAGTACCAATACGTAGACCCTGCGCGTCTAACAATCAGTACAGAGGTAAAATGGGTATGCAGGATGTTGTGTATCCTCCTGCTCCCCGAACGCAATTGACGGAAAGCCATCCGGCTTCCCGGAGGATGAAAGTGCTAAAGAATTTCGCCAGGTTTTCGGTACCAGCTCTCTTTGTAGCTGCGGCAATGTCATTGCCTGCGGCCCAGCTTTCGGGCGATGCCCGGGCGGCCATCCCGCATGACGTCCAGCAGCTGGTTGTGATCGATTACCGGGCAATGCAGAACTCCAGTACGGCGATGCAACTGCGCGATCGCGTGATGCCGCCGGACCTCAAACAGTTTGAAAACGCCCTCCGCCACTCCGGGCTCAATGACAATCACGACGTCGATCAGTTGGCATTCGCGCTCTTCCGCATTGGAAGTTCAACGGACTCGCTCGAGACTGTCGGCATTGCGCAAGGCCAGTTCGACATGGACAGTATCATGGCCAACTTCCGCAAGCAGAAAATCGTGCCCAAGATGGTCCGCGCAAATAAGACTTATCCCCTGGCGCGCACAGGGATGGTCCTCTGCTTCGTCGATCCTTCTACGATGGTCTTCGGCAGCCCCGAAGCTGTGAAGGCTGCTCTCGATGTTCGTGACGGCCTCAAGCCCGGCATGCTGACCAACGGCGGCATCATGGACGCCATGCGCTCGGTCGATTCGCAACCGCTCTGGAGTGTTCTCGACAAGAGCGGGACACAGATCATGATGAAGCAGGTGCTTGGCGAAGCCGGCTCCGTTGCAGACTACGAATCCATCCGCAAGCGCCTTGAGTCGTCGTGGTACGGCATGGATTTCCAGCACGGCGTGAAGTTTAACCTGACCATCTCGACCGGCGACACTTTCGCGGCTGCAACAGTTTCGTCGCTGCTGTCAGCGGCCGTTATTTACAAGAAGATGAGTGGCAACGAAATTGAGAAGGCCGCTCTCGCTGCTACCGACATCAGTTCGAACTCCGGACTTCTGAACATCCACTTCGCAACGTCGGATAACGACTTCAACAGCTTGCTCAATTCGTCGTTGTTCCAGAGCATGATTCACTAAGGAAGTCGGAAAGCATACGGTCCAGACAGATGGGAGCTTCGGCTCCCACTTTCTTTTGTGGCCGCGATGATCCTGCGCGCAAAGACCGGCTTCGAAGTACGCTCATCGGCCCCCTGTCTGTCACCAGGCTCTAAAGAGAGGTTATCGGGGGAGAGGAAAGGGAGATGAGAAAGGGAACTGATGCTGTTGCAGTGTCGGGTAATTCGGGAGCTAGTGTGCCGGATTCAGCATGGGATGAAAGTCAGCCTTGCCGCCGGGCAGCAGCACGATCTCCAGACGTCCTTCTTGCCTCTCGTGGAGCGTAGGTCCGGTTATCTGAATCTGCTTTCCGCGGGCGTCGGAGTACTGGACTTTCAGTGGTCCACTGGCACTCGTCTGAAAGCGATGGTGGAAGTCGCTTCCCGAGGCCAGCGCATCCGCTCCGAAACTGGCGCTCGGATAATCCACCTCCAGCAACGAGATCGCCGCGCCCGTGTTGTTTTTGATCGTCGCATCGATATGGTACGAGTGACACGCCGCCAACAGAACAAGGCAGGCAGAGAGCGCAACCATTCCAATAGCGCAGCAGAACCGAGCCGATTTTTTCATTTGTCCGTGTCTTTCTGGTCCGAAGCTGCACTGTCCGGTGCAATGACCACGAGCCGCTTCTCCAGCCGATCGATTCTCTTCAGCAACTCGGGCAGGCGCTGGAAGACGGCAACCGCCCGAAGCCAGAGACGATTGTCGAAACCCGGCGATCCGGAAATCATTTTGCCCGCCGGAACGTCATGGCTCACCGCGGACTGCGCAGTCAGGATCACGCGATCGCCCACTGCACAATGCCCGGCAATCCCGGTCTGGCCCGCCAAAATCACGTTGTTGCCTATCACCGACGATCCGGCCAGGCCCGTTTGTGCGCAGATCAATGTGTCTTTGCCCACGCGCGACCCGTGGCCGATCTGCACGAGGTTGTCAATCTTGCTCCCATCTCCAATTTCGGTTGCCCCTACCGTCGCCCGGTCAACGCAGGCATTTGCCTGAATATCGACCCGGTCCCCCAACCGCACCGGGCCCGACTGCGGAATCTTCATCCATCGTCCCTGTTCATCCTTCGAGAACCCGAACCCATCCGCCCCGACAATGGCCCCGTTCTCCAGGGTCACATCGTCGCCGAGTTCGCAGTTCTCTCGCACCACGGCATGAGCGTGCGCGAACAGCCGGCTCCCGGCCCTCACTCCCGGATATAGAACAACATGGGGCAGCAGAGTCGCTCCCGGCCCGAGTCGCACTTCCGGCCCAACCACGACATAGGCGCCGATATGGGCTCCCTCGCCAATCTCGGCCGTGGAGTCGATAACCGCCGTAGGGTGAATGCCCGGAGGGTAAGCGGGTGGCTGGTAGAAGATTCCCAATGCCCGCGAAAACGCGTGATAAGGGTTTTTCAATCGAAGTGTCGGCGTCTCGATCTCAGGAAACTCAGGCTCAACCAGGATCGCCGCAGCTTTGGTCTTCCGGGCGAGCCCTGCGTATTTGGGATTTGCTACGAACGTGATCTCCGAGGCGCCGGCCTCCTCAATTCCTTTCACACCCGTAACTTCCACATCGGGGTTTCCGCGCAATTCCGCGCTCAGCCGACTTGCCAACTCACCAAGTTTCATTCGAATTTCCCAGAACTCATGCTAGGGCCTCTGGCCCCAACAGTAAACGTCCGGGATCAACTTGCTCTCCTTGTCACCCGCAGAGGTGGTGAGAATCACTGACGCAGGAGCATGGAGGGGGGTAAATACAACGCTGAAGCTCTGCCTCCCCGAAGCGCACTGACCCCGCCGCTCGCACACCCCCCGAGGCAGGGCAGGGTCCCTAACAGCATGGAAAGAAATTCGCGCGCGTAACGCGAATCGTGGGGGTCCACATGAAGCAGATGACATTATTACTGTGTCTCGTGTTGTCGGCAGGAGCCTGCCTTGGTTGGTCGCAGGATCCTTCCAAGGGACAAGCTCAACGACGAACTCCTCAGATGAAGTTGAAGATGACACGGATCCGTTCTCTCCCAGTCGAAGCAGGCAAGGAGATGTATAACTCCTACTGCGCCGCATGCCATGGCGAGAATGGAAAAGGGTACGGTCCTGCATGGCCCGTATTGAGCAAGGGTGCTCCCGATCTAACCGTTCTTACTCTGCACAACCAGGGGCGCTTCCCGAAATACAAAGTCACCACGGCACTTTCGCAATTCGGCGAATCGCACCAACTCGGCACTCGCGCAGAGATGCCGGATTGGTACAAAGCGTTCGTCTCGCTCGATCGCACCTGCCCGTTCAGGGCTGGCGTGCGTGCGCGAAGCATCTCCAACTACGTTGAAACCTTGCAGGTCCGATAGTAGTAGCGTCCCGGGATTCCCGGCAGGGACTCGACCATCCGCCCCCAACAGGCTGACCCGCTGCGGACATTCAGCGGGTCAGCCTTTTTATCCCGTCTCGTCTCTCCAGGAGAGCTAATCCGGGCAGAGGAGAGCTACTCCTGCCCTGGCTCGGCAGGGAACAGCTCAGGCTGGGGCTCGGTTCGGCGTCGGTGCCCTCCGGCCCCGATCAAGCTCACCACCTCGAGACTCTGGATCGCCTGCCGGGGTACATAGATCCGCTGGGTGTTCGAGCGCGTGTCGGGGGGCGTGACCAGCAGCCCGGCACCCGTAATCAGGGAACGATCGTTGGCTGCGATGCCCTCGAGTTCATCGCCGTCATTCAGCACCATGCGAAGCCAGACACCAGCCGTCCGAGGCCGAACCGCAAAGCGTTTCTGCAGTAGACGTTCCGGATTCGAAGCGTCTCCGCTCGACGAGAAGTCGCGAACGTAGCAAACCCACTTCACAGTCTCCCAGCCGATCGTCAGCACCTTTCCGCCCTGGTCGAGGATCTCCAGAGCATGTGCATCCTGCCCGAACACAGCGCCTGCATAGCCGGCGTACCACTCACGCGAGAACTTACGCACAATCACCGGCTTACGAGCAGAACCCATGGCTTGGATTTTCGCATGCTGCCGCTCTGCCCGGGGTTGGAAAGTCGCAAAACTGGTGCGGATCGTGCTGGTCAACACCATTAGATTGTGATAAGGTACTGCTTTGCGTGCTCTGATAGGGTGCCATCTAACCGTAGCTACATCAGAGACTTGCCCTTGGTTTTGGACGTGGAAGCAGGAACGGAATGCCCGATTACATTTACCTTCTTGAGAACCGGCTTTCAGCCGATCAGCAGAATGCACTGCGGCAGTTGCGCGAAGTCGCCCGGGAAGCAGGCTCACTTCTTTTCCTCACCGGCGACGCCGTCCGGGACCTCACCAGCGGGCACGCTGTTCGTGACATCGAAGTAGCCGTTCAGGCCAACGCTCTCAAGCTCAAGAAACCCATCGAGAAAGTCGGAGCCCAGATCTGGGGAGAGGACGAACCCTCCCGTTCCCTCTATCTCTGTTTTCCAGGCACCATCCGCGTTGACCTGGTCAGCACCCACCGGCGCGAGTATCCAAAGCCCGGCAAGCCCGCCTTTCACGCTGCGTCAATCCAGGAAGACCTGCGCCGCCGCGATTTCACCGTAAACGCCATGGCCGTGTCCCTTAATGAGGGCTCCTACGGCCTGCTGATGGATCCGCTCAACGGCGCTGCCGATATTGAAGCGCGCACCCTGCGCCTTGTTTCCAACTATGGCTTCCTTGAAGAGCCTTCGTTAATGATTCGCGCTATCCGCTACAAGGCCCGGCTCGGTTGGGACCTCGACCAGCGCACGCAGCAGCGCTATGAGAACGCAAAGGCCGAAAACATCATCGAGTCTCTTTCGCCACACGATTGCAGCTACGAACTGGAGCAGATCGGCCATGAGGACGATGGACTGCGGGTCCTGCGCGCTCTTGAAGAAGAAGGCTGGATGAAGGTGCTGTGTCCGGCATGGACAGCAAACAAGGCGGACGAGGAAAAACTCAACGCACTTCACGAGCTTCGCGTTCAACTGCAGATGCAGGGCGTTCAGCCCGACATGTCGGCCGCCCAAATGCAACTGCTCACGGCCAAACTGTCTCCGAAAGACGTCGCCTCGCTCAAAAAACAGCTCCTGCGGCCCGGGTTCGTGGAGGAGTGGAACAGTCTCGACTCCCTCGCCAGCGGCTTCGCAAAGGTTCTTCTCAACAAGGCCAATGCCACGCCGTCCGTCACCTACAAGCTGTTCACCACGTATGACCCCGAGGCTGTGCTCTGGCTCGGCTTCACCAGCAAAGACAGCGCCGTGAAGGCAAAGTACGAGACGTTCCTGAAGACGTGGCCCGAGGTGCGGCAGCGCATCCCGTATGCGCAAATGCAGGAGATGCGCATCACTCCCGAACTGGCGAATTACAACGAGGTCATTCACCAGATCTTCCTCCAACTCATCGACGGCAAGCTAAATTCACCCGAGGAGATCAAGGCATTCCTCGAGCCCTATTCTCCGCCCGCGCCACCGCCTCAGATCACCATCAAACGGTCGCGCGCCAAGCGTGCCGAAAAGGTTAAGGAGAAGTCGTTCGACGAAGAGGAAGAGTCCGAAGAAGGCGGCGACGATGAGGAAGAAGATCTCGACGACATCGGTGGTGACGACGAGGAGATCGATCTCGGACTGAAGCTGCCTAAGGGTGAAGACCTCGACGACGATCTCGGCGACGACGAAGAAGGCGAGAAAGACGACGAGGAAGAATCCTCTGACGATGACGAGGATGAAGCGCCTGTTCGCAAGGGCCGCGGCAAACAGGCTCCTCCGCCGAAACCTGCGAAGGCCGAGCCGAAGCCTGCGAAGGAAGTTCCGGCAAAGCACGCGCCGGAAAAAGCACCTGCGCAGAAACCTGCGCCCGCAGCAAAAGTCAAACCCGAGCCCGCGAAGCCGGAAAAGAAGGCCGCTGTGCCGCCCGCTCCTGCGAAAAAAGCAGCAGCGCCGCCCGCGAAACATGCACCTGCTGCAAAGCATCCAGCCAAGCCTGCCGCCAAGACTCCCACCAAGGCCGCGCAGGTCAAGGCTCATGCTAAGCCGGCGCACAAATCCGTTCCTTCCAGGAAACCCGCAGCTGCCGCTAAAGGCAAACCTCACGCCGCGGCAAAGCACGCGGCTAAGAAGGTCCCGGCCAAAGCCGGCAAGAAGCGTTAGAACGAACTGCGGGCCAGAGACTCTTCTGGCCCGTAACGTTCAGGTGCTATCCTCGCTCCAATTCACTCCGCCGGAGACCCTCGATGTTCAGACGCATTCCCCGCGTATCGTACGCATCGCTCGTCGTGCTCCTCAGCCTCGCGACACTCGCGCAGGCAAAACGGATTACAGCAGCAACCCAGGCCGGATCCACCAGCGGCGCAGGATATCGCTTCGATCGCGGTGGCTGGAAGTTTGTGCACCTTGAGGGCTCGCCAGCTGAAATCGGTTATCAGCACGGACAGCTTCTTTCCGCCGAGATTCTTGACGTCCTCAACGTCATCAAGGTCGAAACGCTTCACGATACAAAGCGTGATTGGAACTTCTATCGCGAAACCGGACGCAAGATGTTCTGGCCTCATATCGACCCGGAATACCAGCAGGAGCTTGAGGCCATTGCGAAAGGCGCGCAGTCAAAAGGAGGCAAGGTCGATGTGTGGGACATCGTGGCCCTCAACGGCGCAATTGAACTCCCGTCTTACTACGTCCCCTGGCTGAACAAGCAGGAACACGCAGCCAACGCTCCTCTGATTCGCCCAGACGGCCACTGTTCCGCGTTCATCGCCACGGGCAGCTACACCAAGGGCGGCAAGATCGTCGTTGCGCACAACAACTGGTCGAGCTACGCCGAGGGCGCACGCTGGACCGTGATGTTCGACATCAAACCTGAATACGGACACCACATGGTGATGGATGGCGAGCCCGGCGTCATCACCAGCCAGGACGACTTCGGCGTCACCGACGCGGGCCTGATTATCACGGAGACCACGATCACGCAGTTCATTGGATGGAATGTCGACGGCAAACCGGAATTTGTTCGCAGCCGGAAAGCGATGCAGTACGCCGGCTCCATCGACGATTACATCTCCATCATCAAGGAAGGGAACAACGGCGGGTACGCTAACGACTGGCTGGTGGGGGACCGCAACACCGGCGAGATTGCATACCTTGAGCTTGGCTTGAAAAACACGCCGGTGTGGCGAACAAAAGACGGTTACTTTATCAGCTCGAACTTCGCGCGCGACCCGGCTCTGATCAAGGATGAGACGGAAGGATTCAATCCTGCCGACATGTCGTCATCCATGAATGCACGGCGCACAACCTGGGAGCGGAAGATCGCTGCATCCAAAGGCCAGATCGACGTCAACATGGCCGAGGCATTCCTCGCCAATCACGACGACAGCTTCACCGGAAAATCCGATCCAGACGCGCGAACTCTCTGCGGGCATATCGACAAGGATCCGCACGGCGTGCCCGAGTGGAGCGACGCTCCGTACTATCCTGATGGCGCTGTAACCGGCAAGGTAACGGACTCTGATCTGGCGGCGAATCTATCCCTCATCGCCCGCGCCGGCCACCCCTGCGGAGAAGACTTCATCGCCGCGCCATTCCTGGCCAGGCACCGTGAGTTCGCATATCTGAAACCTATTCTCAAGGACATGAAGGCTGGGCCGTGGACCCAGTTCACCGCCGGCGAAAAACAGTAGTCACTCAGTGCTCTACTTGTAGATCAGATGGATGTTGATGTCCGTCACTGGACAGGTGACGTGAACGATGGCTGCGTCGAAGGGGGGTGCGCTAAGGCCCACATGCGGGTTGTTCGCAAATCCAAATCCCTCTTTGGGGAACCCAATGAAATTCCGATCCAGCTTGCGATTCTTGTTCTCATCGTGAATCGCGACCACGCCGTAGTCGCCTGCAGGCAAATTCTCCATCACCGCCGTGGCATCGTGCGCTCCCGGAGCAATCGGAGTGGGCCAGTGATTCACGGTCTTGCTCATATCTTCAGGCCAGCCGCTGCGTGTCTTGAAGACTGCCGCGCCAACCACTCCTGTCGAGTCACGCAATCCGTCGACATGGATGCGCAGAGTGCACCCGCTGGCGGCCGGTGTGGTGTTGGAGTTTGCTTGCCCGCAGACGATTGAAGCGGCAAACGCAAACAGAATGGTGAGCGTCGATTTCATTCGCCAGATTGCAGAGCCGAGAGACCGGTAGGGCGCAAAACGAATAGCTTCGGGCAACAGAATCAGCCGTGGCCAAGTCCGTTGCCTGAAGTGTCTTGAGTCTGGATTGTTGCTTAGAAGAAACGCGGGCTCGATGAGCCGATGTCTCTAGTAGCGACCGCCGCGTGCGCCTGCGCTGCTGCCTTTGCGTGCCTGGTAGCAGTCCCTGCAAAACACAGGGCGATCACCGCGTGGTTCAAATGGAACAGTGGTTGGCTGTCCGCAACCTGAGCAGATCACTGGAGTGCCATGGGATGGAGCCTGCCGATAACCGGAGCCTCCCCCACCTTGATCGCTCTTTTTTGCCATACGGCAAGGCTTGCAGCGCTTGGGGGTCGAATAACCGCGTTCCTGAAAGAACGCCTGATCCGCAGCGGTGAATGTGAAATCTTGCCCACAGTCGCTGCACGTTAATTGAATATCTCCGGCCATGATCTCCTCGTTCTGGCGATTGTACATAGTAGTCCGTGAATTTTATATAACAATCTTCTTAATCTCCAGAAGCTTACGGGAATATTAAATCGTTTTAACGCAACCTTGTCCGTAACTTCCGGGGGTCGTCCGGAATCAAACAAAGGCTTCTCGCAGACAGACTTTGCCAATCACCGCCCCCAACACGGATTTCGAGGCTGATTGCATTCGCCGCATTCTCGCGGGCGAAAAACAGCTTTTTCACGATCTCATCCGGCCTTGCGAGCGCTCCATCTACTTCCTTCTTTTCTCATTGCTTAAGAACGAAGCTGACGCCGAGGACGTCGCCCAGGAAACCGTGATCAAGGTCTACCAGAACCTCGACAAGTTCCGAGGCGACTCCCAGTTCCGCACCTGGGTTCTCTCCATCGCGCGAAACGAAGGCCTGGGGCGGCTCCGAAAGATCTCCAACCGCCGCGAAGACTCGCTCGATGCCGAAACCGACGAGCAGACCGGCGATTACACGCCTGCAATCCTCACCAGCTGGCGCGAAATCCCAGCCGAAGCTCTCGAACAGAAAGAGCTGGGGAACATTCTCCGCGATGCAATTGAAGGCTTGCCAGAGATATACCGTAACGTGGTGGTCCTCAGAGACATCGAAGAGTTGGATATCCGGGAGAGCGCTGCCGTGCTGGGAATCTCCGAGGCCTCGGTCAAAGTCCGGCTGCACAGGGCCCGGGCTCTTCTCCAGCGCAATTTGGCTCCGCAACTGAAGGGATTTGCCCCCGCAAAACGCCGCTGGTTCGGGGGGCACAAATGAGAATCGACTGCCAACACGTCTGGGAGCACATCTCGGCCTACATCGACAACGACGTGGACCCTCAGCTCCGCGCCGAGATCGATCGGCATCTCGAAACCTGCGAGATCTGCTCGGCCGTGCTCGACTCCACCCGAAATGTCGTCATTCTCATGGCCGACGACCGTGTCTTCGAAGTGCCGGCTGGGTTCAGCGAGCGTCTCCACGCGCGCATCGACAGGGAACTGGACGACCCGGAGGATCCGCGGCGCTGAGGTCAGCAAGTTCTTGCAATCCTGCAGGGCGGCGGCGGTCCCTTGCGGTGCACCAGGGGATGCGTCCACGTCTCCAGCCCAACCAGAATCAGCGTAGCAATCGCCAGACCGATCTGCAGCCTTTCAGACCGCTTCTCCCTGGTTGTACGTTCGCGTCTCCGCCACTGCGCAGCGGGACGATTGCGAAGATGCCGGATCCAGGCAATCACTGCCAAATTCACAATCGCGCCGATCGTGGCCAGAATCAGCATGGGGATTCGAATCGCGTCCTGATGCCATCCTTTAGCGGGCGCATAGATGCCACTGGCAGCTGCCATTGCAGAAAGGCCAATCGCCACGCGAATCCCGCTGATGGTCAAGACCGCAGTGCAAAGGCTCTGTAGAAACACGAGCAAAAAGCTCGCCAATCCCACCGATCGGCTCTGTTTCAGCCCGATGACGAAGCCGCTGCCTTCCGCACGATCAACGCCGGAGCGAACCGCTTGTGCTTGAGTTTTCAATTCCGTCGACCTGCCGAGATCCTTCCACGCACCTTGTTGAGACGCGCGCCAGCTTCAGAGTAAAGCCAGCCCGTCGATCCGGCCAATCCAAAGTTGCTCCCGGCCCGTTCATCACATAGGAAAGCCGGTGCAAAGAAATTCATTTTCAGCTTACCCCCTTTCCTTGTAACCTTTCGCGCATGCCCGCACTCACATGTGCGTGCTCATGTTTGTGCGTCGCGCCGGTATCGTGCCGGCAACGCATTGTGACAACCGGCGGTCTCCCCGCCTCAACCCCCAGCGAGGTCAATCACCCATGAAGAACCAGATCAATGCACTTGTTTTGACGGCAGCTCTCTCCGGCCTGATTGGCGGAACCACGGTTGCACACGCTTCCGCAAACAGCGCTTCCAAGACCACCGTCAAGGCTGCCAAGGCCGGCCTGCAGTACACCAGCGCCGACAAGCCTGCGAAACACTCCTGTAAAGGGAAGAACGACTGTAAGGGCCAGGGCGGCTGCAAGTCCAGCGACAACGGCTGCAAAGCCAAGAACAGCTGCAAGGGCAAGGGCGGCTGCGCTACCGATGGCTCCAAGATGCCGAAGGCCATCTAATTCCAACCGCGAATCGGCGAACAGCATATCTGCAGGCCATATCAAGCAGGCATGCTGCTCGCCGATTTGTCTTTAACTGACGTCTGTAACTGGCAACTGGAAGCTGCTTTCCCCTCATGTCTGGCAATCGCTTCAATTCGTTTTCAAACCACGGTATTGGAATCGGTCTCCGCATTCCGCACTACCAGCACATCTTCGCGCGCAAGCCGGTTGTGGATTGGTTTGAAATCATCTCTGAGAATTTTATGGTCGACGGTGGCCGCCCGCTGCACACGCTCGATCAGATCCTCGAGCAATATCGTGTCGTACAGCATGGCGTCTCCATGTATTTCGGCTCCGTGACGGAACCTGATCCGGAGCACCTGAAGCGCCTTAAGACACTCGTTCGCCGCACCGGCACTCCCTGGCTTAGTGATCACTTATGCTGGGGCTCGGTCGACGGCACCTACACGCACGACCTGCTCCCGCTGCCCTACACGTGGGAAGGAGTAGAGCGAACTGCCGAGCGCGTCCGCAAGGTTCAGGACTATCTCGAAATCCCTGTTGCTGTCGAAAACGTCAGCTCCTATGCGGCTTTCACGACCTCGGAGATGACTGAGTGGGAATTCCTCACAGAGGTTGTGGAACGCGCCGATTGCGGCATTCTCCTGGACGTGAACAACATCTACGTCTCCTCGGTGAATCACGAGTTCAATCCGATGGAATACGTCAACGCTGTTCCAGCGGAGCGCGTCGCGCAGATTCACATCGCCGGCCACTCTCGCTACGAGAAGTACATCCTGGACACACATGATCACCCGGTGATTGAACCTGTGTGGGATCTCTATGCCCGCGCGATCGAGCGCTGCGGTCCCACTCCAACACTCCTTGAATGGGACGACCATATTCCCAGCTTCGACGAAGTTCATGCCGAAGCGAAAAAGGCCGAGCGCTATTTGAATCAAACAACGGCGGGTGCCTCACATCTCGACTCTGAGGTGTGGGAACCGACGCATGCGGACACCGCACCATGACGCAATCCATGTCCCTCGAGCAGATTCAACGCGAAATGGCGCGCGCCGTCATGACGCCTCTCACTGCGGATGAGCAGATGCGCAGAGAGGCTTCGGACGGACGCTCGATGGAACGCATTGCTGCCTCGTTCATCGCCCCGAACAGCAATCTCTCTTCCTTCGAGCGTCTTGAAATTTACAACCGCCAATACTGGTTTCGGATTCTCGGCGCGCTCGCGGAAGATTTCCCCGCATTGCGCTCCGTCATTGGCGGTCGAGCCTTCGATGCCATGTCGGTCGCCTATCTCAAGGCCCACCCCAGCCGGTCGTTCACACTTCGCAATCTCGGATCGCAGCTTGCCGACTGGCTTGCTGCCAATCCGCACTTCGCCGGCCGCCGCGCCAGCCTGGCGCAGGATGCTGCACGAATCGAATGGGCTGTTGTGGAAGCCTTTGACGCAGCTGAGCGGGAGCCGCTCACGCTGGAACAAATTGCAACTCTGGATGGCGGCTCGCGACTTGCGCTGCAGCCTCATCTCCAGCTCGTCGAGCTCGAGTATCCGGTCGACGACCTGGTCCTGAACCTGCATAAAGAGGAGAAGCGTCAAACCACAGAAGCCGGTCTGCAGCACGATGACGTGGATACTGCCCCCGCCAAGCTTCCCACTCTTCGCCGCAAATCCACCTGGCTTGCCGCACATCGGGTTGACTACTCCGTGTACTATCTCAGGCTCAAGCGTGGCCAATTTCATACGCTTCGTGCGATCCGTGCCGGCCAACCGCTCGGAGAAGCCATCGAAGCCGGCGTCACGACCGCGCGCGTACCTGCCGCCCGCAGGCCCCAGCTTGTGCGCCAATGGTTCACGGCATGGGCCGAGCTTGGCTGGATCTGCGCTCCCGAACTCGATCAGCTCGTCCGGACCTGATCCGGCGCAAACGATTCACGTAACTCGATGACCAATAAAGCAATCAAAAGAATGTGAACCCACTGGCTCAGCAACGCACCTTCCTCACCGCCGAATGGAAGAACCTGCTCATGCTGAACTACATCGTCGAGCCGCAATTGCTGCGCCCGTTCGTTCCGGCAGGAACTGAACTCGACACTCATGACGGCATCACCTACGCCAGCCTCATTGGTTTCGAATTCAACAAGACTCGCCTGCTCGGCCGTCCCGTGCCGTTTCACCAGTCGTTTGAAGAAGTGAACCTGCGCTTTTACGTTCGTCGCGGAAACCGCCGTGGTGTCGTCTTCATTCGCGAACTCGTGCCCAAGGTCGCTGTAACCGCCATCGCTCGGCTGGCGTACGGCGAGAATTACTCCTGCGTTCCCATGTCGCATCGCATTGACAACCGCTCCGGCGAACTCGCTGTGAATTACGCATGGGGATCCGGCCCAGGGCGCTGCACCATTTCCGCGACCACGACCAGAGAACCGTATCTGCCGGGTCAGGGCTCCCTCAGCGAATTCATCACCGAACATTACTGGGGCTACGCCATCCGGAATGGTAGAACCGTGGAATACCAAGTCGACCATCCCCAATGGCCGGTGAGAGAAGCAGACGCTGCCGAGTTCTCCGGCGATGGAGCCAGATTCTATGGCTCCGATTTTGGAAGACTACTTGAGCAACCTTCTGACTCGGCATTCGTCGCGGAAGGGTCCGCCGTCACCGTATTCAGAGGCACACCGATCAGCCAACGACAGCTCAATACGCCGACTAATTGAAAGGGAATCTATGAACACGCTCGTGAACGCCTACGATGCAGTTGCCTCGGCACTCAATCGCCTGCGAAGCCCGCTCCTCCTCGCCATTCGCCTCTACTGGGGTTTCCAGTTTGCGCAGGACGGCTGGGGTAAGCTCACGCATCTCGACAAGGTCACCGAATTCTTCGCGAGCCTCAGCCTGCCCGCTCCGCATATGACCGCTCTCGCCATCGCGCTTGTCGAGTTCGGCGGAGGTATCCTGTTTGCGCTCGGAATCGCATCGCGCCTCACCTCGCTGGTTCTCTTTGTCAACATGACGATGGCGTACCTCAGCGTTCCCGATGACCGCGTCAACTTCTCCCACATCTTCTCGAAGCCCGAAGACTTCTACGGCGCCTCTCCTTACACATACTGGTTCGCCGCGCTCCTCATCCTGATTCTCGGCCCCGGGTTGTTCGCAGTCGATACGCTCTTCCAGCGTCGGTTCGTGACTGAGCGTGAGCGCGCACACAGCATGGTCTGATTTGATTCCGGTATCCTCGCCTTCGATCTTCATTCGAGGGCTCGGGTCATGCGCATCGCTTACATGCTTACCTCACTTGGCATTGGCGGCGCTGAAAAGCAGACTGTCGCCCTTGCCGAAGAGATGGCCGTACGAGGACACGACGTTGCCGTGATCGTGTTAAGACGGCGCGTGCCGCGCGAGTGGCAGACTGGACTGCTCGTCGTTCGTCTGGGCATGACCAGATCACCGGGAAACTTTACTGGCGGACTGATCTGCGGACGAGAATTCCTGCGTCATTTCCAGCCCGACATTCTGCATAGCCACACATTTCCGGCAAACATGATAGCTCGCATCCTGCAAGCCAGCGGGGGCGTGCGCAAGGTCGTTTCCACAATCCACAACGTGTATGAGGGCGGCCGCCATCGAACCTTAGCCTACCGATTCACCGATCGCTTTTCGATCCACACCACCGGGGTCGGTCAAGCGGTAGCCGATCGTTACATTCATACAGGTGCGATACCGCGCCAGAAGTGCTCTGTCATCACCAACGGAATCGACACTCAACAATTCTCAGTTCAAAGCAGCGCGGGAACAGCGCGCGAATCGAGCTGTTCAGAAGAGACCTTTGTCTGGCTCTCGGCAGGTCGCGCAGTGCCGGCGAAAGACTTCGAAAACCTGCTTGCCGCTTTCAAGCTCGTTCGAGATGCGAGACCGAACACGGAGTTGTGGATTGCCGGTGAACTGGATCGGACTCGGCTCCTGCGAATCAATGGCCGGCCTGTCGGAACTGAACGAAACGAGTCGGAAGGCATCTGCTGGCTTGGATTCTGTGAAGACATGGCAAGCACCATTGCTCCGGCCGATGCGTTCGTTCTCGCTTCTGCATGGGAAGGCATGCCCCTCGTCCTCGGCGAAGCGATGTCGATGGAAAAGGCGGTTGTTGCCACCGATGTGGGCGGCGTTCGCGAACTGGTTGGCGATGCCGGCTTGATCGTTCCCTCCAAGAACCCCGAGGCACT
>Ga0070683_100001705_pt1 | contig 17092 bp, 17 predicted proteins | sample KBSC713LmetaG_FD_64662 | JGI IMG/M metagenome (GOLD analysis project Ga0070683, IMG submission 64662) | Corn rhizosphere microbial communities from Kellogg Biological Station, Michigan, USA - KBS C7.1-3L metaG | ecosystem: Host-associated > Plants > Roots > Rhizosphere ... | reverse complement strand
CCGGGCGCATTCATCAACTGCCAGCGTCACGCCTGATTCAGCAACTGATTCAGGAACAGCAGTCGTCAGCTCGCGAATCGCTCTCGGTTTCGTGTAGCGGACTGCCGTTCCAGCAGCGTTGCGCACCGAGTGCACAGTCGCCTTCGCCTTCTTGCCCAGGCCCACAATCAACAGCCGTTTCGCCGCAAGCCCAGCAGGCGCATGCAGGAGCACCGTCTCATTCGGCCCTGCCTTGTACTCGCCAGAGGACAGCACGGCGGCAGCGGCAGACCGCACCTTTTCATCGCTGGTGAGTAAAACCGGCTGCGGCTTCGCGTCCGGGCCTTTGGCGGTTTGTGTGTCGGTTGCAAATACAGCTAGAAGTTCAGTCTGGATTCCGGCAAGGTTCTCAAACGAGATTTTGGTTTGCATCCGTTCCTCTAGAAGTTCTGAAAGCGCTTTGTAGGGGACTACTTGCCCATCCGATGCTTACTGGCATTGATCGCAGACCGCGCCTCGCGATCCGCCTCCCGCCGCTTCTCGGTCTCCCGCTTGTCCCAGTCCTGCTTGCCCTTGGCCACCGCCAGTTCGCACTTTACCCTGCCGTTCTTAAAGTAAAGTCGGGTCGGGATGAGCGTATGCCCCTTGATCTGCGTCTTTGCCATAAGCCGCCGAACCTCGTCCTTATGAAGCAGCAGCTTCCGTGTACGAGTTTCGTCGTGGTTCGCTATATTACCGTGCGAATAAGGTCCGACATGCATATTCAGCAGAAAGGCTTCGCCATCTTTCACAAGCCCGTAGGAGTCCTTCAGATTCGCCTTTCCTTCGCGAATCGACTTGACCTCAGTGCCGCGCAGGGCCACTCCCGCCTCGAATTTCTCCAGCAGGAAGTAGTTGTGGCTGGCGACCCGGTTGTGGGCAGCGTCGCGCTCGCCAGAGGCTACAGGGTCCCGCGGCTTCGCCTGCTTCTGAGGCGCCGAAGTGTCCCGGGGTACGATAGTGTGGCTGGTCTGGCGCGGCATGGGGGAAATACCCTTAAACTTTCATCGTAGCATCGCAACCTAACTGCCACATTGCAGTGAGGCTTTGCTAGAATGGGGCATCGTTTTGGCAGTAATCACCAAGTTCGGGAAGTGTTTTAATCAGAGCGTTCACGGGACCTCTCCCTCCACCACCATTTCCGGAGTCGATCCCGATTCTTCTCTAACGCCTGGGAGTCCGATGAAAAGCCGCGTCCTTGTTCCTGCGCACCTTGCATCCTTCCGCTCGAAAGCCCGACTTTGGATTCTGTTCGCGGGCGTGCTTGTCTTTCTATGCGCTAGTTCCGCCGAGATCTTTGCGCAGTCGCCGAAGAACTTCTACAAGAATGGCCAGGACGCCGAAGCGCGTGAAGACTACGACGGCGCATTTCAAAATTTTCAAAAAGCCTACACCATGGCGCCCAAAAACGAGGTGTATCGCACCGCGTATTACCGTGTGCGGTTCACTGCCGCGGCGATGCACGTGACCAAGGGCCGCACCCTCGCTGCAAACGGTGACGAACAGGCCGCACTGGTTGAACTCCTTCGCGCTGCGGAAATCGATCCCAGCAATGAAGCGGCTCAACAGGAAATCGCGAAACTCCGCGCGAATCACGCGGACCAACCTCAAGCCGCAAGAAGATCGTCGGTCAGCGCTACCACGCAGGCTGACATGGAGGCGATTGGTTCACCAGCTCAACTCAAGCCGATGAACAACGAGCCCTTCCTGCTGCGCATGACCGAAGACTCGAAAACGGTCTACCAGGCAATCGGCAAGGCAGCCGGCATCAACGTCCTCTTCGATCCCGACTACATTTCCAAACGCATCCAGGTCGATCTCAACAATGTGTCGCTGATGGATGCACTCAGAATTGTCGGCACGCTTTCGGGCACGTTCTGGCGCCCAATCACGCAGAATACGATCTTTGTCGCCGCTAACACCCGCTCCAAGCGCGCCGAGCTCGATGAGCAGGCGGTCCAGACCTTCTATCTTTCCAACGCCTGGCAGCAGAACGACCTCAATGACGTTCAGACTGCGCTCCGCAACGTGTTGCCCAATGCCAAGGTCTATGGTGTCGCCAGCCAGAATGCGATCGTGATGCGCGCCACCCCGGACGAACTGCTTCTTGCGCAAAAACTCGTCAGTGACCTCGACAAGGCACGCCCGGAAGTCGTCGTCGACATCGGCGTTCTCGAGGTCAGCAAGAACTGGGAGCGCAACCTCGGCATCTCGTGGCCTACGAGCGCCAGCGTTCAGCTGCAGTCGCCGAACACGACGACTACGACTTGTCCCACCGGCAGCACCGACTGTACACCGTCCACGGCGAACAACAACCTGACCCTCTACAACCTTGCACACCTCAGCTCGAACGACTTTGCTGTGACCGTCGGCCAGGCTACAGCCAATGCGCTCCTGACAGACAACAACACCCACATCCTGCAGAACCCGCGTATTCGCGCCGCTGACCAGCAGAAGGCGTCCATGAAGATCGGCTCGAAAATTCCGATCGCTACCGGTTCGTACCAGACTGGCGCCGCCACCGCATTGGTCAGTTCGCTGGTCAACACCCAGTTCCAGTACCAGGACGTCGGCGTAAATATCGACGTGACGCCAACCGTGCACTACGACCGCGACATCACGCTCAAGATCAAGATCGAGGTCACAGCGCAAAGCGGGTCTGTCACCATCAGCGGCGTCACTGAGCCCATCCTCAGCCAGCGCGTCGCCGAGCAGACCATTCGGCTGCGCGAAGGCGAAGCCAACATTCTGGGCGGCATCAACGAAACGCAAATCCAGGACAACTGGAGCGGTATCCCCGGCCTCAGCCAGATTCCGATCCTCCGCTACCTGTTTGGCTCGCATGACAAGATCAAGCAGGACGACGAGATCGTCTTCCTCGTCGTGCCCCACGTGGTGCGCTCGCAGGAGCTGAGTCCGCTTAACCTCCGCCCCATCGACACCGGATCCGGCCTGAACGTCGAACTGCGCCACACATCCTCAGCGGTACAGCCGCAAGTCACTCCCACACCTTCCGGCGCAACCCGGCCCAACTTCGGCTCAGTACCTGGCCCAAGCGCTGAAGGCTCAGCGAATGCGGCGCTCAACCAGATGAAGAGCTCGCAGGATGCTGCCCTGGCCCCTCCACCCACGAGCGGACCTCCCGGAGCTCAGCCTCCAACTCCACCCGGACCGGCTGGGAACGTTAATCTCATGCTCAATCTGCCGGCTTCAGTGATCAATGGAACCTCCTTCCAGGTGCCCGTGGTCCTCACCGGCGGCACGGATGTGGCGGCGGTTCCGCTGCAGGTTCAATACGATCCGGCCAAGCTGTCGCTCGTGAACGTTGGCGATGGGGATCTGCTGAACCGCGATGGCCAGGTGGTCCAAATGGCCCATCGGGACGATGGCCCCGGGAACATCACTCTGAACGTTTCCCGCCCCCCTGGAGCCTCCGGCGTGAGCGGTGCGGGGGTCGTCTGCGTCCTTACATTTCAGGCGAAGGCCTCAGGGCCGACCAACCTCAGCATCACACGTGGCGGGGCGATGAACAGTGCCGGCAAACCATTGCAGGCTCAAACCTCCCAAGCCACGCTGAATGTGAACTAGGAGCTTTGAATCCATGAAGGCGCATCGGCGAACCCGGAGAAATTCGGAGCGCGGCCTCACGCTGGTCGAACTGATCGTCACCGTGGCGATCCTGTCGATCCTGGCTTCGGCAGCTATTCCCATTGCGCGATTCAAGGTCAAACGGGATAGGGAACGCGAACTGCGGCGCGATCTTTGGGAAATGCGCGACGGCATCGACCACTACAAAGATGCTGCCGACAAAGGCGCAATCCAGACCAAGGTGGATAGCCAGAATTATCCTCCCGACCTGGAAACGCTGGTAAATGGGGTTGATATTCAGGGCAAAAAGGTGAAGTTCCTCCGCCGGATACCAACGGACCCAATGACCGGGAAAGCTGAATGGGGTCTGCACTCCATGCAGGACGATCCAAAATCGGATTCCTACGGCGGTCAGAGCGTCTTTGATGTGTACTCAAAATCCACCGGGACGGCCCTGGACGGAACGAAATACTCAGATTGGTAGATTCCGTTTCAATCGCCGCCAGGGGCTCATCCGAGGTAATGACCTGCGGTGGATGAGATGGGGCCAAACACCAATAGATGTAGGAGAATAGAGTCAGCTATGCGCAGCAACAGGAAAAACGAAGCCGGCTTCACGCTGATGGAGTTGATGATCGTCATGATGATCATCGGCGTGCTGACGACTCTCGCCATTCCCAGCTTCGTCGGCGCCATTCGCAATGCGAGGGAAGCCGTCCTGAAGGAAGATCTGCGCGTAATGCGATCTGCAATTGACTCCTACACCATGGACAAGCAAAAGGCTCCCCAGTCGCTTGAGGACTTGGTGCAGGAGGGATACTTGAAGGTCATCCCAGAAGATCCAATGACCAAGGCGCGCGACACCTGGAACACGGACACCAGCGATGCTCTACACTCGCTCGATCAGACCGACCCGGGAATAGACGACGTGCACTCCGGCTCTCAGGAGACAGGATCCGACGGACAGCCTTACTCCACTTGGTAGTTGCGAGGGAAAATGGCTCGAAGGACGATTGGCTCTTTGCTGTTCGTGTGGTTGATTGCGCTGTGCGGCACTCTATTAGGCCAGGAAACCAAGACGATTACGCTCAAGGTTTTCGACGGCAAGACCGGACACCCGATCATGGCCACCGGATACCAGGTTCGCGCTGACCATCTCAAGGCGGTTCACAACGACTGGGTGAAACAAAACGACGACGGCTCTGCCGATTTGACCATCCCTTCGGACGTTCACGAGATTTCAATTCACCTTGCCTACGACAACTCGATGGACATCTACGTCAACTGCGACGCGCAGAAGAACACCTTCGGGGACGTCTGGTATCTTGTTCCGCAGATCATGTCAGAAGGCATGGTCATGGCCAACGGATGCGGCCACGCCAAAGTGAATGAAAAGTACAAAACCACCGCGCTTCCCGGCGAACTCATCATGTTTGTGCGCGAAAAGAACTGGTTCGAACGCGGGAAGGACTAAGATAATGTCCCGTGCTGCCTGAAATCACTGCTCTCGATCCTGCATCTCCGGTGCTCAGAGCTTATTCCTGTTATCGCAGCCTCATCGATGCGGCCGGAACCGCTCTCCTTCCTGATCCCGGCTTCGGCGGCAAGCTGCTCTATGCGGGCGAAGTCGACGAAGAAGGCCGTGCCATCACGATTGCAGGGAATGTAGCGGGCTGTGCAACCCTCACAGCGACCGCCGATCCAGCAGATCAAAAACGAGCTGTTCGCGAGAGCATCGTCGATTTCTTTGTAAACTCTCTCGACGAAGCCCTTCGCATCCTTAAGAACGAAATCCGCAAGCGTGCGACCGTTGCAGTCTGTGTCGACCTATCGACAGACGAAATGGAACGCGAGATGCGCGAACGCGGTGTCCTGCCCGACCTCAAACGGGCAGACGCCCTTGAGAAGCAGTTCAATGTGTGGGCTGCTCGCAATGTGTGGCGTACTCAGGGCGAACCGATGCAGGCTGCCGCCACCGTGGCCTGGGCCGTAGATTCCCTTCCGGCAAAGTGGCTTCCCAGATTCGATGCGATTGCTCTAGAGTGCCTTCAACCGGGAGACGTCTGGAATCGCCGCTGGATCGAACGCTCGCCACGGTATCTGGGCAGAGCCGCCTCGAGTCTTCGTGTCGTATGCGCCGATCGCGAATTCGCGGCTCACTTCGTGGAGATATCGCGGATCGCTGTCAAAAACGGAGACATCAACACCGCGGCAATGATCTGGGTTGCATCCGAAGGTGGTCCAGAAGCGTTCAAGCTTCAACCAGCACAGCAAACGTCCAGCTAATCCTCCAGCGCCGCCACCCGATTCCAAAGCTCCTTAATCCCTACGTTCGTCTTCGCAGATACCGGCAGCACCTCGTCCAGTCCAAACTCCCGCTTGATTGCAGCCAGGTTCTTCGTGCGCTGGTTGCCGCTCAGCCGATCCGTCTTGGTCGCCACCACGAGAAAGTCGCGCCCCACGTGCCGCAACCACTCCAGTAGCTTGGCATCGTTCTCTTGCGGCGGAATATTCGAGTCGACCAGGCACACGCACAGCTTCAGCGTTTCGCGTTCGCCGAGATACGGCTCTATGAACTTGGGCCACTCCGCCGATATCGACTTTGAAATCTTTGCGTATCCATACCCCGGCAAATCGGAAAGCACGATCCTCGGCCGTTCCTTGTCGTCGACGAGTTGAAAGAAGTTGATAGCGCGCGTCCGCCCGGGGGTCGACGACACCTTGGCGGCTTTTTCCCCCACCAGCGCGTTTAGCAGGCTCGATTTGCCGACATTCGACCGGCCCAAAAACGCTACCTCCGGTACTGACGGTTCAGGGAACTGCTTCGCGTCCAGTGCCGAAAGAAGAAATTGAGTTTGATATCGCATCGACTGCTCCCAGCATACCGGACCCTGCCTGGCCGCATGCCTGAAGTAATCATTCGTGACGAATGACCCGACATTCCTGCTTGCGATTCACGAGACCTGCCCTATACTGGCCTCACCGCTACAACCTAACTGGAGTCAAACGTGCACGCTTTTGTTGCCATTTGTCTGCTCGCCGCTACCTCCAATGGGCCCGACGTTCGCGCCATCAAGTTTGCGGCGCCGCCCGTTACCAGGCCGGCAATCGTCCAGGCCTCCAAAGGCTCTGACAACCTCACTCTCTTCAACGAGAAAGGTGAACGCGTCGCCCAGTGCGACAAGCAGGACGAGAAGTTCTCGCACTGCAAAATGGAGCCCGGCATGACGTTCGACGACGTTATGAACGCCTGGGCCCACGCCTACCAGGACATCCAGACCAGATAAAACAAAAGGGAAGGCATATAGCCTTCCCTTGTCCGTTCTCAATCTGAGCTGATTCTACTGCCGTGCGACCTGCCCACCCACCACGTCTGTAGGAGGCGGCACAGCTGAAATCACTTCAGATTCCGCCTTGGGTGCGGGCAGCGGACTTTCCAGCGCCAGTGCCAGCACCTCATCCATCGTATCCACGAAGTGCAGCTTCATCGAGTTCTTGATGTTGTCCGGCAATTCGGTGAGGTCTTTCTCATTGGAGCGCGGCAGAATCGCTTCAAAAATGCCTGCACGCAACGCCGCCAGCAGCTTCTCCTTCAATCCGCCGATCGGCAGAACCTTCCCACGGAGCGTAATCTCGCCGGTCATCGCGATATCGCGTCGCACCGGAATCTTGGCCAGTGCACTGGCTAACGCCGTCGCCATCGTGATGCCGGCTGAAGGCCCATCCTTCGGAATCGCGCCCTCAGGCACGTGCAGGTGCAGATCGACGTTGCGATAGAACTCGCGGCTTAGCCCAAGCGCTTGCGCCTTGCCTCGAATGTACGCCAGCGCGGCCTGCGCCGATTCCTGCATCACATCGCCAAGTTGACCGGTGATCGTCAGCTTGCCTTTGCCATCGAGTACCTGAACTTCGGTCGTCAGGATGCTCCCACCAACCTCCGTCCATGCCAGGCCGGTAACCAGGCCCACTTCGCTCTTCTCGTGAACTTCGGAATCGCGGAAGCGCGCCACACCGAGAAATTCGCTGATGCTCGCAGCCGTGATCTCTTCCTTGTGCTTTGCGCCCTTCTTCACCACCCGCCGCGCAACCTTGCGGCACACATTGCCGATCTCGCGCTCCAGGTTGCGAACACCGGCCTCGCGCGTGTAGTTGCGTATGATCTCGAGGATGGCATCATCGGCGATGACGATGTTCTTCTCGCTCAACCCGGTCTGCTCGCGCTGCTTCTTCACCAGGTATTGCTTCGCAATTTCTAGCTTTTCCTGCTCTGTGTAGCCCTGCAGCCGCAACACTTCCATGCGGTCCTGCAGCGGAGCCGGCACGGTGTGCAGCACATTTGCAGTCGCAACGAACAGCACCTGCGAGAGGTCGTAATCGACATCGAGGTAATGATCCTGGAACGTGGTGTTCTGTTCCGGGTCCAGAACTTCGAGCAGCGCCGATGCCGGATCGCCCCGGAAGTCCGAAGCCATCTTGTCCACTTCGTCCAGCAGGAACACCGGATTCTTTGTCCCCGCACGCTTCATGTGCTGAATGATTTGCCCCGGCAGAGCGCCGATGTACGTGCGCCGGTGCCCGCGGATCTCGGCCTCATCCCGCACGCCGCCCAGCGAAAGCCGCACAAACTTGCGTCCTGTCGCCTTCGCAATCGACATGCCCAGCGAAGTCTTGCCCACGCCCGGAGGGCCAACGAAGCAGAGAATCGATCCCTTCGGGTTCTTCACCAGCTGACGAACAGCGAGAAATTCAAGAATGCGCTCCTTGATCTTTTCCAGTCCGTAGTGATCCTCGTTCAGAACCTTCTCGGCGAAGTCGATCGAGCGCGTCTCCTTCGACTTCTTCTTCCACGGCACCGCCAGCAGCCAATCGATGTAGTTGCGGCTCACCGTAGACTCAGCCGACATCGGAGGCATCGCTTCCAGCTTCTTCAACTCCTGAACAGCCTTTTCCAGCACATCCTTCGGCATTCCGGCGGACTCTATCTTCTTCCGCAGCTCGTCGAATTCATTCTTCTCGCCGCGGCCCAGTTCCTTCTGAATCGCCTTGATCTTCTCGTTGAGGTAGTACTCTTTCTGTGCCCGCTCCATCTGCCGCTTCACGCGCGACTGGATGTTGCGATCCAGATCGAGCTTTTCAATCTCAATGTCGAGCACATCGGCAATCCGCGAAAGCCGCGCCGCCGGATCGAAGATTGCCAGCAGTTCCTGCTTCTCTTCAATTCCCATTTGCAGGTTCGCCGCAATCGTGTCCGAAAGCTTGGCAGGCTCATCCATCCGCACCGTCGCGATGATGGTCTCGTAATTGAGCGACTGCTGCAGCTTCACGTATTGCTCGAACAAGCCGGTCACGCGCTGCATCAACTGCTCAACCGCCGGCGTCATCTCGAAGTCGGTCTTGCCCGTGCGAACCGTGGCAACGAAGAATCCATCCTTGTCGTTCACGTCGGTCGACTTCGCGCGCTCCACGCCTTCCACGAGCACTTTGATATTGCCGTCCGGCATCTTCACGCTCTGCACGATGTTGCAGATCGAGCCGACCTGGTAAATCTCTTTCGCTTTTGGCTCGTCGATCGATGCGTCGTGCTGCGTGGCCAGAAATATCTTGCGGTCACCATTCAGCGCTTCTTCAAGAGCGCGCACGCTCGAGAGTCGGCCCACCACAAACGGCGTCATCATGTAGGGGAAGATCACCATGTCCCGGATGGGCATCATGGGAAGTTTGCGAGGCTCGTTCTTGTCTTTTGAAGAAGTCATATGAATACCAATGATTCTTAGACGCGCCAGCAGGCCTCACGATTCAGCCGGCCTAGCGCGTCATGTTGGGATTGTACAGCCGTTTACTGCTGCGGAGGAGGGTCTGGACGGCTAAAGACTCAAAGGTCACATCCACAATGTGACGTGACCCTTGACCGTACGAAAACTGAACGGTACTAGAACCTGCAGCGATCTATCCGGCCTTCTCGAGCAGACACAGAGAGAGATCGCGCCGCTCCACCATGTCCTTCGTGATCTCCAGATCGCGCACCTTCTTGTTCGAAGGCAGGTGGTACATCAGGTCGAGCATCAGTTCTTCCAGAATCATGCGCAATCCGCGAGCGCCAACCTTACGCGCGAGAGCCTCGCGGGCGATCCCGCCGATGGCTTCCTGCGTGAAGTGCAGGCGAACGTTCTCATATTCGAGCAGCCGCTGATACTGCTTCACAATCGCATTGCGGGGCTTGGTTAGAATCTCCACCAGTGCTGCTTCATCCAACTCGTCCAGTATGCCCATCACAGGCAGACGACCTACGAACTCAGGAATCAATCCGTACTTGATCAGATCCTGCGGCTCCGTCTTGCGTAGCAATTCTGTGTCGCGATGCGAACGTGTCGTCGCCGCATCTGCTTCTGCATCCACTGCCCTGAATCCGAGCGCCTTCTTGCCTATGCGCCGTCCCACAACCCGCTCCAGGCCAACAAACGCTCCACCGCAAATAAAGAGGATGTTGGTCGTATCGACAGCAGTGAATTCCTGGTGCGGATGCTTGCGTCCGCCTTGCGGCGGCACATTGGCAACCGTCCCTTCCAGAATCTTCAGCAATGCCTGCTGCACGCCTTCGCCCGAGACGTCGCGCGTAATCGACGGATTCTCGTCTTTACGGCCGATCTTGTCGATCTCGTCGATGTAAATGATGCCCTGCTGCGCTCTCGTCACATCGCCATCGGCTGCCTGCAGCAGCTTCAGGATGATGTTCTCCACATCCTCGCCGACGTACCCGGCTTCCGTCAGAGTCGTCGCATCCACAATTGCGAAGGGAACGTCCAGCATCTTCGCCAGCGTGTGCGCCAGCAGTGTCTTGCCTGAACCGGTCGGGCCAATCAGCAGGATGTTCGACTTTGCCAGCTCGACTTCGTTATTGCGCATCCGATTCATCTGCACGCGCTTGTAGTGGTTGTAGACCGCGACAGCAAGCTTCTTCTTCGTCTGGTCCTGTCCAATCACATAGTCGTCGAGAAAGCTCTTCACTTCCTGCGGCTTGGGCAGGTGTCCGGCGGCTGTTGCCGGGTGCGCGGCATCCCCCCGGTCGTCTTCAAGGATGGAGTTACAAACAGCGACGCACTCGTCGCAGATGTATGCCCGTGGATAGTCGCTGGGCGACGAGATCAGCTTGGCCACAGCATCCTGCGACTTGTGGCAGAACGAACACCGTAGCGCTTCTTCGGGTCCCGTGCGCGTTTTCATTGTTTGACTCCCCTTGGCCTCACCAATTTGATTCCGCTTGCCTGGCCTCTACGTGCGGGGCCGGTCGATGATTTCGTCAATAATGCCGTACTCTTTCGATTGTTGCGAGTTCATGATGAAATCGCGCTCCACATCTCGTTCGATCCGGTCCAACGGCTGGCCGGTGTGCTTTGCCATCAGGGTGTTCGTGATCTCGCGGATACGCAGAATCTCCCGTGCGTGAATATCGATATCCGTCGCCTGACCGCTCAATCCCCCCATGGACGGCTGGTGGATAAGAATACGCGAGTTTGGCAACGCAAACCGCTTCCCCTTGGTACCGGCGAGTAGAAGGAACGCCCCCATGCTGGCCGCCTGACCAATGCAGTATGTCACCACGTTGTTCCGTATGAACTGCATTGTGTCATAAATCGCCAATCCGGCGGTAATGCTCCCTCCGGGGGAGTTGATGTACAACTGGACATCCTTCTCCGGATCTTCGCCTGAGAGAAACAGCATCTGGGCAACAATGAGGTTGGCCACCTGGTCATCGATCGGTGTACCGAGGAAAATGATGTTATCGCGCAGCAGACGGGAATAAATGTCATAGGCACGCTCGCCCCGACTCGTCTGCTCAACCACCATGGGAACCAATGCCATTCGGAATTCATCCTCGCGGGGTCAATCCTGCACAGTCGCCCCGTTCTTTTTGATGGCCGTATAGCCTGTCGCGGTTCAGGCTAAGGTCCATACGGCACGTGATTAAGCCGGCAGTCGTTCGTACAGCAAGCTTGCGGTTTTTTCCCTTTTCAATTGTTCCCGGATTCTAGCCAGCCCGCCATCGTCAGTCAAACGCTGGTGGAGTGTCTCATAAGGTTCGCGTGACTGAAGGGCAGCCAGATGTAACTCGCGGTCCAGCTCCTCATCGCTGACGCTAACCCCTTCTTTTTCAGCGATCCGGTCGAGCAATACCTGTGCCTTCACCTCGGCAACTGCGGAATCTCGCTGCGCAGCCCGCAGGCGCCCAAAGTCCAGCTTCCGCATCTGGTCCGTGTTCATTCCCTGCGCTGCCAGCGCTCGAAGACCCCGTTCCAGACGAGCTTCAATCTGGTCTTGAACCAATGATTCCGGCACCGGGAACTGGAACTTCTCCACCAGGGCGGCAAACAGGCGGTCCTTGGTCTCAGACTCCACACTGCGGCGCTTTCGGTTTGCCATGTGCTCCCGGACCGCGTTCTCCAACTGGGCCAAACTTTCGTAATTGCCCATTTCCTTGGCGAACTCGTCGTTCAATTCGGGAAGGATTCGTTTCTTGATCGCCTTCACCGTCAAGTCGTAGGCGACCGTCTTGCCCTGCAGCTTGGCTTCGGGGTAGTCCGCTGGGTAGATCACCTCGGACTTCAGCTCCTGGCCCGCCTTGGCACCCCGCAGAACCTGGGTGAATGCATCGACCGTATCCTTGCCACCAACTTCGACCAGCGAGTCTTCACCGGCAATCGGAGCCGCCTCGGAATCATCAGCAATCGTCCCCGAGTACGAAATCTGCGCCCAGTCGCCGTCCGTCAGCGGCCGGTCTTCTTCCACCGGCTCAATGGTGCCGCGCGACTCACGCAGCTGTTCCAACTCGTGCCTGAACTCGTCGTCAGTTACCTCAGCCGATGGCTTGTCGACCGCGACTTGCTCATAGCCGTCGATCGAGACCTCAGGCATGTACTCAAAGACCGCCTTCACATGCAGCGGCTGCCCTTCTTCAATCGTCAGCTCCGTCACCTGCGGCTGGCCCACGGGACGAATCCCGAGTTCCTTTACGTCTTTGTTGAACCGCTCCGGCAATAGACCATCGATAACATCTTTCCGAATCTCGGTCGCGAACTTCCGCTTAATCACCGACTCCGGCACCTTGCCCGGACGGAAGCCAGGCAGCTTGGCATAGCGCTGGTAGTTGCGCGTGACCGTTCGGTAAGCCTTGTCAACATCCTCGGCTGGAACGTCGATGACCAGCTCGCGTGTGACCTCGGGATTCAAAACCGGGCCATGCTGATGTTCGTGGTTATGTTCGTGGTTGTGATCGTGATCGTGGCCTTCGTGGCCCTGCGGTTCCTCGGGTGTTCCCGATGGCTCATTGGTTTCGAGAGTGTCAGTGGTGCTCAAGTTGTTTTTGCCTTCCGGGCGCGACAGGCGCCAAATCTACTGCCCTGCGGGCTGTCGCCAATGGGAAACAGCGTCGTGTGGCGGGGGATTTACTCCAAGCTAATGGTAAGAGGGTTTGCGGAAGGGGTCAAACGCGTGCATCACAGGGATTTCTAGCCCTGCACCGGGGTTGCCACGTTACTGCTCAGGGACCTCCGGCTTGCGCACAAAGCGCACAAAGCGCGGATGTGATGCACCGCACTCGGAATAGTGCATCCGGGCCTCCGCCAGGCTCCAGTCGCCGTTCACAGTATTCCGAACGTCGTGTGCGTTGCCGTCCTCCTGGCCGTCGTCTTCCCACCAGCAAACCGGGCACAACGCCAGGATGTCCGGCGCATCCAGAGTACGAAATCCACAGCAAGGACATTGAAAGCGAGTCGGTGCCGTCCCCATGTTCGCATTGACGGATTTTCAGCAGCATCGGTTTACAGGTTGATCGTGCGTCCTCTCTCTGTCGTGACGAACCTTGGATCCTTTCAGCGCGCCAACTCGTCACAGTCCTATCTGTACAATCGGCTCTTCAGGGGGACTCCAACAGAAATGCGCTCTTACTTTTCTCGCCGCTCCGCCGCGATATACACGCTCTTGATGCTTTCCGCCTGCGTCACTTCAATCCCCGCGCAACAGCCTGCCACCCTGAAGGTCGCCATCGTCGGGCTCGAACACGGCCATGTCGCAGGCTTTCTCTCGCAGCTCCCGAAGCACTCCGACGTGAAACTGGTTGGCATCGCCGACGCCGATTCCAACCTCTGCGCGAAGTACGCCAAGCAGTTCTCGCTGCCTGAAGACATCTTCTACAAGACCGAAGCCAGCATGATCGAGCGCGCCCGCCCAGACGCCGTTCTGGTGTACACCTCGATCGCTCAGCACCGCCCCGCCATCGAAATCGCGGCGCAATACGGCGTCTCCGTGATGGTCGAGAAGCCCCTGACCATCTCGCTTGAAGACGCAAAGGCCATTCGCCGCATCGCCCGCGAGAAAAAGATCCACGTCCTCGTGAACTACGAAACCACCTGGTACGCGAGCAACCGGGCCGCCTACGATGAGGTTCGCGACAACCGCATCGGAGAGATCCGCCGTGTCGTCGTCCATGACGGCCACGAAGGTCCAAAAGAGATCAACGTGCAGCCCGAGTTCCTGAAGTGGCTCACCGATCCCCAGCAGAACGGTGCCGGCGCACTCTACGACTTCGGCTGCTACGGCGTGGACCTTATGACGTGGCTGATGCACGGCGAAACACCCGAATCCGTCACCGCCATTACCAATCAGGACAAGCCCGAGATCTACCCCCAAGTCGACGACGACGCCACCATCATCCTCAAGTACCCCCATGCCCAGGCCGTCATCCAGGCCTCCTGGAACTGGCCCTTCGGCCGTAAAGACATGGAAGTCTATGGCGCAACTGGATACATCATCACCGTCGCCGCCAATGACGTCCGCGTGCGCCACCAGCATGACAATCAGGAGCGAACCGATACCGCTCCCTCACTGCCAGCCCGCGAGCGCGATTCGCTCTCCTACCTTGCCGCAGTTATGCATGGCCAGATCGTCCCTAAAGGGGACCTCACCGCCCTCGACACAAACGTAATCGTCACCCAGATCCTCGACGCCGCCCGAGAGTCCGCCCGAACCGGCCAGACAGTAAAACTCACTCCGGTTCACTGATTCCGTCAGGAGGTCCGATGAGCCCGTATGTCCTCTCAAATCGTTTGAAATCAACGATCCTGCAAAATATGCGATGCGATCGCATATTTTGCACCCCTGCTTTCATCCGTTCGGAGTGCCCCATCTCAATCAACTCGACCGGAGGGTGATAGCGCTCTGCCTACCGCTCTCCCCTGGCCCAATCACCATCCACCCCGCTCCCGCCGCGATCATCACCAATCCAGTCCAACTCTGAATATCGACGTGTGGCCGGATCAGAGCGAGGCTGATCAGATTTGCCATCAGCGGCGCAATCAGAAATCGCGTCGTCATTTGCACCGCGCTCATCCGCCCCATCAGCCAAAACAGCAGCGCTAACGCAAACAAATCCGGCATCGCCCACGCATCAAACGGCACGCTGCCGACTTGATCGCGAAGCGCGAGCCCCACGATCCCGAGCACGAGTCCTGCCGATCCGGATGCCACAATCGCGAACGTTAAAACGGATGCGCTCTGTCGTGCCACTCGCACTCCCGCACAGTTGGCCACAGCAATCGAAACTGCCGTACCCACTACCCAAACCATCACCATTGCCGCTCCATACGACCGGGGCAGCTCCACAGGGAAAACAAGGAACGTGCCTGCGATCGAAGTCATCGCCGTCAGAAAGCCGCCGCGGTTTTCAACTGCTTCTCCGGCACCAATCCCGAGGTACGGCTCAAAGAGGAATGCAAACAGTGGCGTCAACGAAAACAGCGCGACCCTGGTCCCATCACCGATACGCTCTTTGGCGAAGCTAGTCAGTACCGCTGGCACGACGAAGAGTCCGATGCCGACGAGCGCCGCCTTCCAACCGAGATCTCTCGCCGGCCACCTCACACGGCGAACCACTGCCGCCAAGCTCGCTGCGAAGGCAAATAGTCCGAGCAGCACAGCCTGCGCCATCAGCGGCGTAAGTGACCATCGCCCGGATACTCCCGGCTCAAAATCCGCGCGAACCCATCCCACAGCCCAGATCAGGCACAGCAGCAGCAACCCGCAGATCGGCAGCCATTTCCGCGTTCTCCCGAGCCGGTCACCAGGAACCTTCAGCATCTCCCCTAAGCTACAATGAATAGTGGGCCGGATCTGCGCGCGAGGCGCAGCATCGCCAACTTTCCAGGTACAGCAAGGAGTTTTCTTTTTATGGCGATTCCCGCCACCCAACTGCGTCCGGGCATGATCATCAAACACAATGACACGCTGCACAGTGTCTTCAAGGTGGAGCATCGCACCCCGGGCAATTTGCGCGCCTTTATCCAGGCCAAGCTTCGCAATCTCAAGTCCGGAGCCATGTTCGAGCACCGCTTCCGCTCTGCCGACGCAATCGAGAAGGTCTCTGTCGATGAAGTCACCATGGAGTTCCTCTACGCTGATGGCGATGACTACTACTTCATGAATCCCGAAGACTTCGAGCAGACCGTGCTCAATAGCTCGCTTCTGGGCGATGCCGTCGAGTACCTCACTCCGAATCTGCAGATCAAGATCAGCTATATTGATGGCCAGCCCGTCGGCGTCGATTTGCCCACCTCCGTCGAACTCACCGTTGTCGAAACCGAGCCGGGACTCAAGTCGGCGACCGCCTCGTCCGTCACCAAGCCCGCCAAGACTGAAACCGGTCTCGTGGTCTACGTGCCACCGTTCATCAACGAAGGCGAAAAGATCCGCGTCGACACCAGCGAAGGCGCCTACCTCAGTCGCGCATAATCGGGTCTTTCGGACTCAATTCAAACGCCGGGATCAGATCCCGGCGTTTTTGTCTTTGAACTCTGGCCTCACTCACACCGCAGCGCCACCGTCGGCTGCACATGCGCCGCTCGCACCGCGGGAATCAGGACCGCCAGAACCGAAGTCCCCAGCAGCACCGCCGAAACCACCACAAACGTCATCGGATCTGCACCGCTCGTACCATACAGCAGGCTCGCCGTGAACCGCCCCAGCACCAGTGAAATCGCAATCCCAATCGCCAGCCCAATCCCCGTCAGGATCATGCCGTGCCGAAAAACCATCCGCAGCACCGCCGGCGGCTTTGCTCCCAGTGCCATCCGTATGCCGATCTCGCGCGTCCTGCGCCGCACGGAATAGCTCATCAATCCGTACAGCCCGATCGACGCCAGTGTCAGCCCCACCGCGCCGAAGATGCCCAGCAGAAGCGCGGAAACCCGCGGCAGCAGGAGTGCCTTGTCAACGTGATCATTCATGGTTTCGGAGTTGAAGATCGCCATGTTCGGGTCGAGGGCCGCGATCTGATCTCGCAATGCCCTCGATGTCCGTTCTGGATCGCCATGTGTCTTAACGAGTACCGTGATTCCGAAGAAGCTGATGGCCTTCTGCGGAGCCGCGTTGAGGAAGAAGTAGACACAGTTGACGGTCTGCTCGCCGATAGTACGCAGCTTCGAATTTCGCGCTACAC
>Ga0070683_100001701_pt1 | contig 17106 bp, 17 predicted proteins | sample KBSC713LmetaG_FD_64662 | JGI IMG/M metagenome (GOLD analysis project Ga0070683, IMG submission 64662) | Corn rhizosphere microbial communities from Kellogg Biological Station, Michigan, USA - KBS C7.1-3L metaG | ecosystem: Host-associated > Plants > Roots > Rhizosphere ... | reverse complement strand
CATCGACGAGGCCCACATGCTGACCAAGGAGGCCTCGAACGCGGTGCTGAAGACGCTCGAGGAGCCGCCCGACCACGTCGTGTTCGTGCTCTGCACAACCGAGATGCAGTCGATGCTGCCCACCATTCGAAGCCGCTGTCAGCGGTTCGCCTTTTTCCGGCCCACGCACGCCGAGATCGCCGAGGTGCTCGACCGGATCGCGGCGGCGGAGGGGATCACCATCGAACCCCCCGCGGTCGGCCTGATCGGCCGCGGCGCCGGCGGCGCGTTTCGCGACGCGGTGTCGCTGCTCGACCAGCTGGCCACCGCCTGCAGCGGCACGATCACGGCGGCCGACGTCCGCCAGCTGCTGGGCAGCACCGACGACGAGGCGCTGTTCAGGGCCCTCGACCTGGTGGCCGCCGGCGATGCCGCCGGGGCGCTGATGCTGGTCGACGAGCTGGCGGAGGCCGGCAGCGACCTGGGCTCGCTGACCGCCGGAATGCTCGGCCACCTGCGCGGCCTGTTCCTGACCCAGCAGCTGGGCACGCCGCCGCCTGGCCTGAACCTCAGCGACGAGGAGCGCGAGCGGCTGGCCGCCCAGGCCGAGCGGGTGACGCCGGCGGCCGTGCAGCGGCTGATCGACCTGCTGCGGGATGTCGTGGACGAGGTCAAGGACGGCGCCGATCCGCGGCTGGGCCTGGAGCTGGCGCTGGTCAAGGTCTGCCATCCGCAGAACGAGCTGTCGCTGGAGGCGCTCGCCCAGCGGCTGGAACGCCTGGAATCGGGCGCGACCACCTCGGTCCCGCCGCCCCCGGCCGCCGCCACCTTGCCGGCGGCGCCACCAGCAGCACATGCCGAGACGCCCGCCCCGCCGCCGGTTGCCGGGCCTTTTGAAGCGGCACCCGAGGAGGGCCCGGTGGTGGTCGCCGCGCCACCCCACGGCACCGGCCGGCCATCCCTGGCCTCGATCGAGGATCGGTGGAAGGACGTCATCCTGCCCGAGGTCGGCCGCCAGTCGCCGCCGCTGCTGGCGCTGCTCGCATCGTCCCGACCGCTGGCCTGCGAGGACGACATGGTCGTGATCGGCTTCCCCCGCGACAAGGCCTTCGACAAGGGCGGCGCCGAGAAGCCCCAGAACCTGGCGGTGATCACGGCGGTGCTGGGACAGGCAGTCGGTGGCGAGGTGCGCGTGCGGGTCGTCTTCGACGAGAGCGAGGCGCCGCAGGCGCCGCCCGCCGCAGCCCCCGAGCCGGCCCAGCCGGTGTCGGAGGACGAGTTCTTTGCCCGCATCAAAGAGACGTTCGACGCCCACGAGGTCAAGGAGACCAGGTGACCAAGATGGATCCCAACAAGATGATGGCCGAGCTGGGCAAGATGCAGCAGCAGATGGCCAACGCGCAGGAGGAGCTGAAGACCCTCTACGTCGAGCACAGCGCCGGCGGCGGCGCGGTGACCGTCAAGATCTCGGGGGCCCTGGAGGTCTCCGAGATCCTGATCAAGCCTGACGCCATCGACCCCGACGACCCCGAGATGCTGCAGGACCTGCTCGTCTCCGCGGTCAACGGCGCCATCACCGCTTCCCAGGAGCTTCAGCAGCAGAAGATGATGGGACAGCTGGGCGGCCTCGGCGGGCTCGGCATCCCCGGCCTGTAGGCTCCGCACCCGCGTGTACTCACCCGCGGTCGAGAACCTGATCACCCAGCTGTCGCGGCTACCCGGCATCGGTCGGCGGACTGCTCAGCGGCTGGCGTTCTTCATCCTCAAGTCGACCCCCGAGCAGGCGCTGGCGCTGGCCGACGCGATCCGGGAGGTGAAGGAGAAGATCGGCTTCTGCGAGGAGTGCTTCAACCTGGCCGAGGGCCCGCTGTGCCAGATCTGCCAGGATGCGCGCCGCGACCGCACCGTGATCTGCGTGGTCGAGGATCCCTCAGACATCGTGGCCATGGAGCGCACGCACGAGTTCCGCGGCGTCTACCACGTGCTGGGCGGCGCGCTTTCGCCGATCGACGGCGTCGACCCGGAGGATCTGCGAGTCGCCGAGCTGTTCGAACGGGTGAAGAGAAACGCCGCCACCGAGGTGGTGCTGGCGACCAACCCCACCATGACCGGCGAGGCGACCGCCGTCTACATCGCCGACCGCCTCCGCGGCACAAGCAAAGTCACGCGACTGGCCAGCGGGCTACCGGTCGGCGGCGATCTCGAGTACGCCGACGAGGTGACGCTGGGCAGGGCGTTCGCCGGCCGCCGGGACATGTGACGACCCGTAGATCGGCAATCACCACACGCAAACCGCGGCGCCGAGTCGCAACCCCTGAGTAGAGTCACCGCCATGCCTTCGATGCACCGGTACAGCGACGAGACCGAGCGGCTCGCCAACGACATCATGCGGGTCGCCCTCGACCGGCTGCGCATGGACGTGCCGCTGGACGGTCCGCAGACACCGGAGCTGCTGGCCCAGCGAGCCGGTGACACGATCACCGCCAGCGGCCTGGGAGGGGATGCAGCGCTGCGCCTTTGGACCGACGTGCTGGCGCCGGCGACGATGTCGGTCGACCATCCCCGCTACGTGGCGTTCATCCCCGGCGCCCCGACCGAGGTGTCGACGCTGTTCGACCTGCTGGTGGCAGCATCGGCGCTGTACGGGGGCAGCTGGCTGGAGAGCTCGGGCGCGGTCTACGCCGAGAACCAGGCCCTTCGCTGGGTCGCCGACCTGGCCGGGTTTCCCGCGGGAGCGGGCGGCTGCTTCGCCCAGGGCGGCACCGTCGGCAACCTGTCGGCCCTGGTCGCCGCCCGCCACGCCGCAAAGCAGGATCGCGACGGGCAGCGGCCCGGCCGCTGGAAGGTGGCGGTGACCGGCGAGACGCACTCCTCGGTGGGGTACGCGCTCGAGCAGGTGATGGACGTCGACCTGCTGCCGGTCGCCACCGACGAGCGCGGAAGGATGACCGGGGCCGGGCTGCGCGCGGCGCTCGATGGCCCGGACGCCGACGGCGTGTTCGCCGTGGTGGCGACAGCGGGTACGACCAACACCGGCGTCGTCGACGACCTGGCCGGCGTGGCCGAGGTGTGCGGCGACCGGGGGATCTGGATGCACGTCGACGGCGCTTACGGCGGGGCGGCCCTGGCGGCGCCGTCGGCGCGGCGACTGTTCGCGGGCATCGAGCACGCCGACAGCTTCATCGTCGACCCGCACAAGTGGCTGTTCGCGCCGTTCGACTCCTGCGCCCTGATCTACCGCGACCCGCAGCGGGCCCGCGTGGCACACACGCAGCATGCCGGCTACCTCGACGCGGTCACGGCCAGGCAGCAGTGGAACCCGTCGGACTACGCCGTCCACCTGACCCGTCGGGCACGGGGGCTGCCGTTCTGGTTCTCGCTGGCCACCCACGGCACCGACGCCTACCGGGACGCGATCGAGTCGACGCTGGCCGTGGCCCGGGCGGGTGCCGAGGAGATCCGCCGGCGACCGCACGTCGAACTTTTGGTCGAGCCCGACCTGTCGGTGCTGATCTTCCGCCGGATCGGCTGGCAGGCCGAGGACTACCACGCCTGGAGCGCCCGGCTGCTGGCCGAGGGGTACGCGTTCATCACGCCCACCACTCACCTGGGTGAGACCTGCACGCGGATGGCGATCGTCAATCCGCGCACCACCGCCAGCGACGTCGCCGGCATCGTCGCCACCATGGCGTAGCCTGCGGCCGCGGCACAGCCGGTCGGTAGACTTTGTGGCATGGCAACTCCTGAGGCTGTCCCGGCGCAGCGCGTCCTCGTGATGAAGTTCGGCGGCTCCTCGGTGGCCGATGCCGACAAGATCCGCCGCGTCGCCGAACGGCTGGTCGCCGCCCGCCGCGACGGCCGCCCGGTGGTCGGAGTGGTCTCGGCCATGGGCAAGACCACCGACGACCTGGTGGCGCTGGCGGGACAGGTGTCGCCCCGCCCGCACCCCCGCGAGATGGACATGCTGCTGTCGACCGGCGAGCGGATCTCCGCCGCCCTGTGCGCGATGGCGATCGAAGATCTCGGGCACCGGGCCGTCTCGCTGACCGGGTCGCAGGCCGGCATCGTCACCGACACCGCGCACACGAAGGCAAAGATCGTCGACATCCGCCCCCGCCGCATCACCGAGGCGCTGACCGAGGGCAAGATCGTGCTGGTGGCGGGATTCCAGGGGGTGTCCACCGCCTACGACGTGACCACGCTGGGACGCGGCGCCTCCGACCTCTCCGCGGTCGCGCTGGCGGCCGCGCTCGGCGGCGACTGCGAGATCTACACCGATGTGGCGGGCGTGTTCACGGCCGACCCGCGGATCGTGCCCGGCGCGCACAAGCTGCCCGCGGTATCGCCGACCGAGATGCTCGAGATGGCCGGCTCCGGCGCCCGGGTGCTGCAGCTGCGCTCGGTCGAGTTCGCCCGCAACCACGGGGTGCCCATCCACGTGCGCTCGACCTTCTCCGACGCGGAGGGAACCTGGATCCGAGAGGACGAAACGATGGAAGACGCAATCATCTCCGGCATCACGCACACGATGGACGAGGCCTACGTGACGCTGACCGACGTGCCCGACAAGCCGGGTACCGCGGCCAGCATCTTCAACGCGGTGGCGGCGGCGCACATCAACGTCGACACGATCATCCAGAACGCGGTCACCCACGGAGACGCGGACGTCACGTTCTCGATCCCCTCGGACGAGCTGCCGCTGATGACCGACACCATCGAGGAGCTGTGCGCAGAGCTCGGCCTGCACTGGCGGGCCGACACCACGGCCGGGAAGGTGAGCCTGATCGGAGCCGGAATGAAGAGCCATCCCGGAATCGCCGCCCGCATGTTCCAGATCCTGGCCCAGAACGGCATCAACGTGCGCATGATCGCCACCTCCCCGATCAAGGTGTCGTGCGTGATCGCGCGCGAGAAGGTCGAGCAGGCGGTGTCGGCACTGCACAGCGAGTTCGAGCAGGAGCTGGCCGAGGCGCAGGGGCGCGAGATCCGTGTCTGACCTGCGGCTTGCGGTGGTCGGCGCCACCGGGGCGGTCGGACCAGAGGTGCTCTCGATCCTTGCCCAACGCGGCTTCCCGGCCGCCGAGGTGGTGCCGTTCGCGTCGGCCCGCTCGGCCGGCAGGCGGGTGCCGTTCGCGGGCGGGGAGCTCGAGGTGCGCGAGCTGACCGATGACTCGCTGGCCGGCTTCGACCTCGCGTTGTTCTCCGCCGGCGGCGGCACGTCCAAGCGCTACGCACCGGAGGCGGTCAGGCGCGGCTGCGTGGTGGTCGACAAGTCGAGCGCCTTCCGGATGCACCCCGACGTGCCGCTGGTCGTCCCCGAGGTGAACGGCGCCGCCGCCGAGGCCCACCGGGGGATCGTCGCCAACCCCAACTGCTCGACCATCCAGCTGGTGATGGCGCTGAAGCCGCTGCACGACGCGGCCCGCATCCGCCACCTCACGATCTCCACCTACCAGGCCGTGTCGGGCACCGGCAGCAGGGCGGTCGAAGAGCTGCGGGAGCAGTCCCAGGCCGTGTTGGAGGGGCGCGCCGCCCGACCGCGCGTGTACCCTCACCAGATCGCATTCAACGCGCTTCCTCACTGCGACGGTTTCGAGGGGGACGAAACGCTGGAGGAGACGAAGCTGGTACGCGAGACGCACAAGATCCTGGAGGACGACGCGATCGGCATCAGCGCCACCTGCGTGCGCGTGCCGGTATGGCGGTCGCACTCCGAGGCAGTGTGGGTCGAGACCGAGCGAGAGGTGTCACCCGACGAGGTGCGTGGCCTGCTCCAGCGGATGCCCGGCGTCCGCGTGGTCGACGATCCGGCGTCCGCCGGCTACCCGATGCCCAGCGAGGCTGCGGGAGGCGACGACGTCTTGGTCGGCCGCATCCGCCGCGACGCCTCCCGCCCCAACGGGCTGGCCATGTGGGTGGTCGCCGACAACCTCCGCAAGGGCGCCGCGCTGAACGGCGTGCAGATCGCGGAGCTGCTCGTCGAGCGCGACCTGGTCCGTGTTCCCGAGACGGAGCTGCAGGCCACGTGAGGGTTCGCCCCAAGGGCCATCTGTGCCCGGTCTGCCTCCGCGAGGCCCACGGCGGCATGTGCCGGCGACATGGCCAGTGGCGTGCCCACCAACTGCTGACCACCGCGGATCGGCGGCGCAGCGCCCGCGAGGAGTGGCAGCCCTACGAGCCCGCCCCCCATGCCTGTCCGCGCTGTCTGGGCGATGTGGCCGAGGTGCGCGGCGGCTTCACCTGCATCGATCACGGCCACGACTCCGACCCTCACGGGCCCTACCGCGTCGACCAGCTGCTGGGGCCGACGGCCCAGCGCGAGTCGGCGACGCAGCGGTCTCGCCTCCAGCGCCGCGCGCAGGCACGCAGGGCCGCCACCCCATCGCTGTCCCTGCAGCTCCCGGACCCGGCCCGCGTCACCCGGATCCTGCTCTCGGCGACGGTGATCGCCGGGACGCTGGCCTACCTGGTGCGCTAGAGCCGCCCGGCGGCGATCGGCTTCCCGCTGGGCTGCTCGCGTCCCGGCGCCGGCTCCACGGTGACCGCCACCGTGTCACCGTCCTCCACCGACCGGTCCAGCCGGAGCTCGGTCGTGCCGCCCCCGTCGAACGTACCGGCGGCGATCGGCGTCCCGTCCCTGATCACCCAAGCCTCGTACACCTTGCCCGCCGGCGCCGGGCCGATGTCAGCGTACAGCGTCGCCTGGCCGTCCTTCCAGACCACATTCCCGACACCGCTCAGGTGCACCGCCGAGCCGGCCGCCAGCTGCTGCCTGGTGCTGTCGAGGTCACTGCGCAGGGACAGGTTCCAGATGCCCAGCGCGAGCGCCAGCGCGGCCAATGCGGGCGCGGAGACGAGGGCGACCCGCGACCAGAACGGCCCCCGTTCCGGGCGCGCCGCCACGGCGGGCGCCTCGATGACCGGCTGGATCGCCGACAGCAGGCTGTCGCGGAGCGCCGGCGGCGGAGCTGCCGGGGGAGCCGCGTAGGCGAGCGTGGCCGCCACAGCCTCGAACTCCGCCAGCTGGCGGCGGCAGCGTTCGCAGACCGCGAGGTGCGCCTCCACCGCCTGCTCGTCGGGGAGATCCAGCGAGCGCAGGGCGTGGGCAGGGATCAGCTCGTCGACGTGTTCCACTCGTCCTCCAAGGTGACCCCGGCCTTCCCCAACTCCGCTCGCAGCGCGCTCATCGCCGCGAACGTCCGGCTCTTGACCGTGCCGAGCGGCAGCGCGAGCCGCTCTGCCAGCTCCGACTGCGAGAATCCGGCGAAGTACGCCAGCTCCAGCACCTCGCGGTGCGGATCGGGCAGCTGCCGCAGAGCCTGCCGCACCCGCTGGCGCGTCATGCCCAGCCAGGCCCGCTCGTCGGCGGGCGGCCCCGGATCGGCCCCCTCCTGGCCCTCCACGATCGGCTCGGTGCGGCGCCGCTGCTCGCGGCGGACGGTGTCGACTGCCTTGTTGTGGGTCACGGTGAGTATCCAGGTCGATGGTTGGCCGCGGCGGACGTCGAACGTCCGGGCCTGGTTCCACACCGCCAGGAACGCCTCCTGAACGACGTCTGCCGCCAGCTCGCGGTCGCGCACCACGCGCAGCGCGAGCGAGTATGCCGCCTCGCTGTACTGGTCGTACAGACGGGCGAACGCCTCGGTGTCTCCGCGGGCGACGAGCGCCAGCAGGCCGTGATCCGACAGATGCTCCGTTTTGGGATTCTCCTGGGGTGGTCCAGCAGTCATTCGCTGCCCGTGGCCGTTCGGTTCACCGGACGGCCGGCGCCGGCACCGGCGCCAGCCGCTCCTTGAGCCGTTCCAGCAGGCTGGTTTCCGCCACCGGGACGAGTCCGCGCAGGTCGAGCCGCGCCAGCTCGACCCGGCCGGCGGTGCGCTGCGGCTGGAAGCCGAAGTCGCGCAGGAAGTCGACCGGGAAGATCGTGCGGTGCGCGAGGAACCGGTCGGCGAACCCCGACCCGGGTCCGTAGCGGTAGCCGAACGCCTCCAGCGCCGGGTAGCCGCGGTCCTTCGACTCGCCGATGGCGGCCAGGAACAGGCTCTGAAGCACCCACGGGCTGGTGGCGTCGGTCAGGTAGGCGCAGGTGATCAGGACGGCGTCGCGGCTGGGCGGGCCGGCGGGCAGGGTCAGCGCCCGCGGGAACACCTCGCTGGGGCCGTACTGGATCTGACCGATCGTCCTTCCGTCCTCGGCGTATAGCTTGCCCCACGGGCCGAAGCTGTCCTCAGCTTCCCGCGTCCACCGCTCGCGGCTCCCCGGCCGGCCACCGGGGCGGGTCTGCCACCACATGCACTCGACGCATGGCGGCGGGGCCGTGCCGACAGTGCCCCGCGTCAGGTGGTCGACGCGGCTCACCGGCCGGGCGCCGCGACGTCCGCGATCACGATCGACACGTCGCCCGGCTCGAGCTCGATCATGGAGGCCAGGTAGCGGCGGACGCGGGTGTCCACCTCGCGGGCGACCGCCGGGATCGGCGCTCCCCACTCCGTGACCAGGTGGAGCTCGAGGTCGACCCGCCGGCCGTCGCCACTCACGCGGACGCCCTTGGGCGCCCGCTCGGGGTCGATCTCCCGCTCCGGCTCGCCAGGGCCTGCGATCCCGCGAACGCCGGGCACCTCGACCGCCGCCGCAGCGGCGTAGGTCGCGATCACCGCGTGCGAAATGTGGGCCGAGGCGGTTTTCGAGAGCACCGACTCGGCCGGCCCCTCCCGGTGTTCATCGGCCATCCGTCCGAGTATATGACGGTCAGGCGGCGGCGACGAGCCGCAGCAGGGACACCTCGGGGCGGGCCATCAGCCGGAAGGGGACCAGCGTCGTCCCGGTTCCCCGCGACACGACCAGCGTGGTGTCCCCCACCCGGTGCACCCCTTCGACGTACGTCCAGTCGTTGTGGGAGAGCCGGATCTTGCCGCCGGGCCCGGGCACGCAGATCTGGCCGCCGTGCAGGTGCCCGGCCAGCATCAGCGAGCACAAGCCGGCGGGGAGGTCGTCGACCGCGTCCGGGAAGTGGGCCAGCAGGATGCGGAACGACCCGTCGGCCGTGAACAGTTCGCCGGGCCGGCTGGTTCCCTGGAGCCAGGGGTCGGGCTCGAGGCCGGCGACTTCGATCGTGTGGCCGTTTGCCTCGACGGTCACGGCCCGATCGCGCAGCATGGTCACCGGGGCGGCGCCCCAGTCCTCGACCACCTGCCCCCGCGAGAAGGGGTCGCGTGTGCGGCCTGTGTCATGATTTCCCAGCGAGACGTACATGCCCAACGGCGGAGATAGCCGGGCCAACTGCTCGACGACCCCGGCCTCCCCCCGCGGATGGGCGACGATGTCGCCGGTGACCGCGACCAGGTCGGGCTGCTCGGAGACGCCGAACGCCACCGCTTTTCGCAGCGTGCGCATGTTGAGCGACGGCGTGCCGGCGTGAAAGTCGGACAGGTGCAGGATGGACAGGCCGTCCAGCGCCGGCGGGAGCCCCGCCACAGGCACGTCCAGCCGGCGTGTCTGCAGCCATTGCGATTCGAACAGGCCCCACGCGGCCAGCGCCGAGCCGCCCGCCGCCAGCACGCCGAGCGTGCGGCGGCTCACTCCCCGCGCACGCTGTCGATCTCGTCCTTCAGCCGCCGGCGGGCCGCTCCGATCCGCTGACGGAGCATCTCGACCCGCTGCTCGTCGGCCGCGTGGCCGTTACCCGACGCGGAGACGTGATCGAAGCGGCGGGAGAGCGAGCGGGCCGCGGCTGCTGCTGCGGCCAGGATCACGGCCAGTCCGAGGATGCGACGCATCGGCCGCAGTGTAGATCATGCGACTCAGGTGCACGCCTGCCACAGCCCGGTCCCGGCCAGCGCCGCTCGCCGCTCGAGCGCCGCCAGCTGGTCGCGGTGGGCAAGGTTGGGCGCGATCGAGAGCGTGCGCGCGAAGCCCTGCTCCACGATCCGGGCGTTGACGAACACCCGCGGCGGCCCGGCCAGGTAGACGTATGCCAGCCAGCGGCCGTACACGTCGACCCGCTCCCGGTCGTAGCGAAGCTCGACCGCGCGGCCGGTCAGCAGCCGCTTGGCAAATGCCGAAGCTTCGGGCCCGTAGCACTGCACCGGCTTCTCGGGATGCACGGTCTCCGGGGTGTCGATGCCGAGCAGGCGCACCGTCTGGGGACCGTGGCCGGCGTCGACCACGATCGTGTCGCCGTCGATCACCCTCACCACCCTCCCGCCGGCCGGCGGCTGCGAGCTCCCGTCGCTGAGCAGCTGCCATCCGGCCAGCACGGCCAGGCTGCCGGCGACGAGCAGGGCTGTCAGCAGGGGTCGGCGCATGGACCCACGCTATCCGCGGCCCGGTCAGGTGTCTGTCACGAACGGTCGCGGATGCGACCCGAAGCGACGCCGGCCGCGGAGCGGACGTAGTCCTCGACGTCGGAGGACTGCAGCGACCGCAGCGCCGGGAGCGCCTGCTCCGTGGCCAGCCGCCCCAACGATACGGCGGCGTACTGCCGTACCTGCGGCGCCTCGTCGTCGAGGGCGGCGATCAGGCCCTCCTCGGCGGCGGGATCGGCGATCTTGCCGAGTGCCGAGGCCGCCAGCCTCCGGACGTCCGCGCTCGAGTGGGCGGCCAGCACGCGGAGCAGGAACGGCACGCCCTCCCGGTCGCGGGCATCGCCCAGCGCGACCACCTGGCCACGCAGGTCGGCGTCGCGGGCGGTGACAGCCGCGGGAGCCGCGGCGGCTCGGCGAACCAGCGGGTAGAGGCCGCCGGTCTGCTCGAGCACACCTCGGGCGATCAGCCCGTCGATGGTCTTCATGACGCCGGCCTGGGAAGATCCGCGCAGGGCGCCGTACGAGCTCAGCTGGTCGTGGCCGGCTGCGGCCAGGGCAGCCGCGCTGGATCCGGTGAGGATCTGGGCGATGCGGGTACGCCCGGCCCGGCCGGCGGTCTCGTCCACCGCCAGCAGCACCGCATCCGCGGTGCTGGCCACCTGCACCGTCGCCTGGCGCTCGGCATCCGGGTCGACCGCCGAGCGGCGGCCGTGGCCGTCGCAGCACAGCTCGGGCTGCCGCGGCTCGACCCGCTCGCCGAAGTAGGCCAGCAGCGCCTCACGCCGGCAGCCGCCGGTGGTGGCGTAGCCGTCGATCGCCTTCAGCCGGTCCCAGCGCATCCGCTCGACCCGCTTGACGGCCACCAGCGCGGCGGACAGGTGCGCCCCGGCCAGCCGCGAGTCCTTCAGCCGCCCGGCCACGAATCCCGACTGAGCCGGGAACACCTCCAGCGCCCCCGCCCGCTCCAGCACCGCGACCGCCGCCCGCGGGTCGTCGACCGGCAGCTGGCGCTCGGCTGCGCGGAAGACGCCGCCGGCATCGGCCGTGGCGACCAGCGACCCGTGCACGGCCGTCAGCTCGCCCGCGCTCAGCTTCGCCCGGTTGATGAAGAACACGATCAAGCCCTTGTCCTTGCCGTCGTAGAGCAGCGTGCAGCGGGCGGGCAGGCCGTCGCGGCCGGCCCTGCCGGCCTGCTGGTAGTACTCCTCCGGGGACGACGGCAGCGTCCAGTGGACGACCGATCGCACGTCGGGCTTGTCGATGCCCATCCCGAAAGCGGTGGTCGCCGCCACCACGTCGAGCTCGCCGGCCAGGAACCGCTGCAGCGTGGCAGTACGCTCGTCCCCGGCCAGCCCCGCGTGATAGGGCGCCGCGCGAAAGCCGCTCTCCGCCAGCTCGCGGGCGACGGACACGCAGGCCGCCCGGCGGCCGCAGTAGACCACCGCCGGCACGGCGTCGGGCCGCCGCAGCAGCGCCAGGAGCGCAGCCCCCTTCTGGCCATCGCCCGCGGCGCGCCGCACCGCGAACATCAGGTTCGGGCGGTCGAACCCGGTGCTGGGGGTCACCGGGTCGCGGAGCCGCAGCGCGCGGGCGATGTCGCGGGCGACGCGAGGCGTCGCCGTGGCGGTCAGCGCCATCGTGGGCGGCTCACCCAGCCGCTCGCGGACGTCGGCCAGCCGTAGGTAGTCGGGGCGGAAATCGTGCCCCCACTCGGACAGGCAGTGCGCCTCGTCGATCACCAGGCGGCTGACGGCGGCGCCGCCCAGCGCCTCCAGGAACCGGCGGCTGGCGAAGCGCTCGGGCGCGACGTAGACCAGGCTTGCCTCACCGGCCTGGATCCGGCCGAGCGCCGCGTCGACCTGCTCGGGCGTCATCGTCGAGGCAAGCATCTCGACCCCGTCCAGCCCTCGGTCGCGGAGCGCGGCGTACTGATCCTGCATGAGGGCGATCAGCGGCGAGACGACCAGCGTCGCCCCACCACCGACCAGCGCCGGCAGCTGGAAGCACAGCGACTTGCCCGAGCCGGTCGGCATGATCGCCAGCACATCGCGGCCGGCCAGCGCCGCCTCGACAGCGTTGCGCTGGCCGGGCCGGAACCCGGCAAAGCCGAACAGTCGCCGAAGCTCGGCGTCGAGGTCGATCGTCGCGGTGCCCACCGGACGCAGAAGTATGACGGACGCCGCGGCCGGTGCGTGCTTGGTCGCCCGCTAGGCGGCGACCCTGTCGGCGCTGGCATCGACCGCCCGGCCGCCCCGGTGGGGGGCCTGCCGCAGCCAGTGGCAGGCGATCACGGCGATCGCGCCCAGCAGCGCGGCGGCCAGGTAGGTGTGGCGGGCGGCCGGCACCACGGCGGCCACGTGGGCGCCGTCGCGCTCCGATGCGCGGATCGCGGCGTCGGACAGCGAGATGGCGAAGACGATGCCGGCGATCGCCGTGCCCAGGCCGGCACCGACCTGGCGGGACAGCGGCACCGACGAGGTCGAGCGGCCCTCCCGGCCGCGCTCGCCGTCGTTCAGCACGGCCCCGAACAGGGCCGGGCTGGCGATGCCCATGCCGATCCCCGAGAACCCGTAGCCGAGCACCGGCATCAGGGCACCGCCGAACGGCAACGCCATGGCCAGCACCGAGACGAACACGATCGAGCTGCCGAGCAGGATCTGGTCGCCCGGAGCGGCGTCGAACCTGGCGGCGCCCATCGACCCGGCGGTCCAGCCGATGGTGGCCAGGACGAGGGCCAGGGCGACCACCGCGATCGACTCGCCGAAGCCGACCTGGATCTGCAGCGGGAGATAGACCTCCGCGCCCAGGAAGGCCGCCCCGGCCGACAGCGACGCCGCGTTGGCCGCCAGGGAGACCGGCCGGTGTGTGAACACCGGGGTGACCGTGCGCCGCTCGTGAACGACGAAGGCGGCGGCCGCCGGCAGCGCCAGGATCGCCCACCGGGGGTCGTCGGCCGTCAGCAGCAGCGGCAGCACGGTGAGCGCGATCAGGGCCGGGCCGACGACGTTGATGGAGATGTCGGGTGACGCCGGCCGGTCGGGGTGCCGGGCAAGCGCCAGGCGGCCGGCCAAGGCCACGATCGCGATCATCGGCAGGTTGATCCAGAACACCCAGCGCCAGCCGATCGATCCCGTCAGCCCGGCTCCCAGCGCCGGGCCGATCGCGGCTGACACCCCCCACATGGCGGCGTTCAGGCCGAACGCCCGGGGCCGCAGCGCGTCGGGAACGTAGAGCGCGAACAGGCCGATCGGCACCGCGAACATGAAGCCAGCACCGAGCCCCAGGATGGCTCGCGAGAACGCGACCATCGCCATGCTCTGGGCCAGGCCGCCGAGCACGTTGGCGACCGCGAACAGGATGCAGGCGATGGCGAAGCTGCGGGCCGCGCCGTAGCGGTCGATCATGCCGCCGGCCAGGGGCAGGGTCAGCACGATCGTCACCATGGCGGCGCCGACCGCGATCGAGATCAGGCCGACGCCCCCGATGTCCTGGGCCGCGCTGGGCAGGGCGGTGACCACCATCAGCGCGTCGAGCGAGCCCAGGAAGGTCGCCCCCAGGGCCGCCACCATCAGCGCCCGGAAGGGCGGCCGGAAGAGCGCCGCGAAGCTGGGCGTCTGCGTCTCCGTCAGGTCGCTCCGGTCAGGCGTCTGCGTAGATCTTGTCGGTCGCCGGGTAGGGCTTGACCAGGTGCCGCTTGAACTGCAGCTCGTCGTAGGTCAGGCCGGCCGCTGCGCCCACCAGCTGGGCGAGATGGAAGATCGGCATGCCCAGCTCCATGTCGGACTCGCGGGCCGCCTTGCCCTGCCAGGCGTCGAGCGACAGGTGGCAGAGCGGGCAGGGAGTGACCATCGCGTCGGCGCCCGCCTCCTTGGCCTCGGTGAGCGGCTGGATCAGCTCGCCCAGCGCCACCTCTTCACGGGCCAGGATGATCGGAAAGCCGCAGCACTTGATCTTCGAGGGATAGTCCACCGGTTCGGCACCGCAGGCCTCGATGATCCGCTCCAGCGACTGTGGCCGGTCGGGATCCTCGAAGCCGAGCAACTTCGACGGGCGCAGGATCTGGCAGCCGTAGAAGGGCGCGATCTTGACCCCGACCAGCGGCTTCTCGGCGATCTGCTTGAGCTTCTCGAAGCCGTCGCCCTCGGCGATCTCCCACAGCAGGTGGCGCACCTCGACGCCGCCCGAGTAGGTGGCCGCGCCCACCTCGCGCAGGTTGTCGTTGACCCGGGCCAGCAGGTCGGCGTCGGCCTTCAGCCGCTTGTCGGCTTGGCGCAGGTTGAGGGTGCAGACGTTGCAGATGGTCATCAGCGTGTCCTGGCCCAGCTGCTCCGCCTGGCCGAGGATGCGCGCGTTCAGGTGCAGGTAATACTCGGGCCGCGCCTCGTGGATGTCCCCGGCGCCGCAGCAGGTGAAGCCCGGGATGTCGACCAGCTCGAACCCGAGCTTGCCGGCGATCGCCCGCGTCGAGGCGTCGAGCTCCTTCTGGGACAGGCTGGCAAGACAGCCGGGGTAGTAGGCGTAGCTGCTCTTCACTGCGGTCCTTTACTCGTCGTCTTCGGCAGGTCGGGGAGCATCCTCGGCGGGCCAGGCCGGCCCGCGGTGGACGGCTTCCAGCGCCTGCTTCTCCTGGTCGCCGATCAACGTGTTCAGCCGCCGCACCTCGTCCAGCTTCCCCGCCTTGTGGGGCTTCAGCGGGTTCGGCACCTTGCCCGCCCGCACCATCTTCATCGCGAACGGGATCTCCTTGATCGCCGCCAGCGCGCCCACGGTCTCGGGCACCAGGTTGGTCTCGAGCAGGTAGCCGGTCTTGTGCGAGGAGTCGACGAACACCTTCGCGTGGCGGGCGCCCTTGTCGGAGCGCATCCCCTCCTGGTAGATCCGCGCCCCCACCTTGGCGATGGCATCGCGGGGGTCGACGCCCTTCGGGCAGCGCTCGTTGCAGAAATAGCAGCGGGTGCAGTCCCAGACGCCGTGATAGCCGTTGTAGCGCTCCAGCCGCCCCTTGCCGCCGCGGTCGCGGACGTCGTACACGAACCGGGCCGCCTTGGCCAGCGCTGCCGGGCCCAGGAAGTCGGGGTCGGCCTCCATCGAGTTGCACTCCGAGACGCAGCACCCGCACTGGATGCACAGCGCCTCCTTCATGATCTGGTCGAGCTGTTCCTGCTGGATGCGCCATTCCTTGACCGGGGCATCGCCGCTGCCCTCGTCGAGGTAGGGCTTGATCGCCCGGAACTTCTCCCAGAACGGCCCCATGTCGACGACCAGGTCCTTGATCACCGGCAGGTTGCCCATCGGCGAGATCACAGGCACCTCTCCGCGGTCGACCAGCGGCTTCATCGGAGTCTTGCAGGCCAGCACCGCCGCGCCGTTCATCCGCATGCCGCACGACCCGCAGACCGCCATCCGGCAGGACTTGCGGTAGCTGAGGGAGCCGTCGACCTCGTCCTTGACCACGTCGAGCACGTCGAGCAGCGTCGCGGTCTCCTCGGCCTGGACGGTGTAGGTCTCGAGGCCGCCCTGCTCGGTCTCCGGGTTGTAGCGGTGGATCTTGAGAGTGACTTCCATGAATCCTCGGATGGCTCGGTTAGTAGGACCTGACAGCGGGCTCGTGCTCGGTGATGGTGACCGGCTTGTAGTCCAGGCCGACGTCGCCGTTGTCGTAGTAGGTGAGCGTGTGCCTGAGCCAGTTCTCGTCGTCGCGCTCGGGGAAGTCGAGTCGGCTGTGGGCCCCCCGGCTCTCGGTGCGGGCGATCGCGCCGGTGACCAGGCAGTCGGCCATCTCGAGCATGGAGCCCAGCTCGATGGCCTGGATCAGGTCGCTGTTGAACGTCCGTCCCTTGTCCTGGATCGTGAGACCCCTGGCGTACCGCTCGCGCATCTCGCCGACCCGCTGCTTGGCCAGCTCCAGCTTCTCCGCCGAGCGGAAGATGCCGACGTTGTCGTACATGGTGTCGGCCAGCTCCTGGCGCAGCGCCGCCGGGCGCTCCCCCCGCTCGAGGTCGAGCATCGACTTGATCCGCCGCTCAGTGACCCGCACGGCCGCCGGCGGGAACACTCCGCCCAGCCCGTTCTCGCGCACCTCCTGGGCGGCTGCGGCACCCGAGCGGCGGCCGAACACAACGGTCTCGAGCAGCGAGTTGCCGCCCAGCCGGTTGGCGCCGTGCACCGATACGCAGGCCGCCTCGCCGGCGGCGTACAGACCGGGCATCGCCGTGCGGCACCACATATCGGTGTCGACACCGCCCATGTGGTAGTGGGCGCCCGGCCGCACCGGGATCGGCTCGTCGATCGGGTCGACGCCGGCGTAGTCGAGCGACAGCTCCCGTGAGCCGTGCAAGCGCTCGTTGATCCGCTTCGCGCCCAGATGGGTGAGGTCGAGCAGCACGCAGCCGTCGACCCCGCGGCCCTCGTCGATCTCGGTCTGCTCAGCCCGGGAGACGACGTCCCGCGAGGCCAGCTCGCCGGCGTTGGGCGCGTAGGTGAACATGAACCGCTCGCCCTGGCCGTTGCGCAGGTAGCCGCCCTCGCCTCGGCAGCCCTCCGTGATCAGCACACCGTTGGCCTTGAGCGTGGTCGGGTGGAATTGCATGAACTCCATGTCCTTGAGCGGCACGCCGGCCCGCCAGGCCATCGACATGCCGTCGCCGGTGCACGCGTAGGCGTTGGTGGTGCCGCGGTAGATCCGGCCCAGCCCGCCGGTGGCGAGGATCACCGCCCGCGCCTCGACTCCCTGCACGCCGCCGCGAACCAGATCCCAGGCGGTCAGACCGACGCAGCGCTCGCCGTCGACCACCAGGTCGAGCGCGAACCACTCCTCGTAGAC
>Ga0070683_100001699_pt1 | contig 17118 bp, 17 predicted proteins | sample KBSC713LmetaG_FD_64662 | JGI IMG/M metagenome (GOLD analysis project Ga0070683, IMG submission 64662) | Corn rhizosphere microbial communities from Kellogg Biological Station, Michigan, USA - KBS C7.1-3L metaG | ecosystem: Host-associated > Plants > Roots > Rhizosphere ... | reverse complement strand
CGATGAACTTCTACACGCATATCGGCATGTACTACAACCTCGCTCACGGCACGAACCACCTGTGGTAACCGACGTCGCCCCTCGGCGAGCCGGGTTCGTGGATCGCCGCGCACCCGGCTCTGCTATGTGCGGCCACGTGCCAGCATCATCGCCGCTCCGCGCCTCGAGGGCGGTGTCCACTCACACCCTTCCAGGAGTCTTCCTTCGGGAACCACTCCCACAGGGCTCCTCTTTCGCACCTCCTGGCGCTCTTCCCAACCGGTCTTTCGACCCCTATGAGAACGGTACCCCCGGGGGGTATAGTCGGGATCATGAACGACGCAGCACGCACCCACGTACACCCGCCGACATCCACCCAGTCTGTGACTGACCCGGTGTGCGGCATGGAAGTCGATCCACAAGGGGACGGGCCGCGCCTCGAGCATGGTGGCCGCTCGTTCTGGTTCTGCTCCGAGCACTGCTTGCACCGCTTCCAGGCTGACCCGGGTACCTACGCAGACAAGACGCGGCGCCCGGACGTCGCAAGCGCTCCGGTCCACGGCGAGAAAGGGGTGGAGTACACATGCCCGATGCATCCCGAGATCCGCCAGTTGGGCCCTGGCCCGTGCCCCATCTGCGGGATGGCTCTCGAGCCGGTGACGGTGTCCGCCGAGTCCGGGCCGAGTGCCGAGCTGGCGGACATGACGCGACGGTTCTGGGTCGCCGTCGCGTTGTCCATCCCGATCCTCGTTCTGGAAATGGGCGCTGAACTGGTGCCGGCGATCGACAACGCGGTACCCGCGAAGCTCTCGGTATGGCTACAGCTGGCGCTGGCCACCCCGGTTGTGCTCTGGGCCGGCCGGCCCTTCTTCACCAGAGGGTGGACGTCGGTTCGTACTCGGAAGCTGAACATGTTCACGCTGATCGCGATGGGAACCGGGGTGGCCTGGCTGTTCAGTGTGGTGGCCACCGTTGCTCCCGGGCTGTTCCCGGACTCGTTCCAGACCATGGACGGGACCGTCGCGGTCTACTTCGAGGCCGCGGCCGTGATCACCACGTTGGTGCTCCTGGGCCAGGTCCTCGAGCTGCGGGCCCGCGAGCAGACCTCCGGGGCGATCCGAGCCCTGCTCGATCTGACCCCGAAGATGGCGCATCGGCTCGGCGCCGACGGCGCCGAGCAGGACGTCACGCTCGATCTTGTGCAGCTCGGCGACCTGCTGCGCATCCGCCCGGGCGAGAAGGTCCCCGTCGACGGCGTTGTCGAGGAGGGTCGATCGTCCTTGGACGAGGCCCTGATCACCGGTGAGTCTCTGCCCGTGGACAAGTCAGTCGGAGAACAGGTCATCGGCGGAACCCTGAACCAGAGCGGGACCCTGGTGATCCGCGCCGACGCCGTCGGCCGCGACACCATGCTGGCCCGCATCGTCCAGATGGTCGCCGAGGCGCAACGCTCGCGCGCCCCCATCCAGCGGATGGCCGACCGGGTCTCGGCGTGGTTCGTGCCCGCCGTGATCGGCGTCGCCGCCCTGGCGTTCCTGGTCTGGGCGACCGTGGGACCCGAGCCGCGTTTGGCTCACGCGCTGGTCGTCGCGGTCTCGGTGCTGATCATCGCCTGCCCCTGCGCGCTGGGACTCGCTACGCCGATGTCGATCATGGTCGGTGTGGGACGCGGAGCCCGGACCGGCGTGCTGATCAAGAACGCCGAAGCGTTGGAGCGTATGGAGAAGGTTGACACGCTCGTCGTCGACAAGACCGGCACCCTGACCGAGGGCAAGCCCTCGGTGGCCACGGTGGTGCAGACCGGCTCCTGGGATGAGGAGCAGGTCCTTCGGACGGCAGCCGCCGTCGAGCAGGTCTCCGAACATCCCCTGGCCCGCGCCATCGTCGAAGCAGCGCGCCCAGAGACTGGGCAGAACAGCGGCAAGGTGCTACCCACCGTGGCGGACTTCAACGCTCCCACGGGAAAGGGAGTCACGGGCACCGTGGAAGGCCACCGGGTCCTTGTCGGCAGCCCGAGCTTCCTGGAGAGTCACGGCATCGGCACCGCCGCCGTCGCAGGCCAGGCGGACTCGCTTCGTGCCGATGGAGCGACGGCTGTGTTCGTGGCCGCTGATCAGGAGATCGTCGGCCTCATCGCTATCGCCGACCAGGTCAAGCAGAGCACACCAGAAGCCTTGGCCGAGCTCCGATCGGCGGGCATCGAGGTGGTCATGCTGACCGGTGACAACCGGGTCACCGCCGAGGCGGTCGCCGGCCGACTCGGCATCGACCGCGTCGAGGCCGAGGTGCTGCCCGATCGCAAGGGTGAGGTGGTGGCCCGTCTCCGCGAGCAGGGCCGCGTGGTGGCCATGGCCGGAGACGGCGTCAACGACGCACCCGCCCTCGCCGCAGCCGACGTCGGGATCGCTATGGGCTCCGGAACGGACGTGGCCATGGAGAGCGCCGGGATCACGCTGCTGCACGGCGACCTGACCGGCATCAACCGCGCCCGGCACCTGTCGAACGCGACGATGTCGAACATCCGGCAGAACCTGGGCTTCGCCTTCGCCTACAACGTCGCGGGAATCCCGATCGCCGCAGGCGTGCTCTACCCCGCGTTCGGAGTGCTGCTCTCTCCCATCCTGGCGGCTGCAGCCATGGCACTTTCCTCGGTCAGCGTCATCACCAACGCCCTGCGACTCCGCACCACCAAGATCTGACCAGGAATAGCCAGAGGGGCCAGACATGGACACGCAGGCAACCACCGCGCCCCACGGCTACATCCACCGCAAGGACGACTACCTGAAGCGCTCCCGTTCGTCATGCTCTGTGCTCGACGCTCTTGGAATCCCATGGAAGGTTGGCCATTGCGCCTGCAGGGTGGAGACAATCCGGGGAGGTGCTCGGGCACACGGCCCAAGCAGGGGGTAGGCATGGCCACGCAGAACGCGACTAGAGCTCACGCTGGAGCGGTGGCCGCCAGGCTTTGCGATCCCTTCCCCGCGACTCGGAAGGGGTTCCTGACCGGCGGGGGCCCAAGAGTGCTGGACCTCATGTCCCGGCGCGAACGCACCCGGGAGTCGCTGTCGCGTACGGCCCCCCGCGGCCTCACAACGTCGACGCACGGGGAGGGCGGCACTTTCGAGTGGCGTCTGGCTGAACGCCCGGCCCCACTAGGTGCACTCGCGTGACCGCCCCACGGGATACGACCGACGGGGCTCGGCCGGTGCGACCGGAGGGGTTGGCGCTGGGGCCGGTGTACATGGACTACAACGCAACGACGCCAGTGGATCCGCGAGTCGCAGACACGATCGAGCAGTACCTGACACGCGACTTCGGGAACCCGTCGAGTTTGCACGCCTTCGGCGAGGGGCCGCTTAAGGCAGTCGAGCAGGCGCGCTCCCAGATCGTGGCCCTGATCAAGGCCAAAGGGTCGGGCGACGTTTTGTTCACCGGGTCCGGGTCGGAGGCGAACCTGCTCGCACTGCGTGGCGCCGTCCTCGCCGCCGCCCACCCGCGCTCCCACATCGTCACCCAGGCGACGGAACATCCGGCGGTTCTAGCGACGTGCAAGGCCCTCGCGCGGCACCACGGCACCCGCGTCACGATCCTCCCGGTGGGACCAGACGGCCTGCTCGACCCAAAGGCCCTGTTCGACGTTCTGGCGAATCCGGACTCGCAACAGACGGTCGGTGACCGGACGGTGGTCTCGGTCATGGCCGCCAACAACGAGACCGGCGCCATCCAGCCGGTCGCCGAGCTCGCAGGCGTCGCCCACGCGCACGGTGCCCTGATGCACTCCGACGCAGCCCAGGCCGCCGGCAAGGTGCCCATCGACGTCCAGGCTCTCGGCGTCGATCTCATGACGGTGGTCGGGCACAAGATGTACGCCCCCAAGGGTGTCGCCGCCCTCTACGTCCGGACCGGCGTCGAGCTCGAGCCGGTCGTGTACGGCGGCGGGCAGGAGCGCGGCCTGCGAGCAGGCACCGAGAACGTTGCCCTCATCGCCGGATTCGGTGTGGCTGCGAGATTTGCAGCGGACGACCTGGAGCACGGATCGGGCATGCGGATCACCGAACTACGCGAGCGGCTCCACAAGGGTCTGGAACGAGCGTTGCCACAGCGAGTACATCTGAACGGGCCGACGGTGCAGCGACTGCCGAACACCCTGAACGTCAGCATCGACGGAAGCTTGGGCCACAAGCTGGTCGATGTCGTTTCAGAGCTTGCAGCCTCGACCGGCTCGGCATGCCACAGCGGTACCCACACGCCGTCGCCCGTCCTGGTGGCCATGGGCCTTGACGACCGGCGGGCGCTCAGTGCCGTCCGACTTTCTTTGGGCCGCTGGTCGACCACCGACGACGTCGACGTCGCCATCGCAGCGCTCGTGCAAGGCGTCGACTCCCAGGCGACGCAGTGACCCTCAACAGCTCTCCTTCCGGGCCTTCGGCGGCCGCTGAGATCGCGCGGCGGGCGTTGGAGGAAGTGTGCTCGAACAGAGACGACGCTGGTTTCGACGAGCTCTACGCGGAGAACTTCGTCGACCACGTCAACGGGACCACCTATCACGGCCGCGACGGCGCTCGCCGTTCAGTGGCCGGTATCGGCGCATGTTCGGCGACGGCTATCGGATCAGTGTCGTGGAGCAGCTCGTCGACGGGAGACCGGGTTTGCTCCCGGTTCACCGTCACTGGCACCTACCGCGGCCGGTCGATCGAGCTGTGGGGGCCTGGTGACCAGCCGCGTCGTCAACGGCCAGATCGTGGAGGACTGGGCAGCGACCGACACGATCCAGGTGCTGCGACAGCTCGGGCTGTGGCGAAGTGCCCTTCTCGGGATCACCGAGCTCCGGCGAGCGGTCCGGCATGACCGATGAGCGCGATAGGAGGGATGTTCCATAGTTCTGTGGAATGATGTAATGTCCCGCCAGTGAGCGATCTTGTCCTGCACGCGATGGTCGACGAGGGGTTGGGGAACAGCAGCTATCTCCTGGACTTGGGGGATGGCTCTGCGCTCGCGGTCGACGCTTCCCGCGACCTACGCGCTCTCAAGCTTGCCGCCGGGAAGGCGGGCCTGCGGATCCGGTTCGCAGCGGACACGCATCTGCATGCGGACTTCCTCACTGGTGCGTTGCAGCTGGCCGCCTCTGAAGGTGCAACCGTGCTCGCCTCGGCGGCCGGCCACCGTGACTTCCCCCATCGCGGCCTCAGCGGTGGTGACGAGGTCGACCTGGGTGGGCTCACCCTGCGGACGCTCGCAACGCCGGGCCACACCCACGAGCACATCGCCTTCGAGCTGCTCGACGGTTCGCAGGTGCTCGGTGTGTTCACCGGCGGCTCCCTGTTGGTCGGTTCCGCTGCCCGCACCGACCTGGTGTCACCCGAGCGGACCGAGGAGCTGGCCCGCGCGCAATACCACTCGTTGCAGCGCCTCGCAGAGCTCGACGACGTCGTGGCCGTATGGCCGACCCACGGTGCCGGCTCGTTCTGCTCCGCGCCTCCCGGGACCGACCGCACCTCCACGATCGGCACCGAGCGCGCCACCAACACGCTGCTCCGCGCCGGATCGGAGGACGTGTTCGTCAAGGAGCTCCTGGACTCCCTGGGAACGTTCCCGGCGTACTTCTCCCGTCTGGGAGAGATCAACCGGCGTGGCCCAGCTCTGGTCGCGGAGGAGGCCATGGCGTCACTGTCCGCAGAACACGTGGCAAAGCTGAGGGCAGAGGGAGCAGAGGTGGTCGACGTCCGGCCCCCGGCGGGCTTCGCCGCCAGCCACCTGCCCGGTTCGGTGTCGATTCCTTTGCGCCCGGCGTTCGCGACATGGCTCGGTTGGCTCGTCGCTCCCGACACTCCGATCGTGGTGGTGCGCACGCCCGACCAGGACGTCGACGAGGTCGTCTGGCAGGCCCACAAGATCGGCTATGACCGGATCGTCGGCGAGCTCGGGGGAGGCATCGACGCCTGGACCGCCGCCGGCAGGCAAGCCGCGGTCATCCCGCTGGTCGATGCGGCAAGTCTCTCCGGTGCTCAGGTCCTCGACATCCGCCAGGACAACGAGTACGACGCGGGGCACGTGCCCGGAGCGCTCCACCTCGAGCTCGGCAGCCTGATGAGCCACCTTCCCGATCTGCCCTCGGGACCAACGGTGGTGATGTGCGGGCACGGGGAACGAGCGATGAGCGCCGCCAGCCTGCTCCAGAGGGCGGGTCGCGCCGATCTGGCCGTCCTCGGCGGCGGCCCCGACGACTGGGCCAGGGCCACCGGGCGACCACTCGAGTCCACCCGATGACCCCGGCGACCCAGAAGGCCACGCCGGCTGCGCCCGGCATCCAGCTGGGCCTGCGCCAGAACCTGGCCCAGTTCATCCTCCTCGTCTCCGTCAACGCCCTGGTCGGCGGAATGCTGGGGCAGGAGCGGACCGTGGTGCCGCTCCTGGGCGAACGGGTCTTCGGGGTGCGCGGCTACACCGCCGGGCTGACCTTCATCCTGGTGTTCGGCGTCGCCAAGGCCACCACCAACTACTTCGCCGGAACCTGGTCGGACCGGTTCGGGCGCAAACCGGTACTGGTGGCGGGCTGGCTGATCGCGGTCCCGGTGCCGCTACTGCTGATCTGGGCGCCCTCGTGGGCCTGGGTCGTGGTCGCGAACGTGCTGCTCGGCGTCAGCCAGGGACTGACCTGGTCGACGACGGTGATCATGAAGATCGACCTAGTAGGACCGAAGCGTCGCGGCTTCGCGATGGGCCTGAACGAGGCCGCCGGCTACGGCGCGGTCGCGGTCACCGCGCTGGCCACCGGATACCTAGCCGACGCCTACGGCCTGCGGCCCGCGCCGTTCCTGCTCGGCATCGCGTTCGCCGCTCTCGGGCTCGGTCTCTCGACGCTGGCAGTCCGAGAGACCCGCGGGCACGCGCGGCTCGAGGCTGCCAACCACGTGGGCCGAGCGGACGGGAAGCACGAGCACCTGCACGGTGAGCTGTCCAACGGTCAGGTCTTCGTCCAGACCAGCTTCAAGGAGCCCGCGCTCTCCTCCGCCAGCCAGGCGGGTCTGGTGAACAACCTCAACGACGGGCTGGCCTGGGGGCTGTTCCCGATCCTGTTCGCCGCAGCCGGCCTCTCGGTGGCGAGGATCGGCGTCCTCGCCGCCCTCTACCCCGCGGTCTGGGGCCTCGGACAGCTCTTCACCGGGGCCTTGTCGGACCGGGTCGGACGCAAGTGGCTCATCGCGAGCGGCATGTGGCTGCAGGCCATCGCCCTGGCGGTCATTGCGACGGTCGACGCTTTCGGCTGGTGGGCGGTCGCGGCGGTCCTCCTCGGCGCCGGAACCGCGATGGTCTACCCCACGCTGCTGGCCTCGATCGGCGACGTCGCGCACCCCTCCTGGCGGGCCCGGTCGGTCGGCATCTACCGCCTATGGCGCGACGGCGGCTTCGCCGTCGGCGCCCTGCTGGCCGGCATCGTCGCCGACGCGCTCGGCATCCGCGCCGCAGTATGGACGGTCGCCGCGCTCACCTCAGCCTCGGGACTCGTGGTCGCGGTACGCATGTACGAGACCCACCACCGCCCAGGACACGACAGAGCGAAGGGAGAAGTCGATGGGTGATCGGGCCGCCAAAGCCGCGCTCTATCGAGAGTTCGCCGTCGTCGGGAAGGCCCTGGGCAACCCGGGCCGACTGGAACTGCTCGACCTCCTCGCCCAGGGACCGCGCAGCGTCGAGGAGCTCGCCGACGCCGCGGGGCTCGCGATGAGCACCTGCTCGGCGCACCTGCAGACGCTCCGCGAGGCAGGCCTGGTAGAGACCCGGCGCGACGGCAAACGGATCTACTACTCCCTCAGCGACGACGACGTCGCCGGACTGTGGCACGACCTCCGTGATGTGGCGCGACGGCACCGACCGCACACTGGTCCCGCCGCCCGCGCCTACCTCGGCCCCGAGGACACCGACGCCGTGGACACCGCCGAGCTGCTGCGCCGGGTCCGCGCCGGAGACACCCTCGTCCTCGACGTCCGCCCCGACTCCGAGTACGCCGCCGGACACCTCCCCGGCGCCGTACACATTCCTCTCGAGGAGCTCGCCGGCCGGCTCGCCGAGCTTCCGGCAGATCGCGAGATCGTCGCCTACTGCCGCGGCCAGTACTGCGTCCTGGCCCACGACGCGGTCCGCGTTCTGGCCTCCCACGGACTCAGGGCCCGGAGGGCGGTCGACGGGATGCTCGAGTGGCGGCTGGCTGGCCACCCAGTCGTACCGGGCGTCGCGTGAGCATCGACTCCTCGTCTGTTGACTCACCGTCAGGGCCTTGTGCCCTGCCGTGTGAAGCTCCGAATGCCGACGCTGGAGACATGAAGAAGACCCTGCTCATCCTCAACGGGCCGGCCTACGGCTCGGATGAGACCTTCAACGCTGTTCGCCTCGCCGTAGCCCTGGCCAAGCGGGACGACGTCGACGCCACGGTCTTCCTGATGGGAGACGCCGTCACTGCGCCGTCGCCGGCCAGAAGACCCCCGACGGCTACTACACCCTGGACCGGATGCTCAGGGGGTTCGCCCGGCACGGAGGCCACATCGCCTGCTGCGGTACGTGTCTCGATGCTCGCGGACTCACCAAGGAGCACCTCATCGAAGAGGCTCCTCGATCGAGCATGGACGAACTCGCCGCCTGGACGGTCGAGGCGGACCAGGTCCTCACGTTCTGATGTCACCGACAGTCTTGGGGAACCGCAATTCAGGGACTCGGCGTGACCGCTGACGGCAAGGGGTCCCACACGGCCTGCCCCATGGCCAGGACACCGCGCGCTGGCAAGGCCACCCCGCCGATGGTCGGGTTGTCGCGCAGCCGGGTGGTAGGTCCCAGGTCGACGTCGTTCCATGTGGCCTGGGCCTTGTCAACGAGGAACATCCGTTGGGGCATCAGGGTTCCGCGGTGGCCGCTTGGCATCGTGCCGGACAGCTGAAGCCGGCCCATGCCCAGCGCGCGCGCCATGACCTCTCTCGCGTGGAGCAATGCTGCCGGTCGCCAGCTGGCGAGGGGCAGCCTGGCCCCAGCGGCATTGAGCACCGCCAGGGACGGCGGCTGCGAAGCGGTGACGGTCCACTCCAGCGCGGGGTCATCCATGGTGATCCTCAGCGTCACTCGGTCCACCCAGGCGAGGGCGATGTGCGCGCGACCCGTGTGGTCACACGCGGCGCCGTAGTAGCGCGGGCAGGCCGAGTCCACCTCTGGGCCGTCGACGTGGATCGACCAGCCGCCTCCGGGATCTCGGTGCCACACGGTCCGGTACGGCCCGAAGGAGCTGTGTGGGAAGACCCTGAGCGCGAGCACGTGACCGGACTCGAAGGGGAGCCCGAAGATCCCCCAGCCCTTGACGTACTCGACGTCGGGCCAGGGTGGCTGGCCCGAGGCCGAGGTCCAGGCGGACAGTAGGACGGGCAAGTTCAGCATGGTGGTACCTCCGTCGCGACCGCGACCGCTCAGTAGCGGAAGGTGGTGGTGGCCTCCGGCCTGCCCGCTGCCAGATCGGGATGCCTGGGCTTGCCCGAGGCGGTCCGAGGTCGCGGGTTGTGCGGGCATCACGTATGACAGCGCCCTCAGGGCAACCCTCTTCTTGGCGCCGGCGGTGCTAGGTCCGGCGAGCGAGGATGCTGACACTGGTGACGCCGTACGACGTGGTGGCGCCGAGGGCGCGGTCGGAGATGAATCGGTAGTCGTTGTCGCGGACGGTCACCACCGAGAGCCCGGCGTCCTCGATCATCGCCAGATAGTCGTCGCGTTGGGCGGCGCCGCCGATGCAGGCAGCCCACAACGACGCGTCACAGGTCACGCCCTCGGGAAGCTGCGTGGCGCTGACGATGTCGGCGATGGCGAGCCGCCCGCCGGGCCGCAACGCTGCCGTGGCGCCGCGGAACACGGCCGGTTTGTCTGCGGACAGGTTGATGACGCCGTTGGAGATGATGCAGTCCACAGAGCCATCGGGGACCGGTGGACGCTCGATGTAGCCCTCGAGGAACTCCACACTCCCGAAGCTGGCCTCGTCGGCAAGCCGGTGCGCCTTCGCCAGCTGCGCCCTGGTCATGTCGACGCCGGTGACCCGACCGGCTGAGCCGACGGAGTGGGCGGCGAGGAAGCTGTCGGTGCCGCTGCCGCTGCCGAGGTCGAGCACGGTCTCTCCGGGCTGTAAGGCCGCCAGGTCGAGGAAGTACCCCACGCCGGCGAACGAGGCGATGGCCTCGGCCGGGATGGTGTCGAGGTCGGCGGCGGGGTAGCCGAGGTGTTCGGCGAGTCCGCGGCCGGTCTCGAAGTGGAACGTCTCGTCTGGTTCGAGGGCCACGAGCTCGTACATCGTCTTGACTCTGGCTTCCAGGTCCGCGGTGTCGAGCCGCCTGGTGACGGTGTCGTTCATCGGATCGTCTGATTTCGTCTTGCTCACGGGGTCAGTAGCTGAAGGTGGTGGCGGGCTCGTCACCGATCCAGTTCCACATCGGGACGGTGCCGTTGAGCTCGGCGCCTTCGATGAGCTGCTCGGAGTCGAGCTCCTTGGCGTTGAAGCAGATGGGGCACACGTAGTACTTGCCGCCTGCGGCCTCGTAGCGCTTGGCCAGGTCCTCGATCGGGGGACAACCCGCGCACGAGGTGCCCAGGGCGACGCCGGCCAGTGCCAGCCGGACGGCTTCCTTGGTCAGGAACATCAGAGTCTCGCGCCCGTTCTCGGCGGCTCCGACGGCGACCAGGTACGCGATCATCACCTTCTCGGGGTCTTCCATCCCGGTGGACAGGTTGACGACGGCCTTCGTGGACATGGCTTCCTCCCTCAGTCGGCTGCGCTGTCGAATGCAGCAGCTCGCACGCTAGGGACGAAGTGGGGTGGTGTCGTCGGGTGAACTCCCTACAAATCGAGGGGGTCGAGCAACCCGTTCTTGAGGGCGAAGATGGTGGCGGTGGAGCGGGAGTGGGAGCCGGTCTTGGTGTAGATGCGCTCGATGTGGGTGCCGGCGGTCTTGTGGGCGATGCCGAGCTGGTGGGCCACGTCGCGGGTGGCCGCGCCGCGGGCGATGAGGAGCAGGACCTCGACCTCTCGGGCGGTCAGGCCGGCTGGTCCGGCTGTCGGTCGACGGGTCCCGACACCGGCGGCAGCCAGGACAGCGTCGGCGGCGGCAGGGTCCAACCGACCGGCCGTCGCTTCGGCCCGGAGTCGCTGCGCAGCCTCCTTCATCTTCAGGCCGGGACCCTCCATGCGGGGCGCGACGAGCTCCGCGAAAGCGCACGCGGCTGCGAGGACACGGCCGGTGAGCGGAATGGCGGAGCCTTGGAGCCCTCGGTGGTGGCCGGTGCCGTCCATCCGTTCGTGCGCCAGAGAGGCGATGGCTCCGATCCGGGCGAGCGCGGGTGGGCGGGCGAGCACCCGCTCGGTGTAGTAGGAGCCGGCCCGGAGTCGCTCCTGCTCACTCGCGCTGAGTGCCGTCTCCTTCATCAAGATGTTCGCGGGCACGCCGTGCAGGCCGATGTCGTGGACCAGTCCCGCGCGGCCAAGGGTGGTGGTCTCCTCTGGCGAGACGCGTAGGTGGCGGGCGGCGGCCACCGCGAGCTCGGAGACGCGCCGCGAGTGTCCGGCGCGGGTCGGGCAGCGCAAGTCCGTGAAGTCGGCAAGCGCGGTCAGCGCGTGATCGAGCTCGCCGTTGCTCAGTGTCACCAGGAGGTGAGGTTCGGCGACAATGCGTCCGGAGCCGTCGTACACGTCGGGGACCTCGTGGAGGATGTCGTCGGCCGAGGTGCAGAACACGTCGACGATCTCGGGGTCGAACTGCCGTCCCCGACGTCGCTGCGCCTCGCGCACCGCAGCCGGAACGCCACCGCGCCGGTCGTAGACCTCGACGACATCGGCGAGATGGAAGATGCGCACCGGCAGGGCGACCTCGGTGCCACCGAGGCGACGCGGAACCCCTTGACCGTCCCAGCGGGCGAAGAACTGGCGAAGCGCGGTCGCGATTTCAGTGCCGAGGCCGAGGTCCTCAGCCAAGACCGAGGTGACCAAACAGTGGCCCTGGATGCCCTGGGCGACCCGGTTCCCACCGGAGGCCAGCAAGGCGCTCATCGAGCGTGCCCGATGCCCGAGCGAGCCGCCGGCCCCGGCGTGGCTGAGGAAGAACGCGAGAGCCGCCATCCCACCGAGGTCGACGTCATAGCTGTCGGCCCGGAAGGCGATGTCGTCGCCGAAGTTCGCCGCAACCTCCGGCGCGTCGGCCACGCAGCCGACCCAGGCCAGCATCGCGACGTAGAACAGGGCTGGACGGTCGACCGACACTCGCAACCGATCCTCGAGCCGGACAGCGATCTGCCAGGCCCTCAGCAAGTGCGACATCGGCTGACCGAGCCCGAGGTCGGTCGCTAACGAGAAGGCCCCCAGCAGGTCGGCCAGCGTGATGTCCGAGCTCTTGGTGGTCTCGTCCATGGCGACGTCCGCTCCGTCCCAGGCGGTCCACCGCCGGACCGCGTCCAAAGCCTAGAGCTCTCCGCCTGCAAACAGCAGTGGCGCTTTCATGCCCGCGGCGCGTGCCGGAGCCTCTCGCCGCGCGCGGCCGTTGTCCCTATCGTCGTTCCATGCCTGACGTCGATGGGTCAGCCATCGCTCGTCTCCTCGGGGAGTGCCGAAGCAGCCTCGAACGGGTGAGGCCGGAACAGTTGGCCCAGGCCCTGGCTGACGGGGCTCTCGTCGTCGACATCCGTCCGATTCACCAACGCGAGCGTGACGGAGAGCTGCTCGGCGCTGTCGTGATCGATCGGACCGTCTTGGAATGGCGCCTCGACCCGAGCAGCCCCTATCGACTTTCCGTGTCCGACAACGCCGACCGCCGCATCGTGATCGTCTGCAACGAGGGGTACAGCTCGAGCCTGGCCGCCCACACGCTTCAAATGCTGGGTCTGGTCAATGCGACCGACTTGATCGGCGGCTACCAAGCATGGAGGCGAACAGTCACCGAAAGCCTGGATCCCTAGTCGTTACGCGGCCTCAACGTCGAGGAGCGCGGCATACCGGGCCAGGTACAGCGGCCAACCCTGATCGTCGTTGACGCCGTCGCGCAGGGCCGGCCAGCCAGGCCCATGCCGGTCAATGTGGCGGTGCTCCAGCTCGACAAGAGTGTGGTCCTCACCGCTGGCAGTGAACCGCACCTCGACTTCGCTGGCATGGGCGGGATCGGGCTCGAGCTGCCAGGTGGGTCCTATGTCCCAGCTGAACACGAGTCGGTCGGGGGGTTCATACGCCAGCACGCGAGCCCATCGGCATTCGCTGGGTCTTCGGCGCGATCGACGATGTGACCACCGACCCGGGGCTCGAACGTCGTGGTGACGATGGGTGAGCTGAGCAGGTTGTGCTCCTTGGGCTTGATGTCACCCATGCGTTCGGTGAAGGCCGCGAACGCCTGCTCGGGGGTGCCGCCCACGACGACTTGGTGTCGGACGACGGGTGCTACCTCGGTCATGAGTCTTCCTCCATCAGCTTCTCGAACCCGGTCATGGTTCGTTTCCAAAATGTGTCGAGCTGGTCCCGTAGGGCGCTGACTCCTGCTTCGTTCAGCCGGTAGATCCGTCGGGTTCCTTCGGCTCGGTCCTCGACCAGGCCTACATGCTTGAGCACTTTCAGGTGCTGGGAAACGGCGGGCTGACTGATCGGCAGCGCGTCGGCAAGCTCCCCGACAGACCGTTCGCCTCCGGCCAGTTCGAGCACGATCCAACGGCGGCTCCGGTCCGACAGCGTCGTCCACGCCTGGTCCTCTTCATAAGTCATGACGAATGTAAGATACGACTAATGGACCAGGGGTTCAACCCAACTCGGCGGCCATGGGTGCCGATGCATCCCACGAGCGGAACAGCGCCATTTCCAGGCGCCTTCACCGGAGGTGAGTGCGCCGGCACCGCCGCCCGTCCGCGTCACGGACAGGATTCCCCGCGAGGGGAGGCGACTGTGGAGCGTGACCTGCTGGGGTTCGTTGCTGGTTTCGTCATCGCAACGATCACGAGCCCGGTCGGCGTCTCCGGCGCAGTCTTCCTGCTGCCGGTCCAGCTGTCGGTGTTCGGCGTACCCAACCCTCAGGTCACTCCGACCAACCTGCTGTACAACGTGCTCTCCGGACCGGGCGCGCTGTTCCGGTACGCCCGACAGGGTCAGTTGCGCGGACCACTGGCCCGCAGCCTGGTCTCGGCTCCGCCCTCGGGGTCATCATCGGGGCCGTCCTGCGGGTGTACGTGGCCGACGACCCAACAGTGTTCAAGCTCATCGCGGCCGCTGTGCTTCTGCCGACCGGCGTGTTCATCCTGCAATCCAGCCGTCGCGCGGGCACTCGTCTGGTCCGGGTGCCGCTCAGCTCGAGAACGATCAGCCTTGCCGCCTTCGTGGTCGGCATCGTCGGCGGCATCTACGGGATCGGAGGTGGGTCGATCCTCGGACCGATCCTCGTCGGCTCGGGCATGGCCGTCAGCGTGGTCGCCCCAGCCGCACTGGCCAGCACGTTCGTCACCTCCATCGTCGGCGTCCTCGCATTCGCCGTCCTCCAGCTAAACGCATCCGGCTCCATCTCCCCGGACTGGTCGCTCGGAGTCGCGTGTGGACTCGGTGGCCTCTGTGGTGGCTACCTCGGCGCATCCCTGCAACCCCGGCTCCCCGAGCAGTTACTCCGCACCCTGCTCGGGCTCCTGGCCATCAGCCTTGCCCTGGTCTACGTGGTGCAAGCCGCAACTTGAGAAGCCGGTGTTCGTGCCGTTGGCTGTGATGCTCAAGCCGATGAGCGCGTGTGCTTGGCCGTTGGCACCTCACGGACAACACTCCCCACACGGCCACCATCTCCGGCGCCTGACCACCACTGGGCGCCCTGGCGGCCGTGCGCCCCAGCGTCGCCGACGGGTGGGGCCGAGGCGAGAAGGGCGGGTAGACATACCGGGTGGACACCGCATCCCCGCTGTTCCTGGCCCTCGACCTCACCGGTGTGTTCGCGTTCGCGCTGAACGGCGCCCTCACCGCGATCCGGGTGGCCCGGCTGGACGTCGTCGGCGTGGTCACGCTGGGGGTGATCACCGCGCTGGGCGGCGGCATCATCAGAGACGTCTTCATCGACTCTCTGCCACCGGCGACGTTCAGTGATTGGCGGTACCTCGCGGTCGCGGCGATTGGAAGCCTTGTCGCGTTCGCGTTCGGGACCCGGCTGGACCGGTGGATCAACCCCATCCTGGTCCTCGACGCCGCCGGCCTGAGCCTCTTCGCGGTCGCCGGGGCTTTGAAGACCCTCGAGTTCGGCGGTGGGCCGGCTCAGGCGGTGATCCTCGGCGCGGTCACGGCCGTGGGCGGCGGCACGATCCGTGACGTGATGATCGGGCGGGTCCCCGTCGTGCTGCGCAGCGAGCTGTACGCGATCCCCGCACTGGTGGGCGCGTTGGCGATGGTGGTCGCGATCGAGCTGGGTGCCTCGGACGTGCCCTGCGCGGTCGGCGGGGCGGTGCTCTGCTTCGTCGTCCGGCTCCTGGGGGTGCACTACCGCCTGGAGGCGCCTGTTCCGCCGTACACCAACCGGGATGCATGATGGCGGTCTGGTCGCTACTCGGTGAGTCAGGAGGTAGCCGTTGACAACCGGTCCGGTGGGAACATCCTCGGCGGCGGCCTTGTCCGGCGCGGCCAGGGCCGTTCTCGGCGGCTTGGAGCCGGTGCGTGGCTGGGTGGAGGAGCTCTATCGCGACGTGCACGCTCACCCGGAGCTTCCGCACCAGGAGCATCGCACCGCCGCCCTGGTGGCCGCCCGGCTCCGGGATGCCGGCTGTGAGGTTCACGAGGGGGTGGGCGGCACCGGTGTGGTCGGTGTGTTGCGCAACGGGCCGGGACCTGCCGTGCTGCTCCGCGCCGACATGGACGCGCTCCCGGTGCGGGAGGAGACCGGGCTGCCGTACGCCAGCACGGTCATCTCGGAGGACGGCGACGACGAGGGCTCGGTGATGCACGCCTGTGGTCACGACGTCCATGTGGCGTGCCTGACCGGTGCGGTCACCCTGATGGCGCAGGGACCAGATCAGTGGTCCGGCACCCTGGTGGCGGTGTTCCAGCCCGCAGAGGAGACCGCGGATGGCGCCCGGGCGATGCTCGACGACGGGCTCGCCGAGATCGTCGGTGCCGTGGAGGTGGCGATGGCCCAGCACGTGCTGCCGATGCCCGCCGGGTTCGTCGGCAGCAGGGTCGGCGCGGTGCTGTCGGCGGCCGACAGCATGCGGATCACGGTGCACGGACGGGGGGCGCACGGCTCGATGCCGCAGGCGGCGGTCGATCCCGTGGTGCTCGCCGCGATGATCGTCGTCCGGCTGCAGACCGTCGTGGCCCGCGAGGTTGCACCTGGTGACTCTGCGGTGCTCACCGTCGGCAGCATCGCGGCGGGGAGCAAGAGCAACGTCATCCCCGATCACGCCGTGCTGCAGCTCAACGTGCGCACCTACGACGAGGCGACCCGCACCACCGTCCTCGCAGCGATCGAGCGGATCGTGCGTGCCGAGTGCCAGGCGTCCGGATCACCGGCCGATCCGGAGCTCGAACTGTTCGACCGCTACCCGCTCACCGAGAACGACGCCGGAGTCACGGACCGCGTCGCGGGGGCGTTCGCCGCGTTCTTCGGAGACCGGGCCGGCGTACTGCCCCAGCAGAGCGCGAGCGAGGACTTCAGTGACATCCCACGCGCTCTCGGTGCCCCCTATACCTACTGGGGGATCGGCGGCATCGACCCGGCCGCCTACAGCCGTGCGGAGAAGGCCGGTCGGGTGTCCCAGGACATCCCGGTGAACCACTCTGCCGGCTTCGCCCCGGTCATCCAGCCGACGCTGGACACCGGAATCCAAGCGCTCGTCGTCGCGACGCTCGCCTGGCTTCACCGGTGAATCTCGGTGCGGGGACCCGTCCTACGCCCCATCTGCTCGACCTCACGGCAAAGTCGTCCCGATCCTGGGGCTGCCTGGCGATCGGGACTGACCCGGGACGGGTCACCGGGTGGATTGGAGTCGCCGTCGATCGGGAACAGCTGACCGCTGATGGTGCGTGCGTGCGGCCCGGCCAGGAACAGCACGAGTGCGGCGATGTCTGCGGGGTCGATGAACTCCTGGATCGACTCGTTGACCATGGCTTGACGCCGTACTTCGTCCAGG
>Ga0070683_100001698_pt1 | contig 17120 bp, 11 predicted proteins | sample KBSC713LmetaG_FD_64662 | JGI IMG/M metagenome (GOLD analysis project Ga0070683, IMG submission 64662) | Corn rhizosphere microbial communities from Kellogg Biological Station, Michigan, USA - KBS C7.1-3L metaG | ecosystem: Host-associated > Plants > Roots > Rhizosphere ... | reverse complement strand
ACACGTCGGGCGCGAACCCGGCGCGCACGATCCTGGCGCCGGCGGTCCCGCACGTGCGCGCGGTCGGCACGCTGCACCCGCTCGTGTCGCTCGCCGATCCGCGCATCGCCGTCGAGGCGTTGAAAGAGGTCGCGTTCGGGATCGAGGGCGACGAGCCGGCGCGCGCGCTGGCGAAACGGATCGTTCGCGCGCTCGGCGCGCGGGCTGTGTTCCTCGAGGCCGAGAACCTCGCCCTGTACCACGCGGGCGCCGTGATGGCGTCGAACTACGTCGTCGCGCTGGCGGATACGGCGCAGACGCTGCTCGTGCGGGCGGGCGTCCCGCCCGAGCAGGCGCTGCCCGCGCTGATCCCGCTGCTGACCAGCGTCGTCCACAACCTGGAGGCCCTCGGGCTGCCGGGCGCGCTGACCGGGCCGGTCGAACGCGGCGACGTGTCGTCGGTCGAGCGCCACCTCAAGACGCTGGAAGCGCGCGCGCCCGAGCTGCTCGCGCTGTATCGCCTCGTCGGCCGCGACGTTCTCCGGCTGGCGAAGGAGAAGACGAAGCTGGAGCCGGCGAACGCCGCGCGCATCGAGGCGCTGTTCACCGAAGGCCGCGGCAACAGCGGCAACGGCAAGTCGACCTAGCGTCGACGCCGGCGCTGAAGTGGCGCGTTAGCCGGCGGACGATTCGTCGTCGCGGGGCGCCGCCGCCGCGGCGGCGTCCGCGGGCGGGTAGGGCGTGCGCACTCCGAACGCGAACGACGTCGGCCCGTGCGCGCGCAGATGGCGCAGCCGTTCTTCCGCCTCGGCGATCGTCGGCCGGTGGCCGCGCGGAACCCACCAGAGCGCGACGTACGCTTCGGCGATCGGCAGCGCGAACTCCCGCCGGCGCCGCATGATCTCGGCGTGCGCGCTGCGGTACGCGTAGTCGGTCAGCGCCTCCACCGACTGCCAGGTCGACATGTTCACGATCAGCGTCGCGTCATCGAAGATGCGGATCGACGTCGAGTTGCCGTCCGCGGCCTTGAGGCGCCAGATGAAGCCCGGCGATCCCTCGGCGAGCGCGTTCACCGGGTCCAGCGCCGCCACGAAGGCGGCCAGCTCGGGCGAGTCCAGCGCCGCCCGCAGCCGCATGATGTTCACCTGCGCCAGATCGTACGTCGCCGCCACGCACCGCCGAGGTTAGCCTGCAGCCGCGGGAAGGGCCAACCAGAGGCGGGAACTACTTGCGCGGCACCCCCGGAACTGGCCTAAGATGGGCCGCCTCGCTGACGCTCTAAAGGAGTCTTCATGCACAAGCGAATCGGTCTCGTTCTGGCTCTGTTGATGATGTCCTTCGTGCGCCCTGCCGCGGCCGCGAAGCCCGAGGATGTGTTCAAAGGGAAGATCATCATCACCAAGAACCGGATGCCGATGCGCTTCTCGTCCGAGGGACAGTTCGTCGCGGCGCTGCAGAAGAACAAGACCGACAAGATCTGGCCGACCGAGGAGAAGGGCGACACGGGGAAGTGGAACATCGAGTACATCGCCTTCTTCGCGACGCCCCTGAACGACAGCGAGATCCAGGTGAAGTTCTTCGACATCACCGGCGGCGACAAGAAGTACGTCGCGGGCGATCCGCAGTACACGCGCGAGAAGGGCTCGCGCATCTTCGGGTCCAGCATCGAGCTGGCGAAGCCGGAGTTCGACGTGCGCAAGCACTACATGATGACGATCGAGTCGCGCAGCCGTGTGCTCGCGCAGACGACGTTCTGGCTGCTCGGCAAGGGTGAGCAGCACAGCGGCAAGGTCGAGTTCAGCGACGCCGATGCCAGGGCGAAGTGATTCACGGGCAGGCGGCGGGGGCGCGTTGAGCACGCGCGCGCTGTGTTGGTGAACCGCGTCGGGGCCGCGCTCGCGCTCGCCTTCGTGCTCAGCGCGGGGGTCGCGCGCGCTGCCGAGCCGAAACCCGCAGACGCGAAGCCCGCGGCGGACGCGAAGCCGGCCGACGCGAAGGCCGTGGCCTCGGACGCGAAGCCCGGCAACGCGAAGCCCGGCAAGAAAAAAGGGTCGAAGGAGAAGCCGTCGGCCGACGACGCGGGCAAGAAGTCGCTGCCGGCCGCGCGGCTGGACGCAGCCCGCGCCGCGTTGGTGGGCGAGGATGACGCCGCCGCGATCGCCGCCGCCGAGTCGCTGGGTGGCTCGGGCGCGGGCAACGCCGCCGAGCCGCTGGCCGAGCTGCTCGCCGCCGGCGCCGCGCCGGCACGCACCGAAGCCACCCTGGACGCGCTCGCCAAGCTGGGCGCCGCGGGCGCGCTGACCGCGCCGCGCGCGTTCGAGGTGCTGGACCTGTACGCGGGGCACCGCGCGCCCGAGATCCGACAGCGCGCCGTGAAGGCGCTGGGCACGATCAAGGATCCGCGCGTGGTGGCGACGCTGCTCGCGCGCCTCGGCGACGCGGCGCCCGGCGTTCGGGCCGCGGCCGGCGAAGCCCTCGCGTCGCGGCGCGAACGCGCGGCGACCCCGCGGCTGTTCGCGCTCGTCAAACGCGGCGACGCGGGCGCGGCGAGCCCGCTGGCGGTGCTCGCGACGCCCGACCTCGTCCCGCAGATCGCCGAGCTGGCCGGCACCGTCGACGACGGCGTCATCGCGGCGACGCTGGGTGAGTACGTGCAGCGCGCGGACGTGCCCGATCGCCAGCGCCTGGATGTCATCCGGACGATCGCGAAGCTGGCGGGCGCGTCGGCCACCACCGCGCTGGTCGAGTACGTCGCGTCGGTCCCCGCGAAGGACGACCGGCCGTCGAAGCGGGAAGCGCAGAAGCTGCTGGACGAACGGGAGGCCGCCCAATGATCGCGTCGCGCACGCGTGGTCTTCTGATCGTCGCCGTCGCGGCGCTGTCCGCGTGCGCGACGAGCCCCTACCGGCGCGCCGGCAACGCCGGCGAGGTCGCGTCGGCGCTCGAGCGCTCGCAGGCGCCTGCGGCTTCGTCGCGCAACCTCGTGTTCCTCGTGCTGGGCGGCGCCGCGGGCTCGCGCGTCGCGGCCTACGACCTCGGGGCCTCGCGTCTCCTCTGGACACAGCCGGGTGAGGTGACCACGCGCATCGCCGTCGGCGGCGACGTCATCGTTCACGGGGCGCCTCCCGCCACAGGTCGCGGTGGCTTGATCGTCGCGCGCGACATCGGCAACGGCGCGGTCCTGTGGCAGCGCCCGCTCGCCTCCGAGGAACGGCTGGCCGGCTACGCCGTCGACGCGAACGCCGTGTACCTCGTCGTCGTGACGGCGGGCGCCGGCAAGCACGGCGTCCAGGGCAGCGTCGTCGCGCTGGACGCGCGGACGCAGGCGCTGCGCTGGCGGCACGAGCTGCCGACCAGCCGCGTGGCGGGGCCGGCCGTCCGCGGCGGCCTGCTCGCGATCCCCGTCGATTCGCAGTACGTGATCCTGCTGGACGCCGCGACGGGCGGCGAGCTGGCGCAGGTGCTGTCGACGGCGGAGGCGGCGACCTTCGTGCGCGCGCTGCCGGAAGGCATGTTCTACGGATCGCGCGGCGTGTTCCTTCTGTCGCCCGCGACCGCGCGCGGGTCCCGCCAGTCGCCCGGCTACTTGCTGGCGCAGCTGCCGCCGTTCGTGCGGCCCTTCTACTGGTACGACCTTTATCGTCCCGAGCAGGCGCAGTACTCGGCGATCGATCGCAACCACATCCTCTGGCGCGTCGCCGTCGAGGGCGATCGGGCCCGGTTCCGCGACGACACGGTCGTCGTGCACGACTACCGCTTCCTGTTCGGGTTCGACGCGACGGCGGGCGCGCTGCGCTGGGCGTACAGCCATCCGTCGGACGCGGTCGCGTCGGCGGACACGGGCAGCGTGATCGCGTTCGTCACAGCCGACGGCGAGATCGGCGCGCTGGATCGGATGACGGGCGCGCGTCGCTACGAGGCGCGGCTCGCCGGCGAGGTGGTGCGCGCGGCGACGTTCGACACGGAGGGTTTCGCGCCGAAGCTGGCCGGTGCCGAGGGCGGCGCGGGCCCGGCGCCGAATGTGGTCGCGGTGCTGGGCGGAATCGTCGCCGATCCGGACCGACGCTTTCCCGACCTGAAGCTGTTCGCGATCGAGGAGATCGGGCGGCAGCCGGGGCGCGAGGCGACCAGCAAGCTGCTCGACATCCTGGGCGAGCGCGAATTGACGCCGCTGGCGGTCCAGAAGACCAGCGAGGCGCTGACCGCGCGCAAGGACGCTCAGTCGGGGGATCTGCTCGCGGCGGCGCTGCGGGTGCACGCGGACTACGCCGAGGGGCGCAGCGCACCGCCGGTGGACTTCCTGGCGCGCGCGGTCGCGGCGCTCGGGCCCAGCGGCCGCACGGCGGCGCCCGACCTGGTCGCTCAGCTTCGTCAGCCCGAGACGACGCTGCCGGCGGCGGCGCAGATCGCCCGAGCGCTCGTCGCGACGGGCGCGGATGACGCGGTCCCGGCGCTGCGCGACTTCTTGACCATGTACCGCGCCGACCCGGCGAACGACGCCGATCCGTCCGCGCTGATCGCTGTCGCGGAGGCGCTGATCAAGCTCGGCAGCGAGCCCGATCGGCGGCTGTTGCTGTTCATCGCGGAGGAGCCGCACACGGTGGCGCCGCTGCGGGCGCACCTGGTGAAGGCGCTGGGCGAGACGGATCCGGGAGCGGTCAAGACGGCCACGCGGGCAACGGCGGCAACGGCGGCAACGGCGGCAACGGCGGCAACGGCGGCAACGGCGGATTGACGGGTTGAACGACGCGCGCAGGTTGACCGTCGTCGTCTGTCGCGGTCCGACCTGTGGCGAACGGCGGGGATCGGCGGCGTTGGCCGCGCGGCTCGCGGAGACGATCCGGGCGCGCGGGCTGGAAGATCGGGTGAGCCTGGTCGACGAGTACTGCCTGGGGCATTGCCTGCGCGGGCCCAACATCCTCGTGCAGGAAGAAGGCACGGCCGAGCCGTTTGGCGGCGTCCTCTACAACCGGATGACCGTCGACGAGCTGGATCGGGTCATCGAGAAGCATCTGGTCGGGGGCATGGCGGTTCGCATTTTGATGAACCGGCCGCCGATCAAGGATCCGCGCTGACCGCGGCAAGGATCCGCGCTGACGGCGGGTATACTCCCGGCCCGTGAGCATTTACCTCGACCACAACGCGACGACGCCCGTGCGGCCGGAGGTGGCCGACGCGATGGCGGCGGCGTTGCGCGCGCTGCCCGGCAATCCGTCGAGCACCCACGCGGCGGGACGCGCCGCGCGCGCCGCGGTCGAGGACGCGCGCGCTGACGTCGCCCGCCTGATCGGCGCGCACGCCGAGGAGATCGTCTTCACCTCCGGCGGCACCGAAGCCAACGCCCTCGCCATCCGCGGCCTCCTCCGCGGCCGCGCCACCGGCGCCGCCTGCTCGATCCCCTCTTCCCCCGGCGCGGCGGCCGCCTCTTCCTCGCCGTCGCCGGCCGCCTCTTCCTCGCCGTCGCTGGCCGTCTCTTCCTTCGGCGCGGCGGCCGCCTCTTCCTCCCTCTCCCCGCGGAGCGGGGAGAGGGTCGGGGTGAGGGGTCCGGCGACACCCGGCCGCCCGCACGTGGTGACCTCCCGCCTCGAACACCCGTCCGTCGCCGCGGCCCTCGCCGCGGAAGACGCCGACGTCACCACCGTCGCCGTCGACGCCGATGGCCGCATCACCGCTGACGCGCTCCGCGCGGCCCTCCGCCCGGACACGGCGCTGGTCACGCTGGCGCTCGCGAATCACGAGCTCGGCAACGCGTACGACGTCGCGACGCTCGCGCGCGTCGCCCACGACGCGGGCGCGCTGTTCCACTGCGACGCCGTGCAGGCGGCCGGCAAGATGCCGGTGGCCGTCGACGCGCTGGGCGTCGACGCTCTGACGCTGTCCGCGCACAAGCTCCACGGACCAAAGGGCGTGGGCGCCGCGTACATCCGCCGGGCTGCACCGTTCGCGCCCCTGACCGCGGGCGGGCACCAGGAGCGCGAGCGTCGCGCCGGGACCGAGAACGTGACCGGCATCGTCGGCTTCGGCGTCGCGGCCCGCCTCTCCCTGGCGGATCTGTCGAATGCATCGGCGCGCGTCGCCGCCTTGCGCGACCGGCTGGAGACGCGCCTGCTCGCGATTCCGGGCGCGCGGCGACACGGCGACAGCGCGCAGCGCCTGCCCGGGACATTGAACGTCGGCTTCGCCGGCGCGCCTGGCCAGTTCGTCGCGGCGGCGCTGGACCTGGAAGGGATCGCCGTGTCGACGGGCGCGGCGTGCACGTCGGGATCGCTGGCGCCGTCCGAGGTGCTGCTCGCGTTGGGGCTGTCGGCGGCGGAGGCGGGGTGCGCCGTGCGGTTCGGGATCGGCGCGACGAACACGGAAGAAGAGATCGACCGCGTCGGCGGGGCCGTCGACGACGTGGTCGCGCGCGCGCGCGGGACCGCAACGCGGAGCACCCGCGCGACCCGCGAGCGGGTCGTCGTCGCGATGTCGGGCGGCGTCGATTCCTCGGCGGCAGCCGCGCTGCTGGTCGAGCGGGGTTACGACGTCATCGGCGCGACGCTGCGGCTCTACGACGCGAGCGGGACGGCGGCGAGCATCGGCGGACGCTGCTGCGGCCCGCGCGACATCGAGGACGCGCGCGCGACCGCGGCGCACCTCGGAATTCCCCACCACGTGATCGACGAGAGCGCGGCGTTCCAGGCGTCGGTCATCGACGAGTTCGTCGCCGGCTACCGCGCCGGGCAGACGCCGAACCCATGCGTGCGCTGCAACGAGAAGCTGAAGTTCGGCCCGCTGCTGGCGTTCGCCGATGCGGTCGGCGCGACGGCGCTGGCGACCGGACACTACGCGCGGCTCGCGGCGGGCGCGGACGGCGGCGTCGTGCTCGGCCGCGCGCGCGATCGCGGGAAGGACCAGTCCTACTTTCTCTTCGGCGTGCGTCCCGAGCTGCTGTCACGCGTCTGGTTTCCGCTCGGCGAGATGAGCAAGGACGACGTGCGCGCGCTGGCCCGCCGGGCCGGTCTGCCCAACGCCGACAAGCCCGACTCGCAGCAGATCTGCTTCATCCCCGACGGCGATCACGTCGCGTTCGTCAGCGCGCGCGGCGGTGCCGGCGCGCCCGGCGCGATCGTCGACGACACGACGGGCGCCGCCATCGGGCAGCACGCGGGCACGCACGCCTTCACGATCGGCCAGCGCCGCGGCGTCCCCGGCGGCGCGGGAGCGCCCCGGTTCGTCGTGCGCATCGACGCCGCCACGGGCGAGGTCCGCGTCGGCCCGCGCGAGCGCCTGGGCCGCGATCGGCTGCGCGTCGGCGACGTGCGCTGGCTGGACCCGCGGCCCGCCCGCGGGGCGGTGCGATGCGCAGTGCAGATCCGCCACCACGCCGTCGCCGCCCCCGCCTGGATCGAACCCGAACAGGACGGCGCCGCGCTGGTCCGCCTCGACGAGCCGGCCTTCGGCGTCGCCCCCGGCCAGGCCGCCGTCTTCTACGACAGCGACGACCGCGTCATCGGCGGCGGCTGGATCCAGTAGCCGCCGCTCCGCTCGGCTTCACTTTGGGGGCGGCCGGTGACGGGGAGCCCCTCGGCCTTCGCGAGCAAGCTCTGAATCCCGTCGGGCCGAACGATCCAACGGCCCGCCTACGCTTCGGCCGAGGGGCTCCCCGTCCCCAGCCGCGCCTGCGTTCCGCCTCGGCTCCGCTTCGATCTATGCCTCAGGATCTCTGCGGTGGGCTTACGGGCGGAGCGAAGCGTTGCTCTTCAAGGCGCGGGAGAGATGGGGGCCCGGTTGGCCGTAGCTAGGCGGGCCGTTGGATCGTTCGGCCCGACGGGATTCATTGCTTGCGGCGGAGGACAACCGGGCACACATGTCTCCCGCCCCCGCCGAAGAGTTGAGCGAGCGGAGCGAGCCTGCGCTTAGTCGCCGGCAGTCGAGATGGCGATGACGACGTCGTGCGCCTTCGTGTCGCGCGCCTTCTGGCGCACCGCTTCGATGGCGGCCTGAAGCTCGCCGCGATCGAGAAAGATGCCGTGGCACTTGCCGCAGTAGTCGACGTGCACGTTGCCCAGCAGCATCTCGGCGAGGTTGCCCGGGCAGGAGGGGCAGTGGGCGACGTTCTCCGTCGGAACCGGGGGCGGCCCCTTCGCGCCGCGCAGCAACACGCGCAGCTTGTCCAGCTCCACTTCCGGCAACTTCGCCGCGCGCGTGATCTCGCCGCGATCCAGCCAGAGGCCGCCGCACTTCGGGCAAAGGTCGACTTCCAATCCCTGAAACGTGGCCCGGTCGAGGATCGAATTGCACTTCACGCAGCAGAGATTGGTTGCTTCGGACATGGGCAGGATAGTACCAGCATGTAGAGATAAGATCCCTCGTGACGATGAGCAGCCCCGACGAGACCAAGGCGCGTTACGCCGAGCTGGAAGCCCGCCTCGGGCACACGTTCCGCGACGCCGCGCTGTGCGAGACGGCGATGACGCACACGTCCTGGGTCAACGAGGCCGGCCAGCCCCAGCGCTCCGATAACGAGCGGCTGGAGTTCCTCGGCGACGCCGTGCTGGACCTCGTGGTCAGCGACGTGCTGATGCGCCGCTTTCCCGATCGCCGCGAGGGCGATCTGTCGCGCGCGCGCGCCGCGCTGGTGAGCGAGACCGCCCTGGCGCAGGTCGCGCTGGCGATCGATCTCGGGCGCTACATCCAGCTCGGCAAGGGCGAGGAGCGCACCGGCGGCCGCACGCGTCCGTCGATCCTCGCGAACACGCTGGAGGCGTTGATGGGCGCGATCTACGTCGACGCGGGCTTCGACGTCGTCGCGGTCGTCGCGGCGCGCCTGTTCGAGGACCGCGTCGAGGACGTCGATCGCCACGCCCGTTCGGACTACAAGTCGCGCTTGCAGGAGCGCGCGCAGGCGCTCTGGCAGACCGCGCCCGTGTACGAGGTCGTCGCCGAGGAAGGGCCCGATCACGACAAGCGGTTCGAGGTCGCGCTTTCGCTCGCCGGCCGCCCGTACGGGCGCGCGGTGGGCCGCTCGAAGAAGGAAGCGGAGCAGGGCGCCGCGGCGGCCGCGCTGGAGGCGCTCGAGCGCGAGGCGAAGCCGTGAGCGCGCCGATGCGTGACCGCGTGCCGCCCGACGTGCTGGCGGTCTGCCGGAAGCTGCGCGCCGCGGGACATGAAGGTCACCTGGTCGGCGGCGGCGTGCGCGACATGCTGCTCGGGCGCGAGCCGGCGGACTTCGACGTCGCGACCGACGCCGTGCCCGAGGCGGTCGTCGAGCTGTTCGGAAAGACCTTCGCGATCCCGACCGGGTTGAAGCACGGCACGGTGACGGTGCTGACCGAAACGAAGCCGCCCCGCCACGTCGAGGTGACGACGTTCCGCGGCGAGGGCGCGTATCTGGACGGACGCCGCCCGTCCTCGGTCACGTACGTGAAGTCGCTGGCCGAGGATCTGAGCCGCCGCGACTTCACGATGAACGCGGTCGCGTACGATCCGCTCGCCGACGCCGTCACCGATCTGTTCGGTGGCCAGGCCGATCTGTCGCACGGCCTGATTCGCGCGGTCGGCGATCCGATCGCACGCTTTCGCGAGGACGGCCTCCGGCCGATGCGCGCCGTCCGCCAGGCCGCCCAGCTCGCGTTCGACATCGATCCGCCGACGCAGGCCGCGATCCAGCCGACGCTGGACGTGTTTCGCAAGGTGTCGGCGGAGCGTATCCGCGACGAGCTGCTGAAGATGCTGGCCGCGCCGCAGCCGTCGCGCGGGCTGGTGCTGATGCGCGACACCGGGTTGCTGGGTGATGTGATCCCCGAGCTGCTGGAAGGCGTCGGTTGCACGCAGAACCGGTTTCACAAGCACGACGTCTTCGATCACACGCTGCACGTCGTCGACGAGACGCAGGGCGATCCGATCCGGCGGCTGGGCGCGCTGCTGCACGACGTGGGCAAGCCGCGCGCGCGCCAGCCGCGCGAGGGAGCGCCCGGCGAGTACAGCTTCTTTCAGCACGAGTACGTCGGCGCCGAGATGGCCGACGCGATCTGCCGGCGCTTGAAGCTCGCGAACGCCGAGCGCGAGCGCGTCGTCGGCATCGTCAAGAACCACATGTTCTACTACCAGCCCGACTGGACCGACGGGACCGTGCGCCGCTTCGTCCGCCGCATCGGCGGCCACGGCGCGCTCGACGATCTGTTCGCGCTGCGCGCGGGCGACGTCACCGGCCGCGGCTTCGGCGAGGATCCCGAGACCGAGCTGCGCGAGCTGCGCGATCGCGTCGCCGCCGTCGCGGCGGAAGACGCGGTCATGAAGGTAAAGGACCTCGCGATCAACGGGGGGGACGTCATGCGCGAGCTGGGCGTACCGCCGTCGCGCATCGTCGGCGAGGTGCTGGAGAAGCTGCTCGAGCGGGTGATCGACGACCCGTCGTTGAACGAGAAGGAGAAGCTGGCCGCGCTTGTTCCCGAGATCGTCGCCGAGCTGAAGAAGAAGAACTGAACGCTCTGTCAGCGGCGGGTCAGCGCAGCGACGAACGCCTTCGCCGACGTAACTTCCTCCGCCCCCCGCGACGCGGGCTCCGGCTTCCCGAGAAGCTCCGTGCGGCGCCGGACGACGGTCGTCTCCGGATCGGCGAGCGTCAGCAGCTCGACCTCGCGCGGGTTCGCGGTCCGATCGCCGCGCAGCGTGGCGCCGGGCGGGGGCGCGACGATCGAGAGGACGGCGGGTAGCTCGACCCGGAGGCGGCGCTTGCGGCCGCCGCCGCGCACGACGACCTCGACGGCGCGCGGGCCCGCGGCGGCCAGCTCCTCGATCGTCGCGATGAACGGGAAGCCGAGGCTGCGCGCGGTGGACGCGGGGACCGCGCCCAGACCCTCATCGTCGGACCGCGCGCCGGTCAGGACCAGGTCGGCGCCGATCTTCTTGACGCCCGCCGCCAGGGCCTGCCCCAGCGTGTGGAAGTCGACGCTGGCGTAATCTTCTCCGCCGATCCGCACGGCGCGGTTCGCGCCCGCGATCAGCGCGCGCTGGAGCGGGCCCGACTCGTGCGACGTTCCCGCGAGCACCGCGGTGACGGTGTGCGGGCCCCCCGCGAGCGCGAGCGCCTGCGTGAGCGCGAACGCGTCGTCGCGGCCGATCCCGGCGCCGTCCGGATCGGGCGGGGGCGCGTGCAGACAGACGACGATGTTCACGCGCGCTTTCCCTTCTCGCCGCCCACCAGCGCGGACAGGCTCGCCGCCAGCTCGCCGAGCAGCTCGTCGGTCGCGCCGCCCGCGCCCATCCGCAGCACGACGTCCGTCGCGGCGCGCGGCGATCGCGCCGCGGCGTCGCCGTTGGCGAGCACGGCGCCGATCCGGCTCCTCGGCGTTCCGGAAACGGGGGAGGGGCGCCCGCCGACCGTCACGACGATGCGCGGAACCGCCATCGCGATCGCGGACGCCGCCGCGACCGCGTCCACCACCGTGACGTCCGCAGGCGCCGCGGCGGAGAGCTTCGCCAGCGCCTCCGCGCCGACGGCGGGATCGACGACGACCAGGATCGACGCGAGCGACGCCGCCGCGTGCTCGTCCACCTCGGATGCGATCTCGGAGACGCCCAGCTTCGTCGGGGCGACGCAGGTGATGATCTCGACCTCGACGTCGCTGCTGCCGCGCTCCACGAAGGCGCCGCCGGCAGGCAGGACGGCGACGACGGGCCGTTCCAGCTCGACCGGATCCAGCCGGCGGTACGACGACCGATCCCCGCGCCAGCGCCGCACGAAGATGCGCCCGATCCCGTCGGCGAGCGGCGTCGCGGCCTCGCCCAGCTCCAGGTCCGCGCTGGCGGCGAAAGCGCCTCCCAGCCGCGACGCGAGACCCGGGCCCAGCTGCGCGCCCGCGCCCCCCGCCGGAAACAGCACCAGCAGCGGCGGGATGCGCTCGACGGCAGCGTACAGCGCGGCGCCGTGCGTGAGGTCGAGCGGGGGCGCGCCAAGGCCGGGCCCCTCGCAGGACAGGACCTTGTCTGCCCCCGCACGGCCGAGCTGAAGCGCGACCTTCTCGTCGAGGTGGCGCTCGGTCATCACGACGGCGAACACGGTCACGCCCGCCGCGCGCGCCACGCGTCGTCCCTCGGAGAGCGCAAACAGGGACGGCCCGGTCGGTACGCCGCCGTGGAGGTCGATGGGAACGAGAAGGTTCGGCAGGAGCGCCTCGCGAAATGAATCATGCCTGCGCCTACACGCCCGTGTCCATTGACACGATGATCCGTGGGTAGCGATAATGCGCGAGGCCAAGCACGGATGGCACCGGGACCCGACGGCGACGGCGACGACGAGGAGCTCGTCGATATCGAGCTCGAGGAGATAGCCGGGGAGGCGCTGACGCCCCCACGCGCGCCTCCGCTGCCCGCGAGGCCCATCTCCGCCCCGCCGGCGTTCGCGCGGCCACCGCGTCCCACCGAACCGCAGGTTCCGCTCGAGGCGCAGGCGCCACCGCCGGCCGAGGGCGAGGTCGAGCTGGGCGATATCGTCGAGGTCCGCCAGCCGATCGCCGAGGCGGCGGAGACCGATGCGCGCGCCGATCGCGCGGAGCTGGAGGGAGAGGCGGCCGCCGCCGACGAGCCGGCGCGGCGCGCGGCGCTGCTGATCGAGGTCGCCCGTCTCGTCGAAGCGGAAGGTGACGGCGAGCGCGCGCTCGCGACCGCGCGCGCGGCGTTCGCCGCCGATCCGTCGCTGTCGGTCGCGCTGTGGGCCTTGCGCCGGTTGCTGTCGCGCGCGGGCCAGTGGCAGGAGCTGGCGGACGCGTACCAGACGGCGGCCGACGCTGTGCCGCTCGCGGCCGACCTGGCGCGCGGCGCCCGCACGCGCGCGGATCTGCTGGTCGAGAAGGGCCGCCTGCTCGAGGACCGTCTGCAGGGCGACGACGACGCCCTCGTCAGCTACGAGGCGGCGCTCGCGGCCGAGGCGGATCACACGGGCGCGTTGCTCGCGCTGCTGCTGCTCGGCGCGCGCCGGCAGGACGCGGTGGCGATCGCCGGCGCGCTGGGCGGGCTGGCGCGGCGCGCGGACGGTGCGCGGCGGGCCGCGCTGGCCGTCGAGGAGGCGCGCGTCTGGCGCCAGTCGGGGGCCGACGGCGCGGCCGCGGACGGCGCGGCACGCGCGCTGGGCGTGCTGACCGCCGAGCTGGAACGCGGCGGCCCCGCGCTGCCGATGGCGACTCTGCTGGGCGAGCTCGAGGCGCTCACCGCGCCGGATGCGCCGATCGAGGTGGTGGTGCGCGCGCTGTCAGAGATCGCGGGCCGCGTCGCGCCCGTCGATCGCGAGCTGGCCGTCGCGCTGTGGCGCGAACGCGCCCGCGTGCAGGCGGCCCGCCCGGACGGCGCTGCCGACGCGCTCGCGTCGTTGGAGGACGCCGCCCGTCTGGATCCGGCGCACCTGGCGGTGGCCATGGATCGGTTGCTGCTCGTCGAGGCGCAGACGGGCGGGGCGGCCGCCGACGCGCTGGCGCCCGCGCTCATCGCGGACGCCGCCACCAACGACGACGCGGTCGATCTCGCGCTGCTGCACGCGGAGGCGGCGGTCCGTGGCGGGCGCGACGCGGCCGCGGCTGCGAGCCTGTCGGCGCCGCGTGTTCGCGAACGGCGGGGCGCGCGAGCCGATCTGCGCGCGCTCGAGCTGGTGCTGGCGTTCCGGGCGCGGGACGCGGCCGCGGCGCACGACGGGTTCGTCGCCGAGGCCGACCACGCCGCGGGCAAGGGCCCGGGCGAGGCCGCCTCGGCCGCCGACGCGCTGGTCGCGGCCGGCGCGATCAAGCAGTGGCGGTTGAAAGAGCGGGCGGCCGCCGAGGCTCTTTACCGGCGCGCGCTGGATCGCCTTCCGACGCACGCACCGGCGACGTACGCGCTGGTCGACATGCTGCTGTCGGACGGGCGCGGCGCCGAGGCGGCGGCGCTGCTGGAGAAGACGCTGACGTGGGCGTCCGACGTGTCGACGATGTTCGAGCTCTGGGCCCGCGAGATGATCGTGTCGATCTACGCGGACGAGATCGGCGAGCCCGACAAGGCCGCCGAGCACCAGCGGCGTCTCGTCGAGCTGACGCCGAAGGACGTCTCCCGGCGCGTCCGCCTGGCCGACATGGAGATGAGCCGCCCCGGGGCGATGGACCTGTCGCGGCAGGCGGACAACCTGGTGGCGCTCGCCGACCTGGCGGGCGATCCCGCCGTGGCGATCGCGCTGCAGGTCGAGGCGGGGCGGACGCTGCTCCACGCCCCGACCGCCGAGCAGCGCCACCGGGGCGAGACGCTGCTGACTGACCTCGTCACGCAGGACGCGAGCGGGCTGGCGGCGTCCGCGCTGGAGGGGATCCTCGGGACGGCGACCGCGCGCGCGGAGCTGGTCTCGACCGAGCTCGCGGCCGCCGAGACGGACGCGCCCGCCGAGGCGGTGCGCGCGCTGCGCTTCCGGCTGGCGCATCACTATGAGGCCGACGGGCGCTTCGCGGAGGGGCTCGCGGCGCTGACGCCGCTGCGCTCCGAGGGCGATCCGCTCGCGCGCGCCTGGAGCTACGAGCTGGCGCGCCGATCGGGCGAGGCGATCCTGGAGGTCGCGATCCTCTCCGAGGAGACGCGGGCGTCCGACGACGTGCTGGGTGACGAAGCGTTCGTTCGCTTCGCGCACGGCGAGGCGCTGGTCCGCGCGGGCGATCCCAGCGGCGCTGTCCCCGACTTCCGACGTGCGCTGGAGGCGGTCGGGACGGGGCCGACGGCGGTCGACGCCGCGCTCGCGCTGGTGCGCATCGCGGCCACCGACCGGGCGGCAGGACCTCAGGTGCTCGCGGAGGCGCTGCAGGCGCTGGCGGGGGCGTGCCCGGAGGACGAGGCGCTGGCGTCGGCGGCGGCGCGCGAGGCGGCGCTGCTGCGTGCGGCCGCCGGGGAACCGGCGCCCGGCGACGCGGCGGCACAGCCGAGCGCCGAGCTCCCGCCGCGCGTCCGTGCGGACCTGGCGGTGCTGCGGCTGGTGTCCGCGGCGCGCCTCGGCGACCACGCGGCCGTCGGCGAGGCGTTGATCGAGATGGCGCAGCTCGCCGGGCACGATTCGGCGGCGTCGCTGACGGACACCGAGCCGTCGTGGAAGGCGGATCTCCTCGCGCGCGCAGCGGCGCGGGCGCGGCTGGGCGGGATGGCGGCGGCCGAGCAAGTCGCGCAGCGTGCCTGGCAGACGGCGCGCGTGCCGGCGCTCGCGTCGGCGATCTCGGACCTGCCCCTCGCGGCCGGCGGCGCGTGGCCCGACGGGCGTCCGGACACGCGGCGGGCGCGCGCGCGGCGCAACGGTGGCGCGCTGGGCACGGCGCTGGATCTCGAGGTCGCGATGGACGCCGAACGGCGGGGCGCGCTGGGGGCCGCGCTGGCGATCTACGGCGGCATCATCGCAAGCGAGCCGGAGCGGCTCGAGGCGTGGATGGGCATCCGGCGGGTGGCGCGCGCCGGCGGCGACACCATCGGCGAGGCGCGGGCGCTGGCGCGCCTGGGCGCTGTGGTCCGTGATCCGACCGAGGCGGCCGCGCTGCTCGGCGAGGCGGCCGGCGTCTACGAACAGGCCGGCCGCGTGGACGACGCCATCACCGCGCTCGCGAAGTGTGTCGAGCTGCGGCCCAACGATACGACCGCGTACATGCGGGTGTACCAGCTGCTGCGCGCCGACCTGGATGCGCCCGGACGGGCGATCCTCTTCGATGCGCTGCTGTCGCACCGGCTCGCGGTGGCGACGCTGACGCCGGCGGCGCGCGTGGCCCTGCTGTTCGAGCGCGGCCAGCACCGCTTGCAGCGGGTGGTCGACCGCGACGCGGCTTTCGCGGACTTCAAGGAAATCTTGAAGATCCAGTCGGAACACCGCGAGGCGCTTTACGAGCTGGCACGGGGCGCGATCGAGGACAGCGATCCCGAATCGGCGGCCCACTGGCTGGTGCAGTTCCTCGCCGTCGCGTCGGAGGATCCGCGCGCGCCGGACGCCCGCCTGGATCTGGCGGCGTGCTACGAGGCGCTGAAGGACCGGGCGCGCGCGGTCGAGACCTTGCGGCGGGCGGGCGGGCTGCGCCCGGGCGACCCGAAGCCGCTGCAACGCCTGTCGGACCTGCACCTGCGCCAGGGCGAATGGAAGGCGGCCGTCGAGGCGCTGCGCGCGTCCGAGCCGCGGCTCGCCGACATCACCGAGCGCGCCGCCCTGCACCTGCGCGTCGGATCGATCCTGCGGGACCTCGGCCGGGACGCGCAGGGCGCGGCGGCGGCGTTCCGGAGGGCGGCGGAGCTGGATCCGCTGGGCGAGGGCACCCGCGCGCTGGTCGCGCTGCACGATTCCGCGGGCGACGCGCAGGGCGCGCTGGGCACCGTCGATCACGAGATCGCGGACGTCCGGCGCGCGCTGGCGGCGGATCCGCTGGATGTGCGGCGCCTGGAACACCTGCGCGAGCTCCTCGAGATGGCGCGCGCGCGCGGTTCGACCGCGCCCATCGAGGAGGCCGAGGCGGCGGTCGCGAGCGTGCTCGAGCTGGTCACGGGCCAGGCATCGCAGTCGGCGCCCGCAGGTCGGGCGCGTCCGTTCGTGCCGAGGGCGGCGCGCGCGTTCTGGACAGAGCTGGCTTATCCCGGCGCGGGCGGCTTCATCGGCGAGTTGTGGCCGAACCTCGTCGAGGCGGCGCTGGACCTGTTCCCGGCGCCGGCGGTCCGCGGCAAGCGTCAGACCTACCCGCCCGGATCGGAGCAGCGCTTCGCCTGGATCGAGACGAGCGCGACGGGGCTGGGCCTGACCGGCCTTCAGATCCAGGTCGGGCGCGAGCCGGGCACGCCGCCGGTCACCGCGCTCGAGGAGCCGTCGTCGGTGCTGTTGCTCGGCCAGGCGGAGAACTCGCTGGCGACGCGCTTCCAGGTCGGGCGCGCGCTCGGGTTGCTGGCCCAGCGCGCGACGGTCCTCGAGCGCGCGAGCGCGGACGATCTCGCGCCGCTGTTCTCGTGCGCGGCGCTGCTCGCGGGCGTCGCGCTACCGTCGGGGCTCCCCAAGCCGTCCGACGAGCTGATGCGCGCGGTCACGCGCGCGGTCGGCCGCAAGCAGCGCAAGGCGATCACCTTGCAGGCGTCGCGGTTCAACTTCGAGAAGTACGACTTCGCGGCCTGGCACGAGGGCGTGCTGCGCACGGCCGACC